>WNGO01005912.1_pt1 | contig 11151 bp, 9 predicted proteins | sample 5400511 | NCBI WGS metagenome assembly WNGO01 (sample SAMN13153380, study PRJNA577476) | soil metagenome | isolation source: 20 cm soil or saprolite under Garry oak tree replicate 2 | place: USA:California | collected 2016-06-15
GAGTGGCGTCGAGCTTTGAAGAGGCATTCCAGCCAAATGCCAGCCCGCCAATGGCGAGCAAGCCCAGAACGATAATCGCTGGCAACATCCAGGCCGGAGATTCCGTACGTGTTTCCAGAAGTCTTTCGTCCGACATAGTTTCTCTTTCTCCTCACCCCGAGTAGGGCAGAACCTGAGCAGCAAACCTGTAACGAGGGGAATGCATGCGCCGCGCCAAAGCCGAGAGTCAGGGGACGCTCGCAAGTGGTTGAAAATGCACCTGGTTGGCAGAGCTGCGGGAAAGGACATGCGGTACTAGTCCTAGCAAAGTTTACGCGAACAGAGAGCGAACAGCGGATTTTTTGCTTGCCCTAGGTCAGTCGATTTGAACTCCTAGCTTGCGGAGATCGGATTGGAGTTGTGCGGGCGATTGAAAGATGATTCCTGACATCCCGAGGCGTTGAGCTGCTTCCGCGTAGGCGGCAACATCATCAATATAAACGGCTTCCTCAGCCCGGACCTTGCAGGCTTGGAGGGCTTTACGGTAGATGATTGGGTTGGGCTTGCTCGCCCCCACGCGATGGGAATAGATACGCATGGGGAAGAAGCGAAAAAAAGGGAAGCGCGCCTCTTCATTGGACATGTGGATGGGGTCGGTATTCGATAACAAGGCGAGGCGATAGTTCTTGGAGAGCTTTTCCAGGAACGCTTCCGAGTGGATCGGGTTCGGGTCAAGGGCACGATTCCAGACTTCGGTGAACTGATCGAAAGTGAGCGAAGCGCCAAGACGTTTGGTTATATGAAGATGCCAGTCGCGGGGAGAAATGCGACCCTCCTGCCAGTCGAGCCAGTGCGGATCCTTTTCGATTGCGGACCATACCTCCTGTGGAGTCAGAGACAGGCCGGAAGCCAGCCCGTCCATGGCTCTCGAGACGTCCACGCGGAGCAGAACGCGGCCGATATCGAAAATAATGGCGCGAAACTTGGCTTGGGCCACGGCCTATCGGCCCTCTGTGCGGGGAGTGTTGGCGGAGCCACGGTCAACGGGAGCACTGAACTTACGCCCGGCACGAAGGATGCTGATGAGCGCGGGCAGGACAGAGAGCACGACAATAACGGCAATGACGTAGTGGATGCGCTCGCCAATATTCGGGACCGAACGGCCCAGAGAGTAGCCGCCCAGAATCATGGCGCCCACCCAGAAAATCCCTCCACAAATGTCGAAGGCCAGGTAGCTGGCGTAAGGCATCTTTGCGGCGCCGGCCACCGGCGGGCAGAACGTTCGAACGATAGGAACAAAGCGTGCGAGAATGACGGCCCGGCCGCCATATTTTTCATAGAAGTCATGAGCACGTTGAAGGTGGCTGCGCCGGAAGAAGAAGGAGTCTTCGCGGCGGTACAGCGCCGCACCCGCCGAGCGGCCAATCCAGTAGCCGATCTGATCGCCCACAATGGCGCAAAACATGACCGGCAAGAGAAGCCACTTCAGGGGGATGACCCTAGCAGCGGAGAAAATTCCGGCGGTCACCAACAGGGAATCACCCGGAAGGAAAAATCCTACAAAAAATCCGGTTTCGACGAAGACGATCGCACAGATGAGTGGCGCGCCGCCCGAGCGGATTAGTTCCTTGAGCCCTTCCGGGTTGTACAGCGAGTGGAAAAAGTGAAGGATGGCGTCGAGCACTCGATGTTGTTCCTCGCGGCCGATGCATGGAGTGAATTTGTTACGGGCACGGGAACAAGCGCACGTGAGCGCAAGCTTGTAAATGCACCCAGTCCTATACGGTAGCAGAAAACACCAACATCCTCTCCACATTCATGCCAGAGCAGGAGTGGGATGGTAAGAACTGCAAGCCAGATGCTGATGCGAATCATCGGAGCGCCTCCGCGAGCCATAGGTAACCTTGGTCTTCAGCTTCGAGCCGGGTCTGGAGATCCTGTTCCTCGTCTTGCTTCTGCTTCAGCATTCTTTCAATACGCGGGAGAGCGCTGAGCGTGGCAGCGGCGCCCGCAGCGATGGCTTCATCGGCGCGGTCAAAGTCGTCCCAGGCCAAGGATTGAACGTCTGGCCGGAGGACGAGGTCGGCGTCACGTTCCCAGATTTCGAGCTGGTGCTTTTGCGCCGCGTTCACCGCCCGGCTCACGACTTGAAAAATGTTCGTGGGAGCGCCGCGGTGGCCGTCCTGCATGCCGACGGAGATACCGATTACTGCGGCGGCACCAAGGTCGCGAGCCGCGCGAGTTGGAACAGGGGCGACGAGACAACCATCGGCAAGACACCGCGTGCCGATCTGGACCGGTTCGAACAAGCCCGGGAAAGCGCAACTCGCGCGGATGGCGTCCACGAGATTGCCCTGCGTGAACACCACAGGTTCGCCGGAGGTCAGGTCCGTGGCCACCACAGCAAGAGGAATGCGGAGATCTTCAAAGTGGCGGGACTCGAAAACACGTTCGATTAAGCTCTCAAGACGGTGATTGCTTGCCAAGCCGAGCCGGGAGACGCGCCAACGCGCGATGTCCCGAAAGCGGAGAGTACGACAGGTCTCAATAATGCGCTCCAGAGGCGCGCCACTGGCGTACGCAGCGCCAAGGATGCTGCCCACGCTGGTTCCCGCGATGTGAGTGACGGGGATCCGGTTCTGCTCAAGGACTTGCAGAACGCCGAGATGCGCGAATCCGCGCGCGAAACCTCCGCCAAGGGCGAGACCTATGCCTGCCCGGGTGGCCATAACAACTGAACTTTCGCTCAGGACCTTGCGCGAAACGTGCCCTTGGCTCGTCATACCAGCAGGATCGCAGGGAAAACATCCTGGTCCTATGGTCCGCGCGTCCCGAAAGAGCAGTACTTCTGTACTGCGATGGAAACTGAGTGTGAATTGATGTTCGAATTTTGAGCAGTACCTTCTTACTAGTCCGCTGCCCTCTCTGTACCATTGTGACCGGCAAGGCCGTGCGCGATTCTCTCTCCCGTCAGGCTGAATCACTGAGGGGGCCACGAATGGATGACGCGTTCAATGCTTGGATCGGGCAGCCGGTAGTCCTACAGGTGGCGCTGGGTGAGATCAAGGTGCCGCTGCGGGGCAAGCTGCTGAAGGATGGCGGCGAAACCGTGCGGATGCGGATCGGGGAAGGCTGGGACGTAGACATCTATAAGACCATGATCGTGGCTGTTGAAGAAGACTCCATGGTTCTTCTTCCTGCGTGAGGGACACGGCTATGAAAACGCAAGAAATCAAATACGTAACGCGACGCCGCGCGGCAGTACTGCTCGGCCTTTCGGAAATGGAATTGAGCCGCATCTCGAGCGAATCGGGATTCGGACACAAAGAGGTCGCAGGCGAACAGGAAGAGACGTATTTCACTTACGAAGAACTGCGACAGATCTGCATGCTGGCCGTACACCAGGTGCACTAGACAAAACGAGTTTCCTCCGGCCCCCCTCAGCAACACCCCCCACCCGGGTCGCTCCCCCCAGCGATCCGGGTTTTTTTTTCGCTAAAGACACCAAGTGAACGGTTCGAAAGTCGTTGAATCGGTTTAGAAAACCTTTGACAGACGGAGTCCACACGAAGAGACTTAGCGCCACACGAGGGACACCGGCCAAATGTCAAGCTCTAGAGTTGGTGGATGGTGGAAGTGGGCAGCGCCGGTGGTGTTACTTACCGCCACTGTCGTGATCACCGCCGGAAGCGGCGCAAGCAATGGAAAAGAAACCTATGACCTGGTGATCGCCAATGGGCGAGTGATGGATCCGGAATCGGGGCTGGATGCGGTGCGCAACATGGGAATCCGCGGCGGGAAAATCGCGGTGATATCGACCGGGCCGCTTGAGGGGAAGCAGACCATGGAAGCACGCGGCCTAGTTGTTGCGCCGGGTTTCATCGACCTACACCAGCACGGGCAGGACGCCGAGAACTATGCCGTGAAAGCTGCGGACGGGGTGACGACGGCGCTGGAACTAGAAGTCGGGGTTGCCGATGTCGATCGATGGTACGAAGAGCGGGAAGGGAAGGCGCTCATCAACTACGGAGCGAGCGTCGGGCACATCGCCGTGCGAATGGCGGTGATGCACGACCCCGGTGGATTACTGCCGAGTGGAGACGCGGCTCACCGGGTGGCAACAACGGTCGAAAGGGAAGAGATCAGCGGGCTGCTGGAGAAGGGATTGAAGCGCGGCGCGCTTTCCCTGGGACTTGGGCCCGCCTATACCGAGGCCGCGACAAATCAGGAGATCCTGGACGTGTTTCGCTTGGCCGCTAAGTATCACGCATCGTGCCACGTGCACATTCGCGCCTCAGGGCCTACGATCGAGGGGAATTTCAGCGGGTTTGAGGAAGTGATAGCGGCTGCGGCGATCACCGGGGCTCCGCTCCATATCGTACACATACAAAGCACCGGGGGACCGAACGTGACGCAGGAGCTGCAGATGATCACGGACGCGCACTCCCGCGGTATGGACGTAACAACAGAGAGCTATCCTTACACCATGGGTATGACCAGTATTCAAGCTGCCATGTTCGATCACAAGGAAGAAGAACCCGCCACGTATTACGCTTCGCTCTTGTGGCCGGCGACCGGGGAGCACCTGACGAAGGAGTCTTTCTTAGAGTACCGCAAACAAGGCGGAATGGTGATTGTTCCCGGGAATACGCCGGAGAATGTTCATGCAGCGGTGGCGAGTCCGCTGACGATGATCGCGAGCGATGGATTTCTTTCGAAAGGGCAGGGACATCCGCGAACCGCGGGCACCTACGCGCTGGTCCTGGGACGCTACGTGCGGGAAGAAAAGGCCCTGGATTTGATGACCGCTCTGAAGAAAATGACGCTGATGCCCGCGCAGCGGCTGGAAAAGCGAGCGCCGATGTTCAAGGAGAAAGGGCGGATTCGCGTGGGGGCAGATGCGGACATTACGGTGTTCGACGCGAATCGCGTCATTGACAAAGCGACGTATGAAAAGCCGGCGCGATACTCAGAGGGGATTCAGTTTGTGCTGGTCAACGGAGTTCCCGTCGTCAAACATGGACAACTCGTTGATGGTGTTTTTCCGGGCCGGGCGGCTCGCGCGCCCATTTTGCGATGAAACGAGAAATCGACGCCCTAAGGATTTCCATTAGGAGGGGGAAGACACCTTGCACTTAACATTCGCCGATTGGACCGCCATCGTTGGCTATCTATTGATTACTCTGGTCCTGGGGTTGTATTTCCGGCGGCGGTCGGGACAGAGCACGGAGGACTACTTCGTTTCCGGCAGAAACGTGTCGTGGTGGCTGGCCGGAACGTCCATGGTGGCCACCACGTTTGCGGCCGATACGCCGCTAGTGGTGACGGGACTGGTCTATATCAACGGCGTCGCCGGGAACTGGCTGTGGTGGAGTTTCTTGCCGTCGGGAATGATGACGGTGTTCCTGTTCGCGCGCCTGTGGCGGCGCTCCGGGCTAATCACCGACGTTCAATTCGCTGAAATGCGCTATAGCGGGAAACCCGCGGCGTTCCTGCGTGGATTTCGCGCTGTTTATCTTGGCCTGCTGATGAACTGCCTGATCCTCGGGTGGGTGACCAAGGCGATGGTGAATATCATCAGCACGGCGATGGGTGTGAGCGATGCGAAAGCGCTGGCCATCTGTGTGTTCTTCCTGATGCCTTTTACGGGGATTTATGTTTCGCTCGGCGGTTTGTGGGGCGTGTTGTGGACTGATTTGTTCCAGTTCGTTCTGAAAATGGCGATTGTGATCTCGGTCGCTTGGTACGGAGTTCATGCCGTTGGCGGGATGCCGCAACTCCTTGCCGCGCTTGCCGCGCGGCGTGCTGCCGCCGGGGCGGGGGCCAGCGACATCACCGCTCTCTTACCTGATTTTTCCCGGGGGTTCAGCAGCGAAGCTCTGTGGACGCTGCCGGTGATTACATTCGTGGTGCATCTGGCGGTGCAGTGGTGGGCTTTCTGGTATCCGGGAGCAGAACCAGGCGGCGGTGGATATATCGCGCAGCGGATTTTCAGCGCCAAGGACGAAAGAAACGGATTGTTGTCGGTGCTTTGGTTCAACCTGGCGCACTACGCACTGCGACCTTGGCCTTGGATTCTGACCGCGCTCGTGGCAGTGGTTCTTTATCCGGGGTTGGCGCAGCCGGAGCGTGGCTACATGCTTGTGGCGACCCGGCAGACACCTCATGCGCTGCTCGGAATCTTGCTCGCGGGATTCATGGCGGCGTTCATGTCTACGGTGGCGACACAGTTGAATTGGGGTAGTTCGTACCTTGTCGAAGACTTTTACCGGCGCTTCCTGAAGAAAAACGGAAGTGAGGCGCATTACGTGAACGTGTCGCGTCTGGCGACGGTCTTCCTGGTGATTGCCGCTGCGCTTGTGGCGTTGCAGCTTGGCTCGGTTGGCGCAGGATGGAAGATCGTGCTCGAGTTAGGGGCCGGGACGGGCGGCGTGTATTTGCTTCGCTGGTACTGGTGGCGCGTGAATGCCTGGAGCGAAATCTCCGCGATGACGGCGGCCCTGGCGACGACACTGGCGCTGCATTCCAGCTGGTTGTGGACCGCATTAACGGGCCGAGCGCAGCCCTTCAGCGGCTCCGACCCGGTCATTTTCGCGAAGACAACATTGTGCACAACGGGGGTAACCACGCTGGTTTGGATCGGTGTCACGCTCCTGACGCCCGCGGAGCCTGGCGACACACTCGTCAAGTTCTACCGGAAAGTGCGCCCGCAAATCACTGGATGGCAACCCGTAGCGAAGCTCGCAGGGGATGAGCCTGTCACGCGCGACCTGGGCCGGAATCTTCTGAGCTGGCTGCTGGGCTGTATCCTCATCTACGCTGCGCTGTTCTGTATCGGGGAGTTCTGTTTTGGGCGGTATCGGGCCGGATTTGTTCTGGCGATTGTCACCGCAATGTGCGCGTTTGCGATCTCTCGGTTGATGCCTAGGCCGGTGGAGTGGCAATCGCGCTGACATGGATGGTGAGAAACAATCCTCTCCGTCTGGTGCGCGCAACGCTATCGTCGCAGGATTTCTTGGCTGGACGCTCGACGCATTCGACTTCTTCATACTTACGTTCGTGCTGGCTCCCATTGCCAAAGAGTTCGGACAAACCATCCCAGCGATTGCGCTGACGATTACCGCGAGCCTGGCTACTCGCTGGATCGGCGCCATTTTGTTCGGCTTGTTTGCAGACCGCTACGGCCGCCGAATTCCACTCATCGTCAATATTTTGTACTTTTCCTTGATTGAAGTCCTGTCCGGGCTTGCTCCGAATTACAGGGTTTTCTTTTTCCTGCGCCTGCTCTACGGCGTCGGAATGGGGGGTGAGTGGGGAGTGGGAGCGTCGCTGACAATGGAATCCGTTCCCACAAAATGGCGCGGACTTATCTCGGGGCTGTTACAGGAGGGTTACGCACTGGGATTTCTGCTGGCAGCTGCGGTTTATCGCCTTGTCTACCCGCATTGGGGCTGGCGGCCGTTGTTCTTCATCGGAGGATTGCCGGCGCTGCTTACCTTGTTCGTGCGCGCAAAAGTAAAAGAACCCGAAGCCTGGCACCGCTCGCGCACGGATTGGACGACCTACCGACGCGCCATATTCCGCAACTGGAGGCGCTTCGCCTATCTCGTTCTGTTACTGGCTATGATGAATTTCATTTCTCACGGCACTCAGGATATGTACCCGACTCTCTTACAGCAACAACATGGCTTCAGTCCGCAGCGCACGTCGGACTTCACCGCGATTTCGATGATCGGGGCGCTTTGCGGCGGGTTGGTGTTCGGGTTTATATCTGACGGTCGCGGACGGCGGCGCACCATGGTGACGGCGGTGCTGCTAGGAATCGCAGTTATTCCACTGTGGGTGTTTGCGCCAAATCTCCCGTTGATTCTGTTGGGCGGATTCCTGATGCAATTCATGGTGCAGGGAGCGTGGGGGGTGATCCCCGCTCACCTCAACGAGCTCTCTCCCGATCAGTTGCGGGGATTCTTTCCTGGATTGGCGTATCAGTTTGGTGTGTTGATTGCCTCCGGGAGCGCGTGGTGCTCTTCACCGGGGCAGTGGTAATCTCCTTCGGCCCGGAAGAGCACCGCGCGGAATTCGGCCGGCAAGATTCAGCGGAGGCGTAACGGATCCTAACGAGAGCACTTGTCGGATGTCAGTGGTCGATGAGCGCGTTTAATCAAGTGGATTATTTCCGAGTTCGGCGATCCGGGTACCAGGCATCATTAATCAGATGGAGGTCGGAATCATAACGGTAGCGGGCCGCTCGATGACCCGCCGGTCGAATGAGTCGGAGCACCAGCGAATTTAACGCGCCTGCACTTCGACGGGGTCCGGCAGGTACACGGAACCCTTCATTAACTCTCCGATCGTGAGATTCTGCCCATGCTGGACGTACCGCCCGAGCACGCCGGGTTGCATCCATTGAAAGCCCCAGGCATCTTCCACCGCGACGATAGTGTACGATCCGGGGATTACGCCGCGAAGGACGAAGCTGCCGTCGAAGTCGCTCTGGTCCCTGCGGAACATTTCCAGATGCGATTCGGGATCTTTCGGGACTAGGGCAACCATCACGCCAGCAACGGGTTTGTCTCCTCGCTTTGCGAATCCCTCCACGGTCACGACGCCATCAACCAACAACACCGCTAAGTTGAGAGACGCGCCCGGCGTTACGTCGAGGTCGTGTCCGGAGATTTCGACTTCCGCAGACGAAGCTCGGACCACGGAATATCGCTTGGTCGGTGAAAAAACGAGGATGGCGTATTTGCCCGCAGGAAGGTCCTCGAAAGTCGCTTCACCCGTCACGTCGACGGGCTTGAAGGCCACCGTTTGCCGCCGCGAATTCTGCAGTGCCAGGTAGAACTGCTTCGGGAAGGGTTCCTGCCGCGGCATCTTCACCGACAATTTGACCCTGGCGGCCGGTTCGCTGCGGGAAGTATCCAATTCCTGGACATCCTGGACGAGATTCATCTCACTGGATTGCTGGAGTTGGCCAGACTTCGGTTCCTGCAACCGGACAGAGTATCTTCCCGCGGGCACTCCGGTCACCTCGTAAACACCAGGAGCCACCGATTGCGCACCTTCGCTCTGAACATATTCCAAGGAGTCAAAGACACGTTTCTGAAACACGGGCATGCTGAAGCCTTGCTGCCCGTCAGTGGGAACATGAAACACTAAATGAAGGGCGGGGACTGGATTGAGGTGGATATCGGCCTGCAAGTGATCGCCACCCTGAATGGGGATAGGCGTGGCACCGTCGGCATCGGTTGCGCCGTTGTAGTAGGTGATCGGATAGGCAACGTCCAGAGATTGGGCAACGGCGGGGGGAGCATTGCCCGCGCCTTCGCCGAGAGAAGAAACAGGATGCACGGCATACCAGGGTCTTGCTGCCACCGACAGGTAGTAATTCCCGGGAGCCAGAGCTGCAAACTCGTAGGAACCCTGATCGTCACTCAAACCGTTGCCGGCTCGCGTAATCCGGTTCATGCCGGCCTGGTGGTCTTCTACGTAGAGCATGACACGTGCATTGCGGACCGGATCGCCCGATTCATCGATCACTTTGCCGCCAAGGAGGGCCAGCGGCGTGAGACGCAACACCAGGTTTCCGGTATCGAAGCCGGCACCGGTCACAATCGCCGTTGAGAACTGTTCATGCTGCTCGTAGGCGGCGGGGATAAATCCACGCTTCGCTCCTTGCAACGAGAACTTGCCCGGCTTAAGCGATCCAAACTCAAAGTGCCCATTCTCGGAGGTGATCATCCACGCGACGTCGGCGGGATTTCTGGTATCGGAGAGGGAAACGCGAGCTTTCCCGAGTGGCGTGCCGGTCAGTGAGCTCACAATCGTCCCGGCGATCTTGAATTTCGCCTCCGGAGTTGCGCTGCGATCGGGGAGCGGGCTCTGTCTGCCAAGTAGCGCACACGAGTGCAGCACGGCCAGCCCAAGCACCGGCACCACGAGTCGCATCGCGCTTACCAACCTCAACATAGCTACTCGCTCGCAGTAATCAGCGGCAGTCGCAAATGCTCTTTCTGACCTGCGACCACGCGGATGACCTGCGCCTTCGAATCGTATTGACTCATGACTTCGTCGCTCGCGTACTCCAGGTCCGGCTGTTGGCGATCGAAGGCGAGTACGCGGTAGGCGCCTGGGGGGAGCTGCTGAAGGCGGAACTTCCCATCCGGTGAAACCCAAGCCACGCTGAACTGGCCACCGCTATCGGCCATAGGCACGAAGTAAACATGACCCGGGGATTGGCCCGGTGAGTCGAATCCCGCTCTACGAACGTCCGTGGTAGTTGCACCCTCGATCGTGCCTTCGACCTGAGCGCCGTCGTCGCGCACGGTAATTTCAATAGGCGGGGTCGAACCTCCCAGGTCAACCACGAGCGGCTGGCGCTGCAAATCCGTACCTCCGGAGGTAATCGATGAAACGAATCCGATTGATGTGTTTACGCGCACACGGTAGTGGCCTGGCCTCACATTCTCAATGACCAGCGAATCATCTTCTGGACCGGTAGGCGGACGCAGCGAAGCGGCTGGCGCAGGGCCGAACTCCTCGGCTGAAACCAACCTCACTTGCAGATAATTGGGGCGCCGTCCGTTTTCAGGAGACGGACGAAGACCGCCAAATGTCATCGTCCCCGGAGTGACGGTTTCTGTGCGCTGAAATTCTTCCTTCACGCTCACGGTAATCGAACTGTTCGGTAGCAAGGTGATGCCCGGCCCGGAAAGAGCGGCGCCGCTCACGGTGAAGTTCAACATTCCTGTCATCGCATTCGGCCCGTAAGCCGTCACCTGCACGGTGTAGGCTCCATCCGGCAGCAAACCTTCGATCAGCTCATCTCCGACATTGTATCCGAGAGAGTACCCGGGGCCGGCGTGTCCTTGTGGCCATACCTGAATTCCGGTCTGGAGGCTGGGTGGGGCGTTCTTGACTCCCAGCTTTACTGGATAATATTTTCGCTTTGCAGGCGAAACTCTTGCCTGGAAGGTTTCGCCCGGCGATAACCGAATAACGGCGGCCGTCGCAAAGTCTGGCGCCGCAGGATAGTAGACCGGGGGGTAGCCAAATAACTGTCCGCGAGCGTTAAAGGTTAGGGGATCACGATCGAGTAGTTCGTGAGTGAGCAGTTTGTAAGAACCTGCGGAAAGCTCGGCAAAGCGGAACTCCCCGTTTGATCTAGACATC
>WNGO01010633.1_pt1 | contig 11149 bp, 15 predicted proteins | sample 5400511 | NCBI WGS metagenome assembly WNGO01 (sample SAMN13153380, study PRJNA577476) | soil metagenome | isolation source: 20 cm soil or saprolite under Garry oak tree replicate 2 | place: USA:California | collected 2016-06-15
CCGCTGGTTGCGTTTCGTGGTAACATGCGCAACCGTTAGTTGCGGATCGTAGATTCAGCGGTTGGAGGGTACAAGGCATGCAGCACAAGGTCGTTTCGCACGAGGAATGGGTCGAGGCGCGCAAGAGGCACCTCGTCGAGGAGAAGAAGTTCACGACGCTCCGCGACCAGCTGAGCCAGGCGCGGCGCGACCTGCCGTGGGAGCTGGTCGACAAGGAGTATGTATTCGAGGCGCCGCAAGGCAAGAGGACGCTCGATCAGCTTTTCGACGGGCGCGGACAGCTGGTGATCTACCACGCGATGTTCAACCCGGAGACGGCATCCGAGCACACGACCTGGACCAAGGACTCCCCGTGCTTCGCGTGCTCCTTCTGGATGGACAACTTCGACCGCGTGGTGGTGCACCTCAATCATCGCGACATCGCTATCGCGGCGGCGTCGAGGGCGTCAGTTGACAAGATCGAGGCCTACCGCAAGCGCATGGGCTGGGAGTTTCCGTGGTACTCCTCGATGGGCTCGGACTTCAACTTCGACTACCACGTCTCGTTCAAGCCGGGAGAGAAAGAGGGCGAGTACAACTACCGCGAGGAGGCAATCGGCCTGTCAGAGATGCCAGGCGTGAGCGTCTTCATGCGCGAGGGCGGGAAGATCTACCACACGTACTCGGCGTACGCACGCGGTCTCGACATGGTGAACGTCGCCTACCACTACATGGACCTGGTGCCGAAGGGCCGCGACGAGAACGAGACGGGCGGGATGGCGTGGCTGCACCGCCGCGACGAGTACCCCGACTGAAGGGGTGGTCATGGCTTTTTCGATGGCGGCGATGATGGCGGCGTCCGCGGTGCCGTTCTTCTTCGCCTACGGGCGCGACAGCCGGCGGCCGGTGGCCACCGCCATGGTCGTCCTTATGTACGCGGCGACCTGGGCTCTGATCGGCTTCACTCTCGATTACATGATCGGCATGGTGATGATGCCGTCGTCGTTTTTGATCGCCGCTGGGGCGGTTGCGGTGGCTGTCGTCTACGCACTCACGCCATGGAGCAGATGGGCACGGGATCGGTGCCGCGGGATGGCGCAGCGGGAGCCGCGCAAGTCCCGGTTCCGAGACGCGTTGTCCGACGGCGCGGGCTACACCGCGTACTGCATCGCATGCAGCGCGGGCATGATCCCGTTCCTCGTCGTGGTTGGCATGTCGAACGCTCTCGTGGTCGTGGCCGGGGCCGCCGCGATGCTGGTCTACAAGATCACGCCCTGGCCCGTGCCGGCTCTTTCACATAGTCGGTGAAGCCCAGGTTGACCCGCAACTTGCGGCTTTGGGCGTACAGAAGGTGGGCCGAGAGCGGACTGTAAGCCGGGTTCTGTGTCCCTTGCGGGACGGTGACCATCTGTCTTGGACGCCGGTTGCCCGGCGACTCCAGCGACCGATACCCGAGGGCTCGGCGAGCAGCCTTATCCCCCGAAGGGGACGCCCTCCTACTTGGTCTTGCTCCGGACGGGGTTTGCCTGGCCGGCAGGTCGCCCTGCCGCCGGTGGGCTCTTACCCCACCGTTTCACCCTTACCCCGAGAACCTCTCTAGAGACAGGCCCTCGTGGCGGTTTCATTTCTGTGGCACTTTCCTTCGGGTCGCCCCGACTGGGTGTTACCCAGCGCCCTGCTCTGCGGAGCCCGGACTTTCCTCCAACGCTATTTACTTCGCCGGCGGTCACCCGTCCGCCTCGGCCCGGCAGTAAGTCTACCCATGGATGTTCGCGAGCATGCGTCGCGTCCTGGCCGCGAGGAAACGGCCGTTGGTGACCTGAAAGATGCCGTGGATGATGTGGCCGACGAAGCCTTTCGCCTTGCGGTCCATGGCGATCGTGAGGATGGAGCCGCCGTTGGGACCTGCGTGAACCTCCATTCGCCACGTGCCGCCGGTCTGGGCGGCATTGGCCTCCTCGACGGTTGCGGTGATCACGGGCTCCTTCCACTCGTAGCGCTCGATCGACCAGATGCCGAGGCTCGCGGTGCCCTCTTTGACCCGCGCCCAGTTGTCGCCTCGCTCCAGCACCCGGAATGACTCAGCCGACAGGTCGGGCCACAGCTCGGCGCGCCTTGGCCCGAACTCGGTGATGGCGTCCCAAACGACTCTTGGGTCCAGGTCCGTGCTGACCGAGTAGCTAACCCTTGCCATGCTCATCGAGAGCCTGGTTGGCGAGGTAGTCGGCGCGCTTGTTCTGCTCGCGCGGTACCTGCTTGACCGTGACATTCGGGAATAGGTCCAGAAGCTCTTTCGCGCGCGCGTGCAGCTCCTTCAGCCTCGCTTCCTTGACCCGGTAGCCTCCGTTCACCTGCTCGACGACCAGCCTGGAATCGAGGCAGACCTCGAGCTGGTCCGGCTTCCACGACTCGACCGCTTTGAGACCGTCGATGAGGGCGTGGTACTCGGCTTCGTTGTTGGTCATCACCCCCAGCCAGCGGTGCATGGTCCTCAGTTTCATGCCGTCCTCGTCCTCGATGACGATGCCCGTGGCGGCGGGTCCCGGATTGCCGCGCGAGGCGCCATCGGCGCGGAGGCGCAGGAACTTCGTCAACGAGCGACGAGGATGCGGCCGCAGTTCTCGCACTGCACGAGCGCGTCGCCCTTGCGCAGGATCTGCATGCCGGATGACGTGACGGTGACGTGGCATGCCGCGCACTCCGTGCCGCTGACCCGTGATATCGGAGGCCGGACGCGGATGCGACTGAAGAGCGCCTGGTCGCGCGGCGGCACCTGGGCCCAGATCGCATCCTTGTCCGTGACGAGGTCCGCGAGCTCGGTCTTCCACTCGGCGAGCTCGGCGCGGAGGCCGGGTTCCTGTTCGGTGGAGGTGCGTCTTGCGTCCTCGAGCTCTTTGGTCGCCGAACGAACGGATTCATCGGCGGCCTCAGCGTCCTCCATGATTCGCATCTGGGCCTCCTCCTCGTCGGCGAAGCGGGCCTTCATATGCGCAACCTCATCGGACATCTGCAAGAGCTCGGTCGGGTTGCGGATTCGCCCGCTCATCAGCTCCTTCTGTCTCGAGCTGAGGCGGGCTCGATGTTCTTCGCGCACCTTGTCCGACTCGCGCAGTCGCACGGCGACCTCGTCCTGTGTCGTGCGCGCCGAGGCAAGCGTCTCCTCGCGCTCGACGACGGCGGGGTCGGACTCCAGCCTCGCCTCGGTGGCTGCGATCGACTCGCGGAGGGCGCGCTCTCGATCGACCAGCGCCTGATAGCGGAGCAGGAGCTGGGCTGAGCTCAACGAGCTGGTGGTCTGGGTGGCTCGGTGTCGAAGCCGATGCGGTGCGCGTTGGCGGCGCGGTCTTCGGTCACGACCATCTCTCCGAAGCGCGCTTCGTAGGCCTGCACGTTCTGCAACAGAAGCTGGGAGAGCAGCTTCAGGTGATTGGGGCTCATGCCCACGCGCGAATAGACGCGGACCAGCCCTGGCTCCTCGGGCGCCCACTGGCCGAAGTTGAGGACGAAGCCGAGCGGGTTGCCGTTGATCAGAACGGCATCCGTGTAGACGACCTGGCTGGCGCTGTCCTGGACCTTGACCTTGACCGGCAATTCGCTCACTCCAAAACCACCAGAACCTGGCCCTCCTTCACGACGTCGGTTTCCTTGACGCGAATCTCTTTCACTCGTCCTGCCTTGGGTGCGGTCACGGGAATCTCCATCTTCATCGACTCGAGGATCATGAGCACGTCATCCTCGGCCACCTGGTCGCCGGGCTTCGACGTGATCTTCCAGACGCTGCCCACGAGCTCGGCCTTTACTTCCATCTAATTGGAGCGGTGCATCGCCGGCGCGGGCCTGGGTGCCGGCTCGAGTCCGAGCTGATTGCGGGCGTCGGCCGCGAGCGGCCACTGGGCGAGGCTGATGCCGATGACCTGCCAGTGCGATTGTGGCGGGAGCGTGTCGACCTGGTCGATGAGGTGGCGGGTGGAGGCGGGGATGCCGCCGAGCACGCCCATGATGAGGCTGAACTGATAGGGCGGGTTGAGGATTCCCTGGTGGATGAGCGGGCGAGTGTTGCCGATGTGGCCGGTGTCGAAGCACTCGAGCTCGGGGCGGATGTTCGCCTCGTTCATCGTTTTCAGGAAGAAGCTGATGTCTTTGAAGGGGTTGGCGAAGACGTGGTCGTGGATGAACTCCTTTCGCCTTTCTGAGTAGATCGCGTAGTTCATGCTGCCCATGTTCAGCGCGGCCATCTCGGGCTTGAGCTCTCTGATGTGGGCGATGCGCTGCTCGGCTGGGACGCCGACCGCGCCGGTGGAGAAGTTGACGATCACGTCGGATCGCGCTCTCACCTCGGTGTAGATCTGCGCGAAGGTTTCGACCGACCAGTCGGGGCCGCCTTCGGGGGTCCTGGCGTGGATGTGGACGATGGCCGCGCCCTCCTGTGCCGCCCGTGCCGCCTCTTCGCCGATCTCGCGGGGCGTGTACGGGATGGCCGGGCACTGGTCGCGGGTGGCGAGGACGCCGGTGAGGGCGGCCGTGATGATGGTTCGGGTCACGGCCTTAACAGGCTGGGTTGTCTCGCGCTTTCAATTCGCTCAAATTCGTTGGCGAGTGGTGCGAAGGCGAGGGGGAGGGTCGCCGGGAGGAGGGAGGGCCCCGCCAGGGGTGTGGCTGTGCCGCAGGCGGCGCGGGGCTTCATACCGGGATGTTGCCGTGCTTGCGCCACGGGCGGTCGACCTTCTTGGTGCGGGCTTGCTCGAGGCCGTGGATGATGACCCGGCGAGTTTCGGCGGGGTCGATCACATCGTCGATCATCGCCCAACCGGCGGCCAGGTAAGGGTTGATCTGCGCGCGGATCGTGTTGAGCAGCTGAGCGCGCGTTTCCTCGGGGTTGCTGGACGCCTCGATCTGTTTGTTGAAGATGATGTTGACGGCGCCCTCGGGGCCCATCACCGAGATCTCGGCGAACGGCCACGCGACCACCACGTCCGGTCCGTAGCCCTTGCCGCACATCACGTAGTAGCCCGCGCCGTAGGCCTTGCGCATGATGACCGTGATCTTCGGCACAGTCGCCTCCGACGTGGCGTAGAGCATCTTGGCGCCGTGGCGGATGATGCCGTCCTTCTCGACCTGCGACCCGACGATAAAGCCCGGCACGTCCATCAGATAGACCAGCGGCACGTTGAACGCGTCGCACATGCGGATGAAGCGCGCTGCTTTGTCCGCAGAGTCGGAGTCGAGGATTCCGCCTTTCGACATCGGCTGGTTCGCGACCACACCGACCGGGTGGCCCCCGGCGCGAGCGAAGCCGATGACGATGTTCTTCGCCCAGGTCGGTTTGACCTCGAACCATGAGTCCTCGTCGAACACCGACTTGATCACCCGCTTCACGTCGTATGCGGCGCGCGGGTTGCTCGGGACGATCTTGTCGAGGCCATCGACCAGGCGGTCGGGCGGGTCGTCCGACGGCATGCGCGGCGGCGGCTCGGAGTTGTTGGAGGGCAGGTAGGAGAGGAAGCGCCGCACCGACGCGATGCACGCCGCGTCGTCGTCGACCTCGTTGTCCCCCACTCCCGACTCGTAGCAGTGCACCTGTGACCCGCCCATGTCGTGGTCGGTCACGTCCTCGCCCGTCGCAGCCTTCACCAGGCGCGCGCCGCCCAGCGACATCGACGACGTCTCCTTGACCATCGGCACGAAGTCGGCCAGGCCCGGGATGTATGCGGTGCCGGCGGCACACGGCCCGAGCATCGCCGCGACCTGCGGGATCACACCCGACATCACAACCTGGTCGTAGAAGAGCCAGCCAGTGCCGGCGAACGTGGAGCCCGTCGCCTCCTGGATGCGCGCGCCCGCCGAGTCGAGCAGCCACACGATCGGCTTCCGATAACGGAGGGCCAGCTCGCGCACGCGCGCGGCCTTGAACTGCTCGCCCACGGCGCCCATCGAGCCGGCCATGACGGTGAAGTCGTAAGCGATGACCCACACCTGCCGGCCGTCGATCTCGCCGTGGCCCGTGATGACGCCGTCCGCTGGTGAGCCGTCAGGCGCCGGCTCGATGCCTCGAATCGGCTGCTGCTCCGCCAGCAAGCCCAGCTCGACGAACGTGCCCTTGTCGAAGAGCAGGTCTATGCGCTCGCGAACCGTCAGCTTGCCCTTCTCGTGCTGCTTGGCGATGCGCTGAGCGCCGCCCATACCCAGGTTCTTCTTCCTGCGCGCGTGCAGGTCCGACACACGGCTCTTGTATTCGTCGGCCACCGATGGGAATTCTATTGAGGCGGCTGGGTCTCCCCGGCCATCAGGTCGGTGCGATCCCTCCATCGGTCCAGGAACCGGTACAGGTTGCGGCGCGAAAGGCGGTCGCGCTCGGCAGGCTCGGTCGCCTCCCACAGGCGGTGCTCATGCTTCACCACGAGCAGGTCCGGCACGACCACGGCGCGGCCTCCGCGGTCGCGCAGCCGGAAGCTGAACTCGATGTCGGCGATGCGGTAGAACCGGAACTTCGGATCGAAGCCGCCCGCGGCCAGAGCGTCAGCGCGCCGGAACGCCATGCAGTAGCCCTCGACGGCATCCACGTCTGGGCCGGCGCTTTCGTCGAACTCCTTGAGCGTGCCTTTGGCCCGCACTCCGAAAGGTCCGGCCACAGCCACCGACGGATCGTCGAGCTCGGTCAGCAGCGGCGTGATCGCGTCGCCTTTCAGCTCGACGCTCTGGTCGAACAGGACGCAGACCTCGCCGGCGGCCGCCTCGATGCCGGCGTTGACCGCGGCGCCGAAACCGAGCGGCGGGTCGAGCCGGATGACGCGAAGCCGCTCCGCCGCCCGGCCGTCCAGCCATGAGGCTATCCCCACGTCGCCGGAGTTGTCGACGACAAGCGCCTCGAAGTCAGCCTTGCAGTGGGTGAAGACCGACAGAAGCCAGCGCTCGGCGTCGGGTTTCCAGCCGTGAACGACGGTCAGCAGAGTGACCCGACGCGGCGCGGTAGGAACGCCCGAGGGCGATTGGGCGCGGAGTGAACGCAGCTCGCTGCCTGACGGGCCGTCGAGAACTTCCCAGCCGGCGTCGTTGAGCCGTGCGCGGATCGAGTCGGCGGCCTCAAAGTCCTTTGCTTGCCTCAGCGCCGCCCGCTCGGCGGCGAGGCGCTCGGCCTCTTCCCTGTCCGTGGTCTAGGACTTGCCTTTCTTGGCTTTGACCGCGGCGGTCAGCGCCGGCACGATCTTCAGAGCGTCGCCCACGACGCCAAGGTCGGCGATCTTCATGATCGGCGCCTCCGCGTCCTTGTTGATCGCGATGATCACCTTCGAGGTCTTCATGCCGACGGTGTGCTGCATCGCGCCGCTGATACCGACCGCGATGTACACGCCGGGCCGCACCGACTTGCCGGTCTGGCCGACCTGCATCGAGTAAGGCACCCATCCGGCGTCGACCACCGCGCGGCTCGCGCCGACCGCGCCACCGAGCGCGCCGGCGAGGTCCTCGAGCAGCGGGAAGTTGTCGGGCCCGCCCATCCCCCGCCCCCCGCTGATGACCACCCGCGCATCCTCGAGCTTCACCTTCTCGGAGGCCTCGGCGACACGTTCCAAGATGTGCGCGCGCTTCGAGCCGTCGCCAACAGAACCCGGCGCGTCTTTGACGTCGGCGCTGCCTCCGGTCTCCGATGCTTCGAAGGACTTGGGCCTGATGAGCACGATGGCGGGCTTGCCGTTGGCCTTCATCGAGGCCACCTTCGCGCCACCGAAGTAGGGCACCTTGGCGACGAAGCTCCCACCCTCCGCCGTGATGTCGGAGGCGTTGGAGATGAGGCCGGTGCCGAGTCGGGCCGCCAGGCGGCCTGCAATGTCGCGCGAGTCGGTGGTGAAGGAGAAGAGGATCAGGTCGTGCGCGTCCTGCTGCTGGAGCGCGTGCATCACGTCGGTCGCGGGCTCGGCCAGGTAGTCGTCGAAGACCTTGTCCTCTTTCACGTACGCGACCTTCGCGCCGTGCTTGCCGAGCGTTGCCGCCGCCTCTTTGGCACCGGTCCCGAGCGCGACCACGCTGACGTCGCCAAGCTCGCGCGCCCTGGCCATGATCTCGGGGACTGCCGAGTTGAGCTTGCCGTCGCTGAGCTCTGCGTAGACGCAAACCTTCGCCATCTCAGATCACCTTGGCTTCGGCGAGGACCTTCACGATCTGGTCGACCGCGGTGCCGTCGTCCTCGATGATCGAGCCGGCCTTGCGCGCCTCCGCGCTGGTGACCGACTCGATGGTCTCGGCGGGCCCGCCGGCCTCGACGCCGAGGTCCTGCAGCGAGACCTGCTTTATCTCCTTCGAGCGCGCGGCCATGATGCCCTTGAGCGACGCGTAACGCGGCTCGGCGATCGCGGCGGTGACGGTGATGAGCGCCGGCATCGCAGCCTCGACCACCATGTAGCCGTCGGCGGTCTGGCGGTTCACCTTCAGGTTGGTCCCGTTGACCTCCACCTTCTTGGCGAAGGTCAGCTGGGGCACGCCCAACAGCTCGGCGAGGATCGGCGGCACCATGCCGGTGCTGCCGTCATACGACTCGGTGGCGCAGATGACCAGGTCCGGTGACTCGGCCTTGATGGCGGCAGCCAGCGCCTTGCCCGTCAACAGTGCATCGGCGCCCGCAAGCTTTTCATCTGTAATGAGAATGCCGCGGTCGGCCCCCATGGACAGGCCCTTGCGGATCGCGTCCCTCGCGCGCTCCGGTCCCATCGACACGAGCACGACCTCGCCTCCGTGCGCCTCCTTGAGCTGCAGCCCCTCCTCGATGCCGCACTCGTCGCCAGGGTCGAGGACGACCTCTTTGTCGCGCGCGAGCGTGTTGTCAGACTCCAGGGCCTGGGTCGAATTGGGATCCGGCACCTGCTTGACGGTGACGACGATCTTCACAACAAAGCCTCCATTTGGGGGAAGGGGCTACTCAATTATCGCCAGGTCCGACAGACGTCCGGAAACGCAGGTAATCGTCAGGGGTGTTCAGGCTGCGGACGACGTCGCCGTCGATGTCCTCCAGCCACGTCACCTCCATGCCGGCGAGCACTTCCGCGGCACGTCTGTGACCGCTGTCAAGGGCCGCGGTGATGACCGGCAGCGCCGACTTTCTGTATGCCGCACAAACGGGCTCGGGCCGGCCGTCGATGCGCGGCACAGCCGCGTCACACGTGCGTGCAGCCGCGACGGCGACGTGCGCGACGTCGGAAGTGACGTAGGGCATGTCGCAAGCGATCACGAACATCACGTCGAGCCGTGCGGCCATCAGGCCGGCCTCGATTCCCGCGAGCGGACCGCCCGATCGCTTGCGGTCGAACACGACGCGATACGGGATCGGCTGTTCCAGCTGTTCGGGCTCGGCGAACGCGATCATCACCTCGGAGAACGCAGGAGCGAGCCGGTCCACCACCCAGCGGAGCAGGATCGTGTGCCCCACTTCGAGCCACGCCTTCGCCCTCCCCATGCGGCGGCTCGAGCCTCCGGCGAGCACGAGCAGCGAGGCTTCCATGGTCACTATCATCGGCCGTGCCCATGAGGGCGATCGATTTTCACGTCCACCTGCCGACGCCGGCCTGGCTCGACGTATCGATGAAGGGTTACATCGAGGCGGCCGAGGGCTACTTCCGGTCGAAGGTCGTGCGGCGGACGATCGACGAGCTGGCGGCCGATTACGAGGCCATCGATGTGATGGCGGTGCTGCTGGCATGGGACGCCGAGACCGCCACGGGCCGTCCGCGCGTGCCCAATGAGGTGGTCGCCAAGGCATGCCGCGAGCACCCGAAGACGTTCGTCGGATTCGGCAGCGTGGATCCGTTGAAGGGCGACATCGCGGTGGGTGAGCTCGACCACATCGCGTCGCTCCGGCTCAAAGGGGTCAAGCTGCACCCCTCCTACCCGTGGCACCTGGAGCTGCTCGCTATGGCCCTGCACAAGACCAACATCTACATCGACATCTCGGGTTGGGCTCCGAAATACATCCCGTCCGAGGTGATCCGCGAGATGAAGGGCCGGCTGCAGGACCAGTTCGTGTTCGGTAGCGACTACCCGTTCATCCAGCCGGAGCGCTGCCTCGACGAGCTGGCGACCATGGAGGTCCCGGAGGCCGCTCTTCACAAGGTGCTGACGGAGAACGGCAAGAAGCTGCTCGGGCTCTCGTAGCCGAGCGTCAGCCGAGCCATCGCTTTCGCGCGGAGCTTCACCGCCGGCGCGCCGAGGAAGCTGAGCGGCAGCTGCAGACGCTCCGCAGCCTCGACAGTCACATAGAGACCGTCGACCGCCAGACGCTCGATGGTCGCGTTGGGGTCCTCCGCGGCAAGAGCATCGCGAGCAACAGACTCGACGGATCGCTGATCGAGTGTCAAACCTCCGCCCGCGCGCAGCGCGTCCGCGTCGATCTGCTGGACGGCGGACTCCGCGGCGCTCCATGTGGCCTGCTCGAGTCGCGCGTGGACCGCTGCTGCGGATGCGGCGTCGACCGCGAACGCGGCCGCCGGCAGCAGCACGATGGGCAGCGCCAGCGCTACGAAGACCAGGACCTGACCGCGCTGCGAGGTCATGGTCGCGAGCGCCAGGGTTCGACTCGAGCAGCGAGCCACGCGCGAAGGCGCCGACTGCGATTGACAGCGAAGGCGCGCGCAGCGGATAGCCGGCGATCACCGAAGCGAAGCTCGACCGTGCCGCGGCGAGCGCGGTGTTTGCGTCCGTCGCGCGAACCGCTGCGCTGAGCGCCGCGCCCGTGGCGGCCTGCAGACCACTCTCCGCCTCGAGCACCTGCACCGCCGTCACGGCGCCCAGCGCGAGCACGAGGATGACCGGAGCGCATAGCGCGAGCTCAACCAGCGCCTGGCCTCTCACCGGATGAACTTCTCCTTCGCGAGGACGACATGGGCGCGCAGCGGGAGCCCGGAGCCAGGCACGAGCGGGACGAGGGCCGGGACGGATCCCCCGATGTCGACCTCGATGGACTGCCCAAGGTCGGTGGCGCAGACCCAGACCGGAGGCGGCAACGGACTTGCGCCCGGGCACCACGGCCGCGGCACACGCCGACAAGGCTCGCGGACAACGTGCGCAGCGTGACCGCGGAAGCGACCTGCGCCGTGCCGCCCGCGATCGCCCCCGCTCTCGCGCCGGCGACGGTTGCCGCATGCGCGGCGTACGCCTCCGCGGCCCAGACGGCTGTCTCGACCGTGGA
>WNGO01014769.1_pt1 | contig 11149 bp, 12 predicted proteins | sample 5400511 | NCBI WGS metagenome assembly WNGO01 (sample SAMN13153380, study PRJNA577476) | soil metagenome | isolation source: 20 cm soil or saprolite under Garry oak tree replicate 2 | place: USA:California | collected 2016-06-15
CCCGGAAACGGATTGTGACCTCCATCAAGCTGCCGGCACGAGACACACCCAAATCACTATTGCAGTGAGGCTTGTTCGAACCCTGGTCTCAGTTTGTTTCCTGTTCGCTCCATGTGCTATCGCACAGGAGGAGTGGCAACGACAGGACCGTGCGGGATCTCACGATTTCGGAGTGAATTCGCAGCGAGCCGACAGCTTAGCAGCGCAAATGTCGCCCAACTCCCAGGATGAAGTGAAACCAGAACCAGAAAGAACGTCGAAGACTCGAGAGCCCTTGGCTGACATCCAAGAGGAGTGGCCACGAGAAGGCCGTACGGGACCTCACGATTTTGCAGGGGGATCCCAGCGATCCGCGAGCCAAACTGCACATAGCCCGGCAAGTTCGCAGGCTGAAGGCAAATCAAAGCAGGAAGAACCGTCTGGAAGGCGAGGTTCCCTGGTTGTTGCACCCCTGCCGATTTCCAGCCCCGCTTTAGGCACCGGGTTAGTGCCGGTGCTTGGCTACATATTTCCACTGACGCAAGAATGACAAGGTATCGCCACCCTCCGTGGTCGGAGTTGCAGGCCTGGTAACAAATAATGGGACGCGCGGTTTCGCCGCTTGTGGAAATTTGTTCCTGGGAGGAGACACCTGCCGAATCACTTCGCTTTATGTCCGTGGCAATCTCAACTACGATTTATACAGTTTGGGCTTTGCCGCAGGCAGTGCAGGACGAAAGCTTCCGCTGGAACAAACAGGCCAGGTGTTTCGTAGCGAGGTGTTGGGTCGCGTGGGATGGAAGTCCTTTCTGGGAGTGCGATTTTGGACCGGAAGTTCGGTGATCGTTTCCAGACTCAGTGAGGGCACAGCTCCTGATGTCCTGCCACCCCCGGATCTCTCCCTTCACACAACGCTAAGAGCTCTCGGCCTGCGGTTGAATCGAGAGACTTCTCCGAATCGCTTCTACCCCACCACTGGCACGTTGCTGGACTTCACCTCCGATTTCTTCTCTGAAGCCCTTGGGAGCAAGTGCTCTTTCCAGGCATACCGATTTACGTTCAATAAGTACGGCAGCTTAAGCAAGAACCAGGTACTGGCCTACAACCTGTTTGTCTGCGGAACGGGGGGAACCCCGCCGTTTTACGAAAATTGCACTTATGGGGCGAACAACGAGTTGCGAGGATACACAGCCGGTCGGTATCTGGATCGCTACATGTTCGCCACGCAATTGGAGTACCGTCTGACCTTGCCAAAGAGGTTCGGAGTTGTTGGATTTTGTGGAATCCGGGAAGTCATGGCGGGCGGCTCACAGGTCTTCAAGAGCAACAACTTCCTGCCCGCTGGAGGCGGAGGACTAAGATTCCAGGTCAGCAAGAGGTATCGCGTTAATCTCCGTGCAGATATTGCCCGGGGCCGGGATACGTGGACCTGGGGTATGGGTGTCGGCGAGGCATTCTAATTGGTTCGCAGGGGTCCACAGATCCGCTTGATGTCTGTAGCGCCTGATATGGATGCCATGAAGGAAAGTCGGGCACAAGAACCTCTTCACAGTGGGTTTCCGGACGGACCCAAATTGCCGCGGTACCCGGAGGTGCGAACGGCTCCGGGCGAGACGGTCCCGAGCCGACGTTCGCGCGTGTTAAGAGTGGTCGCAGACAGCGAAGGCGGAACAGTCGCCATCGCTGTCGACGGAGAGTTGTTATTTGGCCTGTGGAGGATAGTTCTTCAACAATTTCTTTACGGCCTTTGCCAGATTCTTTTGCTGTTTTTCGGGTTTGGCCTTCGGATCGAGTGTCTTACTCGCCACGCCGCGCCACGCGAGATCCTTGTTCGTGGAGTCGTACATGTCTAAAGCCAACTGGCCGATATAGATGGTAGACGTCTGCCCTGTAGTCGTGCTCGTTCCCCCCATGCCACCGTACCATCCACCGCGGTACCAGCCTCCGCCGTATCCCCAGTCCGAGTTAAACGACGTAAATTCTTTCTCTTGTCCGACACCAACTTGATATGCGATATAAAGATGGGCACTGTCATCCGTAACTTTAGTTAGTCCTTTCGTCGCTAGTTCTGCATCCACCGCATCCGCGATTTGCTTGCTCACCAAATCATTGACGGTTGGTGCGTCCTTAAGGGTTACCCACTTGTAGGTCTTGAACTTCGAGAAGTCGGCGTTCTTATCGAAGTTGTAGCGAACGTCCTGGCTAAACCCGACAGTCGCTACCAGAAGAAGACCAAGTGCCGATAAAAATCGAATCTTTTTCATCCTATCCTCCAATTTGCAGATCGGTTGTGAGATCCAGAGCGGACCCTTTCGAAAGTCGGCTGTGTGTGGCGGCCAGGCAGACACAGTTCTGGATTCTCCTGAAGCACAAAACCGATGGTAGGGCCGCAGGGCTATCGCCGGAACTGTCACAACTGACAGACGACCCTCTCCTCGGGCACGTCGGCGCCGAGTGGACACAGGTGCGATGCGAGCGACCTACTGATGGACAGTTTCTTCACTATGGATCTGATCGGTGCGGCGCCTTCCGCCGCGGTCATGGACTCTAAGCGCTAGCTTGTCAGATGAATGCGCTGCGAGATAAGTAGTTTGCGATGGGAACGCAATCTCGGCTCCTGCCTGCTGGATGATCTCCATAACGCGCAACAGTAAGCCTTCCTGGATCTCCAAGAAGTGGTTCCAGTCACGGGCGAACAGGTGGGCGAAAATCTCGATGTCTAGAGAAGAAGTGCCGAGACGCACAAACCGGACACGCACTGACGAGGCGTCAAGGCTAGGGTGGGTAGTGAGGAATTCGTGAACCTCGGTTGTAATTGAGCGCATTTGAAGGGGCGTGGTTTCGTAGCGTAGTCCCACCATGGGGTGAAACCAGAATCTGTCGCGTGCCGAGAAGTTCTCGAGACTCATGTTCGCAATCTGACCATTTGGTACACAGACCAGCGTGCGATCGTTAGTGCGAATGCGGGTTGAGCGGAGGCCGATATCCTCGACCGTTCCCACAGTGTCACCGACCTTCAAGGCATCTCCTACGTGAACGACCTGATCGGCGATCAGAGAAATGCCCGCAATGACGTTTTCTAATGTCTTTTGTGCCGCCAGTGCTATGGCAATGCCACCCACCCCGAGACCAGTGAGTGCCGCAGCTGGGTTTATGCCGAAGTGGTAAAGCGTGAACAAGAGGCCAGTGAAGAGAATTATCCCGTCGATCATCCGACGAACGAGACGCAAGACTGCTGCCGACCCGCTCAATCCTGGACGGCGTTCAACGAGATAATGCTCGCCCCAGCCGTTCACAAGGATCAGAAGCCACACGCAGGCGGCAATCGAAATAATCAACGCCATCGTGGACCAGAACTGCCGTGCTAAAAGCGGGAGCCCCACTGTCGACAGCAGCCAGCGAATGGTGAGGGCAAGCAGCAGCAGACGAAGGGGGGGCGGCAATATTCTAAAATTCTGCGTATTTGTATTTCGCAGAAGGTGACGTCGGAATCCCCAAACTACCAAGGCAAAGAATCGGTCCACCAGCCCAGTCAGCGCGTAGAGAAATGGCATGCCGACAAAAAGCGCCAGCCACTCAAAGATAGGGACATCCGCCAGTCGGTGCTTAACCAGGAATTCCGGGAGGATGTTCTCCACGGTTGACGTGGTTAGTTCTGGAAAAACATCTGGAATCGTCTGGAGAGTGTTTCGCGAGAAGAGCCAGATCTTGCCCAACTTTCCGCGATCGACGCGCTCGACGAGAATGTCCAGATCGCCGTTGGCTGTGGGGATGGTTCCGACCAGATCTTCGTCGGGCCTTAGAGGATCGGGTATGGAGCCCTCGGGCTTTTCACTAAGGGTGTTGAGACGGGCAGGAAGGCGACGGTCGAGGACGATGTCAAAAAACCCAGGACGGCACCCCGAGGGGTGTTTCGGCCAAGGGTGTCCTTTGGGATTTCAGGTTGCGCCTCGGCAGCAGGGGGCTTGGGCGCAGCAACTTGTGCCCAGGTGGCTGGAGACAACAGCATGAGCAGTGAAACTGCCAGAGCCTTGCCGAGATGCGTCACCCTGCTATTCGATGAGTTCATATACGACTCCCCCTGACGCACTTCGAGGCACTACACCATCGCTGTATGCGAACGTATGAGAAAGATCTTCCGTGGGGATACAACTTCGGAGAACTGATAGAACTGCCAGTTAACGTGTCTGAGGGCCGAACCGCAAACTATGCAACGAAACCGTTGTGTGCGGTGCTCATAGGGAGGCGCCAGTGGCAGAAAAGAAAAACGGAGAAGAAAACAATCCAAAAACAACGCCGATCAAGAAAAAGACGTACGAGCGCGAGCTTCGTAAATTGCAGACTAAGCTTGTCGAAATGCAGGAATGGATAAGAACCAGCGGTGCCAAGGTCGTCATTGTATTCGAAGGTCGCGATGCAGCGGGGAAGGGTGGAGTGATTCATCGAATCATGGAGCGTGTCAGTCCCCGAATTTTCCACCACATGGCTTTACCCGCCCCTACCGATCGTGAAAAGTCACAGCTCTATGCCCAGCGTTACATGAAAGAGATGCCGGCGGCGGGTGAACTGGTGCTTTTCGACCGGAGCTGGTACAACCGTGCTCTGGTCGAGCACGTGATGGGTTTTTGTAGTGACAAGCAATACGCCGATTTCCTTCGCTTGTGTCCCGGGTTCGAGTCTCTCTTGAAAAACAATGGCATCATTCTCGTCAAGTACTGGTTTGAGGTGAGCGAACAGGAGCAGCACAGGCGGTTTCTCAGGCGTATTGCGGATCCGATGCGCAGATGGAAACTGAGCCCCATGGATCTTGAATCACATCGCCGCTGGTACGACTACTCACGAGCGCGTGATGCAATGCTTGCAGCCACCGACACGCCGCAATCCCCCTGGTATGTCGTCCAGACCGATGACAAAGAGCGGGCGCGGCTGAATTGCATTTCTCACTTGCTCAGTGCGGTGCCATGGAAAAAGATCCCGATGGAGAAGGTGATCCTCCCAAAACGACAGAAGCCAAAAGGATACGAAGCTCCCGATTGGAACTACCGTTGGATTCCTCAGAAGTATTGAGGCACGGCGAAACAGGGAAGGATCAGCCACCACAGGGCCGTCGTCATCTGTCGTTGTTGCAATGTCGAGGATGATCCGGGTGTCGAGCTGGAAATTCAGTGCCCAGGATAGATGACTTGAGTTGCAGTCCGGGGGCCTCAGTTGGTTCGCAGTGTAATGCTCACGTATCTGCCTTTCCCCGTTGACCGGGGAGCGGGAAAGGTATTCGGTGCTCAAGAACCTGGCCCAGGGCGAATCACAAGAGAGCTTTGTGTGTCCGGCAACGTACCGACATCCAGCACTTTGGTGCTATACAGTCCTTGATACATTCTCCGATATACTTAGGGTAGAGCGATTCAGTGCTGCCTTTAGCAAGCGGATACGCATTATATATGCTGGAACTCCAGCGTGGCGTTGCCCCGGTTTGCTAACGTCATACCGCCATGCTTCTTGCGGAACGTTCAAGACAATGAGAGCTTATGCAACAGAATGGACATATTCGTATTCTGCTGGTGGATGACCACGGGTCGTTCCGCAGTTACGTTTCCGCAATGCTTGGGGAGCAAGCGAACATGCAGGTCATCGGGGAGGCGGAAGACGGGCTGCAAGCGGTCCAGCGAGCCGAGGCTCTGCAACCTGATGTGATTGTTCTTGACATCGGCCTGCCGGGGATCAATGGCATCGAGGCCGCCCGCCAAATCGGCAAAGTTGCCCGTGGAGCCAGAATCATCTTCCTGACCCAGGAGAGTTCCCCCGAGGTGGTACAAGAAGCCTTTGATCTGGGTGCTTGGGGTTACATTATTAAAGGACAAGCTGGAGCGGAACTTCTCCCCGCAGTGGAAACGGTGTCGCGTGGGCAACGGTTTGTGAACGATAACAATAACAATATGGTGGAATAAGCTCGAAACGTTCCGCTGAGCCCCCACCCCAGGGCGCGCGTCTCACATTGAGACATCTGCAGAGAGCCCCTAATCCTCATCGTCAACCTTTCCTCACGGTAGAGCCGGTACACCCGCTTGTGATTGGCAGGCATCCCTTCGCACCCCAGCATCGCCGTCAGTCGCCGATAGCCAAATCGCATGCGCCGAGCCGCCAGCTCTTTCAATCGAGTTCGCAGTTCGCGGTCTCGCTCCGCTTTCGGCCCCCGATAGCGATGCGTCGATCGTCCTAATCCCATCAGCCTGCAGGCGTGCCGCTCGCTCATTCCGGTACTCCACTTCGACATAGCTCACGACTGCCGGAGTCCCGCAGGCGCTACCAGTTTTTTGAGAGCTCGTCTTTCAACGCTCGATTATCCAGTGTCAGCTCCGCCACCTCATGCTTCAACTTCCGGTTCTCGTCTTCAGTTGCTTCAGCCGTTTCGCAGCGCCGCTGTCCATTCCGCCGTACTTCGCCTTCCAGCGGTAGTAAGTCTGCTCCGTAATCCCGTGCTGTCGGCATAACTCCGCCGTCGTCAATCCTGCCTCGCCTTGCTTCAGAATAGCGATGATCTGCTCTTCGCTGTGTCGCGTGCCCTTCATGGCGGCTCTCCTCTCCACAGTTTGGGAGAACTTACATTCTAGGCGGTCCAGTTTTCGGGGGCTACGTCAGTGGCACGGGTGCAGCTATCGGCACCCTGGTAGGGGCCGGAGCTGGCACGATCGGAGCCGGCACGGGAAATCGCGACATCAATCTCCCGGCGGAGTCAGCTCTGAGTTTCAGCTACTCAGACCAAAGCCTGGCTCGGCAGACTGAGAATCAGGGAAATTCATGTTAGCAGGGAGTGCGGGAGACTAGGAATTGTGATCTGTTTAATGAAGGGGATGTGTTTCTGTTTATTTTGACAGGTGACAGAGTGGAAGCGATTGGTACTGTCGTAATTGAACACCCTATTGAGCTCCGCAACTGAAGATTTTCAGTTTCGCGAGTCCCTTCGCCGGCGGCCAGGATCTTTATTCCTTCCCACAGGTCTTGGCCGCCGGTTTCCGTGGTGTCAAAACTCTGTGGAACATCTGACGCGTGTGTAACGAGCTGCTGCTCTCGAGGACAGACGTAGGGGTTGGTGGTATTCCAACTTCACCTACCAGCGCAACACGACGTACATGAACAGTCCGGAGACGAAAATAAGAGCGAATCGAATCAACAAGCCCACGATAAAGTTGGGATTGGGCGACTCCCACGACGAATCCAGCATGACGAGTTCGCATTCGGGGCGTGCTTGGGGACGTTCCGGAAGATATTCGCGATAGTCTGTCTTTGAATCCAGATAGTAGATTTCTGCCCAAATGTAACAATCACGAATGTGAACAGACTTCCCACCGATCTGCTTGTATTGATTGACCATAAGAGAAACCAACCTTACACAAGCTCCCTTGTACGACCAATTGTGAAGCCACTCAACTAGCAGTCTTGACAGAGCGGAGCGTCGCAATCGCCGGACTGTTGCGAGTCATCGATCGTCTTGTAGCGCGGGCCGTCCGCCCCTTATGCACTGTCACTACTGACAGTTACTGCCGGCAGGCTCGTTTGCCTACACTCCAAGGTACCGATGCGGTAGTCGAGCGATCACATCTCGTCGAGATCGCTGCGTCAATTTAGCACGTACCGACGACCGAACAGGACCATTTGAAAATGAGAACCTTGGGTTGGATTCAACGCTTGCTGCTGGTCATCGGTTTGTTATTACTCGGCATTTACGTGGGCGCACACATCCATCGGGCAATCATGTCCCGAGCGGAAGTGAGACGCTTCGAGGATCTCCAAGCGAAACCAGATGCCGACAAGGCAGACATCGTTCTCTCGCGGTCTGGGCTCAACATTAGTTTCGATCTTTGGTCGCAGAAGCGGATTGAAGCGTATGAGCACAGCCTTATGGAGCACTTCGATCCGCCCTTGGCAATTCTGCACATCGCCAAGGTTAACCTCCAGGCGCCGGTGCTTGAGGGAACCGATGATCTGACCCTTAACCGAGGAGTCGGTCACATTCCGGGCACCGGACGCCCCGGCCAGGAAGGAAATATCGGGATTGCGGGTCATCGTGACGGGTTCTTCCGAGTACTGAAGGATATCGGCCCAGGGGACACTATCGAACTCGTAACTGCAAGCCGAAGAGATGTCTATACAGTTGACCAGATCGTGCTCGTGAGTCCAAGCGACGTATCTGTCCTTCAGGCGCGAGCGGGCCGATCGCTAACGCTAGTCACCTGCTATCCGTTCTATTTCATTGGCAGCGCGCCCCAACGATACATCGTTCAGGCATCCGTCAGGAACTCCGACGACAACGGAATGGGAAGCGGCAGAGGATCGAAGTTACAGGCTCTGAGCAATTGAGCGACCGGAAGCGCACGATTTCTGAAGTCTGAACCAGCACTATGGAACTTAAATCGACAATAACAGGGGTTACCAAGGAGAAAATACAATGAACTCAGCGACTGGATGGACACGAGTGTGGCTGGTGCTTGCGGTGGGGGTGATGTGCTTTGCCTTTGCCATAAGCATGAGTGCACAGGTGAAAACAGCAACCGAGACGACGAGTGGGCAAGCCACCCATGAAATGACGGTGGAGCGCGGCGAAGTTGTCTTTGTTCAGGGTAATGACCTGGTGGTAAAAATGGAAGACGGAACGATCCGCCATGTTGCCAACGTTCCCGAAAGTGCAAAGGTCACTGTTGATGGTCGGGAACTTGGGATCCACGATCTGAAGCCGGGAATGAAGCTGCAGCGCACGATCACGACAACCACAACTCCTCAGACCATCACCACGGTAAAGACGGTGACGGGTAAAGTGTGGCACATTTCCCCGCCGAGCTCCGTGATTTTGACTCTGGAAGATGGCACCAACCAACAATTCAAGATTCCCAAGGGGCAAAAGTTCGCGGTCGATGGACAGCAAGTGGATGCTTGGGGCTTGAAGAAGGGGATGAGGGTTTCGGCCACCAAGATCGTGGAGGAACCCGTAACTGTGGTGGGGCAAGAAAAACAGCTAACTGGCTCGATGCCGCCACCGCCTCCATCACCACCCGCAGATGTACCGATCCTGATCGCGGTGGCGGAACCAGCGCCGACACCAGCGCCTGCACCAGAACTGCCGAAGACTGGAAGTCTGCTGCCACTGATCGGGTTGCTGGGCAGCCTCTCTTTCCTGGGCTCGATCGGACTGGGAGTGATTCGCAAAACCTTTTGATTCACCACGGGTTCGGGAAAGGCTAGCGTTGCACGTCAGCCCCTCTCGAACCCTTTTTTAGACCACTGAAGAAAGTGAATCCGAGCAGGTTTTGGGAATCCTCTCTCTGTCGAAACAGACAGCATACCAGCGCTCGATTCCCACGCGGGCTGGCTGTCTTGGCTAGTAAAAATGCTAGAGGCGGGATGTAAAGAACGGTGGTAGTCTAGACCCGTTTTTTGAAAACGTTTCACGGTGACTTGAATCACAGACGCCGGGTGGTTCGACGGTTAAGACCTAGGTTTCTACGCCAAACCTTTGCCACTGAAGTCGAAGTTGTCTCTTCGATGTCGGGCCGCGGAAGCCCATCCATGGCACGGTTAATACTCTGGTAGGAGTGCCGGTTATGATCAGGAGAAATCTTCCACGAATCCTCATTGCGGACGACCACACCTTGGTTGCCGAGGCTTGCAAGAAACTCCTCGAAACTGACTACGAGGTTGTTGGCACCGTCGGCGATGGGCGGTCCCTGGTCCGGGCTGCAGTTGAACTAAGACCTCACCTCATCATTGTTGACGTTTCCATGCCGCTTCTTAACGGCTTGGACGCGGGGCAGCAAATCAAAGAGTTGCTGCCTGGAGTGAAGTTGGTCTTCCTGACCATGAACCACGACGCCGACCTGGCAGCTGAAGCATTTCGCCGTGGGGCATCGGGGTATTTGCTGAAGACGTGTGCGGCCACCGAACTGGCCATCGCGGTCCGCGAGGTTTTGCGGAATAAATCCTACTTGTCACCTATGATCGCGAAGGATACGGTCGATTTTCTGCTGCGCCAGGACAAAAAACTGGTCGAAGAAGGGCAAAAACTCACGGAGAGGCAGCGCGAAGTGCTTCAACTCCTGGCCGAAGGGAAATGCATGAAGGAAGTCGCCGGTGTGTTGAACCTCACGACCCGCACCGTGGCTTTTCACAAATACCGCATCATGGAAGTACTTAATGCCAAGAGCAATGCCGAGCTGGTTCAGTATGCGATCCGACACCATTTGATTGCGATCTGACCGACTTGTGCAGATTGAGGGTTTGCCTGTCAAAACATCAGTCCGGAACACCGCCTGTCCCTCGTTCCGGGCACGTCTAGCCGATTCCGCGCGGTAGCCATCGTTCGAACAGGCGTGCCACTTCCCATTTATTTCCCTTATGCCGGTCTCGACATGTTCAGTCGATCTCTATAGGGACGTACGCGAATCGATGCTGTCGTTCGATCTGTAGAACCGCGCTGGCTCCAGCGGCCAATCTATCTACTGCGGATCGCAAGCCCTCAACACTGGTCACTGCTGTTCCGTTTAGCGAACGAATGACATCACCCGACCTTAACTCCGCATCGATATCGGTTCCGGACAATCTAGCAATTACAAGAACGCCGGAACTGGAGCGTAGTCGGCTTCGTGAGGTCGACCGAGGCTGGTCGAGAGGCGTGCATACGACTCCGAGTCTTGCAACCAACCCGCGCTCCAAGCCCGCTGGATCCGGGAGTGTCTCCACTTCAGGAAGGCGTTCAGCGACTGACACTGTCAAGCCAAGATGCCGTGATCCGCGCAGAAGATCAAGGTGGACGCGACTCCCTAGGCGCCTGCCATAGAGGGATGCGATGAATTGAGGCACAGTTGCCAAGGGTTGTCCGTCCATCGCCAAAATCAGGTCTTGAACTTCGAGACCGGCTTTTTCAGCAGAGCTTCCTGGGGAGACGTCGGAAACGATCATTCCCCACTCTTGTGAGAGGTGAAGTCCTCGAGCGAGAATCGGCGTCACGTTTTGGACCTTAAATCCAATGTCGCCGTAAGTGACGTGGCCACTAGTTTTCAGTTCTTCCAAAACCGATCGCACAAGTTTGCTTGGCAGGGCAAAGCCGAGTCTTTGGTTGGCATCGTGCACGGTCACCATAAAACAAATTATGCCGACCAAGTCGCCGTTAGTATCGACCAGA
>WNGO01002994.1_pt1 | contig 11146 bp, 9 predicted proteins | sample 5400511 | NCBI WGS metagenome assembly WNGO01 (sample SAMN13153380, study PRJNA577476) | soil metagenome | isolation source: 20 cm soil or saprolite under Garry oak tree replicate 2 | place: USA:California | collected 2016-06-15
GGCGCCGGGACCGCCGACAGCAGCGCGGTCGTGTACGGATGGCGCGGCTGCGCATAGATCTCGGCGGCTGGTGCGCGCTCGACGATTTTGCCGAGATACATGACCGCGACATCATCGGCGATGTGACGGACGACGGCGAGGTCATGCGCGATGAACAGGTAGGTCAGGCGCCGCTTGGTCTGCAGATCGGCCAGCAGATTCAACACCTGCGCCTGGACCGACACGTCGAGCGCGCTGACCGGCTCGTCACAGACGATGAATTGGGGCTCCACCGACAGCGCGCGCGCGATCCCGACACGCTGCCGCTGGCCGCCCGACAGCTCGTGCGGGTAGCGCTTCGCAAAGGCGGCATCGAGTCCGACCTCGTCCAGCAGCGCGGGGACGGCGCCGTTCAGGCCGTGGATTTCCAGCGGCTCGCGGAGCGTTTCTTCCACGGTCATGCGCGGATTGAGCGAACTGTAGGGATCCTGGAAGACGATCTGCATGCGCCGCCGCAGGGCGCGCAGCGCACCGGAATCGAGCGCGAACACTTCGTTGCCGTCGAACAGCATGCTTCCGGAGGTCGGCTCCTGAAGCCGCAGCATGGTTCGGCCGACGGTCGTCTTGCCGGAGCCCGACTCACCGACGAGCCCCAGCGTCTTGCCGCCTGAAATGGCAAACGACACGCCGTCCACGGCCCGCACATCCGCTTGCGCGCGGCCGAGGCCGAACCAGCGGCGCTCGCCCGCATAGTGCTTCACCAGGTCGCGCACCTCGACGAGAGGGCGAGTCGCGGGGCCGCTCATCGTTTGGGGGCTCTCCGCTCGGGCTCGGTCACGAGCCAGCAGCGCGCCGTGTGGCCTGGAGTTTCGGTCTCGAGGAGGGGCGGTTCCTGCGCGGCGCACTTTTCCCACGCGTAGGGGCAGCGGGGATGAAACCGGCAGCCGGTCGGCCAGGCGGTCGCCGCGGGGACTTGGCCGGGGATCGCGTGCAGCCTGCTCCGCGGTGCATCGATGCGCGGCACGGCGGCGAGCAACCCTTCCGTGTACGGATGCATGGGCCGCGCGAAGAGCGCATCCGTCGGCGCGGTCTCCACGACGCGTCCGGCATACATCACCACGACGCGATCGGCATGGCCTGCCACGACGCCGAGGTCGTGTGTGATGAGCAGGACGGCCATCCCGAGCTCTCGTTGCAGGCGATCGAGCAGCTCCAGGATCTGCGCCTGAATCGTGACGTCGAGCGCCGTCGTTGGCTCGTCGGCAATCAACACCTTGGGGTGGCAGACCAGCGCCATGGCGATCATGACGCGTTGCCGCATGCCGCCGGACAGCTGGTGCGGATAATGGTCGACGCGCTCGTCCGGATCGGGGATGCCGACGAGCCGCAGCATTTCGATCGCGCGCGCGCGGGCGGCGCCGTGCGAAAGATGCTGATGAATAATCGCTGCCTCGGCGATCTGATCTCCCACCGTGAAGACGGGGTTGAGCGAGGTCATTGGCTCCTGGAAGATCATCGCGATCTGATTGCCGCGGACGGCACGCAACTGGGGCAAGGGCAGCGCGAGCAGATTGTTGCCGTCGAATTCGATCAAGCTGCCCGGCAGGATGTGGCCCGGCGGCTCGGGAATCAGACGTAAGATCGAGAGCGACGTGACGGTCTTACCGCAGCCCGATTCGCCGACGATGCCGAGCGTCTCACCCGCGTACAGATCGAAGGAGACATCATCGACCGCCCGCGCCGTACCCTTGCCCTGCTCGGTCACGAAGTACGTCTTGAGGTCCCGCACGCGCAGGAGCACCGCGGCGTTTGGCGTTGGGGGGGTGATCAAGCCGGCTCCCGTTCGCGAGGATCGAGCGCGTCCTGCACTCCGTCCGCGACCGCGTTCAACGACATCACGACCAGGGAAATAGCCAACCCCGGCACGACTGTCGACCACGGCGCCGTGTAGATGCTCGGTGCGTTATCGGCGATCATGTTGCCCCAGGTCGGATCCGGTGGTTTGATGCCGATGCCGAGGAACGACAGGGACGCTTCGAGCAGCAAGACGTTCCCGACGCCCAGCGCCGCGGAGACGATGATCGGGGCCGCGGCGTTCGGCAGCACGTGGCGAAAGATAATCCGTCCGGTCTGTGCGCCGAGCGCGCGGGCGGCGACGACGAAATCCTGCTCCCGCAGTGACATCACTTCCGCCCGCACGAGCCGGCTCGTCCCGAACCACGACGTCAGGCCGATCGCGATGACGAGCGCTGCGAAGGGCAGTCCGTCCCACAGCGCGACCGCCATCAGCAGGATGAAAATGCGGGGGAGCGCGAGGCCCACGTCGACGCCCCGCATCAGGACGGCGTCCACCCAGCGCTGATAGTAGCCCGCGATCGCGCCGACGAGCGTGCCCAGGGAGACGGCCATCAGCGCGCCCAGCGCGCCGATCCCCAGCGACACGCGGGCGCCGTAGACCGCGCGACTCCACACGTCGCGGCTCAACACGTCCGTGCCGAGCAAGAACGTCCATGACGGCGGATGGTTTTTGAGATACACGATGTCGAGCTGCCGGTTTGGATCGAACGGCGCGATCAACGGTGCGGCCACCGCCACGAGGGCCAGAAACATGAGGATGCCGAGTCCCCACGAGGTGGTGCGGTGGCGGAAGAAGCGGCGCCAGCGTTCCTGCCGCAGGCCGCGCTGGCGCAGCGCGCGCACGCACTCCGCCGCGAGCACCACGGCCAGAGCAAGCGCGAGCCACGTGCCCAGCGTCATGCGGTGACGATGTCCGGCTCTCGAGCGGCGCGGACCCGGAGCCGGGGATCGGCGACGCCGAGGAGCAGGTCCGCCACGAGACTGCCGGTGACGACCAGGGTGCTCGCGATCAGCGCCGTTGCGGTGACGAGCAGGTAGTCCCGCGTCAGAATGGCCTCGAACGCGAGCCGGCCCATGCCGGGCCAGGCGAAGATGGTCTCGATCAGCACGGCGCCAGTGAGCAGGAACGGCAAGGCCAGCCCGAAGCGCGTTATAGAGGAAAGCAGAGCGTTGCGGAGCTGGTGCCGCAGGACCACGCGCCGCTCGGGCACGCCCTTCGCACGCGCCGTGCGAATGTAGTCCTGGCTCGCGACCGCGAGCATCGCGGCGCGCTGGAAGCGTGCGGTGCCTGCGGCTCCGACCAACCCGAGTGTCGTCGCGGGCAGGGCCAGGTGCCAGAGGCGGTCGGCGATGCAGTAGAAGGAATCGACCACGGGGCAGAAGATCGGGTCGCTGGGGCCGCCGACCGGAAACCACGCAAGCTTCTCGCCGAAGACGAGCAACAGTAGCAGCGCGAGCCAGAAAGTCGGCAGCGAATAGACGAACAGCGTCAGATTACCGAGGATGATGTCGGGAAGCCGGTTGGCCCGCCGCGCCTGGTAGATCCCCAGCGACAGGCCCAGCAGAAAGTCGAGCAGCAGCGCGGCGCCGGCCAGCTGCAGGGTGAACGGAATCGTTTCGATGATTGCGTCTCGCACCGGCCGGCGGAGCGAGTACGAGTAGCCGAAATCGCCGTGCGCCAGCGCCACGAGATAGCGCCTGTACTGCTCCGCGATCGGTCGATCGAGGCCGAGCTGCGTGCTCACCCGCGCGCAGACGGCGGGATCCACGATCTCGTCCTGGCCGAGGCATGGCTTGCCCGGCGCGAGATGGACGAGAATGAAGACGAACGTGATGACGGCGACGATGATGGCGACGGACGCGACAAGGCGTCGCAGGAGCCACGTCGCCACCGTCACTTAACGCTCCACGCGATCTCGATCGATGAGCCGGTCAGGCGGTATGCGCCAGGTGCGGAGCAGCGCGGCCCACGAGTCGGGGCGGAGCTGCACGTTCTCCACCCGTTTGTGCACGGCGGCCACGTTGTCGATGGCGTAGAGGAAGATCGCCGGCGCGTCGGCGTTCAGCGTCTCGATCGCGCTCCGCCACAGGGAGCGCGCCCGATCGCGGCTGGTGGCCGTGACCGCGAGGTCCACGATGCGCTCGAACTCCGGACTGTAATAGCGACCGAAGTTGGAGGCGCCAGCGGCGCGCGTCCAGTTCTGCGCGATGCCCGAGCTGGGGGAAGGATCATTGCTCCGCGACAGGATGGCCGTGTCGTACTTCCCGGTGCTGACCCGCTGGCCAACGACCGCCGGCTCGAGCTCATCGATCTCGACGCGCACACCCACCGCGGAGAATTGCGCCTGGAGCAGCCGCGCGTACTGCCGGCGCAGCACGCTGGATGTCGGGACGAGGATATGGAACGCGAGCGGCTGCCCGTCCTTGTCGCGGATGCCGTCCCCGTCGTGATCGCGCCACCCCAGCGCGTTCAGGCGTCGCCCCGCCTGCGCGGAATCGTAGGGCAGCTGCCGGATATCGGGATCCCAGATCCACAGCAGCTCGGACATCGGTCCGGGCGGCACTTTGGCCAGATCTCCGAGCTCGCTCTTGAGGAGCGTGGCGCGGTCGACCGCCATGCTCAGCGCACGTCGCAGATCGCGGTCCGCGAAGAGCGGATGCGGCTTGGTGGTATCGTCGGGCGAGCGCTGGTTGAACGTCAGATACGTGTAGGTGTTGCCGCGATAGGTGTACACGGCGAGCTGTTGCGCGGCACGCGCGCGCGCGACGTTGTCCGGCGTCACCAGCTGCTCACGCACGTCCGCCTGATCGGCGATCACCTGCTGGACCGCGACCTGTAGATTGGGCGTGAACCTCCAGATCAGGCGCCGAATTCCCGGCCGGCCGAGGAAAAAGGTCGAGTCGGCCACCAGCTCGATCGATTGGGCCGGCAGCCACTGGACGAACCGGTAGGGACCGGAGCCCACCGGCTGGCGACCGAACGGCGCGGTTCGCCACTGATCACGCGGCACCGGCCGCAACAGATGCGCCGGCAGGATCCGCATGTGGTACACCGCGTCGTAGAACATCTCCGGGTAGCGCTCTTTGAACCGAAACACCGTGGTGAGCGAGTCCCGCTGAGTGACGCTCGCGATGCGCAGGAGCTTGGGACGGAACGGCGACCCCACCGCCGAGTCGGTGTAGGCGTTGAACGTGAATTCGACATCCGCCGCCGTGACCCGCGGCCCGTCCTGCCAGCGCGCGCGGGGGTCGATGTGGAACACGAGCGTCAGCGGCCCGTCCCATTCCCACTTTTGCGCGAGCAGCGGTTGAAAGTCTTCATCGCCGATGGTGTTCTCGGACGGGCCGACGTCGGCCAGCTTCAGAAACAGCTGCTCGTCGATGTCATTCGCGACGATGTCTTCGCTCGACGGGGGCAGCAGTGTCCCCGGCTCGGCGACCGCGGCGTTGATGAGTGTGCCGCACCAGGCGCCGGTGCAACCGCCGCGGCGCTCACATCCGGCAACTGCGATGACAACGAAACCGACGAAGGAGTGGAGTAGAAAGCGCCGTAGCATGGCGCTTAAGATTTCACTGTGTCCCGGCAGATGCAACGGCAGGGGGCAGAATGGCCTCGCGCCGCCCCCCCCCCGTTCGCTGGAGCGGTTCTCCCCAATTCACGACAATCGCTGTCGTGATTTCCTGGAATGTTGGGACCCGCCCCAGCACTGCGGCGAGCGTCGTCGCTGCCGAGCCTCCGTCCACGTACTTCTGCGCCCCGGCGAGCAGGATCGACCCATGCTGCAGAAACGCGTCTCCGCGCCGCACCTGCGCTGACCCGACGAGCTTCTTGCCGGCGACGAGGATCTCGCCGCCGACGGCCACGGCGAAGCAGGATGGGGGACGGCCCGACGGCCGCATGGCCTGACGGCCTGCCAGGACGGCGTCGACGCCGAGCGAGCGCAGCGCTACGGCCAATCGTTTGTGAATCTCGCAGTAGGCGTTTCGAAGCGAGCCGAACATGGCAATGGGCGCCGCCACCGCGTACGTGACCTCGCGCTCGTGCCACACGGCCTGGCCGCCGGTCGGACGGCGCACGACCGGCATGCCGTCGAACCTGCTCTGCTGATTACGTCCCACCGACAGTGCCGGGGGATCCCAGCGATAGAGCCGGAGGTACGAGCGGCCGGAGCGCGTGACTTCGTCCAGCAGGGCGTCGTCCGTGGCCATGTTGTACTCGCCCGGGCGTCCGACCGGGTCGACGAGCAGGACCCATTCAGACGGTTGCATATGCCTCGAGCGGCGGGCAGGTGCACACCAGGTTGCGATCGCCGAACGCCGCATCGATGCGGCTGACCGGCGGCCAGACCTTGTGCTCGCGCGTCGCGGCGGTCGGGAACCCGGCGCGCGCGCGCGCGTACGGCCGATCCCAGGTGTCGACCAGCAGGTCGGCCAGCGGATGCGGCGCGTTCTTCAGGAGGTTGTTCTCGCGATCGGCCTCACCGTTCTCGATCTCGCGGATCTCACCACGAATGGCGATCAGCGCGTCGATGAAACGATCGAGCTCCACCTTCGGCTCGCTCTCCGTCGGCTCGACCATCAACGTGCCGGCTACGGGGAAAGAGACCGTGGGCGGATGGAAGCCGTAGTCGATCAGGCGCTTCGCAATGTCTTCGACATCGACGCCCGCACTTGCCTTGAAGGGGCGCGTGTCGATGATGCACTCGTGCGCGACGAGGCCGTGCTGGCCGGCGTAGAGCAGCTCGTAGTGCCCGCCGTCCTGCAGGCGCTTCGCGATGTAGTTCGCGCTGAGAATGGCGACCTTGGTGGCGAGCGTCAGGCCGTCGTGGCCCATCATCGCGATGTACGCCCACGAGATCGGCAGGATCGACGGACTCCCCCACGGGCCGGACGACACCGTGCCGGCGCTCTCCGCCAGGGGAATGCCGACATCCACGACCGGATGCGTCGGCAGATGCGGCACCAGATGCTCGGCCACGCCGATCGGCCCCATGCCCGGGCCGCCGCCGCCGTGCGGAATGCAGAACGTCTTGTGCAGGTTGAGGTGGCAGACGTCCGCTCCGATGTCACCCGGCCGGCACAGGCCCACCTGGGCGTTCATGTTGGCACCATCCATGTAGACCTGCCCGCCGCACTCATGGATGATCTTGCAAACCCGCTTGATGGAGTCCTCGAACACGCCGTGCGTGGATGGATACGTCACCATCAGGGCGCCCAGCGTGTCGCGGTACTCCGCCGCTTTCGCCTCGAGATCGGCGACGTCGATGTTGCCCATAGCGTCGGTCTTCACGACGACGACTTGCATCCCGGCCATGACCGCGCTCGCGGGATTCGTCCCGTGTGCCGACTGTGGAATCAGGCACGTCGTCCTATGTGTCTCACCGCGATGCTTGTGATACGCCCGAATCACGAGGAGCCCGGCGAACTCTCCTTGTGAGCCGGCATTGGGCTGCAGCGAGACTCTGGCGAAACCGGTGATCTCGGCGAGCCATTCCTCGAGCTGCTTGAAGAGTGTGGCGTAGCCCTGCGCTTGCTCGCGCGGCGCGAACGGATGCAGCTTGCCGAAGCCCCGCCAGGTGATCGGGATCATCTCCGTGGTGGCGTTGAGCTTCATCGTGCACGAGCCGAGCGGGATCATCGCGGACGTGAGGGACAGGTCGCGGTCCTCGAGCCGTTTCAGGTACCGCAGCATCTCCGTCTCGGAGTGGTGCGTGTTGAAGACCGGGTGCGTGCAGAATGGCGTGGTACGAAGCGACGACTGGGGCAGGAACGATTTGTCGGTTTGCAGCGACGAGCCCCCCCCCCCCGCGCTGCGCCGCGCGCCGCCGTCAATTCCGGTCGCGAAAGCGGCAAGAACGTGCAGGACATCCGTCGTGGTCACCGTTTCATCGAACGCCACCCCAATCCGCGTCTGCGAAAGCGTCCGCAGGTTGATCTGTTTGGCGCGGGCTGCGTTGATGATCCGCGGCAGCACTTCTGCGGGTACGTCGACCGCCACGGTGTCGAAGAACTCCGGATACGCCAGCTTGTAGCCGAGGTTCTCGAGGCCCTGGGCGAGCGCGCCGGTGTGCGCGTGCACCCGCCGGGCGATACGCCGCAATCCGTCGGGGCCGTGATACACCGCGTACATGGCGGCGATGACGGCGAGCAGCACCTGCGCCGTGCAGACGTTGCTGGTCGCTTTTTCGCGGCGGATGTGCTGCTCCCGCGTCTGCAACGCCATGCGCAGCCCCAGGCGGCCGGCGCGGTCTTTGGAGACGCCGATGATGCGCCCGGGCAGGTGGCGCTTGTACTCGTCGCGGGTCGCAAAAAAGGCGGCGTGGGGGCCGCCGTAGCCGAGTGGGACACCGAAGCGCTGGGAGTTGCCCACGGCGATGTCCGCCCCCCATTCGCCGGGCGGCGTGAGCAGCGTCAGCGCGAGCAGATCGGTGGCCGCCGTGACGAGTGCTCCGGCCGCGTGCGCGGCCTCGCACACCGCTCGGTAGTCGCGGATGGCGCCGTCGGTCGCCGGATACTGCAGCAACGCGCCGATCACGTTGCCCTTTTTGAAATCGAACTGCGCGGTATCGGTCACGACGATCTCGAGTCCGCGGGCGGCGGCCCGTGTGCGCACGACCGCAATCGTCTGTGGATGACAATTCGCGTCCACGAGATAGGTCAGCTGGCCCTCATGCTTCGCCATCGCCTCGGTCAGGTGCATCGCCTCGGCCGCCGCGGTTCCCTCATCGAGCAGCGACGCATTGGCGACTTCGAGGCCGGTGAGGTCGGACACCATCGTCTGGAAATTGAGCAGCGCCTCCAGCCGGCCCTGGGCGATTTCCGCCTGATAGGGCGTGTACGCGGTGTACCAGCCGGGATTCTCCAACACGTTCCGCTGGATCACGGTCGGTGTCACGCAGTCGTGATAGCCCATGCCGAGATAGGACCGGAACACCTGGTTTTGCGCCGCGAGCAGCCGGAGCTCCTCGAGCGCTTCCTGCTCGGTCTTCGCATCCGGAATGCGCAACCGCGCGCGCAACCTGATGTCGGCCGGCACGACGTCGTCGATGAAGGCGTCGAGCGAGTCGTAGCCGATGGCGGCCAACATGGCCGTCTGATCCTCGGCCGACGGCCCGATGTGCCGTTCCTGAAAGAGATCGCGTGCGATGTCCATTTACGGGAGCGTGAAGGATTCCCCGGGCTTCAAAATGGTGACGGCGGACGTGCTGCCGACGCGACGCTGGAATTCCGCCGGATCGGCCTTGATCACGTCCCAGGTATTGTAGTGCATTGGGATAACGTTTTTGGGTTTCACGAACTCGACGGCGCGGACCGCGTCTTCCACACCCATCGTGTAGTTGTCGCCGATCGGTACCAGCATGAGGTCGACGCGGGGGGGGCCTGCCAGGAGCTGCATCTCCATCGTCAGACCGGTGTCGCCGGTGTGATAGGCCGTCTTCCCGCCGATCGTGACCACGATGCCGGCGGGATTCGTCGTGTACCGTCCCGTCTTGTCGCCTTCCACCCGCCCGCCGTGGAACGCGGGCACGAGCTTCACACGCCCGAACGGGAATTCGTGCGATCCGCCGATGTGCATCGCGTGACTGGTCGCGCCCTGATCGCCGCAGAACTGCGCCAGCTCGTACGTGGCGACGATCGTTGCTTTGTGCTTTTGGGAGAGCGCGACCGCGTCGCCGAGGTGGTCACCATGGCCGTGCGATAAGAGAATGGCGTCGAGATGAGGCACTTTGTCCGGACCGATGTCGGCGGCTGGATTACCGGTGAGAAATGGGTCGATGATGACGCGTTTGCCGTCTCGCTCCAGGACAAAACAGGCGTGTCCGTGAAATGTCGCTTTCACTCTCCCACATGCTTCGCGTACGCGTCGGCGCGGAGCAGCCCCTCCAATTCCTTGGGATCCTTGACCTTGACCTTCACCATCCAGCCCTTGCCGTATGGATCGCGATTCACCAGCGCCGGATCCTGCTCCAGCGCCTTGTTGAACTCGAGAATCGTGCCGGCCACCGGCGCGTAGAGCTCCGAGACGGCCTTGACCGCTTCGATGGTGCCGAACACAGCGCGTTGCTTGACCTCCGCCGATGCCTTCGGCAGCTCGACGAACACCACGTCTCCCAATTCGCCCTGTGCATAGTCCGTGATGCCCACTTCGACCACTCGGGGATCAGCGCTCTCGCGCACCCACTCATGGTCTGTTGTATAGCGGAGCTCCTTGGGGATGCTGGACATGGGGGGGGAGCCTACAACAGGTCCCCGCGGGGCGCCAGCCCTGCGCCGTCTTCTTCGCTCAACGCCACGCGATCGTAACCCCAGGGCCGCAGGTCGAGCCGCACGGCGATCGGGTCGGGATCGGGCGACAGATGATACAAGCGGCAGGGACGCGGCGGATCGGCGGATTCCCACGCCACGCGCGCGCCCTCCGCGGCCGCGGCAGTCGCGACGATCGAGAGCGGCTTGACCGATTTGAGGGTTTTGGCCAGCGCCTTCACCGGGATGAGCTCCACGCGGATCCCCGCGTCCGTGTAGCGGCGCTTGATCGCCTTGACCACGGGTGCCGCACCGTCTTTGGCGTCGAGCGCGCTCAAGAGCAGCGTTTGCCCCGGTGCTTCGTGTTGCACACCCGCGCGCGCGGCACGCTTCCGCAAATCGGCAAAGACGCGCTCCGCGTTCCGCTCGAGCTCGGGCAGCGTGCCCTCGTTGTCGATGATGTATTGGCTCTGCGCGCGCTTGCGCTCAGCCGACATCTGCGCAGCGATCATGCGGTCGGCCTCCTCATTCGAGAGCCCGCGCAACGCGCGCAGCCGCGTGCGCCGCAGCGCGACCGGGGCATCGACCAGCACGACGGCGTCGAATTGCGCGGGATCGAGCACCTCGAACAACAGCGGAATATCGTTCACTACGATGGCGTCGCCGCGCTCGGTGGCGACGCGCTGGAGCTCGAGCCGGCGTTGTTGCACGGCGGGATGCACAATGGCGTTGAGCGCGGCAAGGGCGGCATCGTCACCTGCCCGAGGCGATGTTGCCGGTGAGGCCGACGTTAAGCACGGAGCAGTGGGCAAGGAGCAGGGGTCCTGCTCCGTGCTCCGTGCTGCTTAGAGTAGCGCAGTCTGATCTTCATCCTGTCTCGGAACTCGATGGCAGTGCCGGCAGCGTGCCTCATACGACTCGCGTCCCCCGACCATGATGATGGGAGAGTCCCACAGCGCAGGTTTCCCGTTGACCAGCCGTTGATTGCGCGTCGCAGGCCCGCCACAGACCACGCAGATCGCCTGGAACTTGTCGACCACCTCCGCGATGCACATGAGTGTGGGCA
>WNGO01002792.1_pt1 | contig 11145 bp, 8 predicted proteins | sample 5400511 | NCBI WGS metagenome assembly WNGO01 (sample SAMN13153380, study PRJNA577476) | soil metagenome | isolation source: 20 cm soil or saprolite under Garry oak tree replicate 2 | place: USA:California | collected 2016-06-15
CGAAGTTAATGAGCCGAGAGACGGATCGAGTCAGAATTCTCACCTCCGCAACGCTTCGAGAACCCTCCGAGCAGTTCTGAATCTAACATAGCCAAAGGGCGACTGGATCCACGTGTCGAAATCTCGACACTTGCCGAGAGACGCACCGAAGCTCCGACACTTTCTTCACCGGTCACGATCTCGGCGATGTAATTTTTCCTGTATTCCATCATTTGCCACGCCCTCGGCTCAAACCACCTCTGGCAGCGCTTTTGCTCCAGCGAGCAAGACAACGAGCGCCGCTTCCTGTGAAGATTGAACTCGGCAAGAGCGGTGTACCTGGCTCAAGATCACTCTCATGCAAACTGTCTCGCAAGGACGAGAGGGCAATGAGTGAAAGATATGATGTACGTAAATGCATTAATTAAGCGGCGCATTGGGCGAAGCTTGGAAGGGGGTAGAAAATGTGGATAGTCCGACTCGCGCTGCGCCGTCCTTACACCTTCGTCGTACTCGCTCTACTGATCGCCGTCCTAGGCATCTTGTCCATCCTTACTATGACCGTAGACGTCTTCCCGCGTATCAATATTCCCGTCGTCAACGTGATTTGGAATTACTCCGGGCTGTCGCCGACTGAGATGCAGAATCGGATCGTGACGGTGACCGAGCGGGCATTCACGACAACCGTGAACGGCATCGAGCACCTCGAATCGGTCGCGCTCCGCGGCACGGCGGTCACGCGGCTCTACTTCCAACCCAACACGCCGATCGAAGCGGCAATCGCCCAGGTGAACGCTCAGGCGCAGCAGATCGTGCGGCTATTGCCGCCTGGGATCTTTCCACCGCTGATAATCCAATATAACGCCGCCAGCGTTCCGGTGCTGATGGCGAGTTTGAGCAGTGATCAACTGCCTGAGCAGCAACTTAACGACCTGGGCAACAACTTCATCCGAACCCAGCTCGTCACCGTTCCCGGTTCAGCCGTCCCGGTGCCCTATGGAGGTAAGGTGCGCGTGGTTAACGTCGACATCGATCCTGACGCTCTCTATGCTCGGGGGCTTTCGCCGCAAGACGTCACCAATTCGATCCTTACTCAGAACGTCATTTTGCCGGCAGGCACGGCGAAAATAGGAACACGCGAGTACGATGTCGCGATCAACGGCAGCCCGGAGGTTGTAAACGATTTGAATAAGATCCCCATCCGCTACTCGAACGGTGCCATGACTTATGTCAGCGATGTCGCGTTTGTCCACGACGGCTTCCAACCCCAGACCAATCTCGTGCGGCGCGATGGACGCCACTCCGCCCTGTTGCCGATCCTCAGTAATGGCAGCGCCTCGACTTTGACGGTCGTAGATCAGGTGCGCCAGCTAATGCCGAAGATTCTGGCCGGCCTGCCGCCGAGCCTCAAGGTCGATTTTCTTTTCGACCAGAGTGTCTTCGTCCGTGCGGCAGTCAGCGGGGTCGTCCGCGAAGGCGCGATCGCCGGTTGCCTAACGGGGCTGATGATCCTGCTGTTCCTGGGGTCGTGGCGGAGCACCCTGATTGTCGCCACGTCGATCCCACTGTCAATCCTGACCTCCGTCACCGTGCTCAACATCCTGAATCAAAGTCTCAACGTCATGACGCTCGGCGGGTTGGCGCTGGCCGTTGGTATTCTGGTCGACGACGCCACGGTTGAGATCGAAAATAACCACCGGCAGTTGGACATGGGCAAGCCTTTACGGCAAGCCATCCTCGATGGCGCCGCTGAGGTGGCGACGCCGGCGTTTGTCGCGACCCTGTCGATCTGCATCGTGTTCATCCCAATTCTGTTTCTCGGCGGTGTGGGTGGAGCGCTGTTTGCGCCGCTCGGACTGTCTGTGGTCTTTGCAATGCTTGCCAGCTATCTCCTCTCGCGCACGCTCGTTCCCACCATGGTCCTGTACCTGCTGGCACCCGAGGCGCGTGCGCGACACGGCCACGAGTCCGACCGGGCCCAAGCTGCAGAGGCTGGGCATCCGATCCGTCGATCAGTTTTCCGGCGGATCTCCGAATCTTTCGAGGCGGGCTTCTTGAGACTCGGCCGCGCCTACGAAGGCGCCCTCGATTGGGCACTGGCACGCACGCGCATGGTGATGGCGGTGTTCCTTGGCTTTGCGGTCGCCTCGCTCTGCCTCTACCCGTTCGTAGGCCGGGACTTCTTTCCGAGCGTTGATGCCGGTCAGCTGCGGCTTCACGTGAGAGCCCCTGCGGGAACGAGGATCGAGGAAACCGAAGGCTACTTTCAGAAGGTCGAGGACTATATCCGTCAGGTGATCCCCGCCAACGAGCTCAACGCGATCGTCGACAACATTGGCGTGCCGAATGCGATTAACCTGGCGCTCAGCGACAGTGTTACGGTCGGAGCTGCAGACGGCGAGATCTTGGTGTCGCTCAATCCGACGCACGGGCCGACGGCCGAATATCTAAAAATGCTCCGCGAGCAGCTGCCGCGCCGGTTTCCGGATCTCGAGTTTTTTACCCAACCGGCCGATATCGTGAGCCAGATCCTCAACTTCGGCCTGCCTTCGCCGATTGACATCCAGGTCACCGGCCCCTTGGCGGAATCAGATAAGAACTTTCGGGTCGCGCAGCAAATTGCCACGGAGCTCAAAGGCGTCCCGGGCGCGGCGGACGTGCACGTGCAACAGATCCTTGATGCGCCGCGCATTATGATCGACAGTGATCGGACGCTCGCACAGCAGGTTGGCCTGACGCAGCGGGACGTAGCCAACAGCTTGCTCATTTCTTTGACCGGCAGCGGGGCAACGACGACTAATTTCTGGCTCAACCCGCAAAACGGCGTGAGCTACCAGGTTGTCGTCCAGACACCGCAGACGCGAGTGGCGTCGCTCGATGAATTGCATCGCACTCCGATTGCGATCGCAGGCCAGTCATCGCCACAGCTGCTTACCAACTTGGCCGCTTTTAATCGGACGACTACCCCGCTGTCGCTCAACCATTATAACGTGCAGCCGGTTTTCGATATCTATGCGAGTGTCCAAGGCACCGATCTTGGCTCGGTCTCGAGCCAGGTCGACCGAATCATTGCGAAGTATAACGGGCAGATCTCCAAAGCCAGCTCGATTGTTGTCCGCGGGCAAGTCCAGAGTATGAACCAGGCGTTCTTTCAGCTCGCGCTGGGAATCTGCTTTGCCGTCCTGCTTGTCTATTTCCTCATGGCAGTCAATTTCCAGTCATGGCTGGACCCGATGATTATCCTGATGGCGCTGCCGGGCGCTCTGGCCGGAATCCTCTGGGCGCTGTTCGTCACCGGGACGACGATCAGCGTACCCGCGTTGATGGGATGCATCATGGCGATCGGGGTGGCGACGTCGAACAGCATCCTGATGATCACGTTCGCCAACGAACAGCGTCACCCCGAATTCGGCGGTCACGAGGCGCGCGCCGCGGCGCTCGCTGCGGGCCGCACGCGGCTTCGCCCGGTACTCATGACGGCGCTAGCGATGCTGCTGGGGATGCTGCCAATGAGCCTCGGGCTGGGTGAAGGAGGCGAGCAGAACGCTCCGCTCGGCCGGGCAGTGGTCGGCGGGCTGATGATCGCCACGCTCTACACGCTGTTCTTCGTTCCGGTGACCTATAGTGTGCTACGGCGTAAGCCGCCCAAGAACTTTGATAGCGAGGAGGGGAAATGACCGACGAAGCCGACCATGCGTCCCAGACACCCGAGCCAGATCGCGGCGGACACGCCGGTGCATCGGATGGTCCTGCACCACAGGCCCGAACGCGAACAATGATGTTCATCGGGATTGGCGCGGCGTGTTTCTTTCTGCTCCTGCTGGCGTTCGGTGTGATTCCGCGGCTGCGCAATCAGCAGGCGCTGACCATGGCCGCCCAGAAGGCTCAAAACAACGCACCGCAGGTTTACGTCATCCGCTCGGAGCCGGCGTCCGAAGCGGACCTGACACTGGCCGCTACGACGCAAGCCATCCAGGACTCAATTATCTACGCGCGGACCAGCGGCTATCTCCGAAAGCGATATGTCGACATCGGCGACCGGGTGACCGCGGGGCAGCTTTTGGCGGAGATCGAGTCGCCTGAGGTCTATCAGCAACTGCAGCAGGCCCATGCCGATCTCCAGCAGTCCGAGAAAAACCTGGATCTGCAGAGGGCCAACCTCGATCTCGCGGGCACAACGCTGGCGCGCTACGAGGCGGCAGACGCAGAGGGCGCGGTCGCCAAGCAAGCCGTCGATCAGAGCGTCTCTGCTCACCGCACGGCCCAAGCCTCCGTGGCTGCAGCCGAGGCGAATGTGCAATCGAACAAAGCCAACGTTCAGCGTTTTCAGCAGCTGACGTCGTTTCAGCGCGTCCTCGCCCCGTTCAACGGCACGGTGATCCAGCGCAATGTCGATGTGGGCGCATTGATCACCGCAGGCAGTCCGACCAACAACACCGGCGCGGCGCCTACCAGCGTCACTGGCGGGGCGAACGGACTCTTTGAGCTCGCCCAAATCGACGCACTCCGCGTGTTCGTCAATGTTCCTCAGGCTTATGCGCCGAACGTGAAGGCCGGCCTACCCGTCCAAGTCACGGTCCGCGGGCGACTCATGGAACCTGTAACTGCAAAGGTAACGCGCACGGCTGGTGCCATCGATCCGGGCACGCGGACTCTGCTGACCCAAGTCGATATTCCAAACCAGATGCACCAGTTCCTTCCCGGTATGTTCGTCTATGTCGCGTTCAAGATCGAGGCGGCCGGTACGCGCTCGCGAATCCCGGCCACCGCCGTCATCTTCGACGCGCAGGGCACGCGGGTGGCCACTGTAGGACCGGGAAACAAACTCCGCTTTAAAAAGGTGACGCTCGGCCGTGACTTCGGCACCTCAATCGACATTCAGGCCGGGCTTGACGGGAACGAAATGATCGTCAAACAGCCCACGGTCTCCCTTCAGGAGGGTCAACTTGTCAGCCCTATCGAATCTAAAAACTCGTCGGGCAGCTAATCCGCGGATGTACTTCCGCCGGTTTGTCGACCGGATTTGTTTTCCAGCGGTTCTCGCGGTTGTGAGCGCAATGGGCGCGGGCTGCATGGTCGGACCGAATTACAACCGGCCGGCTGTCGAGCAGCCGCTTTATTTCAAGTCGCAGGCGGCGAGCGGAGAAGCTCCGCTGATCGCGAGCGAATGGTGGCAACTCTACGGCGATCCGGATCTCGATCAGCTCATCGCGAGTGCCCAAGCGTCGAACCAAACCCTCCGACAGGCTGTGGCCCGTGTCGACGAGGCCCGCGCGCTCGCTCGCGTTGCCGGCGGTTTTCTCTACCCGACGATATCGCTCGATCCCAGGTTCATCCGCGAGCGCTTCTCCGGGAACCGCGACAGCACGATCACGGGCCAGCGGGTGCAAAAAGGTGTCAGTATCAACGACTGGCTGATTCCATTGGATCTGACGTACGAGATCGATGTCTGGGGCCGCATTCGCCGGTCAATTGAATCTGCCCGGGCCGTTGCCATGGCAAGCGCCTATGACCTGGGAGTTGTCCAGCTTACCGTTGAGACCGATGTGGCCCAGTTCTACTACAATCTTCGCGCGCTGGACGCTCAGGTGCAGATCCTGAGAGAAACGGTCGTGTCCTATCGTGAGCAGGTCCGCCTCCTCTCCGCCCAGCTCAAGAGCGGGCTCGTGAGTCCCATCGTCGTGAATCAAGCGCAGGCGCAACTCCAGGCGACCCTGGCCCAGCAACGAGACATTGAGCGTGCCCGCGCCGATCAGGAACATGCGCTGGCGATCCTCTGCGGCCGCCCGGCTCCATCTTTCACTATCGCTCCCAACCCGCTGCTCGATGCTTCACCCCCAGTCGTGCCGCCGGGCTTACCCGCCCAGCTCCTGGTGCGACGGCCGGACGTCGCCGAGGCGGAGCAGAATCTCGTCGCTGCCAACGCCCAGATCGGCGTGGCAATCGCCGACTTCTATCCTACCTTCACTCTGACAGGCATCGCCGGCTTCCAGAGCGCCAACGCTTCGAGCATCTTCGACTGGCGAAGCCGCGTCGCCTCCATTGCCCCGAGCATCTCGTTTCCCATCTTTCAAGGCTGGCGACTTACGGCCAATCTCGATGCGACTGAAGCCCGTTACCGGCAGACTGTCGCGGGATATGTGAATCAGGTTCTTGTCGCCTATGCCGATGTCGAGGACGCTTTGACCGACCTGCAAGCGCTCTCTGATCAAGTTGGAAACCTGCACGAGGCGGTCAGTGCATCCCAGAATTATCTCCGCCTCGCCCAGGCGCAGTATAAGTTTGGCCTGGTGGATTACCTCATCGTCATCGATGCCGAGCGGACGCTCCTCACCAACCAACTGTCGCTGGCGCAAGCCGTCAACCTGCAAATGGCCGCCAGTATCCATCTGATTAAATCCCTCGGCGGCGGCTGGACCCCACAATAGTGAGTGGAAACGGCAATAGGCGGTCCTCCGGCTACACTTCCCGCCCTTCCTGCTTCTTGGTCCGCCTCCGAAGCCTGTGGCCCGCCTTGTCTTCCGTGCTCGGTCACGAGTATTTCTTCTGGACACTCGTGGGCCTCCTCCTTGTCCTAACACTGAGTAGTCCTGAGCACGTACCGCAGTATCCGGCACTGGTGGACTGGCCGACGATTGCCGCCCTGCTGGGATTGCTCATCGTCACCAAGGGCATTGAACTGAGCGGCGCCTTACACGCGCTCGCGCACCGCGTGCTCGCGCATCTCCGGAGCCAGCGCGCGCTCGCCTTGTTTCTCGTCGGCAGTGCTGCCCTGCTCGCCACCGTGCTCACCAATGATATCGTGCTGTTTATGATCGTCCCACTTACTATAGCATTGCAGCGTCTGACCGATGTGCCCATCTCGCAGTTGGTAATTTTTGAGGCGTTGGCCGTGAATGTCGGCTCAGCGCTGACCCCGATCGGCAATCCGCAGAACCTCTTTTTGTGGCAGCTCTCTCACACCTCTTTCGTACATTTCCTCAGCGGCATGGCGCCACTCGTCTCGGTGTTGGGAAGCCTGTTGCTCCTCTGGATGGTCGTCGTCTTTCACCCCACGCCGATTACGGTGCGTTCGCCGGACACGCCGCGATCCGTAAATACACGGCTATTGCTGCTCTCGCTTGCCCTGTACGGACCGTTTGTGGTCTCGATCGAATGGCATCAGCCTCTCTTGGGCGCCGCGGTCGTGCTCGTCTGTTATCTCCTTAGTTTTCCCGCGGTAGTGCGGCAGATCGACTGGGTCTTGCTTCTGGTGTTTATCCTGATGTTTCTCGATCTGCGCCTGGTCGCCAACCTCGCTATCATTCAGACAGGGATGCAACACATTGGGCTCACCATCCCGACGCGCCTCTTCCTGGTTGGCGTGGTGGCATCGCAACTGATCAGCAATGTGCCCGCTGCCATTCTGCTCGCGCACTATTCCCCCGACTGGCTGCTGATCGCCTACGCGGTCACGGTCGGCGGTTTTGGTCTCGTGATGGGGTCACTGGCGAATCTCATCGCCCTACGCTTAGCGCCGGATCCGCGGTTATGGCTGCGGTTTCATGGCTACTCGGTGCCGTTCTTCCTGCTCAGCGGCACGCTCGTCTATGGCTGGCTCCGCTGGAGGGAGGCGACTGCGTTGTTCTGAGACGCACTGAACGAATGCTCGACAGGAGTACCAACGCCATCCTAGCCCCCAGAGCCTGAGCAATGCAAAAGCGAGCAAGGCAATCCCCGCAAGACCGACCCCGTCGCTAATCTAACAGTAAAAGAGGATTCCGGTGGGAAACGGAAAGGCTCGGCGTCATTGCTGTTCCCTCCCTCACCCAGGCAAAGCGCCATTGATCGAGCTGATGTTAACGTCGACCCTACCAATCGGAACCGTACCCGGATCGCTGCCAAAAGCTCAGGAGAGTCCAAATGTCTGAGTATGTCCCGAACAGTCGCCTTAGCTCAATGATCGTGTCCGAAGTGTCGGCCGTGCTGCCGTACCGTAGTGTTGCGATCCTTCACGTTTCGGGGGGACAAAAAAAAAGGTTTGTAATGGCGCAACTAGAGGAATCGCTGCAGCACCTGCGCACTGATCATCTGGATCTGCGGCAATTCACGAGGTCATCTACGAAAACGACCCGGACCTGCACTTCGCCAAGGGGGGTGTGATCGAGGCACTAGACGAGGCGAAGAAGCAAGGCAAGGTCTGATTCGTCGGCTTCACCGGCCACAAGAACCCGGCAATTCATCTCAAAATGCTGGCGCACAATTACCCGTTCGATACGGTGCAAATGCCGAAACAGCTACCGCTTTGAGCCGAAGGATCTCGCGGGAGCCGCTCCGCTATCTTCCGAGTCGCATCCCCGTCGAAAGCAAAATTTCTTCCAATGATTTATCTTGCAGGGCCTCCACCACCTGTACTAAGTAATAAAAAAACTGCCAGGAGAAGGAGGTGAGAAAATGAAATGTCGTAAAAAACTGGCAAAGGAAGGAGGTGGAAAAATGAAACGCACTCAATCATATTTGTCTCTGCTGCTTCTATTAGGAGTTCTAGGTTACATGCCCATTGCAGCGTCAGCTCAGGCGCCCAAAGTGAAGGGCGTTAAACCGGGTGTCATTGCCATGCCCTTAAATAAGGAGGGCAGTTTCTGTCACTTGCGGTTCCCAGCAATACAGGGGCGCACTTTGGGTACGGATAAGCCGCAGCTAAAGCCCGCCACAACGGGAGACATCGTCGATTACTACGGCCAGTGCGACCATGACCCATTGGGTAAGGAAGAAATCGCACGGCAAAAAGAGCTGCAGGAAGAACGTAAGGCTAACGATTAAGCAGTGGCTATAGGAAGTGGAGGGCAGAGTCCCTCCACTTTCACATGTCAGGGCGCAGCTCGGTATTGGCCGGCGTGAAAAGCGTGAACCGCTCATCGGGAGTAGATTAAGCCACATCAACATGCCATCCGTGAACCGCCTCACGCATCGTGTGAGCGTGATCGTCTCTCATGGTCAGGGAAACTTTACGTTTTTTGCATTCTTCTGCAATCAAGCGCTCAACCTTCCTGCCGCGTTCCTTACCTGAATATTGCCGTTGTATTCGTATCTCCGCCTCTCTAATAATACGTTCCACGAAATCGCTGCTGCCCAGTATCCGTTCATCGGCCAGCTCCTGTTTCCCCGGCAGCCTCGTCCAGGCGCAGTACAAGTTTGGCTTGGTCGATTACCTCATCTCATCGATGCCGAGCGGACGCTCCTCGCCAACCAACGTCGCTGGCGCAAGCCGTCAATTTACAAATGGGCGCTAGCATCCATCTGATCAAAGCCCTCGGCGGCGGGTGGAACCCATCCTGGGCAGACGATTCCAGCATCCGCAGCACATCGCCAATACGACTGGATTCAAGTGTCGAAGCTTCGACACTGTCGAGCGGCGCGTCGAACGGCCGACACTTATTCCAGCGCCACGCGGAGTCCCCATCAGATCTTCGTGATCACGCACGTGGATATCGACCCACACTGGAATCAAAGATTAAGGCGCTCAAAATCAAGAAGAATCGTTTCAAGCCGGACTAAATCTTCATCTTCGGGAATCGCAAATTTACGAGCGAGCCTTCGCGAATTTACGAAGTTGGTAATCCTCTCATCGCGTTGCGCTTGTTTTTTCAATAGCACCCGATTGGCTCTTGATTTGCACGTTTCCATGTCGCTTCGCCGCCGATCGACAGAGTAAGAATTCCGCGCATCATGGTCGAGTCTTTTTTATTGGTTGCCAAAGCTCGCTCGCGAAAATCGAGAAGGAGTAGATAACGCCATGGCCAAGAAAAAAGTTGCGGACTTGCTGGTGGATGTTCTCGCTGAAGCAGGAGTTCAGCAAATTTACGGTGTTTCGGGCGACTCGCTCAACGGAGTCACGGACTCGATTCGCAGAGGAGAGCGACTTCGCTGGATTCACGTGAGACATGAAGAGACGGCGGCGTTTGCCGCTGGTGCGGAAGCGCATCTCACGGGACGATTGGCCGTCTGCGCCGGCAGTTGCGGCCACCGATCTACACAACCCGGACTTCGCCAAGATGGCCGAGGCCGCCGGTCTCCTGGGGCTGACGGCCGAAACACCTGAACAAGTTCGACCAATGATTGCGCAAGCTCTCCAGCATGACGGACCCGCGCTCGTCGAAGTCCGCGTCTCCCGGCAGGAGCTCTCGATGCCGCCGACGATCACGCTGGAGCAGATGACCGGCTTCAGCCTGTTCATGCTGAAAGCGGTACTCAGCGGGCGCGGCGACGAAATTATCGATTTGGCTAAGATCAACCTCTTCCGCTAGGTCATGGCAACGACCGGCGTCACCTGAAGGCGAGGAGACAAACAGAACGGGAGAATACTTAATTGACGAAGTCGAAAAAGGAGAGATGAAAATGGAGACAGAAATCGAAACGGTAAATCGGAAGACGGACGCCGGCAGTGTGAGAGATACGATGAGTGACGTTCGCACGGAAGCCGACAGCCTCGGCGAGGTCGCTGTCCCCGCCGACAAGCTCTGGGGTGCTCAAACCCAGCGCTCGCTCGAGCACTTCAGCATCGGCAAAGATTTGATTCCGCGTGAGATGATCACCGCCTATGCCATCTTGAAGAAGGCTGCTGCCGCGGCAAATCATGCCAGCAAGCGGCTCGGCGATCAGCAGTACAATTTGATCGTTCAGACTTGCGACGAAATCCTCGCCGGCGAGCATCACGACATGTTCCCGTTGCATGTGTGGATGACCGGCAGCGGCACCCAGTTCAACATGAACGTGAACGAGGTGATCTCCAACCGCTGTTGCCAGCTCGCGGGCACGCCACTCGGAAGCAAGACCCCGGTACACCCCAACGACCACGTGAACATGGCGCAATCGTCGAACGATTCTTTTCCGTCGGCCATGTATATCGCGGCGGCGCTCAACGTGAAGCAACGTCTGATCCCTGCGGTAACAGCTTTGCACGACGCTATTGATGCGAAGGCGCAGGCGTGGAGCGACATCGTCAAGATCGGCCGCACCCACATGCAGGACGCCACCCCGCTGACATTGGGCCAGGAATGGTCCGGCTATGTGGGGATGCTGGCGGACGATGTCGAACGCATTGAGGATGCGCTCAAAGGAGTTTATCAGCTGGCGCTCGGCGGAACGGCGGTCGGCACCGGCATCAACGCCGCGCCAGGTTTCGGG
>WNGO01002793.1_pt1 | contig 11144 bp, 9 predicted proteins | sample 5400511 | NCBI WGS metagenome assembly WNGO01 (sample SAMN13153380, study PRJNA577476) | soil metagenome | isolation source: 20 cm soil or saprolite under Garry oak tree replicate 2 | place: USA:California | collected 2016-06-15
AATGCTGGCCTACGGCCCGCGTTTGTCCCTGAAGACGCAGGGCTTTCTGGGCCGGCCCTCTGCGCCGATGCTGGTTGTGAACGGAGAAAAAGATAGCCAGGTGCCAATCTCTGATCTTTACATGCTGATGCAATCGGGCAGCTCGGCCAAGTGGTCCTGGGTAAATCCCGACGGGGGACACACGGGGCGCTCGCAGGAGTGGCCGAATTCCAGGATCAGCGAACAAGTTATCACGCCATGGATTAAAGCTCGGCTCGAACCGGCGCCCGAAAGCAACCAGGCTCGCAACGGCGAGTAGTCACTTCTGGCGTGCGGAGTTCGCAAGAGTGCGAAAAAATGGAACTTTCTGTTGATAGCTGACGTCGGAGAGTTGGCGAGGAATTGCGCCGTGGGCCAAGTAGAAATCTCGGCGCTTCCAATTAAGATGGAGGAATCCGATGCGAAGAACAAGCTGGGCTATTCTGTTTCTCGTTTGCGCCGCGGCGTTTGTGACTTTTGCGGCAGTCCCCGCGCCACAAGGCACGGGCTATCATCTGTTGAAGAAGGTGACGCTGGGCGGCCAGGGCGGCTGGGACTATCTCACCGCTGATCCCGTGTCGCACCGCGTCTTCCTTTCGCGCGGCACGCATATCATGGTTGTAGATGCCGACGGCAAAGTTGTCGGTGACATCCCCAACTTGAAGGGAACCCACGGAGCCGAGATCGTGAACGAATTTGGCCGCGGGTTTAGCAGCAACGGAGGCTCGAACTCGGTAACCATCTTCGATCTAAAGACGCTCGCCACAATCAGCGAAGTAAATTTACCGGCGGCGAATGGACCTGATGGCTTCATGTACGATCCTCTATCGAAGCGCGTCTTCATCTTCAATGCGCGCAGTCACGATGCCACGGCCATTGATGCCAAGACGGGCGAAGTGGCCGGTACGGTCCCTCTCACTGGCAAGCCGGAAGCCGCGCAGACCGACGGCGCGGGCCACGCATGGGTCAACATTGAAGACAAGGCGGAACTCATCGAATTCGATACGAAAGAGCTGAAAGTGCTCAATAACTTTCCTCTGCCGAACTGCGAAGAGCCCACCGGGATGTCCATCGATCGCGCTCACAAGAGGCTTTTTGTTGGCTGCCACAGCAAGGTAATGTTGGTGGCGGGCTATGACGGCAAAATCGTCGCCAGCGTGCCCATCGGAGAGGGTGTGGACGCCAGCAACTTCGATCCGTCCACGTCCCTGGCATTTGCGTCCTGCGGCGATGGAACAATCACGGTGGCGCATGAAGATTCACCGGACAAGTACACCGTCGTAGACACGATTTCCACGCAGCGCGGCGCCCGGACCATGACGCTGGACACCGGGAATCACAATCTCTATACCGTGACATCGGATTTCGGCCCGCCGCCCGCCGCGACGCCGGAAAATCCCCGGCCGCGGCCGACGCAAATTCCGAACACATTTACGCTGCTCATTTTCGGCAAGTAGATCATCGGCTATGTCGATTCACCGGTTTGCCCGTGCCGAGGCAGGAACTGAAGGAGCTATGGGATCGAGGCGTGCAATCGTAACATTCGCGATTGCCATGATCCTCTTCGCGCCGCTCCCTGTCTCTTGGGCGCAGGATTCATCGAAGACAACTGACGCCGACTCCGCAGCGATCAAGCAGACGTTTGCCGATTTTTATGAAAGTTTCAGCCACCATGACGCGCACGCCACGGCGATGACCTTTGCCGAAGACGCGGACTTCACGAACATGCGTGGAGTTCACCGCCATGGCCGCACGGATATCGAAGCTTGGTTTGCATCCCTCTTCAAGGGCAATCTCAAAGCCTCAAACCGCACGGATACCGTGCGAAGCATCCGCTTCTTCAATCCGCAGATGGCGACCGTCGATGCGGATACCGTGATCACCGGAACGAAAACGGCCGACGGCTCCGACGTTCCGCCCCGCAAAGGCCTGATGATCGTCACAATGACCAAGCAGAACGGCCATTGGCTGATCAGCGTCTTTCATGAAGCAGAATTCCCCGCGCCTCCCCCCGCCGCCACGAAATAAGTTACGCGTGATTCGCATTTGCCCCATTCAAAACGCGGGCGAGAATCTGTCCCGTATACGATTTCTTCACTCGGGAAACCTGCTCTGGTGTGCCTTGCGCGACGATGCGGCCTCCGCCTTCGCCGCCATTTGGACCGAGGTCCGCAACGAAGGGCTACAACAGGTCCCTAAATTCGTCTGTGGTCAGGCCTGCCTGTTCGATGATCGACGCCAGAGTTCTGCGTTTCAAGTCTTTGCTGTGGTGAGGAACCGTTACGCGCAGGTGTGTTTTCCCCGGATGTTTGAGAACATGATGACTTCCTGAGGTGTGGTGAATGAAGAAGCCTGCCCTGCCGAGCGCCCTTAGAACTTCCCTCGGCTTGACGGCGGGCAAACGCCTGCTCATGCGGGAATCGCGACGCTGATCTTTTCTTTTACGGGGTCTGAAACCAATTTCAAGTCACTCGGAATTGGCTCTCCGTCCTTACGCAGACTTTCGAGATAAGCGCGGATTGCATCTCTGGCCATTCTCCGTGCCTCTGCCAGAGTATCTCCCTCCGTGACGAGACCTGGAAGGGCCGGACAACTGACCACATAGCCTCCCTCAGCGGCCGGCTCAAAGAACACCGTGAAGCTGTACTCACCCGAAGTTTCTTGTTTCGCTGAGTTGCGCTTTTTGTGCCTCATGCATACCCCAATCCCCTAGCGAGGGTGGCGTTTTCGGCCTTGGAACTCAGGCTATCACCCTGCAAACGGATGTCAAACAAGAATGTCGGATGGTGACCGAGGGATCTCTAACCCGAACGTGCTTATCGTAAAACGCCTTCGCTATGTCCATTTGAGCCGTTCAAAACGCGGGCGAGAATCTGTCCCGTATACGATTTCTTCACTCGGGAAACTTGCTCGGGTGTGCCTTGCGCGACGATGCGGCCGCCGCCCTCGCCGCCTTCGGGGCCGAGATCGACGATCCAGTCGGCCTGCTTGATCACGTCCATATGGTGCTCGATGATCAGGACCGTGTTGCCGAGATCGGCGAGGCGATTCAGGACGTCGAGCAATTTCTTGACGTCGTCGAAATGCAGGCCCGTCGTGGGTTCGTCGAGAATGTAGAGCGTGCGGCCGGTCTGGCGGCGGGAGAGTTCCTTCGCGAGCTTGATGCGCTGCGCCTCGCCGCCGGAAAGCGTCGTCGACGATTGGCCGAGCTGGATGTAGCCGAGGCCAACGTCCACCAGCGTTTCGAGTTTCTGCCGAATCTGCGGAATGTTTTCGAGAATTTTCAGCGCGTCGGCGATCTGCATGTCGAGCAGATCGGAAATCGAGTGGCCTTTGTAGCGCACGGCCAGAGTTTCCGCATTGTACCGGCGCCCGCGGCAGACTTCGCACGTCACGTACACATCGGGAAGAAAATTCATTTCGATGCGCCGAAGCCCGTCGCCTTGGCACGCTTCGCAGCGCCCGCCTTTCACGTTGAAACTGAACCGGCCGGGACGGTAGCCGCGCTCGCGCGATTCGGGCAGCATGGCGAACAGCTCTCGGATGGGAGCGAAGACGCCGGTGTAAGTGGCCGGGTTCGATCGCGGCGTGCGTCCGATAGGCGCCTGGTCGATTTCGATCACCTTGTCGATCTGCGCGGCGCCTTCGATTTCCCGGAACGCTCCGGGGCGTTCCATCGACCGGTAGAGCGACTGCGCCAACGCGCGGTAGAGAATATCGTTCACCAGCGTCGATTTTCCCGAGCCGGAAACGCCCGTGATGACGGTAAGCAATCCGAGCGGCAATTCGAAATCCACATGTTTGAGATTGTTGGCCTCACACCCAAACACGCGGATCATCTTGCCATTCGGCGAGCGGCGCTTTGCAGGGACGGCAATTTCCAGATCGCCGTTCAAGTAGCGGCCGGTGAGCGAATTGGCATTGCGCGCGATTTCCTCCGGGCGGCCCGTCGCGACCAGGTGGCCGCCGGCATCGCCCGCCCCCGGACCCAGGTCCACGACGTAGTCGGCGCGGCGAATCGTCTCTTCGTCGTGCTCGACGACGAGCACGGTGTTGCCCAGATCGCGTAGATTTTCGAGGGAAGAAATTAGACGTCCGTTATCGCGCGCGTGCAGGCCAATGGAAGGTTCGTCGAGGACGTAGAGCACGCCGCGCAGGCGCGAGCCGATCTGCGTCGCGAGCCGAATGCGTTGCGCCTCGCCACCCGAAAGCGTGGCCGAGGATCGATCGAGACTCAGATAGCCAAGGCCGACGGCGAGAAGAAAATCTAGACGCGTGGCGATCTCGGCCAGAGCGCGCCCCGCGATGTCAGTCTGCCGCTGCGTCAAACCTTTGCGGATTTGGTCCACGGCGGGCCGTGCGTCGGAGATTGCGAGCCCCGTGAATTCGGAGATGGAGCGGTCGCCCACTTTCACGGCCAGGCTTTCCGGGCGCAGACGCCGTTCGCCGCAGACCGCGCACGGCGCGGGCGACATGTATTGTGTGATCCACTCGCGGTAGTTGTCCGAGTTCGACTCTTCGAGACTGTGTTCGAGAAAACCGGTCACGCCTTGAAAGTGCAGGCCCGGGATGCCCTTCGTATTGCGGGAGGGCTTCCCGCTGCCGCTCCGGCCGTTTTCCTTCAACGAAAGATTCGAAGGGGGATTGCCGTACAGAATCAAGTTCTGCACCTGGCTCGGGAACTTTTCGAAGGGCGTCGAGAGGTCGAAGCCATGTGCCAGCGCGCCCAGCTCCAGGCTGCGCTTCAGAAACACCGAGCCCGAGCCGGGGCCTAGTCCTCCTTCGAATAGAGGGCGTGACCAATCCACAATGATTTTGGCCGGATCGAAATCGTACTTCGAGCCCAGGCCATTGCACGCCGGGCAAGCGCCGTATGGTGAATTGAAACTGAACGATCGCGGCTCGAGCTGCGGGACGGAAATGCCGCAATCGCTGCAGGCCATCTTCTCAGAATAGACTTGCTCAATGCCGCCGACGACCACGACGGTCACGAGCCCCTTAGCCAGTTTCAGCGCGGTGGCGATGGATTGCTCGAGCCGCCCCGCGATGCCCGGCTTCACCAACAGCCGGTCCACAACGACGTCGATATTGTGATTCTTGCGCTTATCGAGGCGCGGCGGATCGTCGAGCGGGCGCAAATCGCCATCGATCCGGGCGCGAACGAAGCCGTCGCGCGCGAACTTCTCCAGTTCCAACCTGTATTCGCCCTTGCGCCCGCGCACCACGGGCGCGAGGATCATGATGCGGTCGCCGGGCTTCGCCAGCTCGCCGTGCAGGATGGCGCGCACGATTTGGTCGGTGGATTGGCGCGAAATCGGGCGGCCGCAGTTCGGGCAGTGCGGCGTGCCGATCGAGCTGTAGACCACGCGCAGGTAGTCGTATATTTCAGTGATGGTGCCGACGGTCGAGCGCGGCGAGCGTGTCGTGGTTTTCTGTTCGATGGCAATCGCGGGCGAGAGGCCCTCGATCGAATCCACTTCCGGGCGCTCCATTTGATCCAGGAATTGCCGCGCGTAGGCGGAAAGCGATTCGACGTACCGGCGCTGTCCCTCGGCGTAGATGGTGTCAAACGCGAGCGAAGATTTGCCCGAACCGGAAAGCCCTGTGATGACGGTCAGCGCGTTGCGCGGGATTTCGAGGTTGATGTTCTTCAGGTTGTGCTGGCGCGCGCCGCGAATGACAATTTTGGTCAGGCCCATGTTCTGATGGCCGCCCCCACAGCCGGCTCAGCACCCTACGCGTAAAATACGCCCATCATAACTTTACAACGTTAGCAAGACGTTGAGGAAGCGTCAAGACGGGTTCGAAGCCTACTTCTTAGTGAAAGTCGCGTGGGCTATAGCGCGGGAATCGCCGGGCGAAGAATTTGAACGACGAAAATCGTCGCGTGGACCAGTACTACTAGGACACAATGCGCGCAAACCAAAATGGGACTTTATAATTTTTCTTACGGACCCGTTTGTACGGGAATCTTCTACAGTTTTATACTGAGGCGGCAAAGCTTGGCGCGGAATTGAAATGGAAAAGCTCACTGGTTCAACGAAGCGCTGCTGCATCTGTTGCACAATTTGTAGCGCGGCGTTCTGCCGCCCGGAAAATTTTCCCCCGAACGTGGCTTTTTTACCGGGGACGCAACAAGAATTTTGCGTGTTTTCAATACGTTACGTTTGGCCTAAGGCGTGCGACAAGAGAGCCCGAAGGGGGAAGACGAGCCGAGGATCCCTTTAGGGGATTGAGGGCTGGGCCGGCACGATCTTCCCCCCGACTGCTTCCGCCACCTACCCCAAAACCACACCCAATGGACCTACCCATCGGCGGAAGTATGTGTAAGCCCCGTTCCGACCCGCCGCAGAAATGCTTCTAATGCAGAACAATGGAGCCGCAACCAAAGTCAGAACTCTCTTTGGGGACGCTTTTGTAGCGTCGGCCTTCAGGCCGACATCGTAGATGCAAGCACATGCCCGCGTGAAGGCGGGCGCCACAAAGATCAAGCCCGAGCCCTCCGAGGCGAACTGAGATTCTGGGCCCGGCGCGACGAATTTGAGGATTAGGACTACAAAGACAACAAAGGACTCGGATTATACATCGTCATCGGCGAGGCGGCGGCTGTGACCGTTGGATTCGAGCCAGTGGTAGAGGTGGACCTGATACAGGTAGGAGGCGGCGATTTCTTCACCCAATTCGTGCGTTTCGACGCAAAGAAATGGCACGCGAAGTCCTGCAAGCGCTGCAATTAAAGACTGCGTGATTTGATTCGGGCTCGCGGGGCTGTGTTCGTAGCGTGATTTCACTTGGCTCATCGCAGCGGTGATGATCAGCAGACGGTCCGGAAACAAGCTCATTCGCCTCAGGCGCTCAATGAAAACCGGACGTTCCACGCTAAAGGAACGCACGAGATCGTTCAGGTCCTTACGCTCGACGACGCAGACCTCTTCGAGGCCTCTAACGCTGTAGTCGCCTAGTGCAAGAGGTTTTCTCTCTATACCATCAAACCATCCCTGAAACCGCGCAAACGAAAATGGATTCTGTTCACGAGTATCGACTATGACGACGGGCCGCGGCGTGCGAAGCTGCGTGCCGCCGCGCTCGGCCACGACCGGCAGGGTGGGATGCGCCACGGGCAGAGCGGTCATCTGCCATTCGAGCGGAGAAGTAATCAACGTGCGGCGTCGTCGCATGAGTAGAGGCTTCAAAGAATAGCACGTGCCTGAGGGATGCGGACAAACGGCAAGAGGATGGGATGCGCCTGGTGTTATTTCCTCGTTACCATCGCAATTCAAGAAGCGATTCGACGGGTGCCGCGCCGCCGGAGTGACCCTTGGAATAACTGCGCTCGAACCGCTCGGCTGGAGGCAACCGGCTGTATACTCTTGGCGACCGGAAGGCCAAGAAGGAAATTCCTGCTTTAGCGCGTCTGCAACATTACATCAGGGAGGGACCCTATGAAGCGCAACGTTTTGGCCGGCTTCGTATTGGCCGGGATCGTTTTGTTATGCGTGATTCCGCCCTCATCCCGGCCTGTCTTCGGACAGGCGGCGTCGGCGGAGGCCCTTCACATTGGAGAGGGCGGTCTGCCCCAATTCCAGAAGGATCTCGGCTTCCCGAAGGTCCCGTCAAAGTGGAGGATGGGATTTGGGTCCGATGTCGCAGTCGACGCTCAGGATCACATTTGGGTCCTTAGCCGCCCACACAGTCTGGCGCATCCTCGGTCCACGCCGCCCGACCTGGTATCCATTCCGGCACCACCCGTCATGGAGTTCGACAACGAAGGCAACTTTATCCAGGCCTGGGGCGGAGAAAGCGGACCTGGATACCAATGGCCTTCGAACGAACATAGCATCACCGTGGATTACAAGAACTTCGTGTGGATCTTGGGGAATGCAGACGGGAAACGAAACAACCCCGCGAGTCTTCCGAATGACAATCAAGTTCTCAAGTTCACGAGGGAAGGCAAATTTGTGATGGCCATCGGCAAGAGTGGCCAGACCGGCAGCAATGCTACCGAAGTCCTCAGAGGAGCGACGAGCGTCCGTGTCTACGCCAAGACAAACGAAGTGTTCGTCAGCGACGGGTATGGGAACAGCCGTGTAATGGTGTATGACGCGGACACGGGGAAGTTCAAACGCATGTGGGGCGCGTACGGGAACAAGCCGCTCGATATAGACCAGCGTCCGCCAGTCGAACCATCCAAGCCGAACGAATTGTGCCCCATGGTATGCGGGATATGGTCGACGTATCAGCAATTTTCATTGCCGCACGACATCAAGTTTTCGAGCGATGGGCTCGCCTACGTGGCCGACCGCGGGAACAAGCGGGTCCAGGTGTTCACGCCCGAGGGCAGATTCGTCGCAGAGCAGTTCATCGGCGTCGACAGCAAGTTTCCCCTGCAGGCGAGGTCTGTTGCCTTCTCACCAGATCCAGCCCAGCGATTTCTGTACGTCTCAGGGTCCCCGGACATCTACATACTAAATCGTAGGACGCTCGAGGTTCTTGGCTCATTCAATATCGGTTCGCCGCAAGGGGACCCTCCAGGGCACCTGATCAATGTCGATCATGAAGGGAACGTCTATGCGGTCCAGGCAGAGCTGAGTGGAGCCGACGGACATAGCGGAGGCGCGGGCGCCTATAAGTTCACGTTCAAGGGGTTTTCGCCAAAGGTTTCATGCCCTCCTTGTGAATCCACTAAGCGTACTGAGGAACCGAAATAGTGAGGTTATTCCGGCGGGCTCCAGCTTTTGGCGGGCTTCAAGTCGCCGACGCGCCAAAGCCAGTGCTATGGCGACGGTGCGTAAAGCTCGCGCTCGGTGGAACCCGCACACGACACTCCATGACGGTTTTTGTAGAGGCCATTCCGTAGCATGTCCTTCGGGACGGAACGGCCACTTTTCAACCTTGTTGCATTTTTACGCCTACGAGCATCCAATCAAAAGCAGGGGACCACGAGTCACAAGTCACCAGTCACGTCCCCACGGGGCACACGATGAGAGAAGCTATCATAGCTAGTTCCGTCCGTACGCCGGTCGGAAAAGCGTTCAAGGGCACGCTGCGCGCGACGCGGCCCGATGACCTGGCCGCCGTCGCGATGCAGGAAGCGATTCGCCGCGTGCCAGGGCTCGACCCGAATGAAATTGAGGACATCATCCTGGGCTGCGCGATGCCGGAGGCCGAAGCGGGGATGAACGTGGCGCGCAACGCGGCGCTGCGGGCGGGTCTTCCCGTTGAAATTTCGGCAATCACGATCAACCGGTTTTGCTCTTCGGGTTTGCAGTCGATTGCCATGGCGGCGGAGCGAATTGTGGCCGGATATGGCGACGTCATTCTAGCCGGCGGCACCGAATCCATGACCATGATTCCCATGGGCGGCAATAAAGTTTCTCCGAATCCCTGGCTGATGGACCACAACCCGGACGCCTACCTCAGCATGGGCCTGACAGCCGAAAATGTCGCGCGCAAATATGGCATCACGCGCGAGCAAGCGGATGAATTCTCACTCGCGAGCCACAAGAAGGCGCTCGCCGCAATTGCCGCCGGAAAATTCAATGACGAAATCGTGCCCGTGGAAGTGAAAACGACAGTGGTCGCGAACGGCGCAAATGGCCACGCCGCAAAGGCAAAAACAACCACGACAATATTTGAAATGGACGAAGGCCCGCGTGCGGACACGTCGCTTGAGGCATTGGCAAAACTCAAACCCGCGTTCCACGCGCGCGGCACGACGACGGCCGGAAACAGCTCGCAGATGAGCGATGGCGCGGCAGCGGCAATCGTCATGAGCGCCGAGCGCGCCCGCGCGCTGGGCGTCAAGCCGATGGCTCGCTTTCTCGGATTCGCAACGGCCGGGGTACCACCCGAGGTCATGGGGATCGGTCCGGCATTCGCGATTCCGAAGGCGCTGAAGCTCGCGGGTTTGAAGCTCGAGCAGATCGACGTGATCGAGTTGAACGAAGCGTTCGCCGTGCAGTCTCTTGCGGTAATCAAAACGCTGGGGATCGACCCCGCACGGGTCAATCCCAACGGCGGGGCCATCGCCCTCGGACACCCTCTCGGCTGCACCGGCGCGAAGCTCACTGCGTCCATTCTGCGCGAACTCGCGCGCCGCAACGCGCGCTACGGCATGGTTACGATGTGCATCGGCGGGGGCATGGGCGCCGCGGGAATCTTCGAGCGCACGGCGTAGAATCCACGGTCAAACAAAAAAATTCAACACAGAGGTCACAAAGAACCACAGAGAAATCTACCTTCCCCATTCCGTCGTCTATTCCACTCCTTCTCAAGCAAGCCCTCAGTGCTCTCTGTGACTTTTCTCTGTGTGCTTTGTGTTAAATTCCGAAAATTGCAAGATGCCGCGGCCCGATTTACCGGAAAAGCTGGTAAGCTCCGTAGCCCAGCCCGGCTCCCAGCAGCGAACCCACGACAACGTCACTGACGAAGTGCATTCCCAGTACGACCCGCGAAACAGCAATGCTCACGGCCAAGATGAGCAGACCAGCTTGCAGCTCCGGATAGAAAATGCACAATGGTATCGCGATGGCGAACGCGCTCATGGCGTGGCCAGAGGGGAAGGAAAACTGATCCGGGGGAAGGGAGTTTGACCAGCAGTGCGCTTCGAGGTGGCACGGGCGCTTACGATGGCTGGCCCTTTTCATGGCGCGGAACAGCACAACGGTGGCAAGTTCCGCTGAGGCGCTGGCGGCGAAGGCGATAAACCGCAGATCGCCTCCGAACAACAACAAGGTGATACCCACCGTATACCAGATCCAGCCGTCCCCCAAGCGGGTCGACCAGACCATCCAAACGCGCAGCCATCGCGGCGCGCGCCAGCGGTTGACTCGCCGCATGACTCGATGATCGCGGGCTTCAATGAACTGCCAAACCATTCTTCTGGCCGTCATGAGCATACCTCCTACGCCAGTTGTTTCTGACGTTCCGGTACCGGCCGCCGCATACCCATGGACACCGGATTTATCTTACCACCCCAGCGCCGGACAAAATCAAGGTCCACAAAATAGTTGATGCCGACTCCTGCGGGGACCAAAGCAAGCAAAGGAGTTAGCAAGATGGTCCAGCGGTCCTCCCTCATCATTTCGAAACACAGCAGATAAATGTCGCGGGTCAATTTCCAGAAG
>WNGO01003232.1_pt1 | contig 11142 bp, 6 predicted proteins | sample 5400511 | NCBI WGS metagenome assembly WNGO01 (sample SAMN13153380, study PRJNA577476) | soil metagenome | isolation source: 20 cm soil or saprolite under Garry oak tree replicate 2 | place: USA:California | collected 2016-06-15
CCTCTTCACGGTCTTTTATAATTAAGACGCCGCCAAATCCCTATTTTGTTTAAACCACGTAAATTTTTCCTGTTGCTGGTTTTAATCGCGCCTGGCATCGGCGCTGCGGAAGAGAACCCTTCGATGACGGCTCTCCGCGCCGTCGTGGAATCGGAAAAGAACTTCGCCGCTGCTTCTCTCCACCGAGGAATTCGCGAATCGTTTCTGCAATTTCTCGCGGACGACGCGATCATTCTTCGTCCCGAGCCGGCGAATGGGAAGGCACTTTACGCAAAGTATGAAGACAAGGGACGACAGCTGAATTGGCGGCCGATTTTCGCCACGATCTCCAATTCCAGCGAGCTCGGAGTCACAACCGGGCCGTGGGAACTAAAAAAATCGGCGACCGACGAAGCACCATTCGCGTTCGGCCAATTTGTTTCCGTTTGGAAAAAACAGCCGGACAATTCCTGGAAAGTGATTGTCGATGCCGGAATCGACCATCCGAAGCCGACGGCGGAGCCTGGCGAGGTTCAACTTTCTTTGCCATATCCGGCGCCAAAAAATGAGTCAGTCTTTTCGAAAACGGAGGAGCTGTTCGCGAAACGCTTAAAGCTCGATGCAGGCGCGGGGCTGCTCGATTTCGCAAGCGATGAGGTTAGAATTTTTCGAGACGAAAATTTTCCGGCGGTTGGGAAAGAGTCCGCGAAAATCATGCTCAATTCAGACCACGGGAAGATGACGCGCCAAATATCCGGGGCGGGCAAGAGCGCATCAAATGATCTGGCGTGGCGCTACGGTCCGTATTCGAATGAACACGGCAACGCTCCCGAGCAAGGTTATTATCTCACAATCTGGAGGTATGACCGCAGTGGCGACTGGAAAATCATCGTGGATTGGCAAAAGAAGAGCAAAGTGGAGTGAGCTTCGATAGGTAATTAGGCGCGTAAAACAAGGAGCGGCGTCGTCAGCGAGGATATCGCATTCGAAACAAATCCAGCCCCTCCTTGATCCAGGCAGCTTTGTCGCCGGAGCGCGGGAACTCGCCTGTCGCCCACTCCGCAATCATAATCGGTTTGTTTGGATCGAGCCTGGACATTTCCTGGTAAGGCCAATCGACCAGCGATTGAACGTTGGCCCAAGGTTCGTCTTTATACTGCTGACCATAAACGCTCAAGCCGAGCCAATCGACATAGTCCGCACCGGGATAATAAGCCGGCGCGAAATTCCAGGTATCGAGCGGGTACGAATAATTATTCGTGTGAAACATCCACTTAATATTGGTCGCACCGCGCGCCCGAACTCGATCGACCACATGGCGATAAGCGGTTTTGAAGTTGGCCGGCCCTTTCCAAGTGTCGTGCTCTGCATCGCGCTCATCGCCTCCGTAATAAATGCCTGACCAGGGAAACCAATCACCGTTCATCTCGTTGGCGAAGACCACGATCATAGGTTTGCCGAATGCCTTGGCCGCATCAGCCCACCGATCGATATAGTCATCCCAAGCGCCGGCAATAATTGCGTTAAGGCTGAAGCGGTCGGGTCCCTTATTCTGTTCGTAAGGCCGGTCCCATGGCGACCAAAAGACGAGAGGAAGCGAGCCATGGCGCCAGATAATGTTCAAGTTTGCGGTCGGAAAATTTTGTTCACCCCAATAGCTCGACGACGCGATAATGGCTTGATGTTTGCCGACCATCGTCTCAAAATCCTCGATCATATCGAGAGATAGGGCGTCTTCCGCATCGCCGAAATCGATGAACGCGCCCGTGTACGCGCCATGCTCGGGAATCACTACTTCTACCGGCGTATTCGGATCAAGCTTTTCGGTTAGGATGAGCTTATGACATCCCGAGATCGAAAAGATCGAGACGGCCATTGAAAAAACGAACACAACTGCCGCCGGACGCATGCGCTGCAAGCTGCGTGCAACACAAATAGCTGTCCAGCTTGAGCCACTCTTATTTTTCCATGCAATCACACATTAAATTCCCAATCAAGTCGCTAACCGTGGACGGTGACGGCGAAAACTTTCCGAGCATGATAATTGACCAAATTGAGCACCGAGGATCAGAACACCGATTTTAAGTGGCCTGGCTCATAAAGAGAAGAACGCATGGGTGACGCGTGCTGCATTGAACAGTTATGATTGTGCAACTCTTGCGTTGCTTAGCGAGGGCCCACCTGCCAGCAAGGATTTCCGATTCGCCTTCAATGCTTGCCGGCGCCATGAGATTATCCGTTGGCGCAATTTACTGCCTCCAATTGCTAACAGCCGTGGCAGCGGCGGAAACAGCCGGCTACGCCGATCCGCACAACGCGATTCCCGTCTCAGCCGTAGTCGCTGCCGATCATCGCGTAAATGCATGCGTGCCGACAGAAGCGATCGGCGCGGGCGTCGATGGTCACGAGCGAGGGCAATGTGCTCGCCTATTCCCGCAAACAAACATCGCCGCAATGCGATCGGCTGGATTTGGACCTTTGGCTTACCGGCTGCGCACAGAACTGGCCGGCGAGGTTTGGCACTGGAACCCGCACGGCAGTTGGAGTGATGCCTCACACACATGTGGTTATTGGACGTCCGATGATTCCATCGCCGGCCCGATCAATGTCTCCTACGGGTACCGTTTGCCGCGTCGCGGAAATACCATCGACCAGGCGAACGACGACGGTTACTCACGCATTGCGGACGGCGACCGAGATTCCTTCTGGAAAAGCAATCCGTATCTTGATCAGTACTTTACGGGCGAGCCTAACGAGATCCATCCGCAGTGGGTGGTGATCGATTTGGGATCGGTTAAGACGGTGAACTCTATCCGCGTTTCTTGGGGAAAACCCTATGCCGAGGAGTATCGCGTCGAATACTGGACCGGACCGGATCCGATGCACCTCCACATCGACCGGCCAGACGAGTGGCGCCTCTTTCCGCAAGGATTAGTCACTCACAGCTCCGGCGGAGACGAGCTCATTCGCCTCGCGTCGAGTCCTCTTTCAGTTCGGTTCGTACGGCTGGTAATGAGCCGGAGTTCGCGAACAACCATAGAACCATCAAACGACGTTCGAGACACCCTTGGATTCGCGGTCCGCGAGATCGGCATCGGTACGACCGATGACAAGGGCGATTTCAACGATCTAGTCCGTCACGCACCAGACAGGCATAAACAAACGGTGATCTACGTATCGTCAACCGATCCCTGGCACCGAGCTTTGGATGTCGACTACAAGACCGAACAGCCCGGACTGGATTTTGTTCTGCGCAGTGAGCTCACCAACCATCTGCCTGTGCTTGTGCCGGTGGGAGTTTTGTACGACACGCCTGATAATTCCGCAGCGGAGATCAGCTATCTATTGCGGCGCGGTTATCGGATCGAGCACATTGAACTTGGCGAAGAACCAGACGGACAATGGGTTTCGCCGGAAGACTATGCTGTCCTTTACTCCGGAGTCGCTCGGCGTCTCCACGCGCTGAACTCTCAGCTCAGGCTTGGAGGGCCAAGCCTTCAGAATTTCGAATCGCAATTGCTCACCTGGCCAGACTCCTCGGGCAATCGCTTTTGGATGAACCGCTTCCTGCGTCGCATTCAAGCCAATCAATGTCCGTTGGATTTTTTCTCGTTCGAATTTTATCCGTTCGACGACATCTGCTCCAACTCGGCGCCTCCCCAGCTAATAGAGGTACCTGGGCGACTTGCTTCGATAATGTCGAGCTTGCGTAAAGACGGCGTTTCTTCTGAGATACCGTGGCTCATGACAGAATATGGGTATTCTGTGTTTACCGGGCGTCATGAGGTCGATATCGAAGGAGCGCTTTTCGCGGCGGACGTCGTCGGATCGTTCCTCAGCTTGGGAGGCAGCAAAGCCTACATGTATGGGTATGAACCAAATTATCTGGTGAATGAGCTAGGCTGTTCCTGGGGGAATCTTATGATGCTGCAAATCGACGCAAGGCGTAACAAAATCAATCGCTTATCGACCTATTACAGCGCCCGCATGATCACAAAAGAATGGATGCAGCCGAGAAGCGACTTGCACGAAATATTTCAAGTCAGTGTTGAGCAGGATAACTCATCCTTGCCTGCGATCAGCGTTTATGCAGTCCGGCGACCGGATAAGGAATGGGCTCTTCTTGCCATCAACAAAGATCCGGACCATGTCGCCCAATTAAGTGTGCACTTCAAATTATCTGACACGCGACCGCCAGTTACGTTTCGAGGCAAGGTGAATATCGTTCAGTTCTCGCGCCAGCAGTACGCCTGGCGCGATGACGGGCAGAACGGTCGTCCCATACGAAGCCTGCCGCCCGTGCATTTTTTGCGCACAGCCTCCCCATCGTACTACCTGCCGCCCTATTCGCTGTGCGTGTTGCGCGGATCTGTTCCGGATTCGTAATCAGCGCCCGCTTCCGCCTCTGTCTCTCTAAGCTCGGACTGGGACCGAGGCCGTCCGTTCCAGTTTTCCCCAACTCACCCACGCACCTTTGATTCCTCGCAAGATTGCTTTCCAGATGCAGTAACTAAGCAGCGGCCGGTAAATCAATCGCATTGGCAAGATGCGCCACGCGCGCGTGACGGGTTCGCGTTCCAGGATACACGCGAGTGTCGCCAGAATTAAGTCCATGGCCAAAAACGTAACGACAAAGGGCATGACCGCGCCCCATGCGCCGAAAGGCAATGATCCGAGCAGAAAGAGATCTACCATCGGCGTGACGCCCACGAGGATAATTTGGAAAAACCAAACGCTCGGCAAACTGAACCAGCCGAGCGCGCGATAGTTCCAGTTGAAAACCATGTCACGATGTTTCCAAAGGCATTGCAGTGTGCCATAAGCCCAACGAAACCGCTGCCGGGCAAGGGTGCGCACACTTTCGGGCGCTTCCGTCCAAGCGATCGCACCTGGGACGTAAACGATGCGCTGCCGATGTTTATGGAGCGACAACGTCAGGTCTGTATCTTCGGCCAGCGTTTCCAAACTCAAACCGCCGGCTTGATCGATTGCATCTTTGCGGATGGCGCTGATCGCGCCGGGCACCACCGTCATGCAATTCCAGCGATTGTAAGCGCGCCGATCGAGATTGAAACCGCAGGTATACTCCAGGGCTTGGCATCGCGCGATAAAAGTGCGCAGATTCCCAACTTTGGCGTGCCCTGAAACCGCGCCGATTCGCTCGTCCGCGAACGGTTCGAGTAAGCGTGAAAGCGTGTCGCTTTGACATTGTGTGTCGGCGTCAATAAACACGACAATTTCGTGCCGGACGGCGGTGAGACCGCGCTGCAGAGCGCGCGCTTTGCCACGATTTTCCTGACGCACGAGCCGGATGCGCGGATCAACTTGTGCGACACTCTGAACTTCGGCCGCAGTTTCGTCGCGCGAGCCATCATCAATCACGATCACTTCAATTTCGCCTTTGTAGTCGCTACGGAGAAGTGCCCGCAGAGTATTGGCGATTACTTTTCCTTCGTTGTAGGCAGCAATTACGACGCTAACAGGTCTGGCAAATTCCGATTTCGGTAGTCGTCGAAACCGATAGGCCAGCCAAATGACGATCAGGGTGCGAATCACCACCAGCGCCGTCGCGACAATCATGAAAGCCCAAAGAAATTCTTCGATGGTGTGGTAAATTCTAAAGCCTGTCGCGCTAACAATCCGCGCCAGCGACTGGCCATCCTCCTCTAACCGAGGCATCAGATCATCACGCGTCGTGCCAAGCAGGGTACTCAAGGGCACCACGCTATCGCCGCGAGTATGCAGCCAATCCAAAATCTTCGGGAGCGCTTCGACCGTTTGGGATCGATCGCCCCCGGCGTCATGCAAGAGAATGATATTGCCGTCGTGGCGTTGTTGTTTTACGCGCTGCAGGATGATGTCGGCGCCCGGTTTCGCCCAGTCTTGTGGGTCGATGTTTTCCAAAACAACCAGGTAGTCGAGGTCTTGCGCGATTTGCAAAGGAATCAATTCGCTCAACTGTGATGGGCTACTATCGGCTGCATAGGGCGGACGAAACAAGGTGGTGGCGCGCCCGGTAATGCTCTCAATCAGAAGCTGCGTCGCGTTTAGCTCGAGACGAATATGCTCAGGCCAGCATAGCCCAAGATTCGGATGATAATAAGTGTGGTTCCCAATCTCGTGGCCTTCGTTGACGATCCGACGTACCAGATTGGGATAGTGCTCCGCATTTACACCCACGAGAAAAAATGCCGCTTTGACGTTGGCTGCTTTTAAAATATCGAGGACTCTCGGCGTCCACTCCGGATCAGGCCCGTCATCGAAAGTGATGGCGACCTGGTTTTCACTCCCCGCGCCTTGATGATAAAGTGTCGGAAATTCCGGAAATTTCGTGTACTTCGCGGTCAGATAACCGTCGTTATCCACCGCCACACTTCGCATTCCGTCAGAGCGACTTTCATCCACCGTGACAATTTCGCCTTCGCCTACATCTGTGATGGTATCCGTGCCGGCGAGAATCTCCACGGCCTGGCGCGTTTGCTCGTCCATCCTAAAGTCGTGCCGCACGCTCAACACGTTCCAAATTGCAGGGTCTTCCGTTCCCAGCCGGTAAAGAGCGAATCCCCCGGCCTTTTGATCGCGGACTTCACGAAGCTGATCGAGGAAGGTCACCACATCCAGGAACCAGACGGCATGTTCCTTGTCCCCTTCCTCGAAATAAAAATACGGATTGTAACTCGGTGACACTACTTCGGCCGTCTCTACCTCCGCGCTGTTGGCGCGACTCATCGCTTCTGGAAAACTGATCAGCTCCGCTTTTTTTGCGCCGATGGTCCAATCATACCCGTAGCTACCCAGCGCGATGATCCATTGTTTGGTGTCCGTGTCTTCAAGCAGCACATGCAGCCAACCTTCGAACCAGGAACGCGAACCCAGCGGGCCCGGTGCATCAATGTCGGAGGTTTCGTCAAAGAGCAGAGCCACAAAACGGTCGACGTTGTCGCCCAGCACATCGAAATCGATATAATCCAGTTCCTGCCCCGGCTGAACGCAAAGCCAAAGTTGCTTGTGATCGTCGTGAAGAACGTCGGCAAATTTGTCGATAAACGAGGTGAGGTCTTTCTTGTAGGCCGGATCGATTTGTTCCCACTCGACCACCACACCAGCCGCTTTGGCGTTGCGCAGAACCGTCAGCACGTTCTGAATAAAGCGGTCTTGCCGGTCCGCGGCAGCGTGCGCCAGGTTCTCGATTGCTTCCGGTTGCCACGTGTCGCCCACCAGATTCGTCAGCAACGGCATTAAGGCGATCCCTTTATTGGCAGCAAGCTTGGGAAGACGATTATCTGCATCAATCTGCAAGTCGCCCATCCCGTTAACGACCGACATCCATTCCGGACAAAGGTGAGTGATTTGGGCGGCATGCTGCTCAAGTGAGGTATAGCTGTATGGGTCGCCGTTTGCGTAAAACGCCAGTCGGACTTCGTTGTCCGGAGACTTTTTGCGCTGTTTCGCCGCTGGAACTGGAGCCACTCCAGCGAGTTTCTTCGCTGCTTGCCGCGCCGCGCCAAACTTCTGCCAAAGTAACGAGTTCGGCGCCACTTGCCCCGCTGGATTCTGCTTTTGCAAGGCTTTCAGTTGCCCTTTCAATTGCCGCAGGGAAAAAGGGACACGCATTTGCGGTGCGACGAAGAGCGTTTGGACGAAAAGAATGGATCCGAGGAAGAACAGGATGCCGCCAATCAGCAGGATCAAACGCAACCGCGGCCAGCGTTTACCTGCCGGGTCGGAGAAGACGAATGGCGTAAGGGTATCTGGAGGAATTTCCTGCATAAAACGCTTATGATCGTTCACCCCGGCGAAGAATGAAATCCGATTCTTGCGTGCTAAGACGCCTGTGCGCTTCTTTCATTGAGCGTCGAACGTTTGGCGTTGGACATTGAACGTTAACCATTTGATGAGTTTCACTTCAGATCCCTTTCCCCCCGGTCATGCCGGAATTGCTGCGCGCCTTGGCAAGGTCCCACTGTCATCCGACAGCATGGGTTGTTCCCGGCGCAATCGTGATTGGAACCTCGTCCTACAGCTTCTCCGGGAATTTTACGCGTCAAACCTGTCGCGGCGCTCTATGAGCGTCGCATTTGTCATCCGGCGGTCATAGACCGCCCCTACACATTTCATTTGGACGCTGGACGTTGAAAGTTGGACGTCTTTTCTAAGTCCTTTGCCAATTCTTGCGCGCGTTCGCGTAACAACTCCGCGGCGTGCTTAATACTTTCCTGTTCGCTGACTCCGCGTTCCGCCAGAGTATAAACGCCATCAAATGCTTCGCGTACTTCTCGATCTTCACTCGTCCGTCCGGCAATCGCGACCACCTGTTTGCCAAGTCTCCGCGCCATCGTCGCAATTCCAGCGGACGTCTTTCCCTCAAGCGTTTGCGCATCAAGGCTTCCTTCGCCTGTAATCACAATATCGGCGTCTTTCATTTTCGATTCGAGCTCAACCGCCTCCGCCACCACATCAAAACCCGGTCGGATCGTTGCCCCGCAGAAACTCATCAATCCGAAGCCCAATCCACCCGCTGCGCCGGCTCCGGGTTTTTCTCGGAAATCAAAACCAAACTCTTTTGCAACCACGTCAGCAAGTCGTTTTAACGCGTCCTCAAAAATCTCGACCTGCTCCGCTTTCAGGCCTTTTTGCGGACCAAACACCCGCGTTGCACCAGTTTTACCAAGTAATGGATTCCGCACATCCGCGGCTGCGATAATTTTCGGTAAAGACAAATCTCTTGGCCGTTCGATTCGTGCCAATCTCGGAAGCTCGCTGACCTGCCGAATCGTTTCTAGATTTCGATGAGAGGTTGCTGGCTTTCCCAAAAACCGAAAGCTTAGCGCTCGCGCCATGCCGAATCCACCATCGTTGGTCGCGCTACCACCCAGGCCAACAATGATTTCCTTCGCATCTCGGTGCGCCGCATCTAAAATCATCTCACCGACGCCGAAGGTGTTTGCGCGGTCGACATCGCGCTCCTCCACATGCAAGCGCTTCATGCCGGCGGCCTCGCTCATCTCTATCACAGCGAGCTTCCGCTTTTCGATAAAGGAGTAACGGCATGCTATTTCACGACCGAGCGGATCATGCGCGTTGCATTTCAACCATGAGCCGCCGAGCGCATCGCCGATCACCTCGGCTGTCCCTTCACCGCCGTCGGCCACGGGCAGGATGCTAATCGTCGCGTCGAAAAGAATATCGCGCAGACCTCGTGCGATATTCTCCGCCACTTCGCGCGCGGTTAACGAGCCTTTGAACTTGTCCGGCGCGACTAGGATGCGCATTGTAAAAACATCGTCGCTTGGTCTCAGCCTGTCATCCCGAGGCGCGGAGACGGCGAGGGATCTCACCTACGGAGTTTGGGAAATTGTTCGTAACCTGGTTGATCAATATGTCTGCGAGGGATCCTTCTCCCGCCACTGCGGGATCAGGATGACACCGGCGCAATGAGAATTATCATTCCGGCCGGAGCGAAGCCAACTCGAGTTCGGCGTTGGGCGTTCTCTCTTTAACTCTTCAACTTCCGCTCCAGAATCTCCCCCACCAGCTGGGGGTTGGCTTTCCCTTTTGATAATTTCATCACCCAACCCTTAAGAAAATTCAGCGAGGCCGCATGGCCCGCCTTGAAATCCGCGGATGGCTTTGGATTAGCCGCAATCACCTCATCGCAAAGTGCCTCGATCGCGCTTGCATCGCTTAATTGCTCAATGCCCTTTTCCTTCACAATCGCGCCGGCGCCTTTGCCGCTGGCAAACATATCCGCGAAAACTTCCTTGCCTTGTTTGCTGCTGATTTTTCCGCTCTCGATCAAATTGACCAGCTCGTCTAGCGCTTGAGGGGGAATTGGACAGTCGTTGATGGTTTTACCAGAAGTGCTGAGCGCATTTTGCAGGTCGTTCAAAACCCAGTTGGCGATGTTTTTCGGTTTCTTCGCAGCTTTGGCCGCTGTTTCAAAATAATGCGCCAGATCAAGGTCGTCCGCCAGCACACCGGCATCATACGGACTCACCTGATACTGCTGGACGAAACGAGCGCGCTTTGCCCTTGGCAATTCCGGCAGACGCGCCCGCGCCTCCGCGACCAAGTTCTCGCTCTTGACCGGCACGAGATCCGGGTCCGGAAAATAACGATAATCATGCGCCGATTCTTTCGCCCGCAGGAGAAAAGTTTCACCGGCAACATCATTCCAGCCGCGAGTTTCCTGCTCTAGGGTCTCGCCGCGCTCGAGCGCTTTGGTTTGCCGCTGAATTTCATAAGCCAGGGCCCGCCGGACGCCACTGACAGAGTTCAGATTTTTGATTTCAATCTTGGCCCCAAATTCGCGCTGCGATTCCGGCCGCACCGAAACGTTACAATCGCACCGGAGCTGACCTTTCTCCATATCGGCGTCGCTGACCGCGCCATATATGAGGATTTGCTTAAGCGATGTCAAAAATGCGAAGGCTTCCTCCGGGGAGGTGATCTCCGGTTGCGTAACAATTTCCATCAGCGGCGTGCCGGCACGGTTGAAATCGATGCCGGTGCTATTTTCGAAATGAAAACTTTTGGCCACGTCCTCCTCGAGGTGGATCCGAACGAGATGCACCTCCTTCTCAGGGACAGCGATATTTTTTTGTGCATCTTTGGGGTAGGCCAGATCGTGCAATGGAACACGGCCGTTTGTGCAAAGCGGCATGTCGTATTGCGAAATCTGGTAATTTTTCGGCATGTCTGGGTAAAAATAATTCTTCCGATCGAATTTGGACGTAACCGCGATATCGCAGTCCAGCATCAAGCCGGTGAGAATGGTCATGCGCAACGCTTCGTGGTTCATCACTGGCAAGGCGCCCGGTAACCCAAGACATATCGGGCACGTATGAGTGTTCGGTTCCGCTCCAAATTCAACCGGGCTGCCGCAAAACATCTTTGACCGCGTCCTCAGCTGAACGTGCACTTCAAGACCAATGGTGGGGATATAGTTCATCTGTAGTCAGATTACTCGCACTACGGACGCAAAGGTCACAACGAACAGAAAATGACGAAGCACGAATGACGAATGACGAATGACGAAGGAATCCCGAAATCCGAATGAGAGTGACAAACACCACCGCTTTTTTATCATTTTTTCATTCGAGTTTAATTCGTCATTCGTCATTCGTGCTTCGTCATTTTCTGTTCGTTGTGACCTTTGCGTCC
>WNGO01002796.1_pt1 | contig 11140 bp, 14 predicted proteins | sample 5400511 | NCBI WGS metagenome assembly WNGO01 (sample SAMN13153380, study PRJNA577476) | soil metagenome | isolation source: 20 cm soil or saprolite under Garry oak tree replicate 2 | place: USA:California | collected 2016-06-15
ATGCGTTGCAGCGGGCGGGGTACAGAAATGCTGCCCGCTCCATCGGGGTCGCCTGTGTCCTGTATGGTCTGCGGATTGTGGACAGCATCTTGGCTGCGTTGTTCGCTCGCTAGCGAGTGTAAAGCTGCTCCGGGACCGTTCGAGCAGGAGGCGTTTCGTCCGCGCGCACGCGATCCAAAGACTTCGCCAAGGAGACAACGGCCCCGGTGCTCGATCTGCGCCGGAGCCGTATCTGTTCAGCCATCAGCAGGTTACTGAGTCGGGGCGCCGGGATTTGAACCCGGGACCTTCTGGTCCCAAACCAGACGCGCTACCGGACTGCGCTACGCCCCGTTGTACGGCTAGCCCACAGTAAACAGGTTCAGACGCACAGACGCACAGATCAGACGCGCCGAAGCGCTGCTAACAACCTAGTGACGCCACGCCAAAAAGCCACGCGTGGGGTACCTAAACGCCATGACCCCCCAACATTCCGCCGGCCCACGCCGGGCGGTTCCGCCCGCCCTCGACGACCACGTCCGCGTCGTCCCGTTGTGGCTTCCCAAGGACCTCGTCGGTCCGGCTCCGGGGATACAGGCGCCGGCGGAGCCCGAGCTCACCTACCGCGGCGGCCCGCTGATTGCCGCCGCACAAGTATTCACGGCATTCTGGGGGCAGGCGTGGAACGGGACCGATCAGCAGAACGTGATCACCACGCTCAACGAGTTCTTTCGGTTCATCGTCGCGAGCCCGTACCTGGACCAGCTGGGCGAGTACGACGCGCCACCGTACAAAATCGGCCGGGGCCGCTGGGTCGGCACGGCGACCGTCACCGCGCCCGAGCCCGAACCCAGCGTGACTGACACCACCATTCGCGAGATGCTGCAGCAGCAATTGTCCGGCAAGACGACCTTCCCTGCCGTCGGTCCGAACACGGTGTACTTCGTCTTCCTTCCGCCCGGCGTGTCGGTCGTCGCGGGCGGCGACCGCTCCTGCCAGGCGTTCTGCGGTTACCACGACCACATCGACACGAAAATCTTCTACGCCGTGGTCCCCTACCCGAACTGCGCCGGCTGCCTCGGCGGCGTCGGGCCGCTGGACGCGCTCACCTCGATCTGCTCGCACGAGCTGGCCGAAGCGGTAACCGATCCGGTCCCCCCCCAAGGATGGTACGACGACAGCCAGGGAGAGATCGGGGATGCGTGCGCCTGGCAGAACAAGAAGTTGGGGCGCTACACGGTGCAGCTCTTGTGGTCGAACCGGACGCGAGCCTGCGTCTGACCCACTACTGCGAGCGCCGCACCAGCACCTCGACGAGCGCTCGGATCGCTCGCCCGCGATGCGACACGCGCTGCTTCGCCGGCAGCGGCGCCTCGGCGAACGTCATCCCCAGGTCGGTCGACGAGAACAGCGGATCGTAGCCGAAGCCGCCGCTCCCGCGGGGCGCGGTCAGGATGCGCCCCTCGCACGTCGCCTCGACGAGCTGCGGCTTGGCGAGCGGCGAGTCAAGATACGCGACGACACAGCGGTAGCGCGCGGTGCGTTGCTCGTCGGGAACGCCCGCCAGGCGCTCGAGCAGCAGCGCGTTGTTGGCGGCGTCACCCACCCCCCCTGCCCCGTGCATCTGTGCCCACCGCGCGGAGAACACACCCGGCGCCCCGTCCAGCGCGTCCACCTCGAGCCCGGAGTCCTCGGCGAGGGTCGGGATCGTGGCGCGCTTCGCGAAGTACCGCGCCTTGGCGACCGCGTTCTCGGCGAAGCTCGTGCCGCGCTCGAGATCGGCCTCATCCGGTAGGCGCTCGAGGAACTGCTCGGCGGGGAACTTGAGCTCGAACGGAAGGCCGATAAACAGATCACGGATCTCCCGGATCTTTCCGTCATTGCGAGTCGCGATCAACAGCTTCGTCTGAGCCGCGGGCGGGGTCACGGCCCGGCCTTCCCGCGGAGGCGCGCCAGCAGCTGCGTGGTCGAAGCCCCCTTCACCAGCGGAACCCGCACGACCCGCCCACCCCACCCTTCGACCTGGTCGGCGCCGACGATCGCCCGGCGCGCATAGTCCGCCCCCTTCACGAGCACGTCGGGGCGGAGCCGCTCGATCAGCGCGAGCGGCGTCTCCTCGTCGAACAGCACGACACAGTCCACGCAGGCCAGCGCGGCGAGCAGGCGCGCCCGTTGCCGCTCGGGCACGATAGGGCGGTCGGTCCCCTTTTCCAGGCCCCGCACCGACGCGTCGCTGTTCACCCCCACGACCAGCGCCTCGCCCTCGGCCCGCGCCGCTTCCAGCAACGCCACGTGCCCGACGTGGAGGAGGTCGAACACGCCGTTCGTGAACACGAGGGAACCCCGCTGCTGCTCGCGCCACCGGGTGGCGTCGGCCGGCGCGCGAATCTTCTCTTCGGTGCTCACGGCGCCGAGTCCTGGTCGAGCGTGGCGCCCCAGCGCAGGGTCCACTGCAAGAGCGGCGGAGTCACGAGTGTCGTGGCGATGACGACGAACAGGATGGCGCTGAACAGCCGGTTCGAGAGAATCCCCGCCGTCAACCCGATCTGCGCGAAAATCAGCCCCACCTCGCCACGCGGGGCCATCCCCACGCCGACGGCCGGCCGGTTGTACCGGCGCCACGGGACCGCCCACCCGCTCGCGAACTTTCCGACGACGGCGATGGCCAAGAGCGTGCCGCCGATCGCCAGCGTCTGATGGCTCTCGGGCACGAATGGGTTCCAGACGTGCGGGTCCACCGCAGCGCCGATGCTCAGGAAGAAGATGGGGGTGAAGATGTCGGCGACCGGCTTGATGCGCTCTTCGATCGAGGCGAGTTGATTCGTTTCCGACAGGATGAGCCCGGCCGCGAACGCGCCGATGATGAGCGCCGTGCCGGCGCGATCGGCCAGGACACAAAGCAGCAGCAGGAACGCGAAGGCCGACACGACCAGCACGCCGCGTACCCGCATGCGATCGACCAGGCCGAAGAGCCGTGGGGCCAGCTTCAGTCCGATCCACAGGGCCGCAAACAGGAACGCGACCGCCACACCGAGGATGCGCAGCGCACCTTGCAGGCTGAACGCCGTCCCGGCGGCGAGCCCCGAGACCACACCCAGGATCACGAGCCCGATGACGTCGTCGATCACCGCCGCCCCCAGGATCAGGCGCGCCTCCAGGCTGTGCAGCACCTGGAGATCCTTGAGCACGCGCGCGGTGATCCCGACCGAGGTCGCGGTGAGCGTCGCGCCTACGAAAATAGCGGTCACCCGCGGGTCGGCGGACGTGTGCTCGTACCCGTGCCACCCGGACGCCCAGTACAGAAAGCCCAGGCCGAACGGCACCGCGACACCCACCGCCGCGACCGCCGTCGCGGCGACTCCCACGCGCATCATGGCCTTGAGATCGGTCTCGAGCCCGATCTCGAACAGCAGCACCACCACGCCGACCTGCGCGAGCAGCCGAAACACCGGTGTGAGCGGGTCGTCGGCACCGATCGGGATCACCTTGAGAAAGCCGGCACCGAGCAGGATGCCCACGAGCAGCTCCCCCATCACGGCCGGCTGGCCCAGGCGCTCGAACACCTCGCCGGCGAATTTCCCGGCGAGCAACATGATCGCGAACACGGTGAAGAAGCGGGCGACATCGATGCCGCCGGCGGCCCCGAGGACGAGGGGCAGGCCTGCGGCCAGGGCCCACGTGGGCAGGCTAAAGCGGCTGCGTCGCCTTGGGATGGAAGTTGAAGGTGTGGTTGAACAGCGGGAGGTTGACGGTCTCGTTGTACTCGGTCTCGATCACGATCTCCCGCGGCGACGCCCGTCGGGCGATCCGGATCTGCTGGGCCTCGGCCGGGAGCCCGATATCCTGTGCGGCGGCCTGGATGCGGCGGCGGATCGTGCCGTCGTCGAGCGAGGGGGCAAGCTGGGCCTGGGTCTGCATTTCGTCGAGCAGGCGATAGTACCGGAAGAACAGCTCACCGATGTTGACGCCGTAGTACAGCGCGCCGACCAGAAAAAGCAGCGACACGAGACAACCGGTCGAGCTGGCGCCCCGGTGCTTTACCATTGCGACTGCGCCCCGTCGACCAGGTCGTTGACGAGCTTCTGGAGGGCGATCTTCCGACCCGCGACTTCCTGGGGGGGCGCGTAGTCGCCGACCTCACTGAGCCCCTGCCGCTGCCACAGCGTCTTGCCTTCCCGCTGATCGAGGATCTCGACGTCGATAGTGATCTGCACCTGGCGCTGCGTGACGTCGGTGATGCGCGGGCCCGCCTGATACGCGACCGTCACGTCGGGGTCGTAGCGAATGACCTTCCCCCGCACCACGGCGTCCGCGTTGCTCTCCCCCGCGAGCCGGAGCCCCAGCCGGCTCTGGAATGCTTCGAGCACCGCGTCGTTCACTTCCTTCGTCAGCGCCGGCTCGGCGGTCTGGTTGTCGAAGGGCAGGATGGCAACGGTCTTGATGTTGGGCAGGCCGCCGCCGGCGAAGCCGTACAGGCACCCACTGAGCGCGACGGCCAGCGCGCTAACGGCGCCCGCGCCAAATCGCCGGATCGAGCACCGCGGCCGTATCGACCGACACCACCGTAAGCTCAAAACGGGCCCTCTCCTCGGGAAAATCCATGCGGGCGCGCGCCGGCCTCCGCTGCGGATCGAATTCAGTGCGGCTGCGCGCCAACACTCCGCCCTGTCGCCGCCACTCCGCCTCGAGCACCGCCGCACCGCCCCGCGTGTCGCGGTAGTCGAGCGTGTCGCCGTCCTGCACGAACCGCCAGATTCGGACGGTCGAATCGCCCCGCCCGTCCCCAAAGACCACGGCGTCGGGTGCGGGCGGCCGCACGACCCCGAGCGCCGCCCACAGCATCCGCACCGCCGGGATCAGCGAGCGGAAGTTCTTCTCTGGGTCCGCCCAGATCGCCGAATCGGCCACGATGGCCGCCGCGCCCGCGCCGAGTCCCAGCGGCCCCACGTAATCGAACCGCAGCGAATCCGGCGGTGCGATGCGCGCCTGCCCGCGCCCGCCCCAGCGTTTCTGGTCGTCCTGATACGTCCACCGGAACCGGATCGCGGTGTAGCGCAGCGGCAACGTGGCCCGACTCCAGCCGACGGCGGAGTCCCGATCCGCCGGGGCCAGTGGCTGCGGGACCAGCGGCGCGGGCGGGCGCGGGCAGCCGGCCAAGAGCGCACAGGCGGCAATGTAGGAGAGTGCTATCCGCGGGTCAAGCGGAAAATGTTGCGGTCTCAAGAGTTAAACCTAAAGCGCGGAGGTGACGATGACGATGGATAGCATGAGCGTCTTACAGGTCCACGGGATCGGGAATCGGCTTGAGCAGGTCAATGACATGCGCCGGAAGGCGCGTGAGCGTGTGCTGATGCGTGAGGGAGACGAGTGATGTCTCGCCGGTGGCGAGCAGCTCGCCCGTCTCCGCGCGCTCGACCGCGTAGCCGAAGGTCACGCGGCGGGACGCGAGCTCGCGCACCCAGCACCGCACCTGCACCAGGTCGTCGTAGCGGGCGGCGGCCCGATAGCGGACGCTGATTTCGGAGACGGCGAGGTAGACGCCCTGCTGCTCGAGCTCCTTGTAGGTCAGCCCCGTCTCGCGCATCAGCTCGGTGCGGGCCCGGTCGAACCAGATCAAATAGTTGGCGTGGTAGACCACACCCATCTGGTCGGTTTCGGAATAGTTGACGCGCAGGGTTATCGAGCTGATCACGCCGGGGCAAAATCCGGCACGCGTCGCGAAAAGTCAAATACGACAGGCGCTTGCGGCCCTTCTCCACGATTCCTAGCTTGGGGGCCGTGCCCCTGCCAGCCTCCCGTGTCGTGGTCGTCGCCGACGCTCATCTCGGCCAGGTCCCGCCGGCGGTCGCAGCCGCGTTTCACCGCTTCCTCGACGCGGTACCGGATCTCGGGGACGGGCTCATCATCAATGGCGACCTGTTCGACTTCTGGTTCGAGTATGGCTCCGTGATCCCGCGCCGGCACTTCGGCACGGTGGCGAAGCTGCACGCCCTGCGGACGCGTGGCGTCCCCATCACGTTCGTGGGCGGCAACCACGACCGATGGGGCGGCGACTTTCTCGTGCACGACCTGGGCATCTCGTTCCATCCGGGGGAAGCCGAGCTCGACGTGGCGGGACGCCGCGCCTTCGTGGCGCACGGCGATGGCCTGACCGAGCAGCACTGGAGCGCCCGGGTGATGCACCGGGTCACCCGCCACGCGGCCACGATCCGGGCGTTCCGGATGCTGCATCCCGACGTGGGCTTCTGGATCGCCCATCAGCTCTCCCGCAAGCTCGCGGACAACACGCGCGACCGGGCCGTGCTGGACCGGGCGGAGCGGGCCCAGGGGCAATACGCGGAGCGGCTGCTCGCGCGACGGCCGGACCTGGAGCTGGTGATTCTCGCCCACACTCATCGTCCGGCGCTGGCGCAGCTGCCGAATGGTCGCGCCTATCTGAATCCGGGAGCCTTCCTGGACGATGGACGATATGCGGTGGTAACCAAAAACAACGTCGAGCTAAAGACGTTTCACTGAGACGTAGCACAACGACGTAGCACGCAGGCGTCGTCAGCCGAGCGGCACGACTTCGACGTGCTGCAGCTTCTCTCCCAAAAATCGCGCCCCCACCTTGCGAAAATGCGGCTCGTCGTCCGACACGACGAAGCGGTGGGTGGGGCGATTGCCCGGAGCCGCCCCGAGCCCCTGTCGTGTCAGGTCCTCGGCAACCGCCTTCGCCGTCTCCTCGGCGCTGTCCACCAGCGTCACCGCGGGACCCAGCACGCGTCCGAGCAGCGGCTTCATCAGGGGATAGTGGGTGCAGCCCAACACCAGGACATCCACCGCGGCGCGCTGGAGCGGCGCGAGATATTCCCGCGCGATCAGCTCGGTCGCGGCATGGTCGAACCATCCCTCCTCGACCAGCGGCACGAACAGCGGGCAGGCCTGCACACACACTGCGGCGTCGGGCCGCAGCCGTTTGATCGCGCGCTCGTAGGCGCCGCTCGCGATGGTCCCCGCCGTCCCGATCACGCCGATTTTCCCCGACCTCGTGCCCTGCACCGCCGCGCGCGCGCCCGGCTCGATCACGCCGACCAACGGCACCGGCGAGCGCTCTCGCAGAAAGTCGAGCGCCTGGGCGCTGATGGTGTTGCACGCAACGACCAGTGCCTTCACGCCGCGCGCGAGCAGATAGGCCAGGATCTCGCCCGAGTACCGGCGCACCGTGTCCGGCGACTTGGGGCCGTAGGGGACGCGTGCCGTGTCGCCGAAATAGATCACCGACTCGTGCGGCAGGCGCTCGAACACCGCCCGCGCGACGGTGAGCCCGCCGATGCCGGAATCGAAGACGCCGAGCGGGGCCGGGTTCATGGATGCGGCAGCGGCAGGCTGATCCCCACGCCGCCCGGGAACGCCCGAAGCTTCAAGTCCTTGGGGAAATCCTGGAGGTGCGCCGAGACGAACGCCTCGGCCCCGGAGAAGAGATGATTGAAGACCCAGAGCACCGTCCAGTCCTGAACTTCCTGCCGCTTCGCCGCGAGGTTCACCGAGTGCGTTTCCTTGATGTAGTGCATTTCCGATTGGGCCTTGAGGGTCATCATCGCGGCCACGCCTTCCCACGTCGCGAACAGCGCACCGCTGACGCGCCGGCCGGTCACCGCCTGACCCCACCCGGGTACGAGCAGCGAACGCAGGAAGGCCCCCATGGGCCGGACGCGGTGCGTGGTGTCGGTAGGCACGACGAGCGCGCCGCTGGTGACGAGCGGCGGGGGGGTCGTGTCCGGGACCTGGGCGGACAGATGGACGGTCGGACTGGCGGACAGCAGGAAGATGGCGACGAGTCCGCAGCGTAGGGGCGCAGCATGCTGCGCCCCTACTTCGACCGGATTCCGGCCCCCGATTCGGTGTCCCGTCACTGTGCCACCATCACGTTCAGCCTCCCCGGCTCCACGCGCACCATGCACTGACGCGCGTCCGGCTCGCGCAGCTCGCCGTCCACGTGCAGCAGCAGCGGCCCGTCGAGTGCCTTTATGGCCACCGCGCGCGTCTGAAACAGGGCGACCTCCCGCATCGTTCGGTGCGTCCCGCGCATCACGCGCGGCACCGCCACGAGGAACCGGAGCAGCGAGACACGCCGCACGAGACATACGTCCAAGCGACCGTCGCCCGGCAGCGCGTCGGGGGCGACTCGATAATTCCCACCGGCCGTCGTGCCATTGCACACCTCCACCATCATCATGTACCCCGTCTCCGCGAATTCGCGCGAGCGGATCTCGAAGCGGGGGGGGCGAAACCGCGCGAACGCGCGGAGCACCGGCACAAAATACGATGCGAACCCCGAGAGCCCCGGCATGGTGTTGCGGACGCGCACGACTTCCGGCCCGAAGCCGAACCCTACGCTGTTCACGAAGTACTCGCCGCACACCAGGCCGACGTCGAACCTCGCAGTCCGGCCCGTGACGAGCCGCCGCACCGCGCGCACCGGGCTGTGCCGGTACACACCCGCGAGTTTCGCGAAGTCGTTCCCGCTGCCGACCGGCACGACCCCGAGCGCTACGTCCCCGCGCCCCGCGTGACGCAGCAAGCCGTTCGCCACGTCGTGCACCGTGCCGTCGCCGCCCACGGCCACGATACGCTGCGCCCCCGCCTCGACCGCGCGCGCCGCGAGCTCCGCGCCGTGGCCGGGCCCGTCGGTCCGCTCCACCTCCACCGACCACCCCTGGCGGTGGAACTCGCGCGCGATGGGATCGAGTGCGCGGGCCGCAGCGCCGCGGCCGGCCGCGGGGTTGAGGACGACGTGGGCATGGATCAGAGGCTTCCATTATAAGCACAGAGGCCCGATCCAGCAGCGGATCGGGCCTCGCGGGTCAAGAGCGGGCGGGGCCGGGACGGCCCCGGTCGACTACGAGCGGGTGACCGTATACTGGCCGCACGCCGTGAACTGGATCGTGACGGTGGTCGTTGCGGTGCCTTTGGTGACGATGGCCGTGAGCTTCCCCGAATCGAACCGAGGCTCGACGGTGCAACTCGCGTTGTAATGCAACGGATCGCTCGTGGACACGGACAACGAGTAGCTGTTGGTGCCGGACGTCCACGTGGACGACCCGGAGACGCTCCAGTTTCCGCTCGGGAGGGGCGAGCCCATCTGGATGGAGCCGGCCTGGTCCGCCGCGAAGGTCGCCAGCCATTTGCGGACGTGCGACGCCGTCGCGCCCGTGGCGTAGGTGTAGTCGGTCTGCATCGTGTCCGTGAGCTGGATCTGGTCGGCGGTGCCCACCACCGAGCGGACGCCGTTCTCGACCACGGAGCGGGTGGTCCCCGTCGCCGCGTTGGTGACGGTCCGCGTGAAGGCGTTAGAGCGCGTCCGGAAGGCCCGGTCGGTGATCGCCGGAGTCGGATCGACGATGTCGATCGAGCCGCTCAGCGTGACGCTGTGGGCGTCACCGGTGAACGTGCAGCCAGTGAAGTCGACGCGCACCGAATCGGGCACCGGGTCGCCGTCGGAGTTGGTCGGCGGGGACGGGGTCCGGGTGGGCGTGCAGCTCGCGGACGACGTGGCCAGCGCCGGCGCCCCGGGCGTCGGGGCCACGGCGAACGGCATGCCGGTCGCGGCGTCGAGTGTCGCCCCACCCACGAGCGAGGCCGCATCGGTCGCGACGACTTCGGCGACGGCATTGGCCTCGGGTTGCGTGAGAACCGGATTCTGGGGAGGCGTCAAGGGTGAGGTGGAACACGCGGCGACCAGCGCGACGGTGATGGTGCCGGCGGTGAGGCGCCAGACTTTCCGAGACGTGCGACGCATGCGACGATTCCTCCGACGGTTTCGAGTGCGGGGCGCTGTTCCGGGGACGCCGGTTAGACGGAAGGCGCGATGCCAGCGTTAAGGGCGTCCAGGACAGCGCTTCGGGTAGAATAAAGACCGCGGAACGGGGCATGGAGTCACGGTAGCGGAGGTGCCGCGGAACGTGTGACCGCCCGCACACTCCGCCCGCCCACCGATCTAGGAGCCCAGGTAACCCTTCGCCAGCAGCAGCTCGGCGTTGAGAATCGCCGCGCCGGCGGCCCCGCGGATCGTATTGTGGCTCAGCGCGACGAAGCGGTGCCCCAGCACCGCGTCCCGGGCGATGCGGCCCACGCTGACGCTCATCCCCCGCCCCGCATCGCGGTCGAGCCGCGGCTGCGGGCGGTCGGGCTCGTCCCGCACGAGAATGGGCCGCTCCGGGGCGCTCGGGAGGCGGAGCGCCTGGGGCAGCGCGGTGAACGATGCGAACGCGTCGCGTAGCTCCGCCGGATCCGCCGCGCGGCCCAGCTTCACACGCACCGCTGCCATGTGCCCGTCGACGACGTTCACCCGGTGGCATTGTGCGCTCACGGCGAACGTCGCCGGCGTCACCCGACTGGCCTCCAGGGAGCCCAGGATTTTGCGGGTTTCGCGCTCGATCTTTTCCTCTTCCTCCGCGATGAACGGGACCACATTGTCGGTGATGTCGAGGGAAGCCACGCCGGGGTATCCCGCGCCGGAGATGGCCTGCAGCGTCGTGGCAGCCACCGCGGCGATGCCGAACCGGGCGGCGAGCGGCGCCAACACGAGCGCGATCATTACCGTCGAGCAGTTGGGGTTGGCGACGATGAACCCGCCGCCCGTCGCTTTGCAGGCGTCCAGCAGGGCGAGGTGATCGGGGTTCACCTCTGGAATCAGCAGCGGTACCGCATCGTCCATGCGGTGCGGCGACGAATTGGTCACGACGCGGTAGCCCGCGCGGGCGAACCGCGTCTCGACGGGCCCTGCGATGTCGGACGGCAGGCTCGAAAACACGACGTCGCAGTCGAGCGGCGGCTCGGGCGCCTGGACGACGAGGTCGCGCATCGCGTCCGGCACGGCGCCCGGGAGTCGCCAGGCGCACGCCGCGGCGTACGGCTTGCCCTGTGACCGGTCGGAGGCCGCCAGCGCGGTAACGGTGAACCGGGGATGCTGCTCGAGCAGCTGCAGGAAGCGCTGCCCGACTGTGCCTGTCGCCCCGAGAATACCGACCCTAAGCTTCTCCATCGCTGCTCCTTGACGCCCCCGACGCCTCCGGCGAGTATTGAACATACATACAACCGAAGTGGTCGTGGTGATTTGCCGCGTATTGCCGCCACGTTAAAGAACGTGCTAAAAAGCGACCGCCCGCGGCGTGGCATT
>WNGO01002800.1_pt1 | contig 11137 bp, 7 predicted proteins | sample 5400511 | NCBI WGS metagenome assembly WNGO01 (sample SAMN13153380, study PRJNA577476) | soil metagenome | isolation source: 20 cm soil or saprolite under Garry oak tree replicate 2 | place: USA:California | collected 2016-06-15
ATTGCCGCGTCGCGGCCGATTTGCGATGAGGGCTGGCTCCCCATGGAGCGGCAGATCGGCAGCTCGGGACAAACGGTTGCGCCAAAGTTGTATTTGGCGTTGGGCATCAGCGGCGCGATTCAGCATGTCGTGGGCATGAAGGGCGCGCGCACCATCGTGGCCATCAACAAAGACTCGAACGCTCCGATTTTTGAAATCGCCGATTACGGTGTCGTCGGCGACATCTTCGAAATCATGCCCGCCCTCACCGAAGCTTTGGAAAAAGAAAAAGCGAAAACCTCGTAGCTTGACGCCCATGAATGGCAGGGATTCCTACGGAGTCCCCGCTGGTTTTGCGGGAATCTCTGGGTTCCTCCCGCAGCCGCCTTACTTCAGCGGAGGACTACGAAGAGGCTTTCATGCCGAAGAGAAAGGCTATCGCTTACCGCGGCCTGAACGCCGGGGCTTGCGCTCACCATGGGGTCACTTTGTTACAATGAAAGCAAATCCATGACCGTTCAACGCGAACAGCTGGAAGCGGATGTATTGATTGTTGGCGCGGGGCCGGCAGGGCTTGCTTGCGCGCTGCATCTTGCGAATCTGATCAAGAAACACAATACCGTGGGCGGGAAGCCCGAGCTTTCCGCAGACAATATTTACGTTCTGGAGAAGGGACGCGAGATTGGCGCGCACCAGCTTTCGGGCGCGATCATGAACCCCAAAGCGATAGCTGAGCTGGTGCCGGATTTTGAGAAATCCGCTCCGCTCGACACGCCGGTGACGGAAGATGCGGCGCTGCTTTTCACGCGCGGATCGTCGTTTCGGTTTCCAATTACGCCGCCCCCGTTCAAGAACAAAGACAACTACGTCATTTCACTTAGCAAAATGACCAAATGGCTTGGCGGACTCGTGGAAGCTGCGGGCGTCAATGTTTTCAAGGAATTTGGCGGGGCGGAGCTGGTATACCAAGGAGAAGGAATCGGCGGCGTCATCACCGAAGACAAAGGCCTCGACAAGAACGGCAAGCCAAAAGACAACTACACGCCAGGCTATGAGTTGCGTGCCAAGGTCACCGTGCTGGCCGAAGGAACGCGCGGATCTCTCACCAAGAAACTGGTAACGGCGAAAAAGCTCGACAACATCAACCCGCAGAGCTACGGGATCGGGATCAAGGAATTGTGGGACGTGCAGCCGGGACGAATCGAGACGGGCTACGTTGCGCATACGCTGGGCTGGCCAGTTTCGACGGATATGTACGGCGGCGGCTGGATTTACGGGCTCTCGAACAACCGCGTCTCCATTGGTTTAGTGCTCGCGTTGGAGTATGCGGATCCGCAGTTCGACCCTCACGCAGCGTTTCAGACTTGGAAAACGCATGCGTTCCTCAGGAAACTCCTCGATGGCGGGAAACTGGTGCGTTATGGCGCGAAGTCGCTGCCCTACGGCGGCTGGTACGCCATGCCGCGGAATTATCTCGATGGCGGTCTGATCATCGGGGATTCTGGAAGTTTCCTGGATTCGCAGCGGCTGAAGGGTATTCACCTGGCGATAAAGAGCGGGATGCTTGCAGCGGAAACGATTTTTGAAGCGCTGCGAACGGGCGATACCTCAGCGAAAACGCTGAGCGCCTTCCCGAGGAAGATCGAACAGAGCTACATCAAGAAAGAGCTGTGGCAGGTCCGGAATTTTCATCAGTCCTTTCAACATGGAATGCTCCGCGGATTCTTTCACACCGCGTTCCAGCAAATCACCGGCGGGCGCGGGCTGATCGATCCCATGCGGGCGCACCAGGGGCATGAAGCGTACAACAAGATCAACGGGAGAACGGGAGCCCTGGGCGATGAAGCTGCTCGCGGTAAACCTGAAAGATTCAAGGGCGATGGCACGCTGACGTTTGATCGGTTGACAGACGTGTATCACTCCGGGACGCGGCATGAGGAGGACCAGCCGTGTCATCTGGTGGTGAAAGACCTAAACGTCTGCGCTACCAAGTGCGTCGAGGAGTACGGGAATCCTTGCGAATATTTTTGCCCGGCTGCCGTGTATGAAATGGCCAAGGAATCAAATGGCAGCGCGAAATTGAAGATTAACGCCGCGAATTGCGTGCATTGCAAGACGTGCGATATCGCCGATCCCTACCAGATCATCGACTGGGTGGTTCCGGAGGGCGGCGGCGGGCCCAACTACGAGGGGATGTAACCAGCAATTCTAAGCCAAGAGCGTGGATGGGTTCTAGAGATCGCGGCGATAAGGTCGAAAGCCTGCCTGCCGCACACTAAATACAGGTGTATTTGGGAATAGAGCACTCCAAACATGATTTGTCCGGGAAAAAAGACGCCGCCCTAATTCGGCTGCAGACCGTAAACGTCGAGTTCGCCGCGGATGGACGACGTGCCGCTGCCGTTATCATTGCCCCGTGTGCCGATGTAGACCTTGCCGTTGGCGACGGTGGGAACGGTGAACTTCACCGCAAAGCCCGCCCTATCGCTCGCGACGAGGGAACTGTTCCAGAGTTCTGGCGAGAGTTTAGTTGCATCAAAGGCGTGAAGCACAGCCGGCCCGCAGCCTGGAGACTGATGAGTACAGTACATGCTGGCGTCTATTGCCCACACGATGCCGTTGCTTGTTGCGCTGTTCGCCGAAACCGAAGGGGTTGCCCCGGGGAAGCCGAAGGAGACGGCCGAGGATGTCGCCGAGCCGGTGTTGAATTTCCCAGTTGCCGTGCTAAACGGATAACCTTGCAGCGGCCCCCCGGATGGTGCGATGTATAGGGAGTTGTTCCAGAAGGCTGACGTGGAAAAGATCCCGTTGCCCACATTGAAGATCTGCACCGCGTTTGAATTCACTGGATTCACGCTTGCGCCGTAGTGACCCATCTGGTCTCGGTTGAGAAGAAACAAATTTCCTTGCTTGCCTCCGCCGATCACCAAGTGCTGAACCGGACCAGTCGGCTGGTCGATAAGAATTGCGGCGCCACCGGACCCATGATCTGTGTCTGCTCCATCCAGGCCGGCCTGGTCCGCGGGTGTGAACCAGTCCGCCACGCTCAACCCGGCAGTAGTGCTGAGTTTCATGGTGCTATCACCGTAGTTGGAACCGCCGGAGTCGGCGTCAAACGTCCCATTGCCGGTCAGGAAATAGAGGTTGCCGCTGCTATCCGCTGCCGGGGCACCCCCGCCCATCCAGATGCCGCCTCGCGAGTAGGGGACCGTCCCCACATGGTTGGGAGTGGTGTTGAATACGGCACCAGAGGCCTGCGCCATGGTTGTCGCGTTATATCCGATGATCCAGCCGTGATAGGGATCGTGGTCCTCGTGCGAAGCCCAGGCGATATAAACAACTCCATTGACCAGAGCGAGGCCAGGTCGCTGATGTTCATTTTGAGGATCGAACGCTACCTTGGCGTTCACCGACCCGTCTCCGGTTCCGGCGACGAATATGGAATTGTCGATTGCGACGGGGCTCCCCGCCTTTTCATTGCCGCTCGTCAGATTCAGCGCGTGGAGGCGCTGAAAAAAAGACGAGGGATTTGCAATCGCCGACTTGCTGACGACATAGAGCGTGTTCGTGCTTAGATCGATGACCGGCGTACCGGTGATGCCGACTTCGGGAGAGATGTCGCCAAAACCGCTGCCTACCAGGCCCCCAGAACCGGATGCTTCGCCCGCCGTGCCGCCATGTGCAGCGTCGATCAGATTGGCTTGCCAGAGCGGTACACAAGGAGTGGCATTGGTGTCGGCGTCAAAAGCGTAAACGCTATCGTGCTGCGTGGCGACGACGATGACGTTGTGCTTGGTGGTGCCAATGGTGAGGTTGGCCACCCATAGAGGTTGAGCGTAGATAGCGCCGTCCACGGTACACGAGAAGAGTTTGCCGAAAGTGGCGGTCTTGACGTTGGAGGGTGTCAATGCAAATTCGTGGGTATTGGCTCCGGCGCGCGCGAGATCATTGTGATAGGTGGTGACGGCCGTGAGGTCAGTAACGGCGAAGATCGCGGAGGCGCTCTTGGTCAAGTCGGCAACACTCGTGGCTGCAATGATGATATTGCCTGCGGCGCTCGGAGCGACATATGTCGCCGTAGTCTTTCCCTGACTGCTGAAAGTTCCGCCGGAAGCCGTCCAGGTCACCCCGGCCGCACTCACGTCGTTCTGAAGGATGGCCGTGAAATTCAGGGATTGCGAAAGAGTCGCTCCGCCGCGCACCGGTGTGATCTGCACGCTGATCGGTCCCGCCGCAGTTGAGGCCGTAGCTGTGCTCGAATAGGTGCTGAGGTTCCCGGCGGCGTCAGTGGCGCGCACGCGGTAGGAATAGGAGGTGGAGGCAGTCAGGCCAGTGTCGTTGAAAGCCGATGTGGTGGGTGCGGCGATTTGCGCGAAGTTCGAGCAGCCAGCCCCCTGGCAGCGTTCCACTCTATAGCCGGTGACGCCGACGTTGTCGGTGGAGACGGACCAGGAAAGATTGATTTGAGTGGCGGAGGCAGCGGTTGCCGTGAGGTTCGTTGGTGCGCTGGGTGGTGTGGTATCAGGCGTTGCCATCGTCGTAGTCGTGACCGTCAAAGAAAAAGTGCTGAGGTTCCCGGCGGCATCAGTGGCGCGCACGCGGTAGGAATAAGAAGTGGAAGCAGCCAGGCCAGGGTCATTGAAGGTGGCGGCTGCCGGCGTGGCGATTTGCGCGAAGTTCGAGCAGCCCGCCCCCTGGCAGCGTTCCACTCTGTAGCCGGTGACGCCGACATTGTCGGTGGAGACGGTCCAGGAAAGATTGATTTGAGTGGCGGAAGCAGCGGTCGCCGTGAGGTTCGTTGGTGCGCTGGGTGGTGTGGTATCAGGCGTTGCCAAGGTCGTAGTCGTGACCGTCAAAGAAAAAGTGCTGAGGTTCCCGGCGGCATCAATGGCGCGCACGCGGTAGGAATAGGAAGTCGAGGCAGTCAGGCCAGTGTCGTTGAAAGCCGATGTGGTGGGTGCGGCGATTTGCGCGAAGTTCGAGCAGCCCGCCCCCTGGCAGCGTTCCACCCTATAGCCGGTGACGCCGACGTTGTCGGTCGAAGCCGTCCAGGCGAGATTGATCTGGCCGCTGGAAGCGGCCGTGGCCGTCAAGTTAGCCGGCGCGGTTGGCGCGGTGGTGTCTGAAGATGACGTTGTGGCTGTAGAAGTAGAAGAAAAACTGCTGAGATTTCCTGCAGCGTCAGTCGCGCGCACGCGGTAGGAATAGGATGTCGAAGCAGTCAGGCCAGTGTCGCTAAATGTTGTTACGTTTGGAGTCGCGATTGGGGCGAAACTCGAGCAGCCAGCACCTTGGCAGCGCTCCACTATATAGCCGGTCACACCAACGTTGTCGGCTGAAGCCGTCCATGCAAGGTTTATCTGCGTGGCGGAGACCATCGTCGTGATCAAACCGAAAGGGGCAGAGGGCGCCAGGGTATCTGGCGGAGGAGTGTAAGAGCTGGAATTGCATCCGGTCACCAGAAATACGAGGCACAGGGCGATTAATTCCTCGAAAAGAAATTCCAACAGACCGCGAGTCCCACTAGCTCGCTTCACGTGGATCCCTCAAGTGATTCTGATTTGCGGTGCAGATGCACGGAAGCGCTCCACTCCAAAGAGTGCTTCCCCTCACGAAAAAAGTATCACGGGCGACGTGGCGCAGGAAGATTACGCGGGGGTGAGTGTCCGACTGGTCTATCGGACAGTGGTCAGAGGTCTTGGTGAGCGAGTTTCAAGGAATCGTTCGGCCATTACACTCTCCTTGAACGTAACGCTGAGATTCTGAAGCGATCCTTGTCGGATCGCCTCAGGATGACCGCGCACTTTCCATGTAGCGCGCTCTAAGCTCAACAACGCTTCGGTCAGGAGCCGCTGGGCCAAAGTTTACGGACGAAGTTACGGACGCGATCGACAAAGGAATCGCCGGCGGGGGCAGCCGACTTCGAAGCACTCGCAGCGACAGCTTGTGCGGGTGCAGGAGGGGGTGCGCCGGCAGCAATGGCTTGGCCTTCTACGCGGCCTTGGAAAATGAGCGCGGGCCGCACTTGGACGTGGCGCACCAGAACGATCATCCGCGGATCGACTTCCGGCTGGACTTTGGCGTTGGCATCGTAGATCAGCGGTGGGATAAAGACCTGGTAGACGGGTTCTTCCCTAGCGGCGGGCGTTTCCACAGTTGCGGGCTGGGGCTGGGTGTTCGGTTTTGGTTGAGGGCCTTTCTCGTGCGCTTCCTCGGAGGTTACGACCTGGCTGACTTCGGGTTGTGGTGGAGGGGTTGATCTTGCGGCTTGTAGATCGCAGCCACAGTGGCCGGCACCGATACGAAGGCTGTCAAGCTGCCCGTTGAGGAGGAGTACGTCGCCAGTCTGCGGAACGAGGACGCTCTGCCCGGTGAGCTGCTGCTCCGCTCGGACGGCGCCGCTATTCGCGCGGATGCACATGGCGCTGGAGGCGTCGAACCCGACGAGGACATCTCGCGGCGCGTCGCCGATGGCGATGGCTTGCGCCTGAATCTGGGGAGTGTAGATGGTCAGGGCGAGGTCTTGCTCGATGTGCACGTGAATCGTGCCGGTATCGAGGGCGACCGTCAGCGAACCACCGGACTTGAGAACCGACAGATGCGCTGGACCGCAAATACCGATCTGGCCGCCTTCCACGAGGTCGATGCGCGCGGTGCCGGATTTGACCCGCACTTCACTGCCGCTGCGCAGGACGGTTTTCACCCGGCCGTGGACGACCTCGACGCTCATGGGTCCGGTGACGCTGATGGCTTCGCCGTCGATGATCCCCACGGAGTCGGAAGACGATTCATCGGGGCGCGCAGAGGCGCCCGCGATTAGCGCAGCGCAGAGGATGGCCACGTAGCCCGCAGTCATTGTGGTGCGACGCCAGTAGGCGATCGAGTTGAACAAGGCAGTCAATCGGTGAACCTCCCCGCCACGGAGGCAGAAAGTCTCGCCTATACTATACGTCGGCGGGTTAACGGCGACACACAGAGATGATGACGACACCTGACGCAGCGGTCGACACCTCGAAGAAATCAGAGCACGAACCGGTGAATGTGCATTACGACACCCGGCTGCCGGATTTGCCATGGTCGCGGCGCGTCCAGATTCCCATCATTGCTGCGGCGGTGTACAGCGTGATTCGAATGCTGGGTCCGACGCTTCGTTACGAAGTGTTGGGCTGGCAGCATGCCGAGCAGGTGTACGCGGCAAAGAAGCAGTGTATCTGGGCGTTTTGGCACCGTGTGATTATCCCGGTGGCGTGGTGGGCGCGGAACCGCGGCGTGGTGGTAATGAACACGACGGCGTTCGACGGGCGGTGGACGCGCCAAGTGATCGAGTGGCTGGGATTTGGGACGGCCCAAGGGAGTTCTTCGCGGGGAGGCTTGCGCGGGTTGGCGGTGATGGCGCGGCGTTTGGAAGAAGGGCTCGATTGCGCCTTCACCATTGACGGACCGCGTGGGCCGCGTTACGTCGCCAAGCCGGGACCAGTGATGCTGGCGCGGAAAACGGGATGTCCGATCCTCGTCTTTCACGTTGGAGTTGAGCATGGGAAGACGTTTGAGAAGACGTGGGACCATTTTCTGCTGCCGAGACCCTTCTCACGCACCCTGATGTTTTTCGGCGCGCCTATCTATGTTCCGAAGGATGCCAGTTCAGAGCTCATGGAAGCCAAGCATGCGGAAATGCAGCGGGAGTTGGAACGCGTGCGGGATATTGCGGAGAGCTGGTTTTGGCTTGGCGAGGAAGCGCGCGCCAAGCATCGCGCCGAATTCAATCATTGAGTTATGGACGATCAACTGCCAGGGCAGCATGCACCCTACACGAGAATGGATTCAGTTGTCGGTGCGTTCGCCAAGCTTGACGGCAACGTCCATCTTTTTGCCGCCACGAAAGAGCGTCACCGTCACGTTGTCGCCGGGACGCTTGTGGTTGAGGAGGAGGTTGACGTCGAGCTGACTGGCGACTTTCTGACTGTCGATGGCCACGATGACGTCGCCACCGATGGCGATCCTGCGCATGCCAGCTTCCGCGACACGATTGCCACCTTGAATGCCGGCGGCAGCGGCCGGACCGCCCTTCGTGGCGCTCTCCACAAGCAAGCCCTCTTTGACGGGCAGATCCAGTGCCTCGCCTAGCCAGCCCCCGACGGGAACAGTTACCACCCCGAGGAAAGCTTGGTGAACGCGGCCGTCGGTCATGAGGTCGTTGGCGATGTTCTTTGCCGTGTTGATAGGAATGGCGAAGCCGATGCCAGCGGTGGTGCCGCTGGGCGTATAAATCGCGGAGTTGATGCCAATGACTTCACCGTGCGAATTGATGAGCGGTCCTCCGGAATTGCCGCGGTTGATGGCTGCGTCGGTCTGAATGGCCTCGTCGATGAAAGTGGTTTGGCTGGTCTGCACCGTGCGTCCGAGCGCGCTGACAACGCCGGTGGTGAGCGTGGACTGAAAGCCGAAGGGGTTGCCGATCGCCAGGACTTTTTGGCCCACCTGAAGCGTCCGGGAATCTCCCAGCGGCAGCGCGGCGAGATGCTTTCCCTTGGGGTCGATTTTCAAGAGCGCGACATCATTGCGGCGGTCAGCGCCGATGAATTTTGCAGGAAAGCGGGATTGGTCGCCCAGCACAACTTCAATGGACTGGGCCTCTTGCACCACGTGAAAGTTAGTGAGGATGTAGCCGCGGGCATCAATCACGAAACCGGAGCCGGCGCCTTCAACGGGGACAGGGTCCATGAAAAAATCATATTCTGTCGCTTTGGTGAGAATGTTGGCCACGGCTGGGGATGCTTGCCGGTAGATGCGCACATTGATCGATTCATCGTCGGTCAAGGCGGCATCGCGCTGCGCAATGGCGGCGGGAGAGCGCGAACCGCTGAGAGGCAAGGCTTCGACATTGGTGGGTTGGCGCGGGCCGAATCGCTCGCCAGCCCAGTAGGCGCCGAGGATTAGCACCAGCGCGGCCAGTACGATGCGAGCGCGGTGGGAGGTGTTTACTGCGTTCATGGGTGTCGTCCCTTCCTGATCCACTCGGTGTCCATAGTATAAGGGTAATCAAAGAGATTCTCCTCTCGCTGCCGCGAAGCGAGAGGCGGCCGGAGCGGTCATCGCGCCAAGACCGCTACGGCGCAGAGTTTCTCGAGACGCCGGAATGATGGACTTAGCTTCGTACCGCCCCACGGCGCAGCTTGGCGGCCAAGGCTTCGACCTGGCGGCGGGTTTGCTCGAGAGAACCGGAGCAATCGATTTTCTCGGTGGCGAGAAGAAGTTTCTCTTCGACGGGAAGCTGGGCGGCGATGCGGCACCGGGCTTCGGCTTCGCTGAGGCCACGCGCGAGGAGGCGCTGGAGCTGCTGTTCGGGCTCGCACCAGGTGACCACAAGGCCATCCAGTTTCTTGTGAATGCCGGATTCGATCAGCAGGGCGGCTTCCACAAAAGCGGCGTCGCGCGTGCCCCCACGCTGCCAGTCCTCGAATTGACGGAAAACAACTTCCGCGACGCGCGGATGGACGATGGCGTTGAGACGGTCGAGCCTGGAGCGATCGGCAAACACAATGGCGCTGAGTTTTCCACGGTCAACGCGGCCATCCGGGGCGCGCACCGCCTGTCCGAATTCCTGGAGGACCTCGTTGTAGGTCGGCTGGCCCGGCTCGATGAGCCTGTGAGCCAGGGAGTCGGCGTCCAGGACAGCAAAGCCCATTTCACGCAGCATGGCCGCCACGGCGCTCTTGCCGCTGGCGATCCCGCCGGTGAGTCCGAGTCGGAGCATTTTATCCCGATTACCGCGCCGTGGCGGTCGGTCGAGTTGCGGAAGATTTGGGTGACGCGCGGCGGAGGCGCGCGGCTTTCACCGTATTGCTCATGAGCATGGTGATGGTCATGGGGCCGACGCCGCCGGGAACTGGCGTGAGCGCTCCGGCAGTATTGACGGCCCCGGGATGGACGTCACCGACGAGAGCGCTTCCTTTGGCGCGGAATTTTTCGAGACGGTCCGGAAAATTGTGAAAGAGTCGCTGCGCTTCTTGGGGATCCGTAACACGATTGGTGCCAACATCGATGACTGCAGCTTCGGGCTTGATCCAGTCCGGTTCCACATAGCCGGCTTTGCCCATGGCGGCGACGATGATGTCGGCGCGGCCAAGGAGATCGGGCAAATCGTGCGTCTTGGAATGGCAGATCGTGACGGTGGCGTTGGCGTGCATGAGGAGAAGAGCCATGGGCTTGCCGACGATGTCGCTGCGGCCGAGGACAACGGCGTTGGCGCCTTCGATCTTGATATCGGTGCGGCGCAGAATTTCCATGCAGCCGGCGGGCGTGCAGGCAACTAGTCCGGGGCGTCCGCTGACGAGGCGGCCAAGATTGATGGGATGGAAGCCGTCCACGTCTTTGGCGGGATCGACGGCTTCCAGGATACGCTTGGTATCTACCTGAGAGGGAAGAGGAAGCTGAATGAGGATGCCATCCACATTGTTGTCGCGATTCAAGTCCTCGACGACGGCAAGCAGGTCGAGAGTGGTCACCGTGGCCGATGGCGTGAGGAGCGCGCTCGCGAGCCCCAGCTCTTCGCACGCGGCGATCTTGCTCTTGACATAGAGCTGCGAGGCGGGATTTTCACCGACAAGAACTGCAGCAAGGCCCGGCCGCACACCTGCGGCTGTAAGCAGGTGAACTTCGTCTTTCAGCTCGGCGAAGATCTGGTCACGAATCTTAGTGCCGTCGAGGATGCGTGCCGTCATGCGGTGCTCGCTTTCGCCCGCGCGTGCGGTGCAAAAGAAAATCATAGCACACGCAAAAAACGAGAAAGGGCATTTAGGGCTTTGGGCAGGAAGCCTATTCTGCTAGCATCCCACCAATTTGCCAGAGGAGGCACACATGGCGACCGTAAAGCGAATCGCGCCGGGATCCGCGTTCAAGGTCGGACTTGTCGTATACGCGATCCTTGGGTTAATCGTCGGGATTTGCATGGCACTGTTTTCCATGCTGGCGGGATCCTTGGGAAGTTTGACAGGAGGCGGAGTAGCCGGCGCACGTGCGTTGGGCTTTGGGTTTGGCCTCGGCGCCATTATTCTTTTCCCGATTCTGTACGGCATCGTGGGAGGCGTCGCCGGGGCCGTCGGAGCGGCGGTGTACAACCTCGCAGCCGGCTGGGTGGGCGGGCTCGAAGTCGATATCA
>WNGO01002801.1_pt1 | contig 11136 bp, 13 predicted proteins | sample 5400511 | NCBI WGS metagenome assembly WNGO01 (sample SAMN13153380, study PRJNA577476) | soil metagenome | isolation source: 20 cm soil or saprolite under Garry oak tree replicate 2 | place: USA:California | collected 2016-06-15
GCGAAGTGCCGGCCGCGCCACGGCGCGTTCCACATTTTCACATCAATCTTCTTCCCGACGCGCGAAAAATGTCGACCACGCGTGCCCTGATGAGTGCGTACCTCAGTTACCTGTATCGCTGCGGCGAAAAGCGCGTTTACGGACAGATCGTGACCTTCGAAAGCCGGCGTGGCGAACAAATGTTCGAGCGCTACGGCTTCAAAGTCCTGAACCGCGCCGAAATCACGAAATATAAGGCTTTTTATCCACAGTCCGTCTACCTCAGCACGGTCATCAAGAATCTGGAAACGGCCGAGCCGCTCAGTGTGACGTCGCGCTCGAGGTGATCGAAAGCGCAACCGGCTTGCGACGGCGTCCGTCTGCAAGACAAACAATTCTCGTCGTTGTCGGTCTGATTTTAATCGCGGCGGCGGTGAGAATTCCGCTACTCGGCATTCCGCTTGAGCGAGATGAAGGCGAATACGCCTACATCGCATGGCGGCTGGGTCACAACGAACTGCCATATCGCGATTGGGTCGATCAAAAGCCGCCCGCAGTTTTTTGGACATACCGCGCGGCGCTGGCTTTGCCGTTCGATCCGATTCGGGCAGTCCACCTCGCGGCGCTGTTATTTTCGGCGGCTTCGAGTTGCGCGCTATTTTTTCTCGCGCTGCGATTCATGAATCGATTCTGGGGGTTTATGGCGGCCTCGCTGTTCACGCTGCTTTCCGCGGACCCATTCGCGCAGGGGACCGCAGCCAATACCGAAGTTTTCATGTTGCTTCCGCTGATTTTGTCTCAAATCGCTCTTCTGAAAGCAGCCGACAATCCCCGCAACGTCTTGCTCATGATCGTCTGCGGTGCGCTGACTGGAATCGCGATCGCGTTCAAGCAAGTCGCAGCGCTGAATTGGTTTCTGTTGATCGCACTGTATCCGATTTTCGCCGCAGCGGAAAAACGATGGCGTAATTCACTCGCATTCGCAGCCTGGTCGATCGCCGGCGTAGTCGCTGTTGCTGGATTTGTTGCAGTGTATTTCTGGATACATCACGGGTTAACCGAGCTGGTCGACAACGTGTTCACCCATAATTTAGAATACATCGGTGCGATGACTTGGTCGGACCGGCTCCAGTTCTGTTCGGAAACGCTGACGAGGCTCGCGCGAACAGAAGTGCTGGCTTGGATTTTCTCTGCCGCCGGTTTGATCGCGTTAATTGTCGCCGGCAAGGGAAAATGGTTCGCGTTTCTTGCGGGCTGGCTGATTACGAGCACGATCGGTGTGAGCGCGAGCGGCTATTTCTTCCCGCATTATTTCCAGCAACTGCTGCCGCCGCTTGCGTTGATCTCCGTTTTCGGCGCGCTATTGCTGAGCGAACTTCGGCCCTGGAGAACTTCGTGGATTCCGGGAGCGCTGTTCAGTCTGCTGTTTGCCCTTCTTCCGCTGAAAACCCTTTGGCCGTTTTGGTTTAGCTACACGCCCGCGGACGCGGTCAGAGCGATTTATCCGGGAAATTTCTTCGCCGAAATGCCGGAGTTCGCGGCCCGCATCGCCCAAGTTACATCATCCGAACAGCGCGTCTTCGTGTTTGGGGCTGAGCCTGAATTGCTCTTCTACGCGCAACGTGTTTCGGCCACGCGCTACATTTTTCTCTTTCCCCTTTACGGGCCCTACCGAAACGCGCGCGAGAAACAGATCGCCGCGGCCGATGAAATCCAACGCGCTACGCCGGCTGCGGCGGTTTATGTTCCGAACGATCTCTTTTTCAATCCAGGTAGCGACCAATACTTTACCGACTGGACCTTGTCCTACCTGGAGCAAAATTTTTATCCAGACACATGGCTGATTAAACAATCGGCAACGACCGCACAGATTGTACGGGCCGAACCGAATTCGTCGGCGCCGGAGCAGTTTCTTGGGGCGATCCTGGTGAAAAACGCGGGCGCGCCTTAGCTTAAAGCGCAGGCATTCCGCCGGTTGTTAGACGCCAAAGGTTGCGCTAGTTTCCGGCGCATTTTTGCCGGCATAGCTCAGTTGGTAGAGCAGCTGATTTGTAATCAGCAGGTCGTCGGTTCGAATCCGACTGCCGGCTCCCTCGTAAATCAACGATTGGCCGATAGCTCCAAAAGTTCGCTTGGCCACTTCTTGGCCACTTATCAAGGGTATCTCCAGATTTTGCGCGGGCGGTGACTGGGCAACCCGACGGCCCTGTCTCGCGCCGTCCCGGCATCCCGGCGTCCACGTGTCGGGAGACAAAATATCGAGGGAAAGAACGTGTCCGTGAGGATATTGGGATAGCAAAATGGGCCGTCCGCCACCGGACAACGATCTGAGGCCGATCTCACAGGTAATCGCCTGTCCGGAATCTGTCCTGAAATCCCAAAAACGGACATCTAACGCCTTGCCAAATACGACCGAATCGTGATGGTTGAGTCGTTCGCGATCACACGAATTTTCTGACCGGGCACGAAGCCGAGCGCGGACAGCCATTTCCCGTTTAGTCGAATGTTCGGCACAACGCACTCGCTGTTGCGATGTGTGCTCCATTGCCGATGCAACGTCGAGACGGTTAGAATTCTTTGCCCTCGAAGTTGAGGCGACGGTTGTTCTTCGGCGTTTTCCATACCGCTTTTGCGCGGCGGCTTTGCCGTCATGCGCCCGCGCGCCGAAGAATGTTTTCGGAAACGAAGGGCCACTCCCACCCCTCTATGAGGCCGCGTGCGGAAGGGAGATTTATTGTATGCAATCTACTCCGGCTATCGAAATCCATGGGTTTACGCGGGGTTCTTTTTAAAACCGACCGGGATCCTTTTATATGTCCAATTCAACGTGGACGGGGATTGCCGTAGTTGGAGCAAAGAGTTTCGTGCTAGACTTTCTGAGGCTGCTAAAGAAGCATCCGTTTCTGGTTACCAACCAGAGTTAGAAGAGCGATGGACTTGTTTCTATTTCTTCAAACGGCTGACCCCCGACCTCGCAGAGAGTCCCGACCGGGTTTTCGCGTGGTTTAAAGACACAATCGAAGCTGGGGATGATTTCTTTGGAAAGAAGATCGGGAAAGCCTAAACAGAAGCACGGCGTCTATTTACGCGCTTTCCTGAAGACGACTCGAATACCGGGATCCCGGATGTCCGCTGTGAGTCCGTGGGCTTTGGCAAAGGCATGAATTTTTTTCTCCCGCTCCAATCGCTTGATCTTTTCACTGGGCCAAACTGCTTCCAGTTCGCTCTCAAAAATCGTGCAGGATTTTTCATTTTTGAGTTGTTCTTGGATACGTTTGGTGAGTGCCTTCACCGCGCTGTCCCTTTACCATGTTCCCGTTCCGTGTTTCAAGCGTACTAAAACGGGGGTAGTGTCTTAATTCGAGCAGAAAGAATTAGGAACGGCGGCGGCGCGGAGGCCATTTGTCGAAGATGGCGCACATTCCTTTTCGATAAAACCGCATGCGGAATCCGTATTTAGTCGCGAACTCAGCGATCTTTGCTTCCCGATCTTGCGAATGTAGCGGCCAGAGGCGCTTCAATTCATCCTCGTAAACAGCGCAGTGTTTCCATTCGCCAACTTGCAATTGGCGATCGATTTGAGCCGCGAGCACTTTCATGCGCTGCGTAAATGTTTCGGGACGAATGACTTTAGTCAGGAAATAGCATTTTGTCAATTTCATTTTGACCGCGCCTTGCTCGCAATCGCCACTTTGACGGTGCTCTGTGGAAGCCCTGTAACGTGTAGCCGGGTATCAACTGCCGCCCCTTTTGCGTGTTTTCCCGTAGCCCAAGTCACAACGGGTCAGAGGGACAAACGAACCGTGAATCAGCGGAGCAGGAAGGCACGGAATACCGGTTGCCAGCGAAGCGAGATTTCAGCCCGAGTTTCAACGCCGTCCATTCTCATCGCGGCACGCGATTCTTAAGCGAAAGGAAACACCGATATGAAAATTGTCTTAAGTGGGCTGGTAGCGTTCGCGCTGCTGGCGCTCGCGGCACCGACTATTCAAGCGGCCGAAAAATCCAGCGATACAAAAACGCCGAAAGCCGGCGAATCGTTTAGCAGAAGCGGGACAGTGATAAAGAACAACGTCGATATCTGCATGGTTACCGGCCTGCGCTGGGCCTTACACCCCGAAAATGGGGAAGACGTGAAGATTTACCCGAAGACGAAACATGCGACAGACATGTTGGATCGGGCGGCGAAAAATAAATCGACAGTCCGCGTGACCGGCACGTGGAAACAAACGGTCGAATGCCATTACGTAGAAACCTCGAAGGTTACGGTCATTAAGTGACTGCCGATCACCGCGCTACTCGCCGACGAGTATTGTAACCGGTTGTTAATTGCCCTGTCTCACTTTCTCCCGGTTTCCCGAAAGCCACAGGAGCCCAAGTCACAAAGTTAGCACTATCTTGGTTAGGTCTTTTCGGATAAATCGCGGCTCGGCGTGCTAATCGCCCGAACAGCGGATGTGAATCCGCCCAGCATCATTGCGACACGGCACCAATCAAAACCGTCTGCACGTTTCGCGCGTCCGGCTTTCCTACGGAATTATAGGCGTGGGCGTCGCACCACATCCAAAGTCAAGCGCCTCCTTTCCGACAACGTGCTCCGCGATGATCGCGGGCAAATCGCGGTAAGCTAGGTAGTACGTTCCGGGAAAATCGAGGGTCGCGTACGCCTCCGCTCTCTGTTTGTCGTCGTAGACGTTGGAAAACAACATGAGCTTCTTTGCCAGGAGCGGCGTAGTTCCATCTTTATCAAAGACGGCAACAAATCCATCTTTGTAATGACGGAGCCGCCAGCCGTGTTTCTTCGCAAATGATTCGATCTGCCGCTCGCGCTTTATCCCACCTTCCGGCCAGACTCGACCTAATTCCGGCTCGTACACCGAGCTCAGTCCCTGTTGTTTTATGTCCCTCGCAATTTGTCCTGCGAGTATGTTCATGTCTTAGGTGGTGGCAGACGACTCTTCGTATGACCAGAGCCAGTGCGGGAAAGGATGTCCCCATAGGGCGCACTCGCAGGTGATCATCGGGCGCTCTTCCACATGGGACAGTTCCGCTTTCCTGATGACGTGGCCCCACGCATCACAAGTCTCGGCGTTCTCCTCGGCTTTTTTCGGTTCTTCCGCTTTCATACCTCCTCCTGTTATTCCGACAGTAAAGAGGAGCAGACGGCGCAGCTTATCGTGGATTGGCTTTTCGTTATCGGAAATTGCTCCGGCGAGTCGCGGGCGCTCTGGCGTACCTAATTGTGAGTGAAAGGCGGCGGAGAGAAGCAAATTTTTTGTGTGCGTAGTTGTGCGTACGACCACTTCCAAGCCTCGATTATACGAGGGGAATCGACGTTTTTGAGCCAGCTTCGAGTCCTAGCGAGGCAGTTGATTCGGAGGTCAGAGGTCAGAAGTCAGACATCGGACGTCAGATGTCGGAAAATCACGCGGTTCGTTGGACCAAAGCGAAGCCGCGCGCAATTAGTGTTCCTCGCGTTAAACGCCGCGGGAAAAGATTTGCAGCCAGAGCCGTTTGAACAAAGCCATGCGCACGACGTCCTGATGTTTGTCGCCGACGGTAATGTCGTCGAGGAAAACTCCTTCCAGCTCGAAACCAAACCGGCTGTTGAGATTGATATTGCGCATGTTGATGTCGCGCGAGTGGATGTAAACCTTGTTCAGGTTCCGGATCATGAAAGCATAATAAAGAAAGCCGAATGTCGCCCGTTTCCCGATGCCTTTGCCCTGCGACCCGGACTCGCCCACCAGCTTTTTCATCTCGAGTTTCCCCGCCGTCGGATCGATGTTCTCGCCGCCGACGATTCCCACCGGCTGGTCGTTGTAATAGACGCTGAAATAGTCCCGTCTCGGATCGGTGAAATACTTTTGCAGCTCGCTTACATTCTCCGGAAATGCCGGCACGAAGCTTTCGCGGACCGCCGGAACCTTCAGCCATGCGATGATCTTGCCGATGACCTGCAATTGCAGCGGACGAAGCGTCACGTCTTGGACGACAAGTTGTTTGCGTTCTGCCCATTCGTCCTTCACAGATGCCAGCGTAAAGATTCCGTTGTAATACTCCACGCCTTCGGCGGGCTTCCTTCCCTGTGCCATGAGATTGTCGAGCAGGTGCGACGCGACCCGGAGGATCTCGTCCTTCCGGACACCGTAATTGATGAGTTCGTTGTAAAAGCCTTTCGAGACCAGTTCCAGCATCCGATCGCGCTGCTTCTTGCCGGCGATTTCTTTATCGTTTTGCTCGTCCATCGCTGCCGCCAACCACTATTTCAGCTTCGCAAACTAAGTCCAGACTACTCATGCTTCTTTCATGGCAATGTCCCTTCAATAAGTTTGCGGAGTTTGCCGTTTGCCGTTTGTCGAGGCGTGGTTCTGGAGGAGGACTGGCGCGCACTTCGACCGTCCGGCTAGTGATACCAGCACGGTCGATTCTGGAAACGATCTGAAAAAAGGCGGGTTATGCGATAAACAAGTTCAGGAATCAGGACAGGAGCGGTCCATGCGGTGGCGATGCAAACATGCCGCTACGTAAAGTATTTTACAAAGCCTGTGTCACTGGAAACGGCTAATCGCTGTCCGCGGCGCAAAAGCATTTCGTTTGAAGCTGTTCCGTGACGTGTAAGTCGCGCGCCTAAGCATCGATATCGCGGACGCGGGCCGTGAAGGAGCGTTGGAATCTTTGTGTGCGTATTTGTCCGTAACTGAACTTCCAAGCGGCAATGATACGAGGGAAATTTGGATTTTTGAGGTACTTTCGAGTCCGTTGCGCGGCAGGCGTGTTTCGCAGCGAGCCATTGATACCGAGTCAGAAGATCGGGAATTTGAAGCACGTACGGGAATCGCGTCTGTCGGATTTGTAATCAGCAGGTCGTCGGTTCGAATCTGACTGCCGGCTCCAGCCTCCGCCTGGAGCCGGAGCGACTAAGCGAGGTTGGCACGCCGGAGTCCGCGAAGGCGCGCTAAATTGAAACGATTCCTTCGGCCTTGCTCCAAGGCTACGGCGCGGCAGGCCAGCCCTCAGCTTTTCCCCGCAAAATGGAGGAACTTTAGGATGTCGCTGCGCAGACGCAGAAAATCTCCGCTATCACGCTGACGCGGACGCGCTAACTCCACCGGAATCGTGCGCTCGATTCGACCAGGGCGCGGGGTCATGATCATGATTCGGTCGCTCATGTAAATCGCTTCGTCGATATCGTGGGTAACGAGAAGCATCGTAGTGCGTCGCGCTTCCCAAAGACGAAGAACTTCATCCTGCATTCGCATCCGCGTGAAAGCATCGAGCGCCCCCAATGGTTCATCGAGAAGAAGAATTTTGGGATGATTGATCAGCGCGCGGGCGAGTGCGGCGCGCTGCGCCATTCCGCCGGAAAGGTGATGCGGATAGACGTTGGCGAAGATCTCAAGCCCGACCAAACGCATGAACTCGTTCACCTCGTTTTTCTTTTCATGCAATACTCGGCGGGCAACGAGCCCCGCCTGGATATTGCGCCGCACCGTCAGCCACGGAAAAAGATTTGGGTCCTGAAAAACGAGACCGCGCTCAGCGTTTGGAGCAGTGATCGCCTCTATGCCAATCAGAAGATCGCCCGAGTCGGCAGAATCGAGACCGGCCACGAGACGAAGGAGGGTGGACTTACCGCATCCACTCGGGCCGATGAGCGCAATCAATTCGCCGGCTCCGAGTGAAAAGGAAACGCCATCCAAAACCTGGCGGCGAGAAAGAGGATTGTCTGGCGCCGGAAAACTTTTTCTGACCTCGCGAACTACGAGCGCGGACGCTTCAGTTTCAGCCGGCGCTACCATTTGATTACGCCTTTCTGCCAGACCAGGACGCGGTCTCGGACTTTGAACAGAACCGTCATGATCGTTGAAAAGAATGCCGCCATGATGATGAGCGCGGCGAAGACTTTGCCGTATTCGGCCCAGCCTTGCGCCCAACTCACGTACCATCCTAGCCCTGACTTCACGCCGATGGATTCGGCGACGACCAACGTCAGAAACGAGGCGCCCAATCCCATAAACAAACCAATGAAAATACTTGGAACGGCCGCCGGAATCGCGACGTGGAAAATCAGATAAGCGCGCCTGGCGCCGAGTGTGCGAGCAACGTCGAGATACGAAGCGCGCGTGTTCGAGATTCCAGAAGCCGTGAGCATCGTGACCGGAAACCAAACCGCGAGTGCGATCAACGCCGCCGATGAAACGATGGCGGACGGCGAAAGAACCATCGCGAGCGGGATCCAGGCGGTTGCCGGAATTGGACCGACCACCTTCAGGAGCGGCATCCCCCAATACCTGATCGGAGACGACCAACCGATGCAGATTCCGCTAATCAAACCGCCGATTACTCCGAGCGTGTAACCGCTCAAGAGCAAAACGAGAGAGTGCCAGGTGCTATCGAGCAGAAGTACGCGATCGTTGATCAAACTTCTGAGAACCGCCGATGGACCGGGAAAGTATGGAAGGGGCAGCATCCGAAATCCCAATGTGACGATGTCCCAAACGCAGACTGAAACGATCGCCGCGGTAAAAATCGGCCACATGTTAGCCATCCAACGTCGGAGTCCTGGCGAAAAGCGGCGCAACAGCGCGAGCAGGATTGAGACGGCGATGACTTCGATAAAAAGAAGCCGGTAAGAATGCGTTTCGAGCGGCGGCTCGCGGTTGGCAATGAACGTGTGAACAGCTAAGGCAATTCCCGCGGCGAAGGGGACTGCCAGCATGGTTCGCCAGCGCAGAGCTGATGGCGGCTCAACAATGGCGGTCGGGACTAAATCCTCCTGAGGTTCCATCGATTCCGAATAAGGCAGCGAGTTTCGCCGCTTACTTTTGTGCCGCCAATACTTTCTTTGCCTTGCAGCACGAGCCTTCGCTGTCGTGCAAGATCAACTCGGCGTACAGGCGAATGTCCTGGTCTGGCGGGACTTGGCCGCCCGCGACTTTTTCGACCTGCAAATTCTGCAACCAATCATCGGTCACCCCGTCGAGGTGAACAAAGGCGCGCTTGGACAGATCGGACACATCTGTCGTGGGACTCAACATACCGGCTGTTTTCATTTCTGCGGCGGCTGAGTTCACCGCAATCTCCGCGCCCGAGACGCTCGGAACATAACGCAAATGAGAAATGGCAACCGTGTTCAATTCCGGGTTGGACGCCAAATAACCTTTTTCGACCGACAGGCGCGCGGCTGCCGCCGGATTTGTTTCCACCCATTTCGCGGCTTTGAGCAGCGCGCGTGTCGCCCCGGCCGCCGCCTTCGGATTGGCCGCGAGAAATTTTCCATTCACGATGACAGCGCAGCAATACTCATCCTTGTAAGGAGCATCCTGCGCTTGATCGGCGACGTTCTTCACCTTGCCTTCGGCGACTAACAAACTGCCGATCGGCTCGGAGTCTGCGACTGCGTCGACTTCGCCTTTGTCGAGCGCGAGCCCGAGTTCGCCGGCGGGAAAAACGCGCCAGGTTATTTCCTTCGACGCATTAATGCCGTGCGCGCCAAGCACGCGATTCGCGAAAATGAACGGCGGTGTCCCCATTCCCGGAACGCCAATTCTTTTTCCCCGCAAATCTGTAATCGAATTGACGCTGCCGTTCTTGGCCGCCTGGACTCGCAAACAACCGCGATGAATTCCGCCGGTGAATTTCACATCCAGGCCCTGTTCGATCGGTTTTAGGAAATACATCACCAGGTGATGGGTAATGTCGAAACCTCCGAGGGCCAGGATATCCTTGTAGTTCGCCCATTCGCACTTCACTAAACTGACATCGAGTCCTTCTTCCTTGAAAAATCCCTTCTCGACCGCGGTAAAGATGGGCGCTTCGCAAGTGATCCCGATGTAGCCAACCCGAACCTTGTTTGAAGTTGCCGCCGAATCTGCCCTGTTCCCTCCACAGCCGATGAGAAGGAAGAGGGTTGTAGCAACGAGTGCGATCGACCGCAGGGTGCGCATGCAACCGCAAGTATTCGGCAGGCGCGAATCGCGTCAACGATTCTTTCGCAAAAACGTCAGAGCGCAACTAATCCGCGTGACGCAAATACATCGCCATGCCGCCAAGGTCTATCACGGCAAAATTGAAGGAAAGATGTTCCTCGCCCAGAAGACCGGCATTTGCTTCGCCCGAGCTCTTCGATTGAATTACCGCGCTGTCGATCGGCGCCATCAGTACTTCCGCATTTGGAATTTTGAAATCGCCAATTTGCAATTCTTTTGCGTTACCCGCGGAAATGGGCACGCGTCTGCCATCTGTGGTCTGTGAAAACAAGCGCCCAGGGCCGATCGTTCCTGGAACGATGCCAGATTGCACTGCAATCTCCTTTCCGAGCAGTGTGGTGGTTGCGCCTGTATCGACGATCAATCGTGTTGCGTGACCATTGATCGCGGCCGGCACGTCGAAGTGACGATTCCCGGTCAACCGGATCGGAATCCGAGTAAACCCGCGCCCGGCGAGAAAGGCCGCCAGCTGCTGACTCGTCCCAGCGTTCGGCCCGGTAGGACTGATATAAATTTGCTGCCGCCCACAGTCGATCACCATCCCGAACTTCACCATCTCGCGCGCACCGAACAAACCGTCGATGTGAGACAGGCGGCTGTAATAATTAAGATCGGATTCGTCCGCGAGCGCGACTGGCACGTTGGTAATCGTGCAATTGCCCATGGCGATGGAATTGACTTTGCTGACGCCGTAACGTTCCCACTTTTTCCCGAATACGCCCCCGGCTGTTACCGGCGTGTCCTTAATTGATAATCCGAGTGTGCCCGCGCTGCTCTTGTCGATCAGCGTAATCGGTGCGCCAGTGTCGATCAGTAATCCCGTACGTCTGCCGTCGATACTGGCAGAGACAAAGAGGTGATTTCCAAATCGTCGTTGCAATGGTGCTCCACCGAAGCCGTGACTAGCAAAAAAATCTCTGAGAGTGCCGCCGCTCGTCGCCGCAGGCGCGGCTGCCTGGCCGAACAGTGGTGTAAAGCAAATGATGGCGGCGACGGCGAGTCCAAGGGGGGAGTTTTTCATGGCTTTCTCTAATCCAGTTCGGAACCCCGCTGCAATTCGGATATCTAGAGCAGCTGATACGGATCGACATCCACGGTGGCCAAGACGTCTTCCGGCAGGGGCAATTTATCGAGCGTTTCGCGCACGAGCCGGCTTAACCGCATG
>WNGO01009087.1_pt1 | contig 11133 bp, 10 predicted proteins | sample 5400511 | NCBI WGS metagenome assembly WNGO01 (sample SAMN13153380, study PRJNA577476) | soil metagenome | isolation source: 20 cm soil or saprolite under Garry oak tree replicate 2 | place: USA:California | collected 2016-06-15
GCCCTGGCAGCAGGCGAGCCCGTCGAGTTTCTGCGGATTTAAGGGCCGACGGCCCGCTGCTCTTGCTCGGCCGGGCGCTTGCGGCTCCTCGAGGAGAGGACGGCCCTGCGCATCAGTCGCCTCGCAGGCCCGAGGCGCGGCCGTTCGGCCGCGGTTGGATATGGCGTATAGCGCCTGGCGGTGATCGCCGCGAGCTGGGCCGCGACGGCGAGCCACGCACCGCCGACGAGGAGGGTTGGGAGCCTGACGTAACCGACAGCTGCCAGCTGCGCGAGGTACCACGGGGCGTCCAGGCCGAGCCCGAGTCGCGTTGCAAGCGAGGCCACGAGCAGAAGCGGCCCGAGGAAACCACCAACGAGCGCCGCCACTTGAATCGGAACCGGTCTGTTCCGCGCCTGAGGAAGCCAGATCCACGCATGCAGCGACGGCAGCACGAAGATGACCGCGTACGGGTTCATCGCGACGATCAACAGCGAGAGGACAGCGAGCACGAGCAGTGCCGCAACCTGGCCGGACAGCTCCTCGCCCTTGCCCAACGGCCGTCGAGGGACGAGTCGGTCCCGGCCCACCAGCCAGAAGCTCGAACAGGAGCACCGCGAAGAGCCAGAAGAGCAGGCGCGTGCGGTAACTCCGGAGAGCGGGCGCCAGCGGAATGTGCCTGCGGCGCAGGCGCGCGAACAGGTCGACGATCACCGCGAGGGCCGGAAGCATGGCCGTGAACAGGATCAGCACGATCGCCCAGCCGCGGACGGCGCGAGTGCCGAGGTAGATGTAGCTCGAGGTCCCCTCCGCGAGCTCGACGTCGTCGTCGAGCGCCTCGAGTAGCGATTGGCCCGAACGGCCGATTCGGGTCAACTGTGCGCCGTTGAGCCGGTCGGGAGTGTCGCCGAACGCTGAAGGCGGACGGTCGCCGGCCGAGGTGAGTGCCACGGCCGCGACGCCGTGGGCGATGAACGGCGCCTGCTCGTACAGGCTGAGCGGGAAGGCCAGGTCGAGCAACTGCGAGAACGCGCGCGGCCAGGTGGGCTCCACGCCCGTCTGCTCGGCGAGCCTCGCCGCGGCGGTACGAACGAGCGTGGCCGACCCGAATTTGGGCGTGTCGCCGGAAAAAACGAGGTGCGGGCGGCCGTCGCCGGCGATCGAGTCGAGGTCGACCACCGCGACGACGCGATCGCGGTAGCGGTAATGCGTGATGAAATGCTCGACGCCGAGACCTCCGTACGAGCCAGCGTCGCTCGACAGGAAGAGAATCGTGTGATTCGGCTGCGGCGGATGCGGAGGAGCCTGCGGCGTGGCGTACGAGCGGGCCAGCTCCAGCAGCGCTGCCGTTCCGGACCCGTTGTCGTTCGCTCCGGGGCTGGCGCCGGTGTTATCGCGATGCGCGACGACGACGATCAGCTGGTTCGACCGGCCCTGGCGCAGCGCGATCAGGTTTTCCAGCTCGACGTTCCCCCGGCCGGGGATTTTCGCGTGAAAACGCTCGCGAGTGAGCTCCAGGCCGTACTGGTCGAGCCGTCGGGCGACCCAGTTGGCCGCTCGGCGGGCGTCGGGAGTGCCGGGAACGCGGGTCGGATTGTTGTTCGCAAACTGTTCGGCGGTCAGCCGCGCGGTCGTGCCGTCGAAGTCCGGTTGCAGCGTCGGTGCCGGCAGCGGCTGCGGGTGGAAGACCGTGAACGCGGCGATCAGCAGCGGGATGCCGACGAGGAGCCACGTGCCCCGGTACATACGGCTGTTGACGGGGCGATCGAGTGATCCCGGACGCGCCCGGCGCCTCTCCCTGAAGGGCGGATGGGCGGCCATGCGTGGCAATAGTAGGGACGGCCTCGGCACAATTACCGCGGATGCCGGATTCTTCGACCATCCTTCTCGTCGATGACGAGGACTCTGTCCAGAAGCTCCTGACCTATCCGCTGGAGCGCGACGGGTTCCGTGTCGTGTCCGCACGGGACGGCGAGGAGGCGCTCGCGCGCTTCGCCGAGGAGGCCGTCGATCTCGTCGTGCTCGACATCATGCTGCCCAAGCTCGACGGGCTCGAGGTCTGCAAACGGCTCCGGGCGGAGAGCTCGGTGCCGATCATCATGCTCACCGCCCGCGACGACGAGTTCGACACCGTCCTGGGGCTCGAGCTGGGTGCGGACGACTACATCACGAAGCCGTTTTCGATCCGTGAGTTCCGGAGCCGTGTGCGAGCACTGCTGCGGAGGGCAGGCGCATCTCGCCGCGACGTCCCGGAGGCGGAGCCGCTCAAAGCCGGCGTCTTGCAGCTCGATCTCGACCGTCGCGAGGCCAGGGTGAACGGACGCTCGCTCGAGCTGACGTACGTCGAGTTCGAATTGCTGCGGACGCTCGTCGCCCAGCCCGGGAAGGTCTTCAGCCGCCGCGCGCTCCTGCAGGCGATCTGGGGCGACTCCGCCTACCGAGAACCGCGGACGATCGACGTCCACGTGCGCCACCTGCGCGAGAAGGTGGAGGAAGACCCCAGCGAGCCCGAGCTGATCCTGACCGTCCGAGGCGCCGGCTACCGGCTGCGCGAAACATGAGGCACCTCCAGACCGTTGGCGCGAGATTGGCCCTGGCGCTCCTGGTCGTGGTCGCAGCGGTGCTTGCGTTCGTGTACCTGATCGTGACGCCGTCGCTCGAGGACAGGCTCATCGGCTCCCGGGAGGACCAAGTCGCAGGCATTTCCGAGGAAATCGCCACGCAATGGCCGCTGCCGCCGACGCTGACGCCGAAGGATCTTGCACAGAGGTACGCAGCAGCCACGCACACACGCGTGAGGATCTTCAGCGTCGACCATCCGTCGTTGTCGCTGAGCGCGATCGCGGATGAAGGAGGGGGGCCTTCGGTTCGTGCGAGCGATACCGACCCGGTCGCCCGAAAGGCGGCGACCCAGCTCGACACGGCCCGTGGAGTGGTGACTCTCGCGGATCGACGGTTTGCTGAAGGGGCCCAGCCCTCCAAGGACGGGAGCCACGTCTTCCTCGTCTCCAACTCGATCGAGGACTCACTCGGAAGCGTCGCGCTCGTAAAGCGTCGTCTCCTGATCTCCGGCCTGGTCGCTCTCGCAGCTGCGCTGCTACTGGGCTACGCGGGCGCTCGGCTCTTTGCGCGGCGAATCCGGCGTCTCGAGCGGGCAGCCGAACGCATCGCGAACGGGAAATTCGACGAGCCGATCGTTGACACCAGCCCGGACGAGCTGGGCCAGCTTGCGCGAGCCTTCGAGCGAATGCGCCAGCGCCTCGCGGGGCTCGAGCACGCACGGCGGGAGTTCATCGCCAACGCATCGCACGAGCTGCGGACGCCGTTGTTCTCGCTCGGCGGCCATCTCGAGCTCCTTGTCGAGGAGGACCTCGACGACGCGACCAGGCGCGAGTTCCTCGGGCGCATGCGCGAGCAGGTCGACCGGCTGACGAAGCTCGCCGGCGAGCTGCTCGACCTCTCCCGACTGGACGCCGGCCGCCTGCGGGTCGACCGCGACCCGGTCGACCTCGCGCAGGTCACGGAGCTCCTGCTCGAGGAGTTCGACTCGCGTGCCCAGGGGACGGGACACGAGCTGTCGCGGGACGGCGTCAACGGCAGCGCCACGGGCCTCGGCGACCAGCAGCGGATCCTCCAGGTCGGCCGCGCGCTCGTCGAGAACGCCCTGCGTCACACGCCGCAGGGCACGCACGTCCTCGTGAGCGCGAGCCGGAACGGCGACCGCGTCGCGCTCAGTGTCGAGGACGACGGGCCCGGGATCTCCGAGACTGCGGCGGTCCAGGTCTTCGAGCGCTTCTACCGCGGAGACACCGGCGGCCGCGCGTCGGGCAGCGGCCTCGGCCTCGCGATCGCGCGCGAGCTGGCCGTCGCGATGCATGGCGAGATCGAGCTCTCCTCCGAGCCAGGCCGGACCGTGTTCACGTTCTGGCTTCCTGCGGCATCCGGCACCTCCTCTCCGACAATTGACTAGGTTGTCAGAGTAGACAACGAAGCGGACGGAGGCCAGGTGGCTACAGTTCGGCCCGTGCGCCGTGGCCCAACGATCGCCGTCGTCGCGCTCGCAGCCGCCGTGCTGGGAGGACTCGTCGCGCTGCTGGTCGCCACGGTGACCGGCCTGACGGACGGCAAGACGACCACGGTCTACGTGCCCACGACCGCGAGTGAGGTCGGCTCGGGCAACGAGCCGATCGTGCGTGCGACGCCGCTCGGCGGCAAGGGCTTCACCCCCTCGCGCATCTACACGGCCCGCTCGCCCGGCGTCGTGACAGTCTTCGCGTTCTTCGACAACGCCGACGAGCAGGAGGCGCAGGGCTCCGGCTTCGTCGTCACGCCGAGCGGCTACATCCTGACGAGCGCGCACGTGGTCACGGACGTCGTCGAGTCGGCGCACCCGAGCGAGGCGCACGAGGTTTTCATCGCCTTCAAGGACCAAGACCGCGTCAAGGCGAAGATCGTCGGCTGGGACGGGTACGACGACGTGGCGCTGCTCAAAGTCGATCCGGCCACGCATCCGCTCGTGACCGTGCCGCTCGGTGACTCGTCGCGGACGCGCCCGGGTGATCCCGTCGCGGCGATGGGGAGCCCGTTCGGCAACGAGGACTCGATCGCGGTCGGCGTCGTCTCCGCGATCCACCGCTCGATCAGCTCGCTGACTTCCTCGTTCAAGGTCGTCGACGCGATTCAGACCGATGCGCCGATCACGCACGGGAACTCGGGTGGCCCGCTGTTCGACGCGCGCGGGCGCGTGATCGGGATCAACGCACAGATCCGCAGCGACTCGGGCGGAGCCGAAGGGGTTGGGTTCGCGGTTCCGATCAACGCCGCCAAGCGGTCGATGGGTCAGCTGATCGCCACGGGCCAGGTCGTGTACGCATTCCTCGGGGTGACGACCGAGGATCTGACCCCGACGCTCGCGCGGCACCTCGGGTACGGGGTGAGCCGCGGCGCGATCGTCGGTGAGGTGCGAGGCGGCAGCCCCGCCGACCACGCCGGCCTCGAGGGCGGCACCGATGAGCAGAGTGTCAACGGGCTGACCGTGACCACCGGCGGAGACGTGATCGTCGCGGTCAACGGGCATCCGGTGCGCAGTGCGGACCAGGTCGTGCGCGACATCGGCTCGAGGCTCCCCGGCGAGACGATCACGCTGACGGTCGTTCGGGGCCAGGAGCGAAAGACGCTGAACGCGAAGCTCGGCGCCCGACCCGATGCGGACACCAACCACTGAGCGCATGACGTTACGGACGCCGTTCCCGGGGTACGAAGAAGGTACGAGTTGATGTCTGTGCAAGGTCATCCTGCGGTCGAGGCGGGCGGTCCGACCGTTCGACTGACGATTCCGGCGAAGGCCGAATACATCACCCTTGCTCGCCTGGCGCTGAGCGGGCTCTCGGGTCTGCGCCCACTTGGCGAGGAGGCGCTCGGGGACATGAAGCTGGCCGTGACCGAGGCGTGCACCAACTCCGTGCGCCACGGCTACAACGAGGGCGACGGCATCGTCGAGGTCGTGTACGAGCTCCAACCGGACCGGCTCGTCGTCGAGGTTGCGGACGACGGCCCCGGGTTCGACGCCGCCGGGGACCGGCCGATGGGGGACGGTCTCGCCGAGGGCGGGCTCGGGATCGCGATCATCAGAGCGGTCTCGGACGAGTTCGAGGCGGGCAAGCAGCCGGACGGCAGCGGGTCGCGTCTCCGCTTCGTGAAATTTCTGGAGGAGTAGCCGCCAGGCGGCACCTCGTGCAGGATGCGGCGGTATCGTGCTGAACCCCTCGGAAACCGCCGATGCTCCAACTCGTCAACGTCGGACATAAGTCTCTGGCGGACTACGCGTCGCTCGCGTCGCGCGGTCTGATGTCGGAGATCCGACGGCTGGCCGAACCGCTCCAGGGAAAGCGGATCGTCCACCTGTCGGCCACTGCCTTCGGCGGCGGCGTCGCCGAGATCAACTACGCGCTCGTGCCGTTGATGGCGGACGTGGGACTGGACGTGGAGTGGCGGATCATCCAGGGCGCCGACGAGTTCTTCGGTGTTACGAAGACGATCCACAACGCGCTCCAGGGCGACCCGCACGTGCTCTCGAAGCAGCAGGAGGCCACGTTCCGGCGTTACAACGCGCTGAACGCTGCGCAGTTCGAGGACGACTACGACTACGTCATCGTCCACGACCCGCAGCCGGCGGCCATGATCGACCACTTCCCGGATTCGGACGCGCACTGGATCTGGCGCTGCCACATCGACCTCTCGACGCCGAACCTGGACGTGCTCGGGTTCCTCGGACCATCACTCAAGCGCTACGAGGCGGCGATCTTCCACATGCCCGAGTACGTGCCGCGGCATGTAGCGCTCAGGCAGGCGGTGATCTGGCCGCCGGCGATCGACCCGCTGACGCCGAAGAACATGGCCCTGTCGGCCGAGGACGGCGCGTACGTCGTCGACCAGTTCGGGATCCACCTCGAGCGCCCGCTCCTCACGCAGATCTCGCGCTTCGACCCGTGGAAGGACCCGCTCGGCGTGATCGACGCGTTCCGCCTGGTTCGCCAGACGCACCCGGACGTGCAGCTCGCGCTCGTCGGCTCGATGGCGCACGACGACCCGGAGGGCTGGGACTACTACAACCGCACGGTCGCGCATGCCGCCGGCGACCCGGACATCTTCATCCTCTCGAACCTGAACAACATCGGCTCCGTCGAGGTGAACGCGTTCCAGGTGCACTCCGCGGCGGTCATCCAGAAGTCGATCCGTGAGGGGTTTGGCCTGACCGTGACCGAGTCGCTCTGGAAGGCGAGGCCGACGATCGGAGGGCGCGCGGGCGGGATCCCGGCCCAGATCAAGGACGGCGAGACCGGTTGGCTGGTCGATTCCCCTGAAGGGTGCGCCGACGCCTGCCGCGAGATCCTCGACGATCCTGTCGGCGTGGCGGTTCGGGGCCGGCGCGGAAAGGAAGACGTGCGCGAGCGGTTCCTGATGCCGCGGCTGCTGCGCGACTGGCTCGCGCTCTTCAACCAGCTCGCCGGGAACGATCTCGGCGAGACGGCGCTCGAAACCGTCGCGGCTGCGTGACGTAGGCTGGATCGCGAGCGCGATGACCGACGAGGACCGGATGGTTGCCGAGGAGGCCGGCGGCGACGCGATCGAGGAGGTTGCACGCGACGGCTCTTCGTACCGGCTGCGGCTCGTCTCGCACGATCCCGCTGCGTACGACTGGTACTACAACGTGGTCGCGAACCCGACGCTCTGGTTTCTGCAGCACTACCTGTGGGCGCTCGCCTACGCACCGAACATCGATCCGGGGCTCCATCACGCCTGGGACGACGGATACGTCCCGGTGAACCGAGCGTTCGCCGACGCGGTCCTGATCGAGCTCGACGCCCAGCCCGACGCATCCGTCTTCTTCCACGACTACCACCTGTATCTCGCGCCGCGGTTCGTCCGCGACGCCCGGCCCGACGCCTCCCTCGGCCACTTCGTGCACATCCCGTGGCCGGAGCCCAACCTCTGGCGTGTGCTACCCGAGCAGATCCGGGGCGCAATCCACGACGGGTTGCTTGCGAACGACGTCGTCGGCTTCCACGCCCATCGCTGGCGCCGGAGCTTCCTGCGCTCGAGCCGTGACCTGCTCGACGTCGAGTGCGACTTCGACTCGAGCATCTGCTCGTGGCGTGGCGGGAGGACCTTCGTGGCTGCGCGGCCGATCTCGGTCGACCCGTCCGAGTTCGAGGAGCTCGCCGAGAGCGAGCCGGTGCTTCGCCTCGAGGCGGAGCTCGAGTCGCGCCGCCCCGAGTTTCTGATCCTCCGCGTCGATCGGACCGACCCGTCGAAGAACATCGTCCGCGGTTTTCGGGCCTTCGAGTTCTACCTCGACGCGCATCCGGAGATGCACGGGCGCGTCGGGATGCTCGCGATGCTCGACCCGTCCCGGCAGGACATCCCGGAGTACGCGGAGTACCTGGGCGCGATCCAGCGCGCGGCGCGGATGGTCAACGACCGCTTCCAGCGGAACGGCTGGGTTCCGGTCGACCTGCGGATCGAGGACAACTTCCCGCTCTCGGTCGCCGCGTACAAGCAGTACGACGTTCTCCTCGTGAACGCGATCTACGACGGGCTGAACCTCGTCGCGAAAGAGGCGCCGCTCGTGAACGAGCGAAACGGGGTGCTGATCCTCTCGGAGAACGCAGGCGCGCACGAGGAGCTGGGCCCGTGGGCGTTGTCCGTGAACCCGTTCGACCTCGAGGAGCAGGCGCAGGCGATTCACGCGGCGATCGACATGGATCCCGACGAGCGGCGTGTGCGGCTGGAGGCGATTCGCGAGTACGTCCGCGCGCACGACGTGAGCGCCTGGCTGGAGACGCAGCTCGAGGATCTCGATCGTTGGTCGGCGAAGGCGGCTCGGTGAGCGATTTCTCGCATGTCGACGAGTCTGGCCGCGTGCACATGGTCGACGTCGGCGGGAAGGAGGTCTCGCGGCGTCGCGCCGTTGCCCGGGCGAGCCTGCGCCTGGCTCCCGAGACCGCGAGGCGCCTGCGGGAGCTCCCGAAGGGCGATGCGCTCGCCGCCGCGCAGCTGGCCGGGATCATGGCTGCGAAGCGGACGAGCGAGCTGATTCCGCTCTGCCATCCGCTTCCTCTGACGCACATCGACGTCGAGCTGTCGGTCGCCGAGGCTGCCGTCGAGATCACGGCGTCCGCAGAGACGACTGCGCAGACCGGGGTCGAGATGGAGGCCCTCGTCGCGGCGACCGTCGCGGCGCTCACCGTCTACGACATGGCGAAGGCCGTGGACGACGGCATGGAGCTGTCGGAGGTTCGGTTGGTCGAGAAGACGAAGGAGCCGGCGGCGTGAGCGGCCTGTCCGCGAAGCGGACCAGTGGAGGAGGTCTGGGGGAACCGGGAGGTTCCCCCAGCTTCCAGCGTGCCGCCGTCCTGACGGTCTCTGACGGGGTCGACATGGGGACTCGCGAGGACGCGAGCGGCGACCTGCTCGAGGAGTTGCTCGTCGCAGAGGGGTTCGAGGTCGTTCGGCGCGTGGTACCCGACGAGCGGAACCCGATCGCCGAGGCGATCGAGGAGCTGGCGGACGAGGCGAGGCTCGTCCTGACCACGGGCGGCACAGGAGTCGGCCTGCGCGACGTGACGCCCGAGGCGACGGCGAGCGTGGTCGAACGCATGGTTCCGGGGATCGCAGAGGCGATACGCGCCGACTCGATCGACAAGACTCCGCACGCATTGCTTTCGCGGGGAATCGCAGGAGTGCGCGGGACGACACTCGTCGTCAACCTGCCGGGCTCGACCGGCGGCTGTCGAGACGGGTTCGCCATCCTGCAGCCGGCGCTCCGGCATGCGCTGGACCTGCTCGCGGGCGAGGAGACCGCACACAGACAGACGTGAGGCCGGGACGGTTCATCTCGCTCGTCAAGTTCGAGCACACGATCTTCGCGCTGCCGTTCGCGTACGTCGGCGCCTTCCTGGCGGTGGACGGCGTTCCGTCGGCGCACGACCTCCTCTGGATCACTGTCGCGATGATCGGCGCCCGCTCGCTCGCGATGGGGCTCAACCGGATGATCGACGCGAGCATCGACGCGAGGAACCCGCGGACCGCGAGTCGGGAGCTTCCTTCGGGCCAGCTGACCGAGCCGCAGGTCGCGCTCTTCTGCCTGGTCGCGCTCGGCGTGTTCTTGCTGGCCGTCTGGCAGCTCGACCCGATCGTCCGCTGGTTGTGGCCGATTCCCGTCGCGGGCTTCGTGATCTACCCGTACCTGAAGCGGTTCACGTGGATCTCGCACCTGTGGCTCGGCGCCGTGGACGGCCTGGCGCCGATGGGCGCGTGGATTGCGATCACCGGTCATCTACCGCTCGCGGCCTGGTTGCTCGGGGCCGCGGTCGCGTGCTGGGTGGCCGGATTCGACTGCTTCTACGCGCTGCTCGACGCCGACTTCGACCGGCGAGAGGGATTGAAGTCGGTTGCGACCGGGTTCGGAGAGCGCGGCGCGTTCTGGGCAGCCCGCGTGTTGCACGTCGCAACCATCGGCCTGCTGATCTGGGTCGGGATCCTGCTCGACGTCGGCGTTCTCTACTGGCTCGGCGTCGCCGCTGTTGCGGCGCTCCTCATCTACGAGCACGCGCTTGTAAGGCCTGGCGACCTGCGGCGGCTCGACACCGCGTTCTTCCTGATGAACGGGATCATCAGCGTCACCTTCTTCGGGTTCGTCCTTCTCGATTCGATTTTCTGAGGGGCTAACTACACTCGGGCCGTGATTCGGGCCCGGAAGCTCTCCAAGCGGTTCGGCGACAAACGCGTCATCGAGGGGCTCGATCTCGAGGTGCCGCGAGGCGGATTCGTGCTCGTCACGGGCCCGAACGGGTCGGGGAAGACGACCTTGCTGCGGCTGTGCGCCGGACTCTTCGCGCCGACCGGCGGTGAGCTCGAGGTCGACGTGCCGCGCGGCGCGATCGGGTTCCTGGCCCACGAGCCGCTCGTCTACAGGGAGCTGACGCCGCTCGAGAACCTCGACCTCTATGGCCGCCTCTACCGACTGCCTGAGCGGCGTGAGCGCGCCGGCGCGATGCTCGAGCGCTTCGGGCTCTGGCGCGTTCGGAACGAGCGGGTCGGGACGTTCTCGCGCGGGATGCTCCAGCGGCTCGCTCTCTGCCGCACGTTTCTCCACGACCCCGACCTCCTGCTCCTCGACGAGCCGTTCGACGGGCTCGACGTCGAGGGCGCCGACCTGCTGCAGGCCGAGCTCGCCGACCGGACCGGCGTCACGGCGCTCGTCGCCACTCACGACCCGGAGGCGCTCGCCTCGCGCGCGTCTGCAAGGCTCGCGATCGCATGAGCACGTACGCCGGAGACGTCGCGGCGCTCGCGCGCAAGGACCTGCTGCTCGAGCTGCGGGCGAAGGAGACGCTGCCGTCGATGCTCCTCTTCGTGATCGCGGCGCTGACGATCTTCCACTTCGCGCTGCCGTCCGGGACGAGCGACGTCGCCGCGCGCGGCCTGCTCTGGGCGGCGCTGATCTTCACTGCGCTGCTCGGCCTGACCCGCGCGTTCGTCGCCGAGCGCGAGCAGAGCATGTTCGACGCGCTGATCCTGACACCGGTCGACCGCAGCGCGATCTGGCTCGGCAAGGCGATCGCGGTCTTCGCGTTCCTCGTCGCCGCCGAG
>WNGO01002804.1_pt1 | contig 11132 bp, 13 predicted proteins | sample 5400511 | NCBI WGS metagenome assembly WNGO01 (sample SAMN13153380, study PRJNA577476) | soil metagenome | isolation source: 20 cm soil or saprolite under Garry oak tree replicate 2 | place: USA:California | collected 2016-06-15
CGCAAATGCGACAGTCATGATTCCTGAGCCTCAGCCGCCCCATGCCGCGATCGGCTCAGGGTCCTGAGTGTCGATTGTTGTACATCGCTGAGAAGGCGGCAGCGCCTCGTCGCTGCCCGAGGACGAGGCGCCCCAGCTCGCGGAGCTCCCGGCTCTGCACGGACGAGATTGCCATTCGGGCCCAGATGGTCATATCCCAGGGGCTTGTTAGAGCCGTTCGGACCCAACTAGTAGTCATTAACGACTGACGTTGTGCTATTTCACGCTAATCGAAGGCTCTAACCGGGTTGTGCCAAAACGTCTTGCTCCACGGCCAGGGACGTATCACGATGTCGTGAGATGAGTCGCACCGAGCAGATCCGCGCCCACGATGGAGACCGCTTTCCTGGCTATCTAGCCCTGCCAGACCTCGGATCAGGGCCGGGGCTGGTCGTGGTCCAGGAAATATTCGGAGTCAACGGCTACATCGAGAGCGTCTGCGAGCGATTGGCCAAGTTGGGTTACGTGGCGCTCGCGCCGGACCTCTACTGGCGGCTCGGCCCCGGGATCGCGATCGACGAGCAAGAGCCCGACGGTCTGCAGAAGGCGTTCGGCTACGTGAGGAGGCTCGACTTCGCCAAAGCCGGCGACGACGCGACTGCGTCGCTCGAGCACATTCGAGACCTTCCGGAGATGGCGAGTGGCCGGGCCGGCATCCTCGGCTTCTGTCTCGGTGGCGGTATCGCATACATGGCCGCCGCAACATCCGACCCGGTGACATGCGTCTGCTATTACGGCTCAGCGATTCCGGACGCGCTTGGCGTGGCCGGACAGGTCAGATGCCCGATCCTTTTCCACTTCGGCGATGCTGACGACTACATCCCGGCTGAGAAGCAGCGGGCGGTCCGGGAGGCTTTCGCCCATCACTCGGGTGCAGAGTTCCATGTCCACGAGGGCGCTGGCCACGCTTTCGACAATCACAATGCGCCGACAATGCACCATGAACGTGCGGCCAGCGACGCCTGGATTCAAACGATCGACTTTCTCAGGCGGACGCTGCCGGTCTAGGCGTGTAAGCGCACCGCCGCACTAGCATCGAATGGGCGCCAGCACGATGATGTGTACGTGGCGACGGCGGGGACTTGATGATTCGTTTACAGCGCGGTCAAGCCCGTTTCGCACTAGCCGCGTTGGCTGCTGTTGGCACCAGCCTCGGTGCCGCGTGTCTTCTGGCGGCTGGCCCTATTTCAGAGCTTGCCGGCATGCCGAGGGATCGCCGTTCCGTCCTCGGCCTGCGTCTGTTCGGCGTTCGCGAGCTCTGTTTGGGCGTTGGCCTATACCGAGCTGCGCGTGCGGACGATCGGCTGCTGGTGGACCTGATGACGGAGCTGTTGGTGGTTTCGCAGGTTGGAGATATCGGCTTGTGTGCGCTGATGGTGTCGACTGGGTCGATGAGCAAGCGAACGGTCTTCGCCATTCTGTCGGGTGCCCCGCCCACGGTGGCAATATCGCTCGCCATTCGAGACGCGTACTCGAGGAGCCCTTAGTCAGCCGGCTTTAGCAAACCACGTGGCCAGCAGAAGCCTCGTGCCGGTGCTCGGCGCACCACATAACACCGGCTGCAGCGCTCGCGGCGGCCGCATTCTCAGAGACTGGAGGCACGGCGCTCTGGGCCTCTTACCGCGGAGGTAGGTGGTTCGAGTCCACCGCGGCCCACCAACTTGGCTCTGGCCCCCTAATCGATTGGTTCGTGGAGTTGCAAGCGACAATCGAATCCGACACTTTGGAAAGTGTTTCGCGATGCCCGACTCTGCCCATCGCCTCGACGCAAAGGTGCGTGAAGGGAACCGCTTGGAGGGCCGCTGAGTCAGGTGCTAGCCTGGTTGGCTGATGTCCAGGTTTCTCATCGCCCTGACCATCGCCTGCGCCACGGTTATCGCGACCGCCGGATCTGCTGCCGCCAGCAACGGCCCTTACGTCGGCCAGGGCTATGACGCTTCGAGCTATCAGTGCACCAACGGCGTTCCGGTCGCGCTCGACCCTGCCTTCACGTCGTTTGGGATCATCCGCGTGACGGGAGGCCGGCCGTTCACAGTCGATTCCTGTCGGCAGGCGCTCTGGAGCCAGGCCGCGTCGGCGATGACCCCACCATCCCTTTACGTCAACGTTGCTTACTCGGGCGCATATGGTCATAAGGTCTCGGGCTTTTGCTTGACCGCCACATCGGCCGAAGGCTATAGCGGCAGGTATCTGCAGGCCTATCGGATTGGCTGCGCTGAGAGCAACTTCGCCTTCGGTCAGATATCGACAGGAACTGTGAGGCCGACGGCATGGTGGGTTGATGTTGAGATCGGCAACAGCTGGTCCTCATCCGACCGAGTTCTGAATCAAGCTGCCATCGACGGGGCCGCCGATCGACTCAAGTTCCTGAGTGGAGTCGCCGTTGGTGTCTACTCCTACGCCGGGGCGTGGAACCAAATCACGTCTGGGCCGGGCTTCACGCCAGCGTCCGCCTCCGGGAGCTGGGTCGCGGGTGACTGCACAACATTCTCGAACGGACTGCCGGCATGGTTGCGCCAATCCGGCAATACCTCGAGCGGCGCCGACGCGGATTACGCCTGCTGAGTCCGGCCGAACGACTTACTTACGGGCGTTGGCTTTAAGTGGTTGTGGGAAAGGTTTCTCGTAAGCACAGCGTTCAGCCCGATCCAATGCGGAGATAGGTGGTTCGAGTCCACCGAGCCCACCACGTCTGTCTCATGATGTCCGGGAGTTGCAGCGCTAACTCAGGTGGTGGACTTCCTGAAGCCCGTAGACGGGTGTCGGGATTCCTTCCATTCGAGCCTTGAGCTGAAGAGCGAGGTACAAGGAATAGTGTCTCGACTGGTGCAGGTTGCCGCCATGAAACCAAAGCGCTTCCTGCTGGGTTGGTTTCCACATGTTGCGCAGCTCGCCTTCCCATGGTCCGGGATCCTTGCTGGTACCTGACCCGAGACCCCAACACTTGCCGACTTTCGCGGCAACTTCAGGCGAGATCAGATCAGCGGCCCATCCGTTCATCGAGCCGTAGCCGGTTGCGTAGACGACGAGGTCGGCCGGCAGGGTCTTGCCGTTGCTTAGTACGACTGCGTTTTCCGTCAGGCGCACGACATCGACGCCCGACTCGAGCTTGATGTCGCCGTTGGCCACGAGCTCGGAGGCGCCCACATCGATGTAGTAGCCGGAGCCGCGGCGAAGGTACTTCATGAACAACCCCGAGTTGTCGTCGCCGAAGTCGAGCATGAAGCCTGCCTTCTCCAGTCGCGCGTAGAAGTCGGCGTCGCGTTCCCGGATCGCGTCGTAGACCGGGATCTGAAACACGTGCAGGAGTCGGTAGGGAATGGAAGCGAAGGTGAGGTCGGCCTTCTGCGTCGTCATCCCGGACTCGACGGCGCTCTCGGAGTACAGGCTGCCGAGGCCTAATTCCATCAGAGAGTCGGACCTTGCAACGTGCGTCGAGGAACGCTGAACCATGGTGACATCGGCGCCGACTTCCCAGAGCGCAGCGCAGATGTCGTGAGCGGAGTTATTTGAGCCGATGACGACTGCATTCTTGCCACGGTAGGCATCGGGCCCGGGGTGCGCGGACGAGTGGTGCTGATCTCCGGTGAAGACATCCATGCCCTCGATGTCGGGCATGCTCGGTTTACCCGACATGCCGGTGGCGAGCACGAGCTGCTTCGGTCGCAGCGTCATCTCGACACCGCGGCGCTCGACCACAACGGTCCACTCCTTGGCCGCCTCGTCATAGGAGGCTCTCTTGCACTCGGTCGAGTCCCAATAATTCAGCTCCATGACTCGCGTGTACATCTCGAGCCAGTCGGCGATCTTGTCCTTCGGTGAGAACACAGGCCAGTTCGGCGGAAAGTCGATGTATGGAAGATGGTCGTACCAGACCGGGTCGTGCAAGGTCAGCGACTTGTAACGCTTGCGCCACGCGTCGCCGGGCCGGGGATTGCGATCGACGATGATCGTGGGCACCCCGAGCTGGCGCAACCGCGCTCCGAGAGCGATGCCGCCCTGGCCGCCGCCAACGATGACTGCGTAGGGCTGGGTGATGTGGCCGAGCTCTTCGGCTTCGCGCCGGCGCTGCTCGAGCCAGGTCTCCCGATTCGGGACGGCGCCGTGCTCGGTTCCCTTCGGTCGCCGGCCATGCTTCGGCTCCTCGTGGCCCTTGAGATCATTCAGCGTCGTCAGCAGCGTCCAGGCCTTGCCATCTCTGAGCCGGAGATAACCGATGCCGTGGCCGACCGAGGTCTCGAACTTGATCCAGCTCTCGGTATCGGCCGCGGCCGCGCCCAGCTCCTCAGCGACGGAGAAGTCGCTTGGTTGCACCTGATGGAGCCTTTGCGCAAGCATCTTGCGTACGCCTTCGGGACCCTCGATCGTGATGATGTTCCAGGTGAAAGCGACCAGGTCGCGCCAGTAGCAGTCTTCAACGAAGAGGGCGGCTGCGGCATCGATGTTCCGGGCGTTCAGAGCCCTCTCGAAGTCTGCCAGCCACCTGGTAACCGCAGTTTCTGTCGGGGAAATGTCGACCGTTCGATCCGTGATGGTCTCGGTCATCGAGCCCTCCAAGTGGTGGGTTGTTGGAGGTTCGGCGCTCAGCCCGAATAGGCCAAGTATGTCACGTGGTAGACGTTTGAAGGATCGGTTCCGCAACCCGGTTGACTGGTGGGACTGGCGGGTTCGAATCTCTCGCGGGGGCCCCTGAACGAAGTCGCTCCAGATGTCAAATTGCGCGAAACCACCCCCTATACTGCCCGCGTTCCTGCGGATATCGATCGGAGGATGCGGACATGCCGAGGTTCCGGAAACAACGGCTAGCGATCGCGGTGGGCGTCGCTTTGATGGCTTTGGTACCGACAACGGCGTTTGCATCAACAGCCACTGAATCTATATCTGGAGTAGAGATCGGGATTCCCGTCGCCTGCGGTCCTAGCGGCTCAGGCGATTCCCTGAGCACCTTCGGCGGTGCCGCCAGTGGCACCATCAACGGGGTTTGGTCGGCCTCGGTGTGTCACACGGGACTCTCGACCCATGGCGTCGCGGCCACGATTTCCGGTGGCCGCTTCCGGGTAAGCGGCCTGGCGGGGTGGAGATACGTCGCGGCATCTGGCATCTTCGTTGGCGGCTCCATCAGTCCCGGCATTGAGACCGACTATGCCCTGAATGGCGTTGGAACTTGCACCCAGGTATTCCGGCTGAGCATCAGGGGGACTGGTACCTTCACGGCGACTCTTGTTCATTACGGCACGTTTTTCGATAGCAGCTGTCACGTTTTATCGGCGACGCTCAGGGGAACTGGGCAGATCACATACTGACGCGTAGTTGCCTCTTAAGGCGAGGGTCGGTGGTTAAATCCCTCGCAACGCGCCTACGAATAGACCCCTCAGCTATCCGCGCATGGAAACCTACCCTGGATCTGTACTGCACGACGTGCTGGATTGTCCACCCCTTAGGTATCGACGTCTACGATTTCCACGACGCCGGAGCCCATCATGTCTCTGGTTCAGCGATTCGGGCCCAGATGGTGGGATTGAGCAAAGGCTCGGCTGGCCATTTGTTTTTTTGCCATGGCGGGCCTCCAGGTAGACGGTAAAGGCGATGCCTAGGCCGGGTATGCGCTTGTCATGCCGCGTAAGGCCTGCCCCGGTCGTCGATGTCTCCAGAGGGCCCAACCAAGGCTCGCAGCCCAGAGGCAATAAGCGACCGCGGTTCCAGCGGCGATCGTCTTCGTCAGGTCGTCGGCGCCCGACCATGTCGCGATGCTGATGGAGACGAGCCCAGCGCCGGTCAACAACCCCAGCACGTCCACCACCCGGCCGAAAGGGGATTCGCCGAAGCCAGTGGCAGAGGCGACCAGTATCCAAACGCCGATGATCGCAAGGGGCCAGGCCACCCATCCGCTGTAGGCCGAGCCGTGCAGAAACCCCATGACAGCCAGAGCCTGAAGCACGATCAGCCAGATCACGGCCACCGTGCCCCAAAAACCGACGAAAAGCCCCCACGCCGGCCCCCTCATCGGATGGCTGAACAGGGTGATCGACACCGCAAGCAACAACACTGTCCAGACGAGCAGGAGCGAGTTACGTCCTTCGATCCACCCGGCATATTCGCTGACAAGCGAGCCCAGTAGCGCGATCGCTGATATGACGGCCAGGAAGCTCGACCACCGAAACGGATGCCCCCAGCTGCTTGCCAGGCCGACGACAACCGGCAAGGCAAGAACTATGGAGATGACGAGCAGCCAGCCGGTCCAGCCCACCCAACGGCTTAACAGCAGAGTCGCCACCACCGCGGCCGAGAGATAAGCGAAAACCCACGTCCAGCGCATTCGCAGCCGAGGTTAATGCATCAGGGCAGGGCTCACGACGACTCCGAGTAGCGGGATCGGGCAATGAGCGAGCGTGGCTGGAGCGTGTCGAATCCGGTGGCGGCCATTCGTCGTATGGGTAACAGACGGAAAATCACAAGCAGGAGAAAAGAAATGGCCAGGTACATCTTCCTTCAATATGTCGACGAGTCGAAAGCGCCGAAGTGGGGTTCGCCCGAGTTGAATGCGCAGATCGACGCTTTCGCCAAGTACCTCGACGAGGTCAAGGCGGCGGGCGCCTTCAAGGACGGCGACCCCTGCCAGCCTTCGGCAGCCGGCTTCAGCGTCAGCGTTCGTGACGGCCAAGCCAAGACCACCGACGGGCCGATGCACACGCAGTCGCCATGGCTCAACGGCTACTTTGTCCTCGACTGCAAAGACAGGGCCGAGGCCGAGGCGTGGGCGGCCAAGAATCCAGCGGCGCATGGCGGCACCGTCGAGGTGCACCCGATCCTGTCCCTGTAACCGAACGCCGCGTGCGCGCGGCCGCTCAACTTGCAATCCGGCCTGGCACCACTGCCGACCTCGAACGTGTCGTGGAATTCAAGGTCGGCAGCTGGTCGGACACCGACGGCGCCCACATCGAGCCGGCGGTGCTCCGGCCAGTACGCTTACAATCCCGCCGATGACGAGCGTCGGTGACAGCTTTGCGTGGCCGTTCCAGGATCCGGGCTGGTTCGGCAAGATGGTCATCCAGGGACTGATCGGAATCATCCCGATCGTCGGCTGGATCGCCATGGTGGGCTGGTTCTTGATGATCCTCGACAACTACCGCGCCGGCCGACGCGAATTGCCGGCCGCCGGTTTCCATCTCGAGCGCGGGGTCGGGCTCTTCGTGGTGTTCCTGGTCTACGTGATCGTCTTTTCGCTCCCGGGCCTACTCCTCACCGGAATCGGCAACCGCAGCGATAGCGCCGGGCTGGCCGTGCTTGGGCAGCTCATCGGGTTCGCCTTCAGCTTGCTTCTGGCCTTCCTGGCCCCCTCGATCATCCTGCACACGTACCGCGCGGGCATCGCTGGCGGGTTTGACGTCAACTCGGTGTGGCAGACGGCATCCACCCACACATCGACCACCGTGATCGCCGGCTTGCTGATCTACGTGGCCCGCCTCATCGGCGGATTGGGCCTGTTCCTGTGCTGTGTCGGGTTGCTGTTCACGATCCCTTACAGCGTCGCGATCACGGCGGGAATCGTGGCGTGGTACGAGCGCGAAGTCGCCGGCGGCCCGGCGCCATTGGGTCCCGCCACACCGACCACGACCTAGCCTCCACCTCAGCCTCCAGAGGGCCGGCTACCGATCAACTCCTGGCTACCGCGCAGGAATTTAGACGTTTCGTCGTTTGTTCATTTAGCGGTACCACTACCCTGGAGGCAACATGGCAGCAATACGTCGCAGAAACGTCGTCGCAACGCTCATGAAATTGGTCTGGACAGGCAGACGCTCGGCGTCGCTGTCGCCCGGTCCGGGCTGCACGTGCGAAAGCTGCGTGCAGGCCTGGGACCGGCATCAGGTCGAAGACCTCTCCCGGCCAAGCGAAACGCGGCGGCTGCGCCCCGGCCTTTACTGATCCGCTCTTAGCCGACGATCGACCCCAGCAGCGCGACGTTGCTGAGGGAGGTGAAGGCCAGGCAGATCGTGACCGCTTGTACGGAGATGAGCGCGAGCTGGAAGGTGAGTCGCGAGAAACGGCGCGGGTCTGAGCGCGCCTTCTGGGCCGCTGCGAGCAACACGGCCGCCGCGGCGGCGACGATCATCACCTTGAACACCCAGAAAAGGGCAATCCCACCGATCTCGAGCATCTGTGCGCTGATCGGCATGGCTTCGACGGCTCCCCGCGCGCGATCGATCGCAGTTGTCAATGTGTCAGCCGCCTGGCTCCCCAACAGCAGACCGCTCCACAGCAAGGCCTGCCTGACTTCCACTTAGGTACAACGCGTCGACCTGTTGGGCTGGCTTCCAGGAATGCGTTGCGTTTCGTCATAATTTGTGCTGCCCGCGCGGCGCGGTGTCCGGGTCGATGTCCGGGGGTTGGCGTTCCTAATTTGGAGGTGCCGACTCAATGGATATAGGAACCCTGATTTCGATCCTCGTCGTTGCCCTCGTGGTCTTCGTCTTGCTCTTCCTGATGCGCGCCGCCGGCGTCGGCCGCCGCAGGGCCAAGCTGCGGCCGCTTCCCGCCGAATCGCGGGACCGTTACATCAGCGACTGGGATGAGATTGAGACCAAGTTCGTCGACGCGCCTGAGCAGGCCGTTCGCGAAGCGGAGTCGCTCGTCATGTCCATGCTGCGCGAGCGCGGGCATCCGCTCACCGAGCGTGACCTTCCGGACGAAGTGCGGCGCGCGCACAAGCTCGGCTACTCGTCTCGGGACAAGACCGAGGGGATGCGCCAGGCGCTGCTCCAATACCGGGCGCTGATGGAGCGGATGATGGGCTCAGTTGCCCCGACGACCCGCCAAGAGCGCGGCCGGGAGATGGCCTAACTCGGGTTTACAGGGCGGGCGCGGTGACTTTTGGCCAGACGTCGCTGACCGACGAGAGGCGCGACGTGATCTCTGACGCGCCCGCGATGCTGTAGATGTAGGTCACCCCGGTCGGCGTCGGCTGGCCGCCGAAACACGTGGAGCACGCGCGCTCGCCGAAATACCAGACGAGGTCGTTGGTCAGAAACCGGGCACCAGATCGACCGGCCGGCAGCGTTCGCGACACGCTGTTCGCCTGCACGCTGTAGAAGCCGATCGCGCCCAACCCGCCGGCGGCCCTGTATATGTAAGCGATCCACCGTCCGTCGGGCGACTGATGGGGGCGGATCCAGTGCAGGGACGTCATCGAGGTGGCTCCTTCACTTGCGTCCCAGCGGCGTACGTTGCCGGGCCCGTCGCGGAAGAACAGCCGGCTGGGCAACGATGCCCAGACCGCCATCGTCACGCCTGAGGCTGAGTAGACGAGCGAGCCGTCGCTCGCGCGGCGGACCTGGTCCGGTGCCGCGGCGCCGCTGCCCCCCGTGTGAAAGGTCTGGAAGTAGGCGATGTACTGCCCGTCGGGCGAGAAGTTGACAAAGCTGTCGTCCTCGTCTGGGCTGATCCCGCGAGCAGGCGCTGGCGGCAGCGTGTCCAGCACGCGATTTCCTGACGGACCGACCAGACGCCATGCATTGTGGTCGAGATAGGTGAGCGATCGGCCGTCGGGGCTGAATGCGTACTGTCCCGAGTCGAACCCGCTCGTGTAGCTCGCCAGGACCGTCGCCGTGTCGCCGCTGAGGTTGGCGGTGACGATCTGGTTGGCTGATGTTTCGTAGGCGACGGTTGACGCGCTGACGAATTGCGGCGCGAGCGCCGCCGCGTCGAACGTGCAGAGGTTTCGCGCACGCGCCGGGTCCTGGATATCGCGCACCACGACCGTGGCGTCGCCGGCCACGGTGCCGATCACCAGGTTGTCACCCGCGGGCACGGCCGCCGCGCAGTGGACCAACGACGCCAGACCCGTGGTCGGGCTTGCGATCGGCGAGGCGTCGGCCGATGCGCTCGGGCCCGCGACGGTCGCTGATGCCGCCGGGGTGTGGGCGGCGGTCGGCGTCGAGCCACCGCACGCACTGATAAGAAGCATGAAGACCAGGATCACGCGCGACCCGCGCACGCGGTAACAGTAGCGGGCGATCAGCCGCCGCCCAGCCGGCTTAGCAACTTTCGTGATCGTGTCGGCGAATTGTCGCCGGTGTTTGGACGGCGCCCCGGAGCGTTAACCAGTTATGGCAACCACGAAGCAGAAGACAGCAGCCAAGCGAAACGTCAAGAAGGCCGCCACGGCGGCCCGCAAGAAGCGAACGATCTCCAAGCTGCCGAAAAGCACACGGACGGCGCTCGGCAAGCAAGCGAACAAGGTCAAGCGCCAGAAGTCGAGCGCGCGCTAGCCCCCTCGATCCGAGCCACCGCGATACGCCGCGCGGCCGCGTCCGTGCTGATGCCGTCTTGCTCGGCCCTTTGCAAGATCTCGTAGACAGCGTCGCCCACGCCGGCGAGCCTGGCGTCGAGGACATCGCGTGTCCAGTGCTGCTCCTCGAGCCCGCCGCCGTGGAGCACGCCGCCCGCGTTGATCACGAAATCGGGCGCGTAGACGATGCCGCGCTCGCGCAGCCGATCCGCGTCATCTGCGCTCTCCAGCTGGTTGTTGGCTCCGCCGGCGATCACGCGGCAGTGCAGTGTCGGGATGGACCGCGGGTTGATGATCCCGCCAACCGCGCAAGGGGCCAGCACATCGCATTCGGTCGCCAGCGCGGAATCCGGTGTGACGACCTGTATGCCCTTCTGGCGGAGAGAGGCGAGGCGTTGCGCATCGACGTCGGTAGCGATGACGGTTGCATCAGCCTCCATGAGCAGATCGATCAGGTGGCCACCCACGCCGCCTGCGCCCTGCACGAGGATGCTGCGCCGGCTCAGGTCATCGGAGTCGAAAACGTAGCGGCACGCCGCGCGTATCCCGTGTAACACGCCCACGGCAGTGTCGGGTGCGGTGTCGCCGGATCCTCCCGCGGCCTCGGTGCGGCAGAAGACATATGGCGTCACCTCGGCGATCACGTCCATGTCGAGTGCGGAGGTGTTCATGTCAGGCGCTGCGCTGTACAGGCCACCGAGGGAGTTGATGAATGCGCCGTATTCGCGAAGCAGGCGGCGGCGGGCTTCGCCCTGGGGGATCTCCGGCGTTGACAGGGCGATCACGGCTTTGCCGCCACCATGCGGGA
>WNGO01005694.1_pt1 | contig 11123 bp, 11 predicted proteins | sample 5400511 | NCBI WGS metagenome assembly WNGO01 (sample SAMN13153380, study PRJNA577476) | soil metagenome | isolation source: 20 cm soil or saprolite under Garry oak tree replicate 2 | place: USA:California | collected 2016-06-15
CGATGTCGAGGCGGCCATAAGTGGCGATGGTGAAGTCGACCATTGCTTTAACGTCGGCATCTTTTGCGACGTCCGCGCGGATGAACGCGGCGGCACCGCCGAGCTGTTGGATTTCTGCGACGACGTTCGCGCCTTCTTTTTCACGTCGGCCGGAGAGGACGACCTTGGCGCCAGCACGGGCAAATCCGGTGGCGGTCTTCTTACCGATGCCGGAGGTCCCTCCGGTCACGAGTGCGACTTTGTCTGAGAATTTTTTTGTGTTCATACGATTTCCTTTCGTTGTTGTTGAGTTTCCTAGCGCCCGGTCCTTTCCAGCGCGAGTTTCGCGGAGTGAGTAAAGTCGCGGTTGTTATCGATGATTAAGATCCGCGGTTTATCTTTAGTCTCTTCAACGGGCGGGAGGAAAAAGTCTGCTTCAATGATTCTGTTCATAATATTTTTACGCGGGTCGGTTCGGCGCGGCTAAGCAGCGTTGGAAATTGTCCACCACCCAGACTTGTCCGCGCTCCACCATCTCCCGCCATTGCGCGTCAGCGGGATTTTGCCATCCCACTAAAGGAACGGTTGCGACTCCCTCTTCGGAGATAGAACTGAGTCGATTCGCCGCCGACGCAACGCGTCGCCTCATTAGGCCAAACCCGAATTTGCTGAGGTTCATTTTTTTCCGTGCCAGCTCGTTCACCACCTATTTTCCTTCTCGAGCCCGTTCGTTCCCACTTGCAGTTGTCAGTGGTAGAACAAGACAACGGCGAGAAAGCCGGTCAGAATCCCGAGCACAGGACTGAGAACAGCGAACCAGAATGGGATGTCCCAGCCTGCGCCGGTGATGGCATTGGGTTTTGTCTTGGTCATACTCCTGGTTTCCTTATTAGTTGCTTGCCACCCGTGGCAACCCCAGAGCGCGTAGTGTGTCCGCGTTAAGATTCCCGGTTTCGCGCAGACCGTGGTCACTCTGATAACGCACGATAGCGCGACGGGTTTCCGCGCCGAAGATGCCGTCGATTTCTCCCCGGTAATAACCTTGTTGCGCTAACTGCTCCTGGACGGACGCAACCGTGGAATCCGCATATTGCTCCGATGAGCCGTAGGCGCCCTGGTCGTAGTAATCGGCAGCGCCCCCTTCATAAGCGCCGGGATCGTAGTCATACGCATAGTAAGGAGACGCGTAGTAGCCGCCGTAGCCGTACGGATACCAATAATCGTACGGATAGAATCCGGTGTCATAGATGAACCAGAAGCCGTTGACGAATTGGCAACGATGTCCATGCCACCAATGATCACGGCGCCGATCCCAATCGCGATGCCAATCGGCTGAGCGCCGCGCAAAGACATGCTCTCGCCCGATGTTTGACCCGCGGTTTTGGAAACGATTCCTGAAATCATTTCCCCTTCGTGTGAAACGGGTTTCTCGATCATTAGCAATTCGAGATCCTTCGAAGCGACGATTGGCCGTTCCAGTTGCAAACTGGCGACTAAACGTACGATCAGAACCAACCAAGCGCTGTTGACGAAGCGTCGTCGGTGCATAGTACGATGAGAAGCGCGTTACAGGCGCGATGTAGCGTCCGCCGCCAAAATTACCACGTGGAGCGGATCGGAATGTTGGAGCGGCAGCGTGTGCTGAAGCTGGATGCGCGGCCATGGCAAAACCTCCGCCGCCTCCACCCCCGTTGTGACCGCCCGCTTTCGCTTGGGCGATCATGGCCGCACTCGCGAGAAGCGCGACCCAATAGAACTTAGTTTTCATGATTTAGATTTCCTTTGCATTGTTGTTTTGAATTCATTGTCTTGGCTTAACGAAGGCCGCCCGCGGCACGAAGCGTTTCGCCGGTGATCCAGGCGGAGTCTGACGAAGCGAGAAAGACCGCAACGGGAGCAATGTCCTCGGGTTGGCCGAGGCGACCGAGCGGCGTCTGTGCTTCAATGCTTTTGCGAAGATCGCCTTGGTCGAAACCGGCGGCGCGCACTCCTTCCGTTTCTACCATGCCGGGATTGATGGCGTTGACGCGGATTTTCCGCGGACCGAGCTCCTTGGCCAGCGTTCGGGTGATGGCGTCGACCGCACCCTTTGTCCCGGTGTAAACCGACGAACCCGGTGGCGTCAATGACGTGACGGTCGAGCTAATGTTTATAATGTTGCCGCCAGTGGAGTCGAAATGCTTGACCGCTTCCTGCGTAGCGAGGAGCAGGCCGAGGACATTTATGTCAAAGTGTTTGTGGAATTGCTCCTCGGTGATCTCTTCAAGTGGCGACCAGTCGTAAACTCCAGCGTTGTTGACCAGGACGTCGATCTTGCCGAAAGCCTTCTTTGCTGCGGCAAAGAGTCGTTCGATTTCCGCCTTCTTGGCGACGTTCGCCTGCACCGCAATCGCTTTGCCGCCGCGCTTTGCGATTTCGTCAACAACGCGATCGGCGCCTTCTTTTGAGGATGCGTAATTGACGACTACGGCTGCGCCTTCAGCCGCGAATTGTTTTGCGATGTCCGCGCCGATTCCTTTCGACGCACCGGTTACGACTGCGATTTTTCCTGCTAGTTTTCCATTTTTCATTGTGTGCCTTTCCTTTGGTTGATTTTTAAAAATTTGTTTATCCGGTGCGTCATTTCTTTGTTTGAGCCGGTTGCGGCTGAGCCTTTACCTCTTCGCCTTCGCGCAATGAGCCGCTGGGATTGGCCACGAGCGGTTCAGCCGGATTGAGGCCGGAAAGGATTTCCACCTTGTCGCCCAAGTCGCGGCCGAGTTTCACCGAGCGCGCGCGAATGGTTTGCTTCGCATCGACGATCAAGACTTTCGGGCCATCGGATTGGACAGTGACAGCGTTGCCAGGGACGAGGAGAGTCCGTGCGTCCTGCGGGAAGGCGAACTTGACCTCGGCATACATGCCTGGGAACAATTGACCGTCAGAGTTCGCGACTTGCAGCTCAGTCAGCAGCGTGCGTGACGCCGGATCGAGCGCGCCAGCAGTGCGGACGACTTTCGCGTCGAAGGTTTTCTCCGGAATTTCACGAAATGAGACAGCTGCGCTTTGTCCTGGAGCAACCGAACGCGCGTTTGTTTGCGGAACGGTCACGTAGATTCGGAGCGTGTCGGTCTGCGCGACATGAAAGAGCGCCGACGTTTGACCGCCGTTGCCGGCGGAGACGAGCGCACCGTTATCGATGTTGCGCGTGGTCACGATGCCAGCGAAGGGCGCAACAACTTTTTGGAAACCCTGTAACTTTTCCAGCCGGGCCACGTTCGCTTGGGCGGCAGTGAGATCGGCCTGGCGCGCATCCAGCGCGGATTTCTTCTCGTCGAACTCCTGCGCGGAAACGACTTTCTTGGCGACGAGTTCTTGCCAGCGCGTCAGCGTCGCTCGCGCCAGTTCGGAGTTCGCTACCGCCTGCTGCACGGTTGCGCGCGCCTGGTTCAGCTCCTGATCGATTTCAGGGGTTTCGATTTCGGCCAATAAATCTCCGGCTTCGACCTTGGCACCAATATCAGTGTACCATTTGCGCACGTAACCGTTGGTCCGCGCATAGATCGGTGTTTCCTGAATTGCCTGTGTGCTGCCGGGCAACACAAGATTCGCGGCGCCCTCAGGGCGTTGGGTTGAAACCACGCTTACCGTTGGGCGTTGATCCCGCGCTGCATCCAAAAGCGAAGCGTTGGCGTGCCAGCGCGGCACCATTCCCAAAAGGAAGAGCATCGTCAGCACCCCAACCGTGCCGAGCAGAGCGCGCCGGCTTAGGCCGCGGCCGGTGTTGGTGGCGGAAGATTGGAGGTTGGCTTTGAAAGATTCAATATGTTCGGTCGTAGTCATTCTGTTCTCCTCAATGTTGAGTGACTGGTTCGAGGTGTGTGCTAACAAGATCTGGATCGTCGATCTCGCGCGGTCGCGTTTTATGACGAATCACGCTGAAGACGACGGGGACGAAGAAAAGGGTTGCGACGGTCGCGAGTAGCAGGCCGCCAATGACGGCCCGGCCGAGCGGCGCGTTTTGTTCGCCGCCTTCGCCCAATCCGAGCGCCATCGGCACCATACCGATGATCATCGCGAGTGCGGTCATCACCACCGGACGCAGACGGGTGTGACCAGCGGCAATGGCGGCATCGAGCGCGCTCCGGCCTTCCCGCAATTGTTCGTTCGCGAACGTGATCATAAGGATGCTGTTGGCGGTGGCCACGCCGATGCTCATGATCGCGCCCATCATCGATTCGACGTTGAAGGTGGTGTGCGTCAAAAACAGCATCCACAAAATGCCCGCGAACGCGCCGGGCAACGCCGTGATGATGATGAAGGGATCAGTCCACGATTGGAAGTTGACGACCATCAGGAAATAAATGAGCGCGGCGGCAAAGATGAGACCGAGGCCCAGTTTGCCGAACGCGCTGTTCATGCTTTCAACCTGGCCGCGCACGTTGATCGTGCTGCCGGGCGAAAGTTTGGGGCGAAACTCGTTTACGATTTTTGTAACCTGATCGGAAACGCGACCGAGATCAGCGCCTTGCACATTGGCATAAATATCGAACACCGGTTGCACATTGGTGTGGCTAATATCTGCTGGTGTTTCATTGCGCTCGAGCGACACGAGATTGCTCAGCAGCTGGGGATGCGCCGGATCGTTGCCCGCAAGCGAAGTCGAAGTAATGGCATCGATTGAATTGACCAGGTGCTGCGGAGTCTGGATCGCGACCGGGTAGTTGATTCCACTTTTCGGATCGGTCCAAAAGTTGGGTGTCACCTGGAAGCTGGAGCTGAGTGAGATGAGCAGACTGTTAGCGACATCGCGCTCGGTAAAGCCGAGCTCCTGCGCGCGGGTGCGATCGACTTTTACTCGCAGCTCCGGCGCGTTCGTTACCTGGTGTAGTCCGACATCAACCGCTCCGGGAATTTGTTTCACCCGTGCTTCGATCTGGCGCGCGATTGCATAGTTCGGCTTCTCGGCAAAACCCGCGATCTGGATGTCGATCGGCGCAGGCAAACCGAAATTCAAAATCTGACTGACGATGTCCGCCGGCTGGAAATAAAAACTCAACTGCGGAAAGTGCTGCGCGAGTTTCTCGCGCAGCACTTTCATATACGCAGGAGTCGACCCACGATGATCGGATTTGAGTGAGACGAGAATCTCGCCATCTGCCGAACTGATGGTGGCATTATCACTAAAGGCGAGATTGATGCCCTGCGGTATGCCGATGTTGTCCAATACCAATGCCAGATCGGATGGCGGAACGACTTCGCGGATGGTTTCTTCTACTTCCGAGAAAATTTTCTGGCTCTCTTCCAATCGCGTCCCCGGAGGCGCGTTGACGTGCAAACGGAATTGGCCCGCATCAACCGTCGGGAAGAAATCGCGCCCGACGATCGGCAAGATCGCGAACGCGCTCCCGACCAGAATAAGAAACAGGATGAAAACGCTCAGCCGGTTCTGCAACGACCAAGCCAGGGCATCAACGTAACGCTGACGAAGTTTCTCAAATCGAGTGTTAAATGATTCCTGAATTCGGGTGAAAAAATTGGGCGTCGGCTTTTCACCTTCGTGACCGCGAATGAGATATTTCACCATTACCGGCACGAGCGTGCGCGAGAGGAGATACGACGCGAGCATGGCGAAGACGACGGCGAGCGCGAGCGGGGTGAAGAGATATTTCGCCGGGCCGGTTAGGAATACGACCGAGACGAACACAATACAGATGGCAAGTGTGGAGACGAAGGCGGGGACGGCGATCTGTTGCGCGCCGTCGAGAATCGCACGTTGGATCGGTTTTCCTTGTGCGAGGTTACGGTGAATGTTTTCCAGCTCGACCGTGGCGTCATCGACAAGAATGCCAATCGCGAGCGCGAGACCGCCCAGCGTCATCACGTTCAGGGTGTAGCCGAGCAGGCTCAAAATCGATAACGATGCCAGGATGGACAGCGGGATCGACACCATGACGATGAAGGTGCTGCGCCAACTGCCCAGAAACAGGAGGATCATGGTGGCGGTGAGCAGTGCCGCGATGACACCTTCTTTCACGACGCCGCTAATCGCCGCGCGCACGAAAATGGATTGATCGAACAACTCGGTCATTTCCAAACCAGGAGGCGCGGCGGCGCGCATGCTTGGCAGTAGCGCCTTGATCTGATTGACAATATCGAGAGTCGAAGCGCCGCCGTTTTTCAAGATCGTCAGTAGCGCCGAAGGACTGCCATCCTGGCGGACAACGTTTGTCTGAACCGCGAAACCATCCCGCACATGAGCGACGTCACGGATGTAAACCATCGAGCCATTCACCTGTTTGATCGGCACATCGTTCAGTGCAGCGACCGTATCCGGACTGCTATTGAGCGTGACGGTGAATTCGTGCTCACCAATTTTTGAAGTGCCGCTGGGAAGAGTGAGGTTTTGTGCATTAACGGCGTTGCCGACGTCGAGCGGTGAAAGGCCTTTGGCCAGCAACGCCTGCGGATCCAGATCGACCATGATCTGGCGCGGCTTGCCACCATACGGAAGAGGTAGTGTGGCGCCGCGCACCGGTGCGATCGCCTGCCGCACGCGATAAATGCCGTAGTCGTAGAGCTGCGCTTCGCTCAGGGTCTTGCTGCCCAGCGCGAGCTGCAATATGGGAACGCTCGATGCGTTGTATCGGATAATGAAGGGTGGCTGCGTCCCCGGAGGCATGCGCCGCAAAATGGTTTGCGACACCGCTGTGACCTGCGCAATCGCCGAATCGATACGCACATTCGGTTGAAAGGAAATGCGAATGACCGCGACACCCGCCAGGGTTTGTGACTCTATGTTCTTTACGTTATCGACCGCTGACGAGATAGTGTACTCGCTGAAGGTCGTGATCTGCTTCGCCATTTGATCGGCGGAAAGGCCGTTGTATTGCCAGACCACCGTGACCACTGGAATGTCGATCTCAGGAAAGATGTCCGTCGGCGTATTCTTGATAGAGACCACGCCAAGCAGCAAGATCAAGAGCGCCATCACGACGAACGTGTATGGGCGCCGAAGGGCTAGTTTAACTATCCACATAAGCCGGAGTGAGCTGATAGTTTTGGTCTGCCGCGGTGCGGACCGGCCTGAACAGGTTCTCGTAATTTACCGGTTCCAGCCCGAGCTGCGCGATGTGTGCATCCACCAGATCAGGCAGAAGCAAATGCGGGAAAGGGGATAGCCTCCGCGCGTTTGCTTCTTCTTCGTCGAGGACGATGCGAATAAGATCGCGCAGGCCGGGGTAAATCTGCTCGTAGTTTCGTTGCAGGCGGTTTTTAAGTTTGGAAACCGCGCCGGGAAGGTTCTGGAGGAAAACGGTTACTGTCTCGGTGGTTTCATCAGTGATCATGAGGTGCGAGTTCTTTCGGTTTTTGTGGGTTTATATTTGACTGGTCGTCTATAAAATTGGCAAAAAAAAGAGTTATGCGGTTGCGGTAGCGGCTGGCTTGGCACCCAGTACATCCATCGCTATCTCTTTAAAGTTTCGGAGCAATTCGAGGTCGTTTTGAATGCGGGCCTGGGCAAGCGTGCCGTGGTAACAAGCAAAGAGCGTCTTCGCTTTCGCTTGGGGGTCTGGTGCCTCAATCAAGCCTTGCGCATGAGCGTCCCGAATCGCCGACTCAAAATATTTTATCTTCCGATCGAAAATGCGGTCAACCGTATCGCGCACGACCTTGTCCTGCGTGCTCACCTCGCTCCCAATGCTTAGGAGAGGGCATCCGAGGATGGAGCCGCACTCTCGCTGAAGTCCGGCCAGACGGTCGTGAACATGATCAAAGTAGCGATCGAACCGCTCAAGCGGGGGAATTGTGGGCGAAAAAAGGGCATCCATGTTCGCCTTGTTTTTATTCCACTCCGCTTCCAGTGCAGCAGCCGTGAGCTCGGACTTTGATTTGAAGAAATAATAAAAGCTTCCCTTTTTTGCACCGGCCCGCTCGCAAATTGCGTCCACCGAAGTGGTGCCGTAGCTGTTTTCCCACATCAAATCCAACGCCGCGTCGGTCAGGCGCTTTTTCATGTCACTTACTCGAGGCATGCCACACCTTTACCCGTCTAGACTAATCAGTCAACTATTTTTTAAAACTTTCTTGGTGGCTGTTGTTCGGACTCGGCTGCAGACCGGAACACAGGCTCGCGGCCTGTGCGCCCGACAGGCTTTCAGCCCGGTATCCGGGATGACGCGGTCGCGCACGGGCATTGATAGCGCCGTTAGGCGCGGCATGTTTGTAGCAATGTCTATCTCCCGACCCGCCGAGCTCCGTTAGGAGCGGCATGAAAGGTGGATCGTCCACATGCCGCTCCTACGGAGCTCGGGTCGAATTGTGTGGGCGTGAGTCTATAAACGTGTCGCGCCTAACGGCGCTCTCGAAGGCAGCAACGCTCGTTACGCCGGCGCGTCAACGAAAACGTTTCGCGCAGGAGAGGCGTTGTTCCGCGCAGGCGATCGTGATCCAAAGTTCTTTGTCATCAAGTCCGGCGAACTCGAAATTATCGATGTCACCGGCGATCAGCCCAATACGATCAGGTTGCAAGGCCCCGGAGATTTCACCGGCGATGTTGGCCATCTGACTGGCAGTCCGAAAGTAGTCAGTGCGATCGCGCGATCGGATTGCGAGGTTTATGAAATGTCGGAGGCGGACCTGCGGAAGGTATTGAATCAGGATCCGCAGATAAGCGATCTTATTTTGCAAGCGTTCATCGCGCGGCGGCAATTAATGCGTGAGTCGCCAGAGTTCACCGGATTGCGCGTGATCGGTTCGCGATACTCGCGCGACACCTTTCGGATCCGTGATTTTTTGGCGAAGAATCGAGTGCTCTTTACCTGGCTGGATCTGGAAGGCGATCCGGCGGTGAATCAATTGCTCCAGCAATTCGGAGTGACGGAAGCTGACACGCCCATCGTTGCCTGCGCGCATTGTCTGGTCTTGCGCAATCCATCGAATCGCGAACTGGCTGAAAAGATCGGTATTCGCCGTCCGGTCGAGCACGACGTTTATGATCTGGCCATCGTTGGTTCGGGGCCGGCGGGATTGGCCGCGGCGGTTTATGGCGCGTCCGAAGGATTAAACACGATTGTGCTCGAACACACCGCGCCCGGAGGTCAGGCCGGGAGCAGCATGCGGATCGAAAATTATTTGGGATTTCCGACCGGCATCACTGGAAGCGAGCTGGCCGATCGCGCGGTTCTTCAGGCCGATAAGTTCGGCGCGCGCATATCGATTCCCACGCCGGTAACTAAACTAACCTTCGACAAGACGTATTCCGTTCTTGAATTGGAGGGCGGAGAGAATGTTGTCGCTAAATGTTTGCTCATCGCCACGGGCGCGGAATATCGCCGCCTCGAGGTTGAGCATTGTAGTCGATTCGAAGGCGCTGGCGTTTATTATGCCGCCACACCTAACGAGGCGCAGATGTGCCGCGGCTCGGATGTCATGCTGGTGGGCGGCGGTAACTCTGCCGGCCAGGCTGCGGTTTATCTTTCGCAGAACGCGCGCAAGGTCTTCCTGCTCATTCGTGGCGATGATCTTTGCAAGAGCATGTCGAGTTATCTGGCCCATCGGATCACGAACACCCCCAACATCGAGATCCTTCGCTGCACCGAAGTCATTCGCATGAATGGCGACGGTCATTTGAGTTCGGTTGAAATTTTAAATAAGACCACGGGCGAAAACGAAACGCTGCCAATCGATGCCCTTTTCAGTTTCATCGGCGCGACCCCGCGGACTGATTGGTTACCGTCCGAAATCGAAAAAGATGAGAAACATTTTGTGCGCACGGGAATCGAGCTGGGGGACTCGCGACACTGGACGTTGAAGCGGCAGCCATTTCTATTGGAAACGAGCCGGCCGGGTGTATTCGCAGCTGGAGACGTGCGTTCCGGCTCAGTCAAACGCGTCGCTTCCGCCGTTGGCGAGGGATCAATGGTAGTTCAGTTCGTTCATGAATATTTGAAAACGATGTGAAGTATGTCTGATGGAAGTTGCACCCATCTTTCTGCCATCACCACGATCAAACATCCGACTCGTGGTGAGTGCGCTGAGTGCGTGAAGATCGGGGCCCGGTGGGTGCACTTGAGAACATGTCAGGAATGCGGCCAGACGTTGTGTTGCGACAGCTCGCCTCATCAACACGCCAGCAAACATGCCCGGGCGAGCGGACATCCAGTGATCGCGTCAGCGCAGCCGGGCGAGCGCTGGCTCTATTGCTATCCCGATGACGCGTTTGCTGAGTATTAACGTTCGGCGAAAGCAACTCACTAGGCGCTTTTTGAAACCAGTCTAAGAGTTACACGCGTGCGCATTAGCGACATGAATTGGATGATGGTGGAGGAATATCTCAAGCGAGATGATCGCTGTGTCCTGCCGCTGGGGAGTACGGAGCAGCATGCCTTCTTAAGCTTAAGTGTCGATAGTATTCTTTCTGAGCGAATCGCGGGGGAAGCAGCGGAGCCTTTGGGCGTTCCCGTCTTTCCAGTCGTAGCTTATGGAATCACGCCCTATTTTCGTGCGTTTCCCGGCTCGATTACGTTGCGTGTTGATACTTACTTGCGCGTGGTGGGCGACATTCTTAACGCGATGGCGGAGCAGGGGTTCAGGCGCATCCTGATTGTCAACGGACATGGCGGAAATACGCCCGCACAATCACTTGTTGGTGAGTGGATGGCCGATCACCCGGGTTTGCGGATCAAATTTCACAATTGGTGGAATGCGCCAAAAACATGGGCACAAGTTTTGGCGATTGATCCTGTCGCGTCACACGCCTCCTGGATGGAGAACTTTCCGTGGACGCGACTGGCGAACGTAACCGTGCCCGCTAAGCAGAAGCCGATGAGCGACTTCGACTATTTGCGTCAGCTGGACCCGCGGTCACTGCGTGATTACTTGAAGGACGGTAATTACGGCGGCTATTATCAGCGCGATGATGAGGAGATGATGAACATCTGGCGGATTGGTGTGGAAGAAACGCGCCAACTACTGGAAGATTTCTAAGAAGTCGAACCACTTCTCATTTACTCGGCGGGGGAACGAGAACATGGAGGGCCGAGCTCTGCGAGCCCTCCGTGTAGCACAGCCATCTTGGCTGTGGGGCCAACGGGAATCTTGCCCGTTGATTATTTGTGATATGGCTTAGGGAACTGGGAAAATAAAATCCTTCGACTTCGCTG
>WNGO01002808.1_pt1 | contig 11120 bp, 9 predicted proteins | sample 5400511 | NCBI WGS metagenome assembly WNGO01 (sample SAMN13153380, study PRJNA577476) | soil metagenome | isolation source: 20 cm soil or saprolite under Garry oak tree replicate 2 | place: USA:California | collected 2016-06-15
GTGCGTGTCGCGCTGCTCGAGAGCTTCCTCCTCGCCGGCCTCACCCCGGTCATCGCGCCGATGGCGCCGGGCGGCGGAGCGGGGGGAGATGACGCGGACGGCCTGCCGTTCAACGTGAACGCCGATGACGCGGCGGCCGCGATCGCCGGCGCGCTCCAGGCCGCCGAGCTCCTCCTCGTGTCGGACGTGCCGGGCGTGCAGGTCGATGGCGCGCTCCGCCCCACGCTCGAGATCGGCGAGATCGAAACCCTCATCGAGCTGGGCGTCGCCGCCGACGGCATGGCGGCGAAGCTGCGCGCGGCGACCACCGCGCTCCGGGCCGGTGCCCGCGCCGTCCGCATCGGCGACGCGCGGCTGCTCGATGATTCCCGCTCCGGCACCCGCATCCTCGCTTCCGCCGTACAGCCGGCATGACCATCCTGTCCTCGGGCACGGCGGCGACGCCGGCCGCGCCGGCGCTATTGGACGTCTATGCCCGCGTCGGGCCCCTGCTGGTGAGCGGGGAAGGCGCGGAGCTCATCGCCGCCGACGGGGCGCGGTACCTCGACTTCGTGGCCGGCATCGGGGTGAACGCGCTGGGCTACAATCATCCCGTGATTCGCGCGGCCCTCGAGCGAGCGGCGACCACGGGCATCATCCACGTCTCCAACCTGTACCGTACCGAGCCGGGCGAGCGACTCGCGGAGGAGCTCGTTGCCCGCTCGTTTGCCCACCGTGTGTTCTTCTGCAACTCGGGCGCGGAGGCGAACGAGGCGGCGTTCAAGTTCGCCCGTAAATGGTCGGGCAAGAGCGAAATCGTCGCGTTCTCGGGCTCGTTCCACGGACGCCTCTTCGCGACGCTTGCGGCCACGGACCGGCCCGACTACCGGAAGCCGTTCGAGCCGCTCGTCCCGGGCATCCGCATCGTGGCCCGTGAGGACTGGGCGGCCGTGGATCACGCCGTGTCGGCGTCCCGCACCGCCGCCGTGATCGTCGAGCCGGTGCAGGGAGAAGGGGGCGTCCGGCTCGTGGATGCCGAGTGGCTCGGGTTCGTGCGAGAGCTGTGCGATTCGCGGGGTGTCGCCGTCATCTTCGACGAGGTGCAGTGCGGGCTCGGTCGCACCGGGACGCTGTTCGCCTACGAGCAAACGGGCGTCGTGCCCGACATCCTGACGCTCGCGAAGCCGCTCGCCGGTGGGCTGCCGATGGGCGCCGTGCTCGTGACCAGCGCCGTCGCGGCGGCCCTCAAGCCCGGCGATCACGCTACGACGTTCGGTGGCGGGCCGCTGGTCGCCGGCGTGGCGCTCGACGTTGTGCGCACCATTGCCGACCCGGCGTTCCTCGCCGCCGTGCGCCGCAAGGCCGAATGGCTCGAGGCCCGGCTCGCCCGGCTCGCGACCGCAACGAAACGCGTGGCCGATGTGCGGGGGCGCGGCTTGATGTGGGGCATCGAGCTAACCGAGCCGGCCACACCCTTCGTCTCGGCGGCGCGAGAGCGCGGCCTGCTCGTCGTCACCGCCGGGCCGCAGGTGATCCGCCTGCTGCCACCGCTGGTGATCACGGAAGCGGAGCTGGAACGCGGGGTCGCGATCTTGGAGGACGTGCTCGCGTGACCGCCCTTCCCATCCTCCACGGGGAGAAGGGAGAAGGGAAGGGGACTCTCCGGGGCACGGAGCGAATCTCTCCACTCTCCCCTCTCCCTGGTGTGGCGATCAGGGGAGCGATGCTCGCCGATGTTCCCAGTCTCGAAGCGCTCATGGCGCCTTACGTGGCAACCGGCGACCTCCTGCCGCGCAGCAACTACGATCTCTGCCGGCACATCAAGGAGTACGTCGTCGCAGAGGCGGGCGTGGATCTGGTCGGATGCGGCTCGCTCAAGATCTACTCCCCGGATCTGGCGGAGGTCGCGGGAGTCGCGGTTCGCGAGGATTGGCAGGGGTCGGGCATCGGTCGGGCCCTGCTAGAGACCCTGATTGCCGAGGCGCGTGGCTTTGGGCTCGCCGAAGTGCTCGCGCTTACGCGTAAGCCGGCGTTCTTCTTGAAGCTCGGCTTTGGGCCCGCGGAGCGGGAGCACTTCCCGCTCAAGGTATGGGCGGACTGCGCACGGTGCCCTCGACAAAGCTGTTGCGACGAAGTGGCAGTAGTGTTGAGGTTGTAGAACGGACGTTGACACCCTCCCGTCGTCCCAAGGAAATTCCCGGACGTTAGGGTTCTACGAGGAAGGCAGATGGGCCGGGTCATTTTCTGGGATGTCGATACCCAATACGACTTCATGCACGCCGACGGGAAGCTGTACGTGCCCGAGGCGGAGCGAATTATTCCCAACTTGAAGCGCCTCTCCGACTACGCCCACGGGCACGCCATTTGCGTTGTGGCGAGCGCCGACGACCACGTAGCGAGCCATCCCGAGATCTCGGAGACGCCCGACTGGCGAAGCACTTTCCCGCCTCACTGCATGCGAGGAACGGCAGGTCAGAAGAAGATCCCCGAGACGGCGCTGCGGGATCCACTCGTCATCGAGCCCGCGAGGGTCGACCGCCCTGTGCTGGCCGACCGGTTGCGGGCGCATAAGGGGGATATCCTGTTCCACAAGCATCGCTTCGACGTGTTTACGAACGAGAACGTGCCCGCCGTCCTCGATGTGCTGAACCCGGACGACATAGTGCTGTACGGGGTGGCGACCGATGTGTGCGATAAGGCGGCCGTCGAGGGCCTGCTCGAGCGCCGTCCCCATACCCGGCTGTTCGTGGTGACGGACGCGGTGCGCGGGATCGACAAAGACGTCTCGGACCAGTTGCTCAAGGATTGGGGCGACGAGGGGGTTCGTCTCGTGAAAACCAAGGAAGTCGTGGAGGAGGGGCTCGTCGCAGATCTCGCCCGCGCCGGCGCATGACCGCCCGCGCCGCACCCGCGCCGCCCGCATTCGGGCGGTTCTTTCTACCCGGTCCCACGGACGTCCATCCCGAAGTCATGGCCGCGATGCAGCGGCCCATGATTGGTCATCGTTCCGGAGCCATGGAGCAGCTGCTGGCCGGCTTTGAAGCACCGCTCGGGCGGCTGTTCCGGACCGCGCGTCCCGTGCTGGTCGGCACCACGTCGGCCACCGGCTTCATGGAGATGGCGGTCCGGAACGGCGTCCGCCACCGCGCCCTGTCGATTGTCAACGGCTCGTTCAGCGAGCGGTTCGCGAACCTGGTCCGCGCGTGCGGGAAGGAGTGCATCCGACTCGATGTGCCGCTGGGGTGCGCGGTCGAGCCCGATATGCTGCGGGACACGCTCCGGCGTACGCCCGTCGACTCCGTAACCGTGGTCCACTCGGAAACGTCCACCGGAGTGCTGCAGGACGTCGAGACCCTGGCCACGGTCGTCCGGGAATTCGACGACGTGCTGCTGCTGGTGGACGCCGTGACGTCCCTCGCCGGGTCGCCCGTCGAGACCGACCGCTGGCAGCTCGACTTCGCCCTCACGGGCTCGCAGAAAGCGCTGGCGCTGCCGCCCGGCCTGGCGCTGGGCGTCGCCTCCGAGCGCATGCTCGAGCGCGCCCGGACGCTCCCGGCGCGGGGGCTGTATTTCGATCTGGTGAGCTTCCTCGACGCCACCACGAAGCACCAGCCGACCAACACGCCGGCGATCCCCCTGTTGTTCGCGCTGGAAGCCCAGCTCGGTCGCATCGAGCGGGAGGGCGGCGTGGAAGAGCGCTGGGCTCGCCACGACGCGATGCGTCGCCACGTCGAGGACTGGGCCGAACGTCGTGGCGTCGCCTATCTGCCGCGCGAGGGGCGCCGCAGCTGGACCGTGTCGTGCCTCAAGCTGCCGCAGGGCAAGGGTGCGAAACAGATCGTGGGGGCGCTGAAGCAGGCGGGGTGGACGATCGGCTCCGGGTACGGACCTCTGAAGGAGTCCACGATCCGCATCGGGCACATGGGCGATCACACCGTCGCGGCGCTGGACGAGCTGCTCGCCTTGCTGGACGGGCTCGTGGCGTGACCTACCGCGTGGCCGTCGCCGACCGCGTGGCGGAAACTGGTCTCAAGCTGCTCGGCGCGACGCCGGAAATCGAGATCGCGAACTGCGCCGGAAAGCCTCGCGAAGAGCTGGAGCGCGCGTTGGCGGGCGCGCACGCGCTCATCGTGCGGAGCGAAACGCGCGTGACGGCCGACCTGCTCACGCGCGGCCCCAACCTGCGCGTGATCGCCCGCGCCGGGACGGGCGTCGACAACATCGACGTGCACGCGGCCACGCGCCGCGGCATCGCGGTCATGAACACGCCGGGCGCCAATACCGTCAGCGCCGCCGAGCACACCATGGGGCTGTTGCTCGGCTTGGCCCGCCACATCCCCTGGGCTGCCGAGGCGATGCGCCGCGGCGAGTGGGATCGCAAGCGGTTCGAGGGCACCGAGCTGCGCGGCAAGACGATCGGGATCGTGGGGCTCGGGCGCATCGGCGGGCACGTGGCCCAGCTGGCGCGGGCGTTCGGCATGCAGGTGGTCGGGCACGATCCGTATCTCTCGCCCGAACGCGCCGCCGAGCTGCAGCTCAAGCTGCTTCCCCTCGATCAGCTGCTCGGCCAGGCCGACGTGGTTACGCTCCATGTCGCGCACACCGAGCAGACCCATCACCTCATCAACGCCGAGCGGCTCAAGCTCATGAAGCCCACGGCGGTACTCGTGAATACGGCCCGCGGCGAGCTCGTCGACGAAGCCGCTCTGGCCGACGCGCTCCGCGAGAAGCGCATCGGCGGTGCCGCCATCGACGTGTTCGCCGTCGAGCCGCTGCCGTCCGACGCGCCGCTCCGCAAGCTCGAGCGGGTGATCCTCACGCCCCACCTCGCGGCCTCGACCGCCGAGGCCCAGGAGCGCGTGAGTGTCGAGATCTGCGGCGCCGTCCGGGACGCCCTGCTGGTCGGCGATCTCTCGTTTGCCATCAACGTGCCGGGTATTTCCGGTGACCTGCTGCGGCGGCTCGGTCCCTTGCTCGACATGGCCCGCCGCCTGGGTCGGCTGGCGCTGGCGCTCGTGGATGGCCCGGTCAGCGCCGTGGAGGTCGATTACGGGGGGAAGGACGACGCGGCGCCGCGTCCCGTGCTGATGGCGGCAATCGAGGGCTTGCTCTCGGCAATGAGCGTCGAGCCGGTAAGCCTCGTGAACGCGCTGCTAATCGCCGAAGAGCGGGGCATCCGTCACGCGCGCCGCACCGGGCCGCCCGAGCCTGGCTTCGAGACCACGATCGGTGTCACGCTCGAAGCCGCTCGCGGCCGGGCACGCGTCGCCGGCACCGTGATGGGCAACGAGCACGGCCGCGTCATCCGGATCGACGACTATCACGTCGACGTGGCGCCCGAAGGCTGGATGCTGGTGGTTCGCAACCGCGACGTTCCCGGTGTCATCGGCCGCGTTGGCACCCTGCTCGGGGGCGCCGGAATCAACATCGGCAGCTACCACCAGGCCCGGGTCTCCTTCCCGGGCCATGACGCGCTGGCGGCGATCACGGTCGACCAGCCCCTTACCAATGGCGTGCTCGATGAGCTGGGCAGGGTGCCGGACATCCAGTTCGTCAGGTTGGTGAATTTCGGGGACTGAGCGGCAGGTGTCCGGGCATCTGTCATTCATACCGCAACGACTCCACCGGATCCACCGCGGCCGCGCGCCGCGCCGGCAGGATGCCCGCCAATAGTCCCACGCCGATCAGGATGGCCACGCAGGTGAGCGCGATGGGCCACGACAGCTTCGGATTCAGAATGTATTGCATCGCCGGGTTTCCGTCCGTGGGAATGGCGTCGACCCCGATCACGATGAGCGTCGCGACCGCCAGGCCCACCAGCCCGCCCGACACGGCGATCGTCATCGCCTCGAAGAGAAACTGCGTCATGATGTGCCACCGTCGGGCCCCAAGTGCCAGCTTGATGCCGATCTCCTGGGTGCGCTCCTTCACGACGACGTACATGATGTTGGCGACGCCGACGCCCGCGATGAGCAGCGTGAAGGCGCCGACGAGCCCCAAAAAGATCTGGATCCCGAGGCCGACGGCGAGGTTCTCCCTCTCGCTCTCGATGAAGTCCCACATGCCCAGCGCCCGCTGATCCTGGGGGTCGAAGCGGTACTTCCGGCCCAGCACGCGGTATAGCTCCGCCTTCACGATGGGGCCCCGGGACGCGTCCCGCGGCTGCACGATGAGGTGGTTCACCCACCGATTTCCGTAGATCGTGTGGAACGTGGAATAGGGAATGACTCCACGGTCCGCGTCGGGCCCGTTGTTGCTCGAGTCCTGGAATTTCTTCTGCAGCACCCCGACGACGATGAACGGCAGTCCATCGATGACGACGGTCTTCCCGATCGGATCGACGCCCTTGCCGAAGATCCGCGCCGCCAGCTCGTTCCCGAGGAACAGCACGCGCCGTTTCTGCGCGACGTCGGCGGCGCTGATGAAACGCCCGCCGGGCGCGGGCTCCATGTGCCGCATCGTTTCGTGCTCGGGACCGACGCCCTCGAGGAATGCGTTGGTGCGCGTCCGTCCCACCTGGTACGAGGTGCCCCATCGTCCGTAGGACACGCTGCCGTGGTCGACGTCCGGGATCGCGTTTCTGATCAGGTCCAGATCTTCCTCCACCAGGCGGATTCGGCGGCCCTGCGCCAACCCCGCGAAGGATGTGCTGGTCTCGCCGCCGTAGACCATGAAGATCCGCTCGCCGGCGCCCAGCAGGCCGTCACGGATCGTACGCTTCAGACCCTCTCCGAACGCCAGCAGCAACACGACCGCGAGCGTTCCCCAGGCCACCGCGAAGAAGGTGAGGAACGCGCGCGTACGCTGCGCCTTCAGGTCGCCGATGAAGTCCTGGAGCAGGATGAAGAGCATGCTAGCTTCTCAGCGCGTCCACCGGATCGAGCGCCGCCGCGCGTCTGGCCGGCATCAGGCCGGCCGCGAACGCGACCGTCGCCAGCAGGGCCAGCGTCGCCACCAGGACGCTCGGGGAGATGGTCGGCGCGCCGACGAACTCCCGGATCGGCAAGCCACCCAGCGCCGCGACGAGGCCCACCGAGAGCAGGAAGCCGAGCGTCGCCCCCATCAGCACGATCATGAGTGCCTCGGCGAGGAACTGGCGCAGGATGTCGGTCCGACTGGCGCCCACGGCGCGGCGGATCCCGATTTCCCGCGTGCGCTCCCGCACCACGATGTACATGATGTTCGCGACGCCGATGCCGCCCACCAGCAGCGTGAAGCTTCCGACGATCGCGAAAAACGCGTTGAACGCGACGAACATCTGGCCGAATCGCGTTTCCCATTCGCTCGTGTCCCAGAAACCCAGCGCGTCCTTGTCCGTCGGATCGAATTTGTCCTTCCGCCCCAGCGTCTCGTACACGTGCCGCTCGGCGACCTTCGTGAGCTCGGCGGATTTGGCGCGGTAGACGATGTTGTTCAAGAAGCGATTGCCGAATAGGGCGTAGTGCGTCGTCGCCGGAATGAAGATCCGATCCTTGTCCCGCTGCTGATAGGACGAGTTCTGGAGCTTGGGGCGCATGACGCCCACGATCGTGAAGGGCGTGTCGCCCAGGAAGATCTGTCGCCCGACGGCCGAGTCGTGGCCGAACAGCAGTGTGGCCAGCTCGTCCCCCAGCACCGCCACCCGGCGCCGTTCGGCGACGTCCCGATCGTTGATGAAGCGGCCCCCGGCTTGGGCGATGATGTTGCGCATCACCCCGTAGGCGGGGACGATTCCGGTGATGGCAGGAGAGGCGGCCTTCACACCCCGCCGGACGCGGGCGCTCCGGGTGATGAACTCCGGGCTGATGTACTGGATTTCCGTAACTTCCTGAGCGATCGTCGGCACGTCGTCCGGCAGGAGACGGATCGGGCGGCCGTCGGGGAAGCCCTCGAACGGCTTCGTGGTCCGCCCGCCGAACAGGATCACGATCCGGTCGCCCAGGCCGTGAAAGCGCTTCCGGGTCTGGCGCTCCAGCCCGACACCGAAAGCCAGCAGGACCACCACCGCCACCGTGCCCCAGGCGATTCCCAGGACGGTCAGCGAGGTGCGGAGCTTCTGGGCGCGCAGGTCGGCGACGAATTCACGCCACACGTCAGGTGATCTCGCGTGGCGGTGGCTCGACCAGCGACTCACCCTCCTTCAAGCCCTCCAGCACCTCGATGTTGATGGCGTCGGAGAGGCCGGTCTTGATGAGGCGCTCTTCGGTCTTGCCGGCGTCGGTCCGGACCGTCACGAAGCTCGAGTCGTTGCGATGCGTGACCAGCCGCTCGGGGATGTACAAGACACTGTCGCGTCGGGCGATGATGACCTCCGCATTGGCCGAATAACCGGCGCGCAGCTTGGCACCCGCCACCTCCGTCAAGGCGATCTCGATCGGGAAGACCGTCGCCTCCTCCTGTTTGTGCGCCTTGAGCCAGATTTTCGCGAGCTGGCCCTTCACGCTCGCGCCGGGCAGGGCGCCGATCTTCAGCGTCACGGGCATGCCTTCCTGCAGCCGGCCGACGTCGATTTCGTCCACGGTTCCCCGGAAGATCAGGTCCCGCATCGCCGCCATGCGCATCAACACCGTCCCCTGCTGGTACGGCGTCAGGGGTACCACGGGATCGCCGATCTCGATGGAATCTTCGAGGACGTAGCCGTCGATCGGGGCACGGACGAAGGTCTCGATCTGCTTATCGCCGGCCTGTACCTTGCCGCCCTCTTGGAGCGCGAGGCGCTCCCGCGCCAGGGAAGCTTGCGTGCGCGCCTCGTCCACCTGCCGCTCGGTACCCTCGAAGTCGGCGGCGGAGATCATGTTTCGATCATGCAGTTCCTGCTGGCGGGCCAGTTCGCGCTCAACATTCTTGAGCTCGATCTCGCGGAGCTCCGCGTTGCGTCGCAACTCGAGCATCTCGAGCGGGGTGGGGTTGGGGGAGATTTCCAGCAGCGGCTGGCCCGTCTTGACGAAGTCACCGACTTCGGCGAACCGTCGCCGTACCACTCCACCCAGAGTCGACTTGACGCTCACCTCGACCCGGGGCTCGATCGTGCCGACGGCGATTGCCTTATCGACCAAAGAGCCGCGAGTCACTTTGACTGTCTTCGGCTCGTTGCCCTTCTTGTCGCCGAGCTTACCGGCGGCCGCCAAGGCGCCGAGGCCGAGAACGGCGACCGCGCTGGCGATGGCGAACACTCTGCGGCGCTTCATCTTAGACGGCTCCGCTCAGGTGGGTGAGAGAGGATACGCGTTCTTTACGGGATCCGGTGTCGATTGGTTGCGGACTCGAGGGACAAGGGCACCGCCCCTGATAGGATGGCCGGGACCGGGAAAGGGTTGCGGGGTGCTGGGGCCGCCGGGTTTGCTTGCTCCGCCACCGACCGGGGTCTAGTATAAACGACCGGTCCCAACCAGTGTGGAGCCCCGGACATGGCGTCGTGCTCGCTGCGGTTGCGAACTCTGGGGGGTCTCGCTGTGGACGGCGATCCCCGGCCTGCGCTGGGGGCGGCCACCCAGCGGCGGCCCCTGGCCCTGCTTGCGCTCCTCGCTTCGGCGCGGGAGCGTGGCGTGAGCCGCGACAAGCTGCTTGGCTATCTGTGGCCGGAGAGCAGCGAGGAGAAGGCCCGTCATCTCCTGAACCAGGCTCTGTACGCGCTCCGCCGCAACCTGGCGGCCGATGACCTGTTCCTCGGCTCGAGCGAGTTGCGGCTCAACCCGGGGGCGCTGGGCGCCGACATGCGCGAGTTTGAAGAGGCCCTGGATCGAGGAGATCCCGAGCGCGCAGCGGCGATCTACGCGGGCCCTTTCCTCGACGGCTTCTTTCTGAGCGATGCCCCGGAGTTCGAGCATTGGGTCGAAGCCGAGCGCACGCGCCTGGCGTCGCGGGCAGAGCGAGCGCTCGAGACGCTCGCAGCGGGCGCAAAAGCGCGAGGCGATCACCGCGCAGCCGCAGAATGGTGGCGTCGACTCACGGCGCTCGATCCGCTGAGCTCCCGATTCGCCCTCGGCCTGATGGAGGCGCTTGTCGCAGCGGGTGATCGCTCCGGCGCGCTGCGGCACGCGCGGGTTCACGAGGAGCTGCTCGCTCAAGAGATGGGCATGAGTCCCGATGCGCGAGTGGCGGCGCTTGTGCAGAAGCTGCGCGACGAAGCGGGATCGAACTCGAGCGAGCGCGTGGTAGTGCGGCGCGCCGCCGGCGCCCGCCCGTTTGCCGCGGCGCTTGCAGACCGCTACACCATCGAGCGTCAGCTGGGCCGGGGCGGCACGACCAACGTTTATCTGGCACGCGATCGCAAACACGACCGGGCAGTTGCTCTCAAGGTGCTCCACCCGGAACTGTCTTCCGTCGTCGCGGCGGAGCGTTTTCTGCGTCAGATCCGCCTGCTCGCGCGGTTACGGCATCCTCATGTGCTGCCGCTGTATGACTCAGGGGAAGCCGACGGATTCCTGTTTCTGGTGACCCCCTACATCGAAGGCGGCTCGCTGCGGGCGCGGCTCACACGCGAACACCGGCTTTCGGTGGTCGAGGCCCTTGGGCTTACCCGCGAAGTGGCGGAGGCGTTGGACCACGCCCACGCTCACAACGTGCTGCACCGCAACATCAAGCCGGAGCACATCCTGCTCGATGCGGGGCATGCCGTGGTCGGGGGGTTTGGGATCGTGCGGGCGCTCGAGGTGGCGCACGAGGAGATTCTCACCGCCGAGGGCCTGCGGGTGGGGACGCCGCGGTACATGAGCCCGGAGCAGACCGCCTGCCTGACGCTCGATGGGCGCAGCGATCTGTACAGCCTGGCGTGCGTGCTCTACGAATTGCTGAGCGGGGCGCCACCGCCGAGTGCGGCCGAGCCTGCGCCGATCCGGACACTCCGGCCGGAGGTTCCGGAGTCGGTGGAGGTGGCGCTGGCCCGCGGGCTGGCGCGCGCGCCGTCGGGTCGATTCGAGACGGCGAGCGAGTTCGCGCGGGCCCTCAGCGCGTAGCGAGTATCGTCGGCGGCGCCGACGACGATCGTTACTGGCGGGGCTAGTCGAGGTGCGGGGCCTCCTTCGCTTCGAATCGTAGTAGCTCTCCGTTTGGCCCATCACCCTTCGGCACGGCCTAGGGTCCGCTGTGCCTCATCGAGTACGTTCACGGCGATCCGGCGCAACACGTGGTCGTTCGCATACAGGGCGGCATAGAGCGCCTTG
>WNGO01002809.1_pt1 | contig 11119 bp, 11 predicted proteins | sample 5400511 | NCBI WGS metagenome assembly WNGO01 (sample SAMN13153380, study PRJNA577476) | soil metagenome | isolation source: 20 cm soil or saprolite under Garry oak tree replicate 2 | place: USA:California | collected 2016-06-15
GAATCTGGTGCAGCACGAACTCTCCGGCGGCGGTGTGGACCGTGTGGCCCGCGTTCGCCCCGCCCTGATACCGCACGACCAGATCGGCGCGCTCGGCGAGCACGTCGACGATCTTGCCTTTGCCCTCGTCGCCCCATTGGGCGCCGACGACCACGACGCAGTGAGTCTTAGGTCCGAACATGGCTCCCCAGCAAAAACGCCCCGAGGTCGGGGCGTTGGAGTATCCTCCGAGGGAAGCTAGACCCATGAGCATCGGGCGTCAACGCAGCCCGGCAGGTCGCTGCCCTTAAGGGCAGTGCATCACCGTGCCCGGGTTCAGCCCGGGAACAGCCCGGCCGCCACTCCCCGGGCCACCTCCCGCACGCCCTCCAGCGTCAGGCGCTGCGCCGAGTCGCGCGGCGAGTGGACGACGCGCGCCGTCCCCCAATCGCCTCGCATGATCGTGACCGCCTCCCGCGCCACGCCGGCCAACACGAGACCGTCCACCAGCACGGGTAGCCAGCGCGCCCGCCGGGCCCCGAGCGACGCGGCCACTCGGACCACGGCAGGCCCGGCGCGATGGATGAAGGCGATGGTCCTTCCGCGGTCGTCGATGCCATCGAAGTTGACGATCGTGGTGTCGCCGAGCAGGTTCGCCCGCTCCCGCACCAGCGCGCGCGCGCCGAGCAGGCCGTATTCCTCGGCATCGGGGAAGAGTACGCCCACTCCCGCGTCCGGCGGCACGGCGTCCAGCGTGGCGAGGACCGCCACCACTCCCGCCGCGTTGTCGACCGCCCCCGCCGAGCGATTGGTCACACCGTTGGCCGCCAGCAGCAGGATGCCGGCGACGCCGGTGACGCAAAGGAAAATGTCGGCCAGGCCCGCGTGGAGCGGCCCGAGCAACGCGCGCACCGCCAAGGCGAGGAGCTCGAGCGCGCCGAGGGTCACCAGCGCCGCGGCCAGGAGGCGCGTCGCCATCGAGAGCGGCTGGCCTTTCGAGTCGTAGTGCGCAACGAGCCACGCGGCGACGCGAGTCCGGGGGCGGACGGCGATCAGGTTGACGCCCTCGAGCGGCGTCCGCCCCAAGCGGTGTAGCAGCGACCGCCCCGCGAAGCGGTGCTCCATCACCACCAATCCACGCGCTGCGAGCTCGCGTTTCAACAGCTCCCGGACCTGGTGGTTCGCCGCCGTGCCGGTGAGCCGCGGGACCGCGATGACGGCGAGCAGCGCCGGGTAGTCCGTCACGCGGCGACGAGCTTCACCACCCGCTCCCGGTCCGACGCCGCCACGGGCGCAAGCGGCGGCCGCACGGGCCCGCCGTACAGCCCCCCCACGGCGTCCATCGCTGCCTTCACGCCCGCGGGCCCGAGCTTCCCCACGACCTCTCGGTCGAGCGGGGCGAGCCGCTCCTGCAGCTTCCCCGCGCCCTCCCGATCGCCGGCGCGGAAGGCGGCGAACACCTGGGCGCAGAGCGCCGCCGCGAAACAGGCCACCGCGAGGATGCCCCCGTCGCAGCCCAGCTCCAGGCCGGCATACAGGAGCGATCCCGAGCCGACAAAGACCGACCACTGCGGCGCGGCGTCGCGGTACGCCGCGAGGTTCTTCGCGTCGCCCGAGGAGTCTTTGACGCCTACGATGTTGGCGTGCGCCGCGAGCTGCCGCAGCAGGCCGGCGGCGATGGGGAGGTGAGTGTACTTGGGGATGTTGTAGACGAGCACCGACACGGGGCTCGCGTCGGCCACGGCACGATAGTAGTCCGCGAGGCTCGCGGGAGAGACGGCGCCGGAAAAGTAGCCGGGAGGCCGCACCAGCACGGCATCGGCGCCCTCGGCCGCGGCCGCCCGGGTCAACGCCACCGCCTGCCGGGTGGACTCTCCGCCCGTCCCCGCGATGAGCCAGCGCTTGTCCGGCAGCACCTCCCGCACCCACGCAACCATCCGGCGTTGCTCGTCCGGGTCGAGCAGGGCCGATTCGCCGGTCGAGCCCGCCACGACCACCCCGTCGAGCCCCGCGGCGACGAGTCGGGTCACATTGTGGCGCAGGTGGACCGGAGCGACGTCTCCCGTCGCGCTGTCGAACGGTGTGGTGATGGGGGCGAGCACCCCCGCGAGCTGCCGCTCCGTCACTGGCCCGGAGTCGCCTCCGCAGGCGTGGCGGTGCGCGAGCGGCGTCGCAGCGAGCGCATCTGCTTCTCGAATTGCGCCGGATCGGTGGTCGCGGTGAGGGCCGTCTCGTACGTCACCAGCTCGTCCGCCACCAGGTCCATCAGGTGCTGATCGAACGTCTGCATGCCGTACTCGTCCCGTGCCTCGCGCACGTAGTCGGGTAGATCGGCCGTGCGGCTCGCGTCTTTGATCAGCTCGCGCACCTCCCCGGTGCAGATCAGGATCTCCACCGCCGCCACCCGTCCGTGGCCGTCGGCGCGCGAGAGCAACCGCTGCGATACGACCGCCTGCAGCGCCTCGCACAATCGCAGCCGGGCGACCTCCTGCTCCTCGGGCGGGAACATCGAGACGATGCGGGTCACCGTGGTGACGGCGTCGGGGGTGTGCAGCGTCGAGATCACGAGATGTCCCGTTTCGGCGGCTTTCAGCGCGGTGTCGATGGTCTCCGCATCTCGCATCTCGCCGATCAAGACGACGTCCGGGTCCTGGCGCAGCGCGGCGCGGAGCCCCGCCCGGAAGTCGTCCGTATCGACCCCGATTTCGCGCTGCGTCACCGAGCAGTTGATGTCGCGGTGCAGGAACTCGATCGGATTCTCGAGCGTGACGATGTGCTTGTTCTGCGTCTGATTGATGTGGTTCACCATGGCCGCCATGGTCGAGCTCTTCCCCGAGCCCGTCACGCCCGTCACGAGGATCAGCCCCCGCTCGGCCGAGGCGACGCTCGAGAGGATCGGCGGCAGCTTGAGGGTTTCGAACGTCGGGACGTCGAACGGGATCACGCGCATCACGATCATGAACGAGGAACGCTGGCGCAGGATGTTGACGCGGAACCGCCCGACGCCGGGCACGCCCCAGGAGCAGTCGTAGTCGCGCAGCCGGTCGATCCGGGCGCGGTCCTCGTCGCTGGGAAGCAGGTGCAGGGCGATCGCCTTCGTCTGCTCCGGCGTCAGGCGATGCTTCGTGAGGGCTACGAGCTTCCCGTCGATCCGGGCCCGGAACACATCCCCGGCTTTGATGTGGAGGTCGGACGCGCCGCGGTCGATGGCCGCCTTGATGATCTGCTCGATGCCGCGCGGTTGCCCGGCGGCGGCGCCCGCGCGGGCGCTCTTGCCTTTTTCCTCAGTCACCTAGTATCCGGCCTCCGGGTCGACCGTGTTGGCGAGCGGGGACCCTGCAAGATAGCGCCGGATGTTCTCCACGATCAGTCCCGTCTCGCGCTCCCAGAAGCGCGCCGTCACGGCGGCGACATGGGGGCTCACGAGCACGCGCGGGTGGCGCCAGAAGGGGTGGCCCGGGGGCAGCGGCTCCGCTCCGAAGACATCGAGCGCGGCGCCTCGAAGCCGAGAGGTGTCGAGCGCGCCAAGCAGCGCCGGTTCGTCCAAGAGCGTCCCGCGAGACACGTTCACGACGACGGCATCGAGCGGCAGCCGCTCCAGCACCGCCCGGCTTACCGCGCCGCGTGTCTCCGCGGTGTGGGGCGCGGCGATCACCAAACAGTCACTTTCAGTGGCGAGCCGCGGCAGGTCGCCGAGCCCGCCCACCCAGCGGACGCCCGGCGGCCCGCCGCGCGCCGGCCGCCGCCGCACGCCCGCCACGCTCATCCCGAGGGCCAGCCCTCGCCGCGCGATCGCGGCGCCGATGCCGCCCAGGCCGAGCACCCCGAGCCGCAGGTCGCCGAGCTCCCGGACGCGGACCTCCAGATCCGCGAACTCTCGCCGGGCCCACCGCTCCGCCGCCTGGAACTCCCGCATCCGATCCAGGCCGCGGGCGAAGTAGGCGATGGCGGCGATCGTCCAGTCGGCGATCGGCTCGGCGTGCACCGCCGCCGAGTTGGTGAGCACGACCCCGCTCCCCGCGAGCTGGTGCGGTAGGCTCGCGCCCACGCCGGCGGTGCCGGAGTGCGCCCACTTGAGCGTGCCCTGCCCGGCCGCGACCACGCCGGGCGGGACGCCGTAGCCGATGTAAATCTCCGCGCCGCGGGCGGCCGCCACCGCCTCCGGCGTCCCCGACCCGCCGTCCCCGTCCGAAGTGGCGGACGCCTGGACGAGGACCATCTCCCAGCCGGGGCCCAGGGCCTCGCGAATCGTCTGCGCGGCCGCCGGCGGGATCCGCCAGGCGGCGAGTGGCGACATCAGATCGACGACGATCCGCCGGGGGAGCGTCACTCGCCGGTGGACACGGTCCGCACGCCGGGCTGATGGAGCAGCGCCACCATCACCTCGTCGTGGAGCCGCTTGGGCCCGAGCAGCGTGAAGTCGATCACGAGGTCCACGTTCTCGCGACGGCTCGCCTGCCGCTCGATCTCGAGTCCCGTCCGCCGCACGACGGCTTCGAGCTCGTCCAGCACGGCGGGGTCCGGGTGCGCATGCACGGATAACGTGCTCCGGGTGGATTGCCGCGCCACAAGCTTTTCCACCCGCCCGAGACCCTGCAGCACCACCAGGACGAGCAGGGTGGTGCCGCCCGCTTCCCAGTAGAACGTCGCGCCGAGGGCGACCCCGATGGCCGCGACGACCCAGATTGTGGCCGCGCTCGTGAGGCCGACGACGGCGCCGCGCGCGTGAAGGATCGTGCCGGCCCCGATGAACCCCACGCCGGTGACGATCTGCGCGGCGATGCGCGTCGGGTCGGCGGTTCCGGCGGCCAGCGTGATCGAGAGCTTCGTGTAGAGCACCGAGCCGATGCAGATGAGGATGTTCGTCCGCAGACCGGCCGGCTTCCCGCCGAGCTCGCGCTCCAGACCGATCGCGCCCCCGAACAGCGTCGCGAGAGCCAGCTGGAGGAACAGCTCCAGCCGGAACATCTCCACCATCCGCGCCACGAAGTGCTGCATCAGGCCCCCCTTCCCTCGGCGCCTTCGAGGAACCCCATCCGGCGGCGTACCTGGGCCATGGTGCGAAGCGCGATGGCGCGCGCCTTGGCCGCGCCGGCCCGGAGCAGATCCGTGACCTTGCGCGGCTCCGCCTGGAGCCGTTGTGCCCGCTCGCGGATGGGGGTGAGCCCGGCTATCATATTGTCCGCCAGCACCCGCTTGCAGTCGAGGCAACCCCATCCTGCGGTGCGGCAGTTGTGCGCCACCAGCTTGAGCGTGTCCGGTGGCGAGAAGCCCTGGTGAATGGTGAACACGTTGCAGAGGTCGGGGTTGCCCGGGTCCTTGCGCGTGACGCGCGCCGGGTCGGTGGCCGCGGGCTTGAGCTTTTCCCAGATGACCTCGGGCGGGTCGAAGAGGGCGATCGTGTTGCCGAGGCTTTTCGACATCTTGGCCTGGCCGTCGAGCCCGAGGACGCGCTTCGCGGTCGACAGCAATGCCTGCGGCTCGGCGAACGAGAACCCATTCGCGAACCGCGTGTTCCAGCGACGCGCGATCTCCCGCATCAGCTCGAGGTGCTGGAGCTGATCTTCGCCCACCGGCACGAGTGTTGCCTCGTACAGCAGCACGTCGGCCGCCTGGAGCACGGGATAGTTCAGGAGCCCCGCCGGCACGCTCTCCTGGCGCTGCGCCTTGTCCTTGAACTGGGTCTGCCGCTCGAGCTCGCCCAGGGGCGTGACGGTGTTCAGGAGCCAGTAGAGCTCCGTGTGCTCGGGGACGTGCGATTGCACGAAGACCGTGGCGCGCGCCGGATCGATGCCGGAAGCGAACAGCCCGATCGCCATGTCGATCGTGCGCTGGGCCAGGGTCGCCACATCGTAGGGCTGCGTGATGGCGTGCAGATCCACGACGCAGAACAGGCAGTCGTGTTGGTGCTGCAGCTTGACCCAGTTTTGGACGGCGCCGAGGTAATTGCCGATGTGCAGCTCGCCCGAAGGCTGGATGCCGGAAAAGACGCGCGCCATGGGCTCACAACCTACGACGGTGGAGGTCGGCGCCGCAAGGTGCGAGAGCTCAAAGACTTAGTCGATGTCGCCAAACACGCCGCGGAGCGCGCCGCGCGCTTCCTCGGCAGCACCACGCCCGCGAGCAGCCGTCACTGGATCGAAAAAGGCCGCCACGATTTCGTCACCGAGGCCGACCGGCAGGCCGAAGCGCTGATCGCCGAGATCCTAGTGCATGCGGTGCCGGAGTCGTGTGTGGTGGGAGAAGAGCTGTCGCCGGCGGGCGCGCGCGTGGGCGACGTGGTGTGGATCGTCGACCCGCTCGACGGCACGACCAACTTCCTGCACGGCTATCCGCAGTACGCCGTGTCGATCGGGGCATTGGTGGCAGGGATGCTACGCGTCGGTGTCGTGCACGATGTGGCGCGAGATCGCGTGTCTTGGGGCGCGAGCGGACTCGGCGCATGGGAGGGCGAGCGGCGGCTCCAAGTTTCGGGGCTCAGCGAGCCGCGGCAGGCCCTCGTTGGGACCGGCTTCCCGTTCAAGAATCTCCCGCTGTTGCGACGCTACCTCGATCAGTTCGCCGCCGTTATGGGGGCGACGAGCGGCATCCGGCGCGCGGGCGCGGCGGCGCTCGATCTGGTGGACGTGGCGGCCGGGCGCCTCGATTGCTTCTGGGAGCTGACGCTGGCCCCGTGGGACGTGGCCGCCGGCGTGGTGCTCGTCCGCGAGGCGGGCGGCGTGGTGACCACGCTCGACGGCTCGCCCGACGTGTTGCAGCACGGGTCGGTGGTCGCCGGAAATCCGACGCTGCACCACTGGCTGATGGATCTCTTGAGGAGCGCATGAGAACGCGGAATGCGGAAGTGGGAACGCGGAACGGAGCGACGAGCCCGGCATCGGCTGGCCGCGTCCCTGTTCCGCGTTCCGCGTTCCGCGTTCCGCGTTGAGGTCTCGCATGCCCGCTCCCCTCGTCGAATGCGTGCCGAATTTTTCGGAGGGCCGCAACGCCGCGACCATCGAGGCTCTCCGCACCGCGCTCACCGGCGTCCCCGGCGTCAGGCTGCTCGACGTCCAAGCAGACGCGGCCCACAACCGCTCCGTGTTCACGTTCGTCGCGCCACCGGACGCGAGCGTGGAAGCGGCGCTCGCCGCCATGCGCGTCGCGACCGAGCGCATCGACCTCTCGCGGCATACCGGGGAGCATCCCCGGATGGGCGCGACCGACGTCGTGCCGTTCGTGCCGGTGCGCGACGCGACGATGGACGACTGCGTCGCGCTCGCCCGCCGGCTCGCCGAACGTGCCGCCACCGAGCTCCAGATCCCGATTTATCTCTACGCCAAGGCGGCCACCCGCCCCGAGCGGGAGCGCCTGCCCGACATCCGGAAAGGCGAGTTTGAGGGCTTGCGTGACCGTATCGGGAAGGATCCGGCCGCCGATCCCGATGTCGGACCCAAGCGGATCCACTCCACTGCCGGTGCGACGGCGATCGGGGCACGGCCGTTCCTGGTCGCGTTCAACATCTACCTCGATACGAGCGACGTGACGATCGCCAGGGATATCGCGAAGCGAATCCGCACGTCGGGCGGCGGGCTCCCGGCCGTCCAGGCCTCAGGTTTCGAGGTGCAGGGGACGGCTCAGGTATCGATGAACCTACTCGATATCGACGTGACGTCCCCGGCGACGGTGTTCGCGGCCGTCGAATCGGCGGCTCGGCAGCGCGGGGCGGGAATCGTGAAGAGCGAGGTGGTGGGGCTGATCCCGGAGCGCGCGATTCTCGGCGTGGGGGCGGCCGCCCTGAAGCTCCCCGACGCCGAGGCCCACCTGCTCGAGCCGAAGATCAGGGCGGCCGAGGGGCCGACCCTCGACGGCTGGCTCGACCAGTTGGCGGGCGGCGCGCCGGTGCCCGGCGGTGGCAGCGCCGCGGCACTGGCGGGCGCGCTCGCCGCCGCGCTGGTCGCCATGGTGGCGCGGCTCACGATCGGGCGGAAGACCTATGCCGGCGTGCAGCAACGCGTGGCGGAGATCCTGGCCGAAGCGGACGCGCTGCGCGCCCAGCTCCGCCGCCTCGTGGACGACGATGCGGCCGCGTACGCGAAGGTTAGCGCGGCCTACCGGCTCCCCAAGGACGATCCCCGCCGCACGCGCGCGGCGGACGAGGCGCTCGTCGGGGCGGCACAGACACCGCTGGCGATGGCCCGGGGAGCCGCGCGGCTGGTCGCGCTTGCGAAAGAGATCGGGACCATCGGCAACCGGAACGCGCATTCCGACGCCAAGGTCGGTGAGGCCCTGGCGCGAGCGGCGCTCGCGGGGGCAGTGGAGAACGTCAGGGTGAACGTGGGAGCGCTCTCGGAGCCGGGGCTCGGGAGATCGCTGCTGGACGAGGCGGAGGGGCTCAGTCTGCCGTCGTGAGCACCCGCGGCGGCCCGCCGCTCTCGAGGACGGCCACGGTATGCTCGAAGTGAGCGGACAGCGATCCATCCTCGGTCACCACCGTCCACTTGTCGTCCAGCGTGCGGATGTCCGCGCCGCCGACGTTCACCATCGGCTCGATGGCGAGCGTCATGCCGGGCATGAGCCGGGGGCCGCGCTTGGGCTTGCCGTAGTTCGGCACCTGCGGGTCCTCGTGGAACGCGGAGCCGATCCCGTGCCCGACCAGCTCTCGCACCACGGAGTAGCCCGCGCTCTCCGCCACCCCCTGCACCGCGTGGCCGATGTCGCCCACGTGGTTGCCGGCCCGCGCCTGGGCGACGCCCGCCGCCAGGGCCTCCTGGGTGACCGCGAGCAATCGTTCCGCCTGGGGGCTCACCTTCCCGACGGGGAAGGTCGCGGCCGAGTCCGCGTGCAGGCCGTCGAGCCACACCCCGACGTCCACGCTCAGGAGATCGCCTTCCTTGAGGACCCGGCGCGACGACGGGATGCCGTGCACGACCTCCTGGTTGATCGACGTGCACAGGGTGGCGGGGAAGTCGTACAGTCCCTTGAACGACGGGCGGGCGCCGGGGTGTGAGCGGATGAAGTCCTCCGCGGCGTGGTCGAGCTGCTCGGTCGAAACGCCGGGGCGCACCTGCCGCGCGACCAGGGCGAGCGTTTCCGCCACGATGCGGCCGGCGGCGGCCATCGTCTCGATCTCGCGCGGCGACTTGATGGTGATCATCGCCCGATGATGCGCTGGATCTCGGTCACGATCTCGTCCACCGTGCCGTTGCCGGGCACGCGGTGCACGATGCCGCGTTGGGCGAAGTGCGCGATGAGGGGGGCGGTGTCGCGCTGGTACACCTGAAGCCGCGTCTTGATGGCTTCGGCGGTGTCGTCGGACCGCGCCTCCTGCACCGCCCGGGTCAGCATGCGGCGGACCAGCTCTTCCTCGGGCACGTCGAGCAGCAAGACGTGGTTCAAGCGCTGGCCGCGCTCCGCCAGGGTGCGATCCACGAGCTCGGCCTGGGCGGCGGTACGGGGGAAGCCGTCGAGCACCGCACCCTGATGCCCCTCGGGCTTCGCGAGCTCTTCTTTGATCAGGGAGAGAATGACGGCGTCCGGGACGAGCTTCCCTTCGTCCATGAACTTTTTGGCCTCGCGACCGAGCGGCGTACCGGTCTGGACCGCGGCGCGGAGGATGTCGCCCGTCGTGATCTTCGGCAGCCCGAGCCGCTGCGCGAGGATCTTGCCCTGTGTGCCCTTCCCCGAGCCCGGCGCGCCTAAGAGGAGGATGAACACCGCACGCCTACATGTACCGCTGGCGGCCGCGGAACTTGACGCGCCCTTCCTTCATGAACCCGTCGTAATGTCGCAACAGCAGGTGCTGCTGGACCTGTGTGACGGTGTCGAGTGCGACCCCCACCACGATGAGCAGCGCGGTGCCGCCGAAGCCGAACGGCATGTTGAAGGTGTTCGACACCACGATCGGCAGCATGGCCACGACCGTCAGGAAGATGGCGCCCGGGAATGTGATCCGGGACAGCACGTCATCGATGTAGTCCGCCGTGGCCGCGCCCGGCTTCACACCCGGGATGAAGCCGCCCTGCTTCTTCAGGTTCTCCGCCAGGTCTACGGGGTTGAAGATGATCGACGTGTAGAAATACGCGAAGAAAATGATCAGCAGCGCGCTCGTGACCAGGTACACCGGCGACGTGACGCTGAAGTACTCGGCAAGGTGCTTCAGGGTCTGATTGCCGCTGAAGGCGGCGATCGTCCCGGGGACGATGATGAGCGACTGGGCAAAGATGATGGGCATCACGTTGGCCGTGTTGAGCCGCAGGGGAATGAACGTCTTCTGGCCCTCGCGGATCCGGCCTCGCCCCATCACCTTGCGCGGGATCTGAATGGGGATACGCCGCGCCGCCACGGTGACGGCTACCGTGCCGGCGACCACGAGCACCATGACCGCGAGCACGATGATGAGCTTCGGGAACGTGAGGCTGCGCGCCTGAAGCGCGTCGATGGTTCGGATCGTCTCGGGCCAGATCCGCTCCACGATCGAGAAGAAGATCAGGAGGCTCGCCCCGTTGCCGATGCCGCGCTCCGTGATCTGCTCACCCAGCCACATCACGAAGACGCCGCCCGTGGTGAGCGTGAGCACCGTCGTGAGACGGAAGAAGAATCCGGGACCGGCCACCGCCCCCGGGATCTGCTCGGTGAAAAGCGCGTATCCGTAGGCCTGGAACAGGCACAGCACGACCGTGAGATACCGGGTCCACTGCGTGAGCTTTTTCCGGCCTTCCTCGTCGCGCTGCATCTTCTCGACCACCGGGAACACGGGCGCCGCCAGCTGGAAGACGATGCTCGCCGAGATGTACGGCATGATGCCGAGCGCGAACACGGTGGCGCGGCCGAAGCTCCCGCCCGCGAACAGGTCGTACAGGCTGAACAGCGTGCCCTGACCCTGGTTGCGCAGGAAGTCGGCGAGGGCCTGGACGTTCACGCCGGGAGTCGCGATGTGCGCCCCGATGCGGTACACGACCAGGCACAGGAGCGTGAAGAGGATCTTCTCCTTCAGCTCCGGGACCTTGAACAGGTTGGGCAGCCGCGGCGCGGTCATGGGGCTCAGGTCGCGATGCTGCCGCCCGCCTGCTCGATCTTCGAGCGGGCCGAGGCCGACACCGTCACGCCCTTCACGCTGAACTTGCGCTGCACGTCACCCATGCCGAGCAGCTTGATGGGG
>WNGO01002810.1_pt1 | contig 11119 bp, 6 predicted proteins | sample 5400511 | NCBI WGS metagenome assembly WNGO01 (sample SAMN13153380, study PRJNA577476) | soil metagenome | isolation source: 20 cm soil or saprolite under Garry oak tree replicate 2 | place: USA:California | collected 2016-06-15
AACAAGCGCCAGAGGTTTACGTCGTTCTGAAGGTAGCCGATTGAACTTGACATATTTTTCAGGGGGGTGTATGGAAGCCGCATACTTCGGTTCCTAGGTTTTCCTGTCGGGTGTCCGCGATCGAGAGCAACTCTAACAGCAATTAATAAGTTAGAAGTTTTCAGTTGTTCTCTCTGGACTCATGAAGAGCATCTGGCCTAGGAGGCACCCATGCAACCCAACGCAAGTAGAGAAACTGTGAATAGTGCTCTATCTCTGTTCATGATTTTGGCCATCAGCATTTTGGGAGCCGGTCACGCGTATGCGCAGGTTGCAGGAGCAACGCTCACCGGCACGGTGAAGGATTCTTCCGGCGCGGTCATTCCAAACGCTCAAGTCCTCATATCAGAAGTGGCCACAGGAGTGACCCGTACCGTTTCGCCTGTTGCCGCGGGACTTTACACAGCACCCAATCTGTTGCCCGGGACTTATGATGTCCGTGTGTCGGCGACGGGTTTTAGCACCCAACTGCAGAAAGGCATCACGCTGACGGTCGGGGCTCAGCAGGTTCTTGACTTCACGATGAAGGTTGGGCAGATGACTCAGACGGTCGAGGTCACCACAGAAGCGCCCACAGTCGAGCTGACCTCGTCCGAGCTGGGCGCCACGGTAAACTCGACGACGGTGCGCGAGTTGCCTCTGAACGGCCGCTCCTGGACCGAACTTGCCAATCTCCAGCCTGGAGTGGTTGCGGCAGAGACCCATGCTGCCGTGAATGTGAACCGCGGCTACGGAGCGCAATTAAGCATGTCCGGCGCGCGCCCTCAGCAGAATAATTACCGACTGGACGGCATCAGTATCAATGATTACTCGAACGGCGGTCCAGGGAGTGTGCTCGGCCAAAACCTGGGAGTGGAAGCCATCCAGGAGTTTAGCGTCCTGACCAGCAACTATTCGGCGGAGTACGGTAAGACCTCTGGCGGAGTGGTGAACGCCATTTCGCGCTCTGGAACCAACCAGTTCCATGGCTCCGTGTATGAGTTCCTGCGCAACAGCGCTCTGGATACCCCAGGATATTTCGAGGGGGGGACCACGCCACCCTTCAAGCGCAATCAGTTTGGCGCCTCTGCTGGAGGCGCTATCCGCAAGGATCGCACGTTTGTCTTTGGAGACTATGAAGGCATACGTCTGTCGAAGGGAACGGCATCACCTATCACGACGATATCCGCGCCAGCACGGCTGGGGATCCTCCACGACAAAAATGGCAATCCAGCCTGCGGGCCGGGGTCAGGACCGCCAGTGGTCGCGTGCCAGTCGGGCCCGTGCCCGTCCGCCCTCGGGCAAACTATGACAAACCTGGCGCCCGGAATGGCGTCCGTATGCGTCGATGATAAGGTGGCGAAGTATCTGCCTTTTTTCCATCTGCCTAACGAAGTCCTCCCTGACAGCAACGGGGATAAGGAAATATACAAATTTGTAAGTCAACAGGTCGTAAACGAAAATTATTTCACCGTTCGAGTCGACCAGAAAATTTCGGCGAAGGACAGCCTCTTCGGGACGTATGTGTACGACTACTCTCCCTTGACACAACCTGACGTACTTAACAATATCTTGCTGCAGTCCGTCGCCAAGCGGCAAATCGCCGCCTTCGAAGAAAACCACACCTTCAGTCCGACTCTTCTCAACAGTTTCCGGCTGGGCTACAACCGGGATTATGCGAATGCCAATGCCCCGCTCAAAGTCCTCAATCCTGTGGCAGGGGACACTTCTCTGGGGTGGGCGCCGGGGCTGGCTCCGCCCCAAGCGAGGAATCCGGGTGCTAGATCTGCTCCCGGTCTCGCTCCTCCGACATTTTCAGATGTTTGGAATGCGTATCAGCTCTATGACGATGCCTTTTTGACCAAAGGGCTCCATTCCCTAAAACTTGGGTTTGGCTACGAGCGAGACCAGCTCAATGAAACCACAACCTCGGCCGACTACCTGGGCACTTTTGCTTTTGGATCGCTCCGAACGTTGCTCACGAACAATCCTAAGGCTGTTCAAGGCGTTCGTCCAGGTGGAATCACTCCGCGCTATATGCGCATATCCATCGTTGGCGCCTACGTGCAGGACGACTGGCGCTTCCGCCCGAACCTGACGTTGAACCTGGGCCTCCGCTGGGAGATGGCAACAGTTCCGATAGAGACAAAGGGAAAGCTCACCAACCTTCCCACCATAGACGCTGCGCTACCCCTTTGCGGGACACCGGACCCGGAGTGCGCCGGCGTCGCGCCTTACTTCTCGAATCCGACGCTTCGCAATTTTGAACCCCGGGTGGGATTTGCCTGGGATCCCTTCCGGACCGGCAAGACCGCTGTGCGCGGTGGCTTCGGAATGTTTGACGTCCTTCCCATGCTTTATACGACAATCACTTTGAACGGCCGAGGAGCCCCATTCTTTAAAATCCTTAATTCGACCAAATTACCCCAAGGGTCATTCCCTGATACTGCGCGTCAGTTTATCGGTGAAAAAGGCCTGGAGTACGGCTACGTTGAACCGCACCCTCACCGTAATTACGTGATGCAATGGAACCTCAACGTGCAACATCAACTCGGCCCTAGCTTAACGGCGATGGTTGGGTATGTCGGCTCGCATGGTGTGCACCAGGCGCTCCGCACAGATGACTCCAGAATCATCCTCCCAACCAAGACCTCGGCGGGCTATCTTTGGCCCGTGGTGGCGGACGACAACGGCGCACCAAGCCCCGGCGGCACCCTTAATAATACAAACAAAAATGTGGGAGACATCCGGCTCCTGGATTGGGCAGGAAACTCCTCCTATCACGCACTACAAATTGGGGTAAAGAAACAAATGAGCCATGGCTTGCAAATCCAGGGGTCCTATACCTGGGGCAAGAGCATCGACATTAACTCAGGAGTGATTGCAGGCGATACGTTTGCGAATGCCATCGCCAGTCCCCACTATTTCGATTTGAGCTTGAGCCGTGCGTTGTCCGACTACAACATCGGCCGGGTCCTGGTAATCAACGGAAGCTGGCAACTCCCGACGAGCAAGTCTGCCAGTCCATTGCTGGCCCGGGTCACGAACGGTTGGGAGGTCGGGGGAATTCTCAAGGTCAACGACGGCCCACCTTTCACTCCGTTCTTCGGGACCGGCGATGACCCTTCGCTCTCAGGCACCACCGACGACTACGCCTTCCCGAACCGCGTGACAAGCCCAGGGTGCCAGTCGCTTGTGCATCCCGGCAATCCCAACCACTATATCAAGACCGAGTGCTTTGCGCTCCCAACAGCACCGGCGTCATTCTTCACTGGTCCGACGCCGAAGTGCAGCTCGGACCCATTCTTTGGTGATAATGCCGTTGGCACCCCACCCCAGTGCTTCAATTTGAGAGGAAACGCCGGTCGAAACATTATCCCCGGACCGGGACTTGTGAACCTTGATCTGTCGATTTTCAAGAACAATCCCATCCGAAGGATTTCAGAAAACTTTAACGTGCAGTTCCGAGCCGAGATTTTCAACATTCTCAATCGCGCGAACTTTGCGCTGCCCTTTAATCCTGACAATATGGATATTTTTGATTCAGCGGGGAACCTCAACGGCAGTGCGGGCTTGATAACCTCGACAACGACCGAAGCGAGGGAAGTCCAATTCGCGCTCAAGGTGATCTGGTAACGAGAACGCAATCGCGAACACGCAAGCAGGATCACGAGAGCTGGAGCGATGACGCTCTCAATATCAGGTACGTAGATTACCAGTTGACCGGAGTACCTAAGGATCGTCCCGGAACGGGCAGGCCTGACAAGAACGGTTTCATTCGGCTGGAGATGGGTGGTGGTTTAGCGAAGCTAAATCCAGAAACTGGTGAATTGAAGGTATTCCGATTGGATGATCCGACGCGGCCTTCCATCCATGAAGTTTTCCCCACCTCAGATGGCTCGTCGGTATGGCTGACCGTACAGGATCAAAACCCCCTGGTGCGGTTCGATACACGCACAGAAAAATTTGACCCCGTCTATAAGGATCAGTACGAAGGGCCGAGGCCCAGGCAAACCAACACGATTGCTCCGTGGCCCCAGTTCCGAAACAACGACACGGAGACCATTGGCAGCGCGCCTAGGACTCATACGGCGGTTGCAGATCCGGCAGGAAATATCTGGGCGTCCGGCCGACCACTTAAAAAATTCGATATCGAAACGAAAAAATATACCAACTTCCCCAACGTTCCCGACACATATGGAATTGCGGTGGACAAGGAAGGAAACATTTGGGCTAGAGAGTTTACTGCTAGAGATTATCGGAAGCTGGTCAAGGTGGACTCGAAAACAAATAAAGTTACCAAGTATCTTCCGCCCAATACCGATGACCAATTAAATGGCGCCCCGCGACGCGTAAAAGTCGATTCTCAAGGATACGTATGGTGCGCGGATTATTTCGGCGGCAACCTGACGCGATTTGATCCCAAGACCGAAACCTTTAAGATTTTCAAGATTCCGGGTCCAACCGCGACGCCTTACGGAATGGGCGTCGATCACGATGATAATGTTTGGTATACGTCGTTCTACACAGACGTCACCGGACGGCTCGATCCCAAGACGGGTAAATTCACCGAGTATCCTTCGCCTTACGGAGAAAGAAGTACAAGGGACCTGAACGAGGATTCCAAGGGAAGAATTTGGTACGGGGCGGAAAGCTTATTCAGAGTGGGTTACTTTCGACTGCGAACCACGTCCGAGATGGCAGCGGTGCAAGGCATTAAATAGCAGACCCTCAATTTTTGAGATCCGCTCATTCACAGAGTCCTAATGAACGGGATTATCGGTAACTGAGTGAATTGCACATGTAAGTCGGGTGAACGCCAAAGCTGGATTGACGGTGACACTGAGTGGTAGTATCCGATCTCAGACAACCACAGAGCTTGGCCGAAGCCGCTGACTTCTGTGAACTCTTCTCGGTCTAGGGGAAAGTCACCATGCGCGAACGTGACTCCTACCCACGGTTTGGCGCTGCGCGAATCTCCACACAATTGGGAGGCGCTAGTCATGCTTTCAATCAGAGTGAATAGGAAAACGTACTCCGTAGACGTGGAGCCGGAGACACCTCTGCTGTGGGTGATCCGCGACACCATCGGTCTGACGGGAACGAAGTTTGGATGTGGGATCGCGTTGTGCGGCGCTTGTACAGTACACGTGAATGGAGAGGCGGTGCGGTCCTGTGTGCAGCCGGTGAGCCAGGTTGTAGGGAAGGATGTAACCACAATCGAGGGGCTGTCGCCGGACGCGCAGCACCCGCTGCAGGTAGCGTGGCGGGAGGGGGACGTACCGGAGTGCGGGTATTGCCAGCCGGGACAGATCATGGCCGCTGCGGCGCTGATGGCTAAGAACGCGAATCCAACGGACGCGGACATAGACCGGAAGATCAGGAACCTATGCCGTTGCGGTACCTACACGCGGATTCGACAGGCAATTCACCGAGCGACGCAGCTAGCGGTAAAAAGTTAAGTAGATCATTGGAGGGGCCGATGGCAGTGATCAAGGGAATGGACCGCAGAGAATTCATGGTGACGACGCTGACGGTTGGCGGAGGCTTCGCACTGGCGCTGACGTTTCCGCGGATTCGAGTCGAGGCGGCCGCCAAGGTTGCAAAGATTCCCGACAAGCCGTGGGAATCGCTCGTGGGGAGGGGCGAGACCGAGATCAACCCTTGGCTCGTCGTCGCACCCGACGATACGGTGACCATCCGTGTTGCCCAAAGCGAAATGGGGCAAGCGACATTTACTTCCTGTTCGAAGATGGTCTGCGAAGAGCTCGAATGCGACTGGTCCAAGGTGCGCGCGGAATACGCGTCCGCCAATCGCCACTTCCGCGAGAATAAAGTTTACGGACGCATGGCAACGAATGCGAGTGGTGGGGTTCGCATGAGCCGCCAATACTTGCAGCAGGCGGGAGCAAGCGCGCGGGAGCGCCTGATGGCTGCGGCCACCGACGTGTGGGGCGTGCCGCGCCCGGAGTTGACGGTTAAGGACGGAATCATTACCCACACGCCGACGGGGCGAACGCTTCGCTACGGCCAGGTAGCCATGAAAGCCGCTGCGATCAAGCTGCGTGAAGAGCCGAAAATCAAGACGCCGGACCAGTTTACCCTAATGAACAAGCCCACCCAGTTCCTCGAAACACCTCTGCGGGTAGACGGCAGCGTCACGTATGGAATTGACGTGCGCCTCCCAGGCATGCTCTATGCCGCGGCCAAAGCCTCCCCGGTCTTCCTTGGGAAGGTAAGGAAGTACGACGACGCGGGCGTCAAGAACCGCCCGGGTGTGCATTCGGTGGTCGAATTCAGCGGTCCGGATATCGAAGCGGGAGTCGCGGTAGTGGCCGACAGTTACTGGCATGCCCAGACCGCTTTGGACCTCCTCCCGATTGAGTGGGACGAAGGCGCACACGGTGACGACACTTCGGAAAAGTTTCTCAATATGGCCCGGGCAGCACTGGATGAACCGGGCGCCCAAGTCGTCGTGAAGAAGGGCGACCCTGATGTGGCGCTCAAAGAGGCCGCCAAGGTGGTCGAGGCGGTGTACGAGTTGCCTTACTTGGATCACGCCTTTATGGAGCCGATGAATTGTACCGCTCACGTCACTGCTGATCGAGTGGACGTTTGGGTGGGTACGCAGAAGCCGGATGACGCGCTGCTGGATGCGGCGAAATTAACCGGTATCCCCCAAGAGAACGTTTACATCCACAACTGCTTTATTGGCGGTGGATTTGGCCGCCGCAACTACAACGATAACGTGCGGCAGGCAGTGATGATCGCCAAACAGGTAGACCGTCCTGTGAAGGTCGTCTGGAGCCGCGAGGAAACGACGCGCCACGGCTACTATCGCCCGATGCGCGTGGCGAGAATCCAAGCTGGCTTGGGGTCTGACGGCATGCCCGTGGCCTGGATCAACCGTGTCATCGGTATCGACCAAAATCCGCCACAGGACACTGCTCAAACCGTTAGAGGCTTGCACCAGATTCCCTATTCGATCCCCAACCAACGGTTCGACTATCATCTGCGACAAACGCACGTTCCTACCGGCGTTTGGACATCGGTCGGCCGATCGCAGAACGAGTTTTACCTGGAAAGCTTCATGGATGAGCTTGCCCACGCGGCCGGGAAGGACCCCTACCAGTACCGGCGCGCTTTGATTGATGGCAACGCGGATTTCCCGCGCGCGAAGAGCTGGGTGAAAGTGCTGGATACAGCCGCTGAGAAGGCCGGTTGGGGAAAGAAACTACCCGAAGGAACTGGCATGGGTATTGCCATCGGGGATGGCCGGCGGCCGGGCGTCAAAGAGGTCACCATTTGCGCGGTGGTCGCCACCGTGTCAGTCAGCAAGAAAGGCGAGGTTCGGGTGGAACGGTTCGATGTAGCGATGGACACCGGACAGTTCCTGGTGAATCCGCTTGCCGCGGAACGCCAGATCGAAATGCAAATGGTGATGGGGCTTGCGGCGGTACTGCGCCAGGAAATCACGGTGGAGAAAGGGCGCGTCGTGCAGAGCAATTTTCACGACTATCCCCTGGTACGGGCGACGGAAATGCCGGAAATAAGAATCCATTTTGTCCGCGCGACGGACGAACCGATTGTCGGGATCGGCGAAGAAGCTCTTGGGTGGGTTGCCCCGTCTGTGTGCAATGCTATTTTCGCCATCACGGGCAAGCGGATTCGTTCGCTGCCCCTCAAGAATCACAACCTCAGTGTGGGTGCTGCTTAACCGACATAGCTATAGGGCTGAAATGCGCTCGACCCAGGGCTCGCGCCGCACCAGCCCTACGCTCCATCCCGAACCTCATCGAGGGAGCGCAAGCTCCGAATTCCGACGTTGCGGCTCGTGCGTATTCAAGAATCGAACATGGCCTGAACCGGATTCCGCCCGAGAAACGGTGCCAGTTCAACTGGTCGATGCAACACCAGACAATACTGACCCAAGAGAACCGATCTGTCACCTTGGGGCAGACGCTTATACCTTTGCTGTATGCGTACACCCCGGAATGCTACCCGACCCACGTGCGCAACCTGGATGCGGGTGTTCCTTGCGGAGTTGGACGGGCTGCGAATGTGGTCGGCCCGATCATGTCGCTGCGATGTGGTTGTTGGCAGTTCCGATGGGGTTTTCGGACCGTCGACGCGGGGACGAGCACTGACGTAACTGACAGTCGAAAAAAAGGAAGGTAATTATGACAGCATTTCGACAATCTTTCGGCTGTGACCGGAATCCATGCAACTGTGGAGGAGGCTAAGCAAATCTAAGTGCTTGAAAGATTTGGGGTGAGCGATGGGGTTTGAATTTTTTCACTCAATCACCAAATCCCATTGATTCAACTGCCCTTATCCCATCGCAGAGCCCGAAATCGCCCTAAAACTAGTGGGATTTGGACCCATTTTGGACCCACCGAGGCCGACGAATCCGTTCGACATTCAGCGTGTGTCGGGCACCCGCGCATAAATGTCCGCATGCCCAGCTTCAGGTGCTAGACAAATCGAGGGGAACTAACAAGTTCTGACAAGCAAGCGAAAGTCAGATTCACCTTCTCTTTCTCTTTTCAGTTTTTTGTTCATCATTTGCCGCGATTCGTCACGATTCGCATGACACTGGCATGACACCCGGCACCGAGCAGCCTCCATCCGGCGGGGTTGCCCTATTCGTATGCCTGCGACCGTTTTCTGGTCACAAGAGATAGTATGAGAGCCGCTGAAATGGGCCACAGCACAGGTCACAGGTCACGACTATTTCAAAATCGAATCACGCACCACCGTCTGATCAGCGATCGGTACCCACAACACCAAACGGTCCTCAGGTCCGAGGTTGCGGTTCCGGTGGCCTTTGGTCGGGGCGAGGTCCTCAACGAGCTCTATGTCACCGGGATTTAGAGTGATTCTCTCCCCTCCCGAAAATTCCACCTCTTCATGGCCGGCAAGATCGAAAATATATTGCCGACGAGGTCCCGGATGGAACGCTCCGAAATCCGCGCCGGGTGCATCGGGTTTTGACCTGCGGAGCGTAGCTCCCGTTGTCGTTTCCATTAGGTTGGCGATGTTATTTTGGTCGAAATTCTTCACTTCGATCTCTTCCACGTGCGACAGCCCATCTTTACCTGTATAGAACCGGTACATCATCACCGGCTCGCGTCCTTGGGCGGCAACTGGATCATTTCGCGTTTGTCCGCAAAACATAAGAAAACACAGCTCGACCGTCACAACAGCAATTGAAAGCTTGAGCATCATGGAAGTGCTCCTGTTTGCCGGGATTCTTTGCGGGTATACGACCTGAAGGAAGAATGTATACTCGCCTGAATCAAATATTCAATACGAAAGGTGGCGCCTAATTTGGCGAATGGATGAGATCCAATCAATTTCGCGCTGAACTCACCTCCTCTATGGGAGAAGAACCACCCCGAAGGTCACGTCATACATCATAACCTTTCGATTACCGTGCTTCCGCCGACCACCGACGATTGAGGCGCTAAGTTTCTCGAAGAATCGAAGCTCACACCAGCGCAGAGGTCGTATCTCTCGACGTCGGATGCCTGACTGGCAGCAAAACGCCAAGAGACGAGTGGATATCCTCATTACTGGCTCGCGACCAACCCAAATAGACCCCGGGTCTCTGACTCCCGAATGTGGGCGATCCGGAAGCAGTCGGAAAGCCCTGACCTCTTATGTTTGGCTAGACCGCCGGACCGACGAGTAAGAGAGCGCGTTGACCGCTCCATTCATTGACATCAGGGGCTGACAATAATAGCATCCGGTCCACGGGCAAGACAGCAATCCCGGGAAGAACGGGCATCGAGGAGGCGATTTTATGAAACGATGGGCATTCGCGCTCGGACCTATTTTTCTGGGTGTCCTAGCGGTTTGGATAGTATTTGCGCGGACTGAGTCACTCTCAGCCAAACCACAGGACGCCGCCAAGCAAGGTGCGAACTACAGCGTCCGGACCTTGCCGCTCCCCGACAACAACAAAGGCGATGTTTCGATGGATTACATCGCCTATGACCCCAGCACTAATTCCCTGTGGGTGCCGGGCGGAAACACCGCTGCCGTTGATGTCGTTGATGTCGCCACGGGTAAGGTGCGACAGATTCCGGACCTTCCTACCAAGGAGGTGGATTACCGTGGGGGCAAGCGCACGCTCGGTCCTAGCGCCGTCAGCATTGGTGAAGGAGAGGTCTACATCGGGAACCGCGGAGACTCGAGCGTCTGTGGCTTTAACGCGACGTCTTTGACGCGTCGCGCTTGCGCCCACTTCGACGCTGTGACCGATGCTGTGGTCTACGTCAAACCCACAAACGAAGTTTGGGTGACCACCCCTGCCGACAAATCCATCCGCATCGTCGATATCAAGACGATGGAGCAAAAAGAGAAGCTCACGTACGACGGCGCCCCCGAGGGATTCGCCGTGGACGCTATGCACGGGCGCTTCTATACGAATCTAGAAGACAAGGACCGCAGCCTCGCAATTGATCTGAAGACACGAAAGACGATTGCCACCTGGAATCCATCATGTGGCCCAGAAGGCCCGCACGGGTTGGGCTCGGATCCGAAGGCTGGCCTGCTCTTCGTCGCATGCAGCACGCTTGTGGAGGTGCTTGACGTAGGGCACGACGGCGCCATTCTCTCAAAGATAGACACAGGCGATGGCGTCGATGACATTTATTATTCGCCTGCCACGCACATGCTGTATGTTGGCGCTGCTAAGGCTGCGAAACTGACCATTGCCCGAGCGGACGACAAGGGCAAGCTTTCTGTCATTACACAGATGCCCATTCGCGAAGGCGGTCGCAACGGCGTGCTGGACAAAAACGGAAATCTCTACTTGGCACATTCCGCGATCGCAAAATTTAGTGAGCTCCTGGTCGTTTCGCCCACTCGAAACTGAGCTTTGTCATTTAAGCCTGGATCTCACGTTCTGTGGGAGTCGGTCTTCGCGAGGTCTCGATTCCTCGGAGGGTGGCGACGCTGTCCCTACCAATAATCCCGTCTGAGTCGTCAAAAGCTTCTGCGAGAGGGAAGCGAAGAATTTAGATCGACCTGGATGTGGTGATGTTGTTTGATAAGGCGCCAGGACCTTGGTGACGGCACCACAAAGCGGAGTTCT
>WNGO01003959.1_pt1 | contig 11117 bp, 5 predicted proteins | sample 5400511 | NCBI WGS metagenome assembly WNGO01 (sample SAMN13153380, study PRJNA577476) | soil metagenome | isolation source: 20 cm soil or saprolite under Garry oak tree replicate 2 | place: USA:California | collected 2016-06-15
GTCGCGGGAGATACGGTGCAGTCGGAGTTCTTTCACAGCGAGCTCACGATCGATGCTCCGAAATCGCGCCCGGATCCTGCCCGGCTGCGCCTGGAGCTTTTGGCCTCTCGTCCGATTATCGCGGCCTATGAGGATGGGAGAGCAGAACGCGAGCGTCAACTGCAGGCGGGGGTTCAAGCGATTGATTTCTCCCCGCTCGAGAAAGGGGATCAAGCGGCGTTTGATGCGTCACTCAAGTCGGCACATGCCAAATTGGAAGTTCTGAAACCATGGCTGCAGCAGTTCACGATTCGCGCGGTCGGCAACTCTCACATTGACATGGCATGGCTCTGGCCATGGACCGAGACGGTCGAAGTGGTTCGCAACACATTCAATAGTGTGCTCGATTTGATGCGGGAGTATCCCGACTTCAAGTTCACAATGTCTTCGGCGCGGACCTATGAATGGATGCAGGAGAAGTATCCGGATATCTACCATCAGATCGAGCAGCGGGTGAAAGAGGGTCGGTGGGAGATCATCGGCGGCATGTGGGTGGAGCCTGACCTGAATATGCCCGACGGTGAGTCGCTGGTTCGTCAGATCCTGGTTGGCAAACGCTATTTTCAGAAAAACTTTGGCGTGGATGTAAAGATCGGATGGAATCCGGATTCGTTCGGTTACAACTATCAGCTGCCGCAGATCTATAAGCGATCAGGCATGGACTATTTCGTGACCCAGAAGCTGATGTGGGCGCACGAGTTCACAACATTCCCTTACAAGTTCTTCTGGTGGCAGGCACCGGATGGCAGCCGGCTGTTGACCTATTTCCCCCATGATTATGCCGATCCCATTGATGCGGAACCACTGGGGAGTCAGGTGGCGCAATGGATGCCTTCGATCTACGGCCCGAAGATTACCGACAGGCCCGAGATGATGCACCTGTACGGCGTCGGCGATCACGGCGGCGGGCCGACTCGGGTGATGCTCGATCATGCCGAGCAGTTGCGAGCGCCCGATACAGTTTTCCCAAAGCTGGAGTTCAGTTTTGCCAGCGAGTTCTTCAGCGACATGGAAAAGAAGTTGCCCTCGATGCAGGTTCCGACCTGGGATGGGGAACTCTACTTTCAGTATCACCGCGGCGTGTTCACGACACAGGCGGAGACTAAGCGGAGAATCCGACGCTCCGAAGAGAATGTGTTAAATGCCGAGAAGTTCGCATCACTCGCTTTGCTCTACGGGCGACCCTACCCACAAGAAGTGATGACACAGACCTGGAAGAACCTGCTTTTCGATCACTTCCACGACATCATGCCGGGCTCGGGCATTGCGGTGAATTATCTGGATGCCAAGCGCAACCTGGAGAGTGTGGACCGGGCAGCAAATGACGTCACGTATGGATCGCTGCGGGCGATTGCGGCCCATGTAAATACGGAGGGGGAAGGCACGCCTTTCCTGTTGTTCAATTCGCTGTCGTGGCCTCGAACTGAAGTGAGCGAGGTGGAGGTACAACTGCCCGCTCCGGCTCGCCAGATCGAAGTGGTCGACTCAAACGGCAAACCAGCAGAAGCGCAGTTGCTATCAGTTGATTCCGACACCCAGCGCGCGCGCTTCTTACTGCTGTCCAACACGCCACCGCTCGGATATCAGACTTATTTTGCTCGTGCGGCTGCGTTGGCCGCTCCGACGCACTCACTCCTAAAGGCTACGGCGGATACGCTAGAAAATGAATTCATCCGGGTGAAGATTGATCCTCAGACGGGCTGCATGACCAGTTTGTATGACAAGCAGAGAGGAACGGAAGCGCTGGCTCCCGCCGAGACCGATACGGGTGGCCCGAAGAGCGCAACCTGCGGGAACCTTCTTCAAACGTTTGTCGATAAACCCAAGCAATGGGACGCGTGGAACATCGACGCGGATTTCGAGAAGCAGCACTGGGACCTGGACAAGGCCGACGAGGTCAAACTCGTGGAGAGCGGCCCGCTGCGGGCCATCATTCGCGTGAAGAATCATTTTCAGAATTCGACGTTTGTGCGCGACATCATTTTGTATGCTGGCGTGCCACGGGTTGACGTAAGGATGGAGGCAGAGTGGCATGAGAAGCACATACTGCTGAAGGTTGCTTTTCCGGTAAGCGCACATAGTGACAAGGCTGCCTACGAGATTCCATTTGGTTCGGTGGAGCGCCCAACGACGCGCAATACTCCCGCTGAGCAAGCGCAATTTGAGGTTCCGGCACAACGCTGGGCCGACATCTCCGATGGCAAGCACGGACTCAGCCTGTTGAACGATTCCAAGTACGGGTACGATGCAAAGGGGAATGTGCTGCGGCTATCTTTGTTGCGGTCGCCGGAGTGGCCTGACCCGCACGCCGATGAAGGGCATCACGAATTCACGTACTCGTTGTATCCGCACGCGGGAGGATGGAAGGATGCGCTGACCATTCGCCGCGGCTATGAACTGAATTACAAACTGATCGCACTTCCCTTCGGGAAACACCAAGGGAAACTCCCTGCTGAGCATTCCTTTCTGCAAACAGAGTCGGACAACGTCATCGTCACTGCTGTCAAGAAGGCTGAGGATGACAACGCACTTATGGTTCGGTTCTACGAGTGGGCCGGAAAGCAGGGCGATGTGGCAATTCAGTTCCCAACGGGCGCAACTTCAGCCTCGGAAACGGATCTGATGGAGAGACCGGTAGGCAACCTTTCTGTTTCGAAGGGAGAAGTGAAAGTGCCCACAAAACCGTACGAGATCAAGACGGTTAAAGTGCAATTCTCCGGCATGCCCGAAATGGCAGGGGATCGGCAATGACCAGAAGCGCCAAGGGCGTGCTGGGAGTTGACATCGGAGGAACAAAGATCGCCGTAGGGATTGTCGACCGGTCTGGCAAGATTCTCGCTCAGGGACGCACGCCGATGGTCGCCAACGGAACACCGGAAGCCGCGTTAGACGCCGTTGTCAGCGCGATCGATTCGATGTTGTCCACCTCTGGGCAGATTGAGGGGATTGGGATCTGTGCGCCGGGGCCGCTTGATCCGAACAGCGGGATCGTTCTCAATCCTCCGAATCTTCCCTGCTGGCGAAATTTTCCACTGGCCGACAAGGTGCGTGCGAAATACAGCGTACCTGTGAAAGTCGACAATGACGCGAACGCTGCGGCGTTGGCCGAGACTCTTTGGGGAGCGGCTCAGGGGTTTCATTACGTCTTCTACGCAACGATCGGCACCGGGATCGGAACCGGCATCGTTTTCGATGGCGCCATCTATCACGGAAAGACCGGGTCGGCGGGAGAGGGCGGCCACGTGAGCATTGACTATCGAGGCCCGGTCTGTGGGTGTGGCAAGCGCGGCTGCATCGAGATCCTTGCTGCCGGCCCGGCGATCGGCATGCGGGCGCGGGACAAGGTCGCCACCGAACCTTCGCGTGGAAAGATAATTCTCGATTTGGCAATGGGAGACGTCAGTTCGATCACCAGCCAACACGTGCGCAAGGCATTCGACTCGGGTGATTCGTTGGCACGCGAGATCCTTGAAGAGACAGTACACCTGCTGACGATTTGGCTAGGGAACATTGTCGACCTGCTCGATCCCGACGTCATCGTCGTGGGCGGCGGAGTGGCTGCAATGCTGAGAAGTTTCTTTGAGGAGATCCAACATGGACTTCCGGACTGGTGTGTCAATCCGCGGGCTGCAGAAATCCCTCTCTTGATGGCGCATTACGGCGCTGATGCGGGAATTGCAGGAGGTGCAGCCTTGTCTTCCAGAGGAGCCGCTTAACGCGTGCTGTCGCAGATTGAAGAGGACGACGAATGAATAGGTTACTTCCCTTTTGTGTACGGATCATTTATCTAGCACTCGTTATTTGCTTTGGCACGAGGCTGGTGGCGCAAGCTCAGGAGTTGCCGAAGGCACCGCAAGCCCACGTCTTCGCACTCACTCCTGCGCCCGGATACTTCACCGAGCCCGGTGTTGCCGTGAACCCCGCGAACCCGCAGCAAGTGGTCGCCGTGTTTCAGGACAATGCTCACGCCAATTACTCGCGGGATGCAGGCGAGACTTGGCAAGTCGCAGAAGGAGTCGATCCGAAGAACTACAGGGTGTCGGGCGACGTTTCGACGGTCTTCGATAACCAAGGTCATGCGTTCATCTGCTACATCGCATTCGACAAGCTCGGAACTTTCAACTATTGGGCGCATGGCGCAACGCGCAACGGCATCTTCGTAAGGCGCTCGCTCGATGGTGGGAAGACGTGGGAGGCAGACCATATTCCAGTCGCGGAACAGCCGACCCAGGAAGGCATTCCATTCGAAGACAAACCCTATATCGTCGCCGACAACTCGAAGAGTAAGTTCGCCGGTAATCTCTACGTGGGATGGACGCGATGGCGGTTAACCGACTCGCAGATGGTGGTCTCCCGTTCGACGGACGACGGTAAAACCTGGTCCCAGCCGGTCGAGATCGACGACCATCCTGGATTGCCCCGCGATGACAATGGAGCCGCGGAAGGTTTCGATGGCACAGCAGGCCCCGACGGAACACTCTACGTGATCTGGAGCCAGGACTACGATCTCATGTTCGCATCATCGCGGGATGGCGGCAAAACGTTCTCCCATGCGCGACCTATCATTCCTACCGCACCTATTATGTTCGCGATTAATACCCTGGACCGCGCGAACGGATTTCCTCAGATCGCCGTAGATCCCAAAAGCAAACGCCTGTATGTGACATGGAGCGACTATCGCAATGGCGATCTCGATGTATTTATCTCGAGTTCCGACGATGGCGGGAAACACTGGACCCCAGCCGCCCGGGTGAACAATGATCCAGTGAACGATGGGGCAGAGCAGTTTTTCCAATGGTTGGCGGTGGACCCTGTCGACGGTTCGGTAAATGTCATCTTCTATGATCGCCGCAACGATCCCAAGAATCGCAAGCAGATCGTCGTGTTGGCACGCTCCACCGACCAGGGACGCACCTTCAACAATTACGCGTGGACCGATGAGGCCTTCGAGGCAGGCGGATTGTTCTTCGGCGACTACAGTGGGCTGGCAGCGTATGGTGGCCGGGTCTACGGCGTTTGGACGGAAAAGCCCGTACCGCCGCCGACTTCGGATGAAAAGAACACATCAGAGGAAGGCAAAGATGCCAAGCCGCAACCGCGCGGGACGGTCGTGAAACTCGGAACGGCTGACTTCACCGGCAAAGTGCGGGCAGACAGCAATGTCGTGGAGCAATCGAACCGCGTCGTTCGCCTGCACCTTCCGCAGCATGACGAGAGGATTGCCGGGCAACCGGACACTCACCAGTAGGTCCTGAAAGCAGGCTCCAAAGCAACCGACGGGGCGACGACTAGGTCGTCACCGCTTCCCTCGACCGCTTGTGCGAACGCATGGTAGACCTCGGCTCCGTTACCGCGACCTCAGGTTCCCATGCGTATGGCAACGCGGGGAACAGCGGGGACGAGCTTGGCCATCCCCGCCCTCCGCACTGCATTGAAGGCTCCAAAATCCAGAATTCGTAACGCTCCGGGACGACCGTGGCGACCGGCAACCAATTTGTCGAGGAATGACTTGCTCGTCGGCAGGAATACTTGGAAGCGAGGGTGTTGGCATGGACACTCCTCCGCTCGATCGTTTGATCAAATGAAGTGATTCGCAGCATTGGGACTCTGTCACCGGAGACACAATCGTGGGTGACATCAATCACAGAGTGAGGGCTTCAGCGATTGAACGACTTGCGGAGGATCGGCCCCTTCTGCCAGAAGGCAAACAACTCTATGTCAAGCAGAACTTAATCCCGCCGATAACAACGTAGTGAGGTCGAGTATGTGGCGGGGATTACTTCTGACGATGCTCTTAGCGGTGTTTGCGTCTGCGGGCGCGGGACAAGACAGCGATCGTCGCGACATTGAAGGTAAGCTTGTCGCTCTGGAGAAGGCTGGCAAGCTGCAAGCAATTCAGTTGAAAGACTTGAAAATGCTAAACGAAGTTTTGGATGAGAACTTCATTCTCGTCGATCAGGACGGCTCGCTCCTGAACAAGGCGCAGATTCTAGCGTACGTGCAGAAGGCGACTTCCATGAAATACCTCACCGGCGAAATGACCGTTCACTTACATGCAAGTACCGCGATTGTGACTGGCGAATATCGACTCAACGGAATTCTGGCAGGCAGACGGATCGAACAACGCGGCAGATTTATTGACACTTGGATCGAGAAGGAAGGCAAATGGTTGGCCATCGCCAGTGTATCGATACCGCTGACATGAGAAATAGGGGATCAATCAACGGGCGAAACATTATGAGAGTGATTTGCTCGATCATTCTCCTTGGTTGCTCACCGATTCTTCTGCTGCACGCGCAACAGACAGACGTAGCCGCCTCTGGCACAATTCGCTCGCTGGAGCGTGAATGGGTCGATGCGCAGTCCCGCAACAACAACCGTGCTTTAGACCTAATCCTGGACAACTCCGTGGTCTATGTAGAGTACGGTCATCTTGTGAGTAAGGCCGATTACCTTTTAAGAATCAAGCACCAGGATCCATCTACCGACGAGATCGTGATGGAGCCCATTACGGTGCGCGTCTTCGGCAGCACGGCGATCGTTACTGGAAGCTATCGGGAAACGCAGCGCAAAGCCGGTACGCACACAGTCACGCGCTGGCGCTTCGTCGATACCTGGGCCTACAAGAAGTATGGTTGGGTGCTGATCGCGGCCGGTTCAACGCCTGTCCGGGACTAGAGAAGCCTGCTGTCATCACCTTCTTCTCGTTTTCCTCGTTATTCTCTGGCTATACGGATGACTTTCACGGGGCCCAGCAGTCCCGACGCTACAAGCTTGGAATCCGCCTTGTAGAACTTCGGCGACGTGAAGGTATAGGTTTTCGTGACATTGGGTTGACGGTCGCCAATGATGCGGTTGACCCACGCGTTCGTGACTTTTATCTCGACTGCGTTCTTTCCTGGTTTTAGAGCTGGCGTGATATCGACCCGGTAAGGTGTCTTCCATACGATTCCGAGCGGCTTGCCGTTGACAGATACCTCCGCCAGATTCTTCACGTCGCCGAGATCGAGCCACACATGAGCACCTTTGGCAGACCAATCAGCTGTCGCATCGATCGTCTTCGTGTAAGTGCCTTTTCCTGAGAAATACTTGACTCCCTCATCGGAGCTGTCATTCCATGAGGTCAGCTTGTCGAGGGTGATCTTCGCGGGCGCTCCCAGGTTCGACTCAAAGCTGAGATCCCAGGGACCGTCCACGGTTGCCAGCGTGGTCTCAACAATCTTTGGCAGGCTGCGAGAAGGTGTCTTCGCAGGTTTGCGAAATACGACAAACACAGTTCCCCAAGGCTCCAAATGTAGAGGCACGGTCGTGCGGCCGTCGGCGATTTGGAACGAGGCCGGCTCCGTCGTGCCTGTATCCGCATGCCACAGTTCCGCTTCCTTTCCTGTTACACGAAAACTGGCGTCCAGAGTCTCGTCGCGGTCGTTGCGGTTGTCGACAAAATAGAGATCGCCGTCGGCCAGCTTGCGATGGACGAAAAGGACATTCGTATCGGGTTCGGGTTTCGTGTAGTCGAAGTCGGGAGTGACGGTGACTGCACTAAGTACATCCCCCAAACTCTTATCTCCGTACACCGTGCCCTTGCCTACAGTATTTCCGCTGCTTGAACCCCAGAGTTGATCTACGAGGCTGTGAAACTCTTTTGAATCGTCGCTCAGGCTCGGAGTATCTGTTGGCTTCGGGCCCGAAACGATCGCTCCAGCCTGTACCAGGTCGCGAATCTTCTTGAGCACCGGCAGCGACATTTGCTGACTATGCGGGTCGAGCGCAAGCACGCGATAGCGCATGCCGCTGGGAGTAGCGATTTGTCCGTCTTTGAATGTCAGGACGTGAATCAGAGCATCGGCGTTGATGTAATCGAAGTTGTAGCCGGCCGGAATGTCAGGACTCTTCTTGCCAAACAACGCTGTGAGGTTGGAGTCTTCGCCGTAGAAATAGGCGATATCGGCGTCGAAGCGTCCCTGTTGTAGCAGGTAGGAACTACGAGCCAGATACGATACCCACGGCTTCGCCTGCTCCGCCCAGGTCTCATTGCGGTTGAACCATTGCCCGAAGGGTCCGAGGGCGAGGCCGGGCTTCTTGTCCAGCAACGGCTGGTGCACTGAAGTGTGAATAACGAAACGGTTGAGGCCCATCGCCAATTCTTTGTCGGCAGTGGGTTTCAGGGTGGCGGGCGACCAGGCCCAGGCACCTGAGGATGCGGTCAGAGATTCCGCGGCCACCAAGTTCTGGCCGTAGATGTGAGCCACCGATGCGGACTCGCGAATGTCGGCGTTGTATCCATACTGCTCTTTGTTGACTCCGGGCTTTTGCGTCCACATGGCCGACATGGGCACGTCGTTGTGGCGCTTGACCTCCATGCCGTCGCCGATGAAAGCTCGCCCCTCTTCATGCGATTCGCCGTAGTGGCCCATGCCACGCGCGTGCAAGATGTCGTTGATCTGGTCATAGTGATTCTCGGCCAGCAACTCGCCCAGCGTCTTCCGGAAGTCCCAGAGGAAGCGATCGCTGTCCCGAGAACTCTCGATGACGTGGCCTGCAAGCACGGGCATCCACGGGCGAGGGTCATAACCACGCCGCTTGGTGAATTCGGCAACCATGTCGTCGGTCCAGTTCGCCGTCCCGGCTTCCCAGCTATCGCTGATCACGTATTTCAATCCACGCTCGCCCATCAGGTCGCCGACCGCGCTCTTGTAGTTGTCGAGGTACTTTTCCATGTACTCCTTCACGTCCTCGCGACTGAGCTTGTCGACCTCAAGGCCTGTGCCTTCGGGGGATGCGGGATGGTTCGTAACTCCGGTAAGCGAATATCCAAAACGAAGCACCACCCAGTTCCCTGCCGGTGGTGTCCAGTCCAGAGTGCCATCGGGATGCATCTTGGCAGTCAGATCCACGATGTCGCTCTTGCGGATCGCATCCGATGCAGACACTTGCGGCGTGGGAAACGCATCCATGCCGATGAGATTGGCGAAGCCGGCTTTCTCTTCGAACCGGCTTACATGCACGCCAGGATGGAGGACGAGCTCTGAAATCTCAAAATTCGGATCAGGCTTCATGCCGCTGAAGTCGCCGAATGGGTTCTCAACGTCAAACGTCATTTCGCTAAACCCGGCGGGTGGCCTATCGGAAAACGCGATGCGGAAGAATCGCGCGCTGGTGGCGGGAAACGCGATGGTGTGTTCCTGGCCGCCGTCATTGGGGATGTCGACAAGTTTGCGGAAGGTCTGGCCGTCGTCGCTGGCTTCGACATCTGCAATCGACGGTGCCGCGCCGAACATATTGGCCGCCGCGGCCCCCGGATCATTGAGCATTAGCGTTACGGCGTGCATGGTCTGCGGGGAAGCGAATTCATACTGCACCCAAGCCTGCTGGCCTGCCGGCGCCTTGGGCAATTGCGTCGTCTTGACGAGGTCGCCATCGTCCAACAGAGCCAAATTGAGGTTTCCGCTGCTGGAAGTAATCTTGGGCTGCAGCGCGGTTACTGGCACATCGCTTTCGGGCGCGCGATAAGCTACTACCGCCGTGTCCGCGTAGAAAGAAGCTCCCCCGGTAGCTACTACCGCCGTGTCCGCGTAGAAAGAAGCTCCCCCGGTAGGAGGTTGGCCGCTGATCATGGCAAGAAAATCGAAAATTGGAACGTTCTGAATGGGCCCGCTGACTGTCGGAGGATGTGGCAGCACGCCCGCGAACGGCTTCCCACCGCCGACTCGGATTTCACTCCAGACTACTTTCTTCATGCCCTGATTTGGCTTCACCCATGGACCGCCCGATTCGCTCCATCCCGGAGATCCCGCAATCGCTTCCTCAAGTCCGAGTTGATCCGCAAGAGTCGTCGCGTACCGGAACGCATCTTTCCATTCGGGCGTCATATAGACCAAGCGCTTGTCGACCAACTTCGGAGTGGTCAGCGACGCGTCGAAGTTCTGGAAACCTCCGATGCCAACCCGGTTCATCCACTCCAAGTCGAGTTTGATGCCTTCTTTGGTGATGTTGCCGTTCATCCAGTGCCACCACACGCGCGGCTTGGCGGAGCTTGGAGGATTCTTGAACCCATCTTCGAGAGAGGCCCGCGCATTTTGCGCGAAGGATGACATGGTTCCGGCCAGCGCTGAAAGTACGATTGCAAGAACACGTGCAACACGAGAATGGCTCATCGGGGGCTCCTCGGCTTCCAGTTGTCTTTCAAATCCCAGACAGACATCCGCCTGCCTCGGCGATGAAAAGGATTACAACGAATTAGCTTTCGCGATTTTTGACGGTCCTGCACTTCCGCTCACTTTACTTCGAAGTTATAGGTTCCTGAACCGACGTGATCTTGCCATAAACCGAGTCGTACTCGGCCCGCGCTGAAGGCATGCGCGAATCCAGATGGGGATGGACCACGATTTCCTTAAATCCGGGGCCACTCAGATTCGTGTCGATCCCAGCGTCGTAGCGGTATACCCACGCGATCACCGACCCGAAGGCGTAGTGGTTGTAAGAGTTCATCGAGGGATCTCCTGTGTCGCCGTTCCAGCGCTCCCACCACGTGGTTGCACCTTTGGAAAGCATGTAGCCCCACGATGGATAGGTCTCATTCAGCAGCAGGCGATACGCGACGTCGGATCGGCCGTGGTCGGCAAGGGTGAAAAGCAGGAATGGAGTGCCGAGGAATCCGGTCGACAGGTGCCAGTTGTGACCCTCGATGTCCTTCACGAGTTTGTCGACGAGCGTCGGTTCGAGCGACTCGGGCGCCATCTTCGTATAGAGCGTGACAACGTAAGACGTTTGTGTTCCGGTTCCGACTGTTCCGTCATCTTTGATGTACATCTTCTGAAAAGCCGACCTGATGTTCTGCACGACTTCGTCGTAGTGTTTGGCGTCGTCTTCCTTGCCGACGGCGTGCGCCATCTGCGACATCATATTGGCAATCAACGCCCAATAAGCAGTTGCGAGCAGGTCTTTATTTGTGTTGGGATCAGGCGCCAGCCAGTCGGCAAAGTTTGGCCCCACTCCGTTTTTCCGGATGAAATCTGGATTGCGGCTCTGGATGAACTCCATCCAGCGCTGCATCGCGTCCCAATTCTTTTCGATCATCG
>WNGO01004581.1_pt1 | contig 11115 bp, 9 predicted proteins | sample 5400511 | NCBI WGS metagenome assembly WNGO01 (sample SAMN13153380, study PRJNA577476) | soil metagenome | isolation source: 20 cm soil or saprolite under Garry oak tree replicate 2 | place: USA:California | collected 2016-06-15
ACGACATCCGCCCCTAGTCCGCCCAGATAGTGGAACAGGTTGAACGTGAAGCTGTCGTAATTGTCGATCAGGACGATCATGCTTTCCGTGCCCGCTCAGGGTCTTAGACGCGGGTCTTGAGGGAATCAAGGCGGCGGGGCTCGCCTCGCCGCCTCCTCTGAGGTAATGCGCAGGGCAAGGCGAAAAGCCCGCCGTTCTCGGTGCCATTCCCGCACAAGGAGGGAGACGGTCTCATGACGATCAGGCGCATTTGGCTTGCTCTGGGCCGGCAAGCGGTTTTTTGGGCGGTAGCAGGGGTGTTTCTCGTTTCTGCCGCGGCCCTCGACAATGCCGCGCGGGCAGAATCGTCCGCGCCACCCGAGCCACCCTCGCTCGAATCGATCAAATCCTCGCTGGATGAGATCGAGGCCGGCGTCGACCGCGAGGATGTGACCGCCGAGATGCTCGCGGGTTTTCGCCAAACGCTCAACGCCACGACGGATTCTCTGCGAGGCAAGATCGAGGACCTCGAGCCCCGTGCTAACGAGCTGCACCAACGCTTGGACCAGCTTGGTCCCGCGCCAGCCAAGGATGCGCCGCCTGAAAGCGCCGACGTCGCCAACGAGCGCGCAGACCTGACGAAGCAGTTCAGCGAAGTCGACGGTGACTTAAAGCAGGCGAGGGTGCTCTCGCTCAGAGCGGAGCAGCTCAGCGATCGCGTCTCGCAGCGACGTCACGCCTTGTACGCCCAAGAGTTGTTCGCGCGCAGCCCGAGTGTGCTCAGTCCATCCTTTTGGATGGATACTCTTCGCGCCTTCCCGATTGAGCTGCGCGCTGAACACGCGGTGGTGCAGACTTGGCTCAGCGAACGCGGCGATGGCCTGCGCTGGACCGCAGGCCTATTGATCGTCGCGGCCATCATTGCTCTTGCCATCGGATTGAGCCGATGGTGGTTCCCCCGACTTATCGCCCACCCGACGGATACCCGTTCGGCGAAAGCATGGGTGGCGCTGTGGGTGTTCATTTGGTACGCCGCCCGTACGCCGTTGGCGGCCGCCGCCGCACTGCTGGCATTTGATGCGCTCGATTTGTTAACGAGTCGCGTTGAAGAGATTGCCGAGGGACTTGTTGCCGGCATAGCGGCCGCGAGCTTTAGCTACGGCGTGGCGCGCGGGCTGTTTGCACCGAGGGAGCCGCAACGCCGCCTGCTGCAAGAAGACGACCGCAGGCGATCACGGCCGGTTTCCTGACGCACCTCGTCATCCGGCTGAGGCAAATCAAGAAGGATCGAGGCGAGGCCCTCGTTGCCGCGGCCTGGGCTCACCCCGTGGGCTTGCTAGTCGCGGTGTTCATCGCGCTCGCGCTGATTGCCGGCTATGCAGGCCTCGCCGCATTCGTGGCCTTGCGAGTCATCGTCGCGGCGGCAGCGATCGGGGCCCTTTATCTGCTGCTGGTGATCACCCAGACACTGTTTTCCACAATCGGTGAGCAAACCGCCAAAGGACAGACGCTGGCTGCGGACCTCGGCATCAGCGCCGGCACGCTCGGTTTCGGGGCTGCGGTGCTGTCGGCAGCTATTCGCGTCATTCTGATCCTTGCCTCGTTCCTCGTGATCATCGGTCCCTGGGAGGTCTCCACCGCCGATCTGTTCGACACCGTCCGCAATATCCCGTTCGGCTTCAAGATCGGGGAGATCCATGTCTCGTTTGAAGCGGTGTTCACAGCCGTCCTGGTACTTTTTCTCCTGTTGATCGTGACCCGGATCGTCCAACGCTGGTTGGAGACGGAGTTGCTGCCCCGGACCAAACTGGAGCCCAGTCTTCAGCTTTCGATCGTTACGATCTTTGGCTATGTCGGTGCGATCACGGCGATAGGGCTGGCGCTCAGCGGGCTCGGCTTTGATCTGCAGAAGGTCGCGCTCATTGCCGGCGCGCTTTCGGTCGGCATCGGGTTTGGCCTGCAGTCGGTCGTGTCCAACTTCGTGTGCGGCCTGATCCTGCTGACGGAGCGGCCGATCCGCGTCGGCGACTCGATCGTGGTCAAGGGCGAAGAGGGTTGGGTCCGGCGCGTTCGTGTCCGCGCAACCGAGATCGAGACGTTCGATCGCGCGAGCGTGATCATTCCGAATTCGGAGTTCATCACCGGTGTGGTCAAGAACTGGACGCGCGCCAATACGTTGGGCCGCATCGTCATCAAGGTCGGCGTCGCTTACGACAGCGACCCGGTGCAAGTGCGCGAGGTCTTGCTCGACATCGCCAGCGCGCATCCGCAAATCGTGCAGTCCCCGCCTCCGGGCGTATTCCTGTTGGAGTTCGGCGAAGGCGCCCTCGAGTTCGAGTTGCGGTGCGTTGTCGCCGATGTTGAAAAGGCCCTGTCGGTGCGCAGTGACCTCAATTACGCGATCATCAAGCGGTTTCGCGAAGCGGACATCGAGATCCCGCACCAGCAGCGGGAGCTTCGATGGCGAGCCGAAGAGCCCGACAAAGACCGTACCGGCCCTTTCAGTTGGTCGTTCCGGCCGAGCGGCGATGGCGGCGAGAGCCGCAAGCTATAGCCGCCTCCGCGGCATGTGCCTAGGAATTCGAAAGGATTGCGACGATGCGCCAGATGACCTTGGTCGCTTTCCTGCAAGCCCAGAATTGCACAAACCTTCCAAGCTCCTGGCGTCATCCGCAATCGCGTACGGATAGCTGGTCCGCAGACTACTACCGGCACATCGGCCGTGTGCTCGAGGCCGGCAAATTCCACCTCGGCTTCTTCGATGACCGGCTGTCGATGCCCGACATCTACGGGCATGATCACGCGCACACCGTGCGGCACGGCATCCGTTGCGTGAAGATGGATGCGGTGACCGTGCTGACCGTCATGGGCATGGCGACCGAGCGGCTCGGTCTCGGCGCGACTTATTCGACGAGCTACTACGAGCCGTTCCACGTGGCGCGCCTGTTCGCAACGCTTGATCTGATGACCGACGGGCGCGCGGCCTGGAACGTCGTCAGCTCGCTCAACGACGGCGAGGCGCAGAACATGGGCCGCGAGCAGGTAATCGAGCACGACCTGCGCTACGATCGGGCCGACGAGTTTATGGAGGTCGTGTTCGGGCATTGGGATAGCTGGGAGGACGATGCGATCGTCCAGGACAAGGCGAGCGGGCTGTTCGCCCATGCGGAAAAGGTCCATCGCCTCGACCATAAGGGCCGCTTTTTCCGCTCGCGCGGGCCGTTCACCGTGCCGCGTTCCCCGCAGGGCCGTCCGGTCATCATCCAGGCAGGTCAGAGCGGACGGGGCAAGCGCTTCGGCGCGCAATGGGGCGAGTTGATCTTCGTGGTCTACCCGAACATCGCGGTGGGCACGCGCGACTATGCGGGATTCAAGGCGGAGGTGGCCGGATGCGGCCGCAATCCCGAAGAGGTCAAGATCACGCACCTCGTCAACACCGTGGCCGCTGCCACCAAGATGGAGGCCGAGGACAAATGGGCCCTCATCGACAAGCTGCCGCTCGAGATCGATGCGCTATCGCTCTTGTCGGAAGCGCTCAACTTCGACTTCTCGACCAAAGGCATGGACGAGGCATTCACCGACGACGAGATGGCCTCGATGTCCGGTCTGCAGGCCATCCGCGACCGTGTCGTGCGTACGAGCGGCAAGAAGAACCCGACCGCGCGCGAGTTCATCCACTATAGCGGCCGCGGCCGCGTGCACGATCCCATCGTCGGTGGTCCGAAGGAGGTTTGTGATGAGCTCGAACGGTGGTTCCTCGAGCGCGCTTGCGACGGCTTCGTGGTCTCCGCAACGCACGTGCCTGGAGCTTACGAAGATTTCGTTCGTTTCGTAGTGCCCGAGCTGCAGCGGCGCGGCTTGTTCCGCACGGACTATGCCTGCAAGACCTTGCGCGAGAATTTGGGCCTGCCCGTCCCGTCGGTGGCTGCGTGGCGCGGGACCCGCGCAAAATTGCAGGGGTGGAGTTAATTGACCGGCGGTATCGTCTCGTTCCCGGATTTGCGCGTGCTATCCCTACTTGGGCTCTAATCCGAAGATTCCGGCAGCTTTCCGAACGCATGCTCGAGATCGACCGTGACCGGAACTTTATCGTCTAAGGCTCCAGGCGCTTTCCACGTACTGGCGACGAGCGTGTGCGGTCCGAGAAAGTGGAAATCCGCAGAAATCGTCGGCTTCCCCTCGATCATGTCGCTGAATTCGACGATGCGCTTCTTCTGGCGGTTGTACACCATCATCGGAAATGACCAGAGCGAATGTCCACCCGACGACGCCAGGCTGTAGACGAAGAATTGCGAGTCGGGTGACCATTTTGCATTGACGACATAGTACCCGTTGGTACCGCGCGGCGACGAATAATCCTTCGATGTCACTGTGTCGCCCTTGCTGGTGCGTATCACGACGCGGCTTTCCATATCCGGCGTGGCATAGAGGCTGACGTCGACGGGAAACACGAGCGCACGCAGTGCGCCGTCGGGCGATGCGTAAATCATGGGCTTCACATTGCTGCAGCTCGATTCCGGTCGCGGCGTCGGCAGCAATTTGTGTCCGCTGCAGACACCCTTGGCCAGCGCAGGCGCCGAAAACAGCGTCTGCGGCGACACAGTTACGATTAACAGCAAAAGCAGCATCGATATTGGTTTTTGGAAGCGCATGATCTTCCTCCGGGAGGAGCAATATCAAGCCCGCGGCGGAAAGATGCCTTCGCCGCTCGCGCGTGCTATCTAGGCTGTCAACGTCGCTACGCGCCCTGAAAGAACTGCCATATCGTCGGCCCTCTTGCCATCATGATCTGGTTCGGGAGCGATACGAGGACCATCCGCGTTGATGGGCATCGCTGACTTCTCGCGCCGCATTCGCCTCGGCGATGTCGAGCTTGCCTACCGCATCACCGGCCGCGGCAAGCCGCTGATCCTCGTGCACGGGTTGGCGTGCGGACAGCGCATGTGGTTTCACCAGCGGCGAAAATTGTCCGATCGCCACACGGTCATCACTTACGACCAACGCGGCCACGGTGAGAGCGATGCGCCCGATGACGCCACGCGATATTCGGGCGGCCACCTCGCCCGCGATCTCACGGGCGTCATCGATGCGCTCAACTACGACAAGATTGCGGTGGTCGGCTTTTCGATGGGAGGAGGCCCGGCACTTGCGCTTGCGGCCGCAAGACCGGATCGGATCACCCATCTCATCCTCGCTGACGTCGGATCGGGTGCGGACGATTCTTGGCGCCTCGATTGGCTGGCACGGCGTTGGGTTGAATTTGCAGAACGAACAGGTTGGGACGAGCTGCTTCCGGACATGCTGCGAAGCGAGTTTTTCAAGGCGTACGCGAATCGCCGTCCGTTATTTCGCCGCCATATGACAGGGCTGATTCGCGCAACACCGCTCGTGGGATTGCGACATACACTCTCGCAAGTGCTGGGGCAGCGGAAATCGCTTTTCCGCATGCGCCACGCGTTGCAAGCGGTGAAGGTCCCCACGCTCGTCATGTTGGGCCAACACGATTACATCTGCCGGAACGCCGCCCGGCTCTTGTCGGAGAATATCCCCGGCGCCGTTCTTCACCGAATCGAGGGAGCCGGACATATGTCCCCTTTGGAGCGGCCGGATCAATTCAGCGACACGCTGGCAGCATTCTTGGCCCACCATTGAAGGGGGTCTCTTCATGCACTGCACCGGTGCGCAGGCGAGCATCAAGGAACGTGCGTCATGGACCATCCATCCCTTGCCGTCTTTACACCGGCGGAGCGGCGCCTGATCCGACGGCTGCGCAGTCCGATCCTGGTGCAGCGCTTTCTCAACCGCCTGCCATACAACACCGAACCCGGCCGTGAAACGCTCAGAAGCTTTCGTCAGGTTCTGCGGCAGCGCACTGCGCACTGCCTCGAGGCAGCGCTGGCGGCTGCCTGCATCCTGGAGCAGCACGGATTTCCGCCGCTGGTCATGAGCCTCAAATCGATCGATTACCTCGATCACGTCATTTTCGTTTACTGCGAACGCCGCCGCTGGGGCTCTGTAGCGCGTTCGCGCGATCCGGGCTTGCACGGACGAAAGCCGGTATTCCGTTCCATACGCGCACTCGCCATGAGCTATTTCGATCCGTACATCGACTTCACCGGATGTATCACGGGCTATGCGGTGTTCGATTTGCGCCGGTTGGGAACCTACGATTGGAGGCTTGCGCGCAGGAACATGTGGGCGGTCGAGCGAGCGCTGGTGCGTTACCGGCACAAGCCGCTCAAGGGAGGGCGCGAGCGCATTCGGCGATTCCGCGCGCGCTATCGCGCCTATCGGGCGAAATACAACAAAAAGCCGCTGTTCTACCGCGGCCGTGAAAAGTGGACGGAAATTCCGGAGGAGTTTTTGTAGCCCGCCGGCTCGCCATTCCGGAGCGCGCCTAGGCCGCGAGCCCGGAATGACCGGCCCTCATCCCTTATGGATCGGATCGATCCACAGGACTTCTTCCACCTTCTCCGCCGGCTCGATGTCGAGATTGACCACGACCGCTTCGTTGTCGCTACGCACCACCACGCATTCGAGCGACTCGCTCGAGCTGGCGTTGATCTCCTGGTGCGGCACGAACGGCGGCACATAGATGAAATCGCCGGGACCGGCCTCCGCCATGAATTCCAGCTGGTCCCCCCAGCGCATGCGCGCCTTGCCGCGCACCACATAGATGATGCTTTCCAGCTCGCCGTGGTGATGTGCGCCGGTCTTGGCGTTGGGCTGAATGCTCACCGTGCCCGCCCAAATCTTCTGGGCGCCGACGCGGGCATAGTTGATGGCAGCCTTGCGATCCATGCCCGGCGTCTGCGGCGTGTTGGGGTCGAGCGCGTGCCCCGGAATCACGCGTACGCCGTCGTGCTTCCATCGGGGCGCCTGTTCGGCTTTGGCGTCCATGTCATCACCTCGTCAGGGGCATCGTTGATGTAGTAAGGCCATGGCCATTGTCCACCACAGACCCCGACAAGTCACGAGCGCCGCTGTACGCCGGTTGCGACCGATGGTGGTGCGGCGTGAGTTAAAGTCCGCGCCGCGCCGCGCTGGCAAATCGTTTAGCCTCTTCTGCGGCGCGGAACAGCGCTTTCGCCTTGTCCACGCATTCCTGATGCTCGGACTTGGGGTTGGAGTCGGCAACGATGCCGGCGCCGGCCTGGACATACATCATGCCGTCCTTGACCAAGGCGGTGCGCAGCACGATGCAGCTATCGAGCTCGCCCGCGGCGGAGAAATAGCCGACCGACCCGGCATAGAGGCCGCGCCTCTGCGGTTCGAGCTCGTCGATAATCTCCATCGCCCGCACTTTGGGCGCGCCCGAGACGGTGCCGGCCGGAAAGGCTGCCGCCAGTGCATCGAGCGCATCGTATTTGCTGTCGAGTTGGCCCTCGACGTTGGATACGATGTGCATCACCTGGCTGAAACGCTCGATGAAGAACTGATCCGTGACCTTCACCGTCGCCGGCCGTGCGACGCGTCCGACGTCGTTGCGGCCGAGATCGAGCAGCATCAGGTGCTCGGCGCGTTCCTTCCCATCCGCCAACAACTCGGCTTCGAGTGCCTTGTCGTGCTGCGGCGTCGTGCCTCGGGGCCGCGTGCCGGCGAGCGGACGAATGGTCACCGTGCCTTCGCGCACTCGTACCAGGATTTCCGGACTCGAGCCGACGATAGAAAAGCCGCCGAAGTCGAGGAAATAGAGAAACGGCGCCGGATTGACCCTCCGCAGTGCGCGGTAGAGTGCGAAGGGCGGCAGTTCGAACGGCGCCTCGAAACGTTGCGACAGCACCACCTGAAAGATGTCGCCGGCGGCAATGTATTCCTTGGCGACCTTGACCATGCGCTCGTATTCGGGGGGCGTAACGTTCGAAGACGGCCACACCGTGAGCGGGCCCGCCTGGATGTCGGGCGGGGAATGCGCCAACGGGGCATCGAGCGCACCGACGATTGCTCTGAGGCGTTCCCTTGCGCGCGTGAAGGCGGTCTCGGCGGCAACGCCGCTTTCGGGGCGCACCGGCGTGACCACAGTGATCACGTCTTTTACGGTATCGAACACCACCACCACGGTAGGGCGCACAAGGACTGCGTCGGGAATTCCGATCGGGTCGGGGTTCGGCGAGGGCAAATCCTCCATCAGCCGCACCATGTCATAGCCGAGATAGCCGAAAATCCCGGCGGCCATGGGAGGGAGCACATCCGGCAGTTCGATCCGGCTTTCGGCGATGAGCGCACGCAGTGCCAGCAGCGGAGGCCGGCCGCAGGGCGTAAAATTGTCCGCGTTTTGCTGGACGCTACGATTGATCTCGGCTCGCCCGGCCACGGTCCTCCAGACGAGATCGGGATTAAGCCCGATGATCGAATAGCGGCCGCGCAGCGCGCCGCCTTCGACCGACTCCAGCAGAAAACTCGGCGGCCCCGCGCCGGCGATTTTTAGGAAAGCCGATACCGGAGTTTCCAGATCCGAAACCAGCGTAGTCCACACGACCTGCGGCTCGCCTCGCGCGTAGCGCTTGGCAAATCCCACGGCTTGCGGCTCGATCTGCATTGTGAGCCAGGGGTTAGTTTGTGCCGTCGCCGGCTCCGCCGCTGACCACTTGGTTCAGCGCGCTTTGATTGATCGTCACGCCGATATCGCTTTCGAGCCAAGCGATGTATTCGGCAAGAATGTCCTCGGAAAGACCCCGATTGAGGGTCTCGAGAGCGCGTTTGGCGTCTTCGGAAGCCATATCAAGGCTCGGCACCACGATATCGGTGACACGGAACACCACCTCGTCGGGCGGCTGCGCACCTTCCGTTTTGCCGACGGCGTCCTTTGCCGTGCGAAAGACGGCATCGACGCCCGCCGCCGAGAGGGGGCCGGAGGCTTCGCCACGCTTGAGCCCGGTCAGCGTTTCGACTTTGAGACGATCAGCCGCCGCGGCTTGGGGAAGCGTCTCGCCAGCCTTGAGTTTCTCCAGGATGGCGGTTGCCTTGGCATCGAGCCGCGTCGCAACTTCCTGGTCGCGCCAGCGCGCCTCGACCTGGTCTTTGACCTCGTCGAGCGAACGTTCGCGCGAGGGAGAGATCGCGGTGACCTCGTACCAGATATAGCCGTCTTGGAACTGCAACGGATCACGTTCGACGCCGATGTCGGTGGTGAATGCCCCGGCGAGAAGCCGCTGCGCATCGGGTAGTTTCACGGGCGTGCCTGCAGGGTCGCGGCCGGAACGATCGACCTCGACGGTGCGTGCCTCCAGCTTGAGATTGGCCGCGGCTTCCTCGAGCGACTTTCCCTCCGCGCGCGCGTCCTCGATCTTGTTGTAGACGTCGAAAATCTCTGACTTGGCGCGGGCGGTGGCGAGCTCCTGCTTGAGCTCGCCGGCCACTTGTTCGAGGGGCCGAACCTGCTCCGGTTCGATCTTGAGCGCCTGCACCAGCACCGTGCCGAAGCGGCCTTGCACCGGCGCGCTCACCTCGCCTTCCTTGAGCGCGAACGCCGCATCGGCCACCGGGCGGTCGATCATCGCGGATTTCGACACGATCCCGAGGTCGATGTCTTTTTCGCTCTTGCCGAGCTCCTTGGCGATCTCTGCAAAGCTCGTGCCCTTCGCGATGCGCTCTGCGGCCGCGCTCGCCGCCTCGGCATTGGGAAAGTCGATCTGCAGGATATGTCGCCGCTCGGGCGTGACGTAGCGGGCACGGCGCTCTTCATAAGCGCGCTTGAGATCCGCATCGGAGATTTCGATCCAACGGGCCTGCTCGCTCGGGATCAGCGACACGACGACGAGCTTGCGGTATTCGGGCGTGCGGAACAGGATCTTGCGGTCCTCGAAATATTTCGCCAGCGCTTCCGGCGGGGGCGACGCAATTTCGCCGGCGAGCGCGCGGTCGAGCAGCACATATTCGATCGAGCGCTGCTCGTTCTGATAGCGGTTTAGCGCCTCGACCAGCGCCTTGGGTGCATTCAATCCGGACGCGATGGTGCCGGCAAGCTCTCGGCGCAGCATTTGGCGGCGCTGTTCGGCCACGAAGCGGGCCTCCGTATAGCCGGCATTACGGATGGTCTGCTCGAAACGGAAGCGGTCGAACTGGCCGTTCGGTCCGCTGGCCGATCACCAGCCGGTCGAGACCGGTCGCGCGCGCCTGATCCGCGCTGATTGGGCGCCCCAGCTGGCGTGAATATTGCTGCAGCCGATCATTATAGAGCGTCCGAAATTGCTCGATCGTAACCTCGGTGCGGCCGATCTTGGCGACCGTCGAGCGGCCGAAGCCCCGGAAAATGTCGCCGATGCCCCAAATTGCAAAACTGATCACCAAAAAGCCGACGACCGCGGCCATCACCGCTTTGCCGAGCCAGTTGGAAGAGGCTTTTCGCAGCCCTCGAAGCATGCGTCGTCCGTGATTGAGAGAGCCGGCGGCGAGCCGACGGCTCTTGCATCATAGGGGAGGGGGCCTCCGCATCGCAACATTGCGGAACGGCGCACCTCTGGCGTGGCTGCGAGCGCTCTGCTAACCGCTTGGCTGGACGCGGAAAAAGCTCAGGACTCGACCATGGTCGGTATGCCGCGCCCGCTGGTTGCGGGCAACTGGAAGATGAATGGGCTGCGCGCCTCGGCGGCGGAGCTCAGCCGGATCGTCCAAGGTGCACAGCAGCTCCCTGCGGTCGACGTAATGGTATGTCCGCCCGCCACGCTGCTCGCTCTGTTTGCGGCGGCGGTCGAGGGTTCTTCCGTCCGTATTGGCGCACAGGATTGTCACGCCGAGGCTAGCGGAGCGTTCACCGGCGACCTTTCGGCCGAAATGCTCAAGGATGCGGGCGCCAGCGCCGTCATCGTCGGGCACTCCGAACGGCGTAGTTATCACCATGAAACCGATGCAGATGTGCGGGCGAAGGCGCTCGCTGCGCGGCGCGCCGGACTTTGCGCCATCATCTGCGTAGGCGAGACCCGCGCTGAGCGCGAAAACGGACGCGCACTCACGGTGGTGGGCACGCAGCTCAACGGTTCGGTACCAGACAGCGCCACGGCTGAAAATGTGATCGTTGCCTACGAGCCGGTCTGGGCGATCGGCACCGGTCTGACGCCGACGCCGCCCGACGTTGCCGAGATGCACGGATTCATCCGCCAGCGTCTGCAATCGCGGTTCGCAGAGGAAGGGCAAGCC
>WNGO01002812.1_pt1 | contig 11113 bp, 12 predicted proteins | sample 5400511 | NCBI WGS metagenome assembly WNGO01 (sample SAMN13153380, study PRJNA577476) | soil metagenome | isolation source: 20 cm soil or saprolite under Garry oak tree replicate 2 | place: USA:California | collected 2016-06-15
CGTCAGCCCCAGCTCGCTCCAAGCCATGACCCACCCGACCAGCTGCTGCCGCTCCAGCTCGAGCCACTCCAGCTCGAGCCACTCCACGAACTCCCGGACCAGGACGAGCCGCTCCACGAGCTGCCGCTCCACGAGCTTCCCGACCACGAGGACCCGCTCCACGAGCTTCCCGACCAGCTCGAACCACTCCAGCTCGAGCCACTCCAGGAGCTGCCCGCCCAGATCGAGCCGTTCCACATCCCACCCGACCAGCTCGAACCGGCTGCCTCGAGCGCCGCCATCGCGGCCGATGCGAACGGCTTGCCGAAGATGTCCTGCTCGCCTTGGAGCACGACACCGTTGGTCGAGACGTGGTCGGTGCCACGCGACGGCTCGAGCAGGCCTGTGCCCATCGCGGAAGCGTTGTACTGCTGCGAAACAGCAACCGACGGCACCGACGCGTTGAGGAGCTTGTTCATGTCGAGCTCCCCACACCCCTCCTGCTTCCAGTTGAAGGAAGACAGCTTGTCGCAGCTCAGCATCGCCTTCACCTGGTCCGGCGTCAGCTGCGGATACCGCTGGAGCAGGTCGGCGACCGCACCCGAGACGAACGCGGTCGCCTCCGAGGTGCCGCTGCCGCGGAAGTAGCGGTCGCTGAGAGCGCCACCCGGATTGTTCTGATCGATGTAGGAACCGGGGACGCGCAGGCCCTGCATGTGGTTGCCCGGCGCGATCAGATCGGGACCGCGACAGGCAGTGCTGCAGCTCGCTGCGGTTGCCGAGAAGGCCGAGACGCTGTCGTCCCACGCCTGGGAGGTCCCGCTGCTGTCGGCAGCGCCGACCGCGAGGATCTGCGGGTCGTAGGCGGGATCGGCGAGCCCCTGAGCGCTCGCGCCCTTCTCGTAGCCGGAGTTCCCGGCAGCTGCCACCACGACGATGCCGGCCTTCCACGCCTGCTCGACCGCGTACGCGAGCGGGTCGACCTGGTACGGCTGGGTCGAGTTCGTGCCGTACGAGAGGTTGAGGACGCGAATGTTCATCCCGTTGTCGTTGCGGTGCTGCACAATCCAGTCGATGGCGGCGATCACCTGGCTCACATCGACCCCGCCGTCGGCGACACCGACCTTGAGCGAGACGATGCGCGCATCGGGGGCGACGCCGCGATAGCCACCTGTCTGGCCGTCGTTACCGGCGATGAGCCCCGCCATGAACGTCCCGTGCCCGTTCGTGTCGAGGTACTGCAGGCTCGGGTTCTGCGACTCCAGGGAGAGATCCGGGCCATTGATCACCTTGCCCGACGCGTTCAGGCCCGCGACCGGTGTGACGCCGGTGTCGATGACCGCGACGTCGACTCCCTTACCGGTGTAGCCGGCGTTCCACCACGCCTGCGCACCGTCACCCGCCGTGACGGCCTGCATCGAGTAGGGATCCGCGCCCGGGTCGTAGGCGGAAGCGCCCCACGAAGCGCCCGAGCGGATCCCGCCGAGCGCCATGGCCAAGAGAAGTGCGAGCAGGCCGGCGTGCCAGGCCTTGAAACGAGAAGCGTCGCGCTTGGTGAGGTGAACCCCCACGTCTACCTCCTTGTCGCGACCGCTCTGTTGCCGCAGAACGAGCCGCAGTAGCCGCCAGTCAGTTGGCGCAACGTAGGGGCTCATCGGGGCCCGATCCTCCCGCGAAAGGGGGAGCCGATTCGCTCGAACGAGGGATCTTGAACGCCCGCCGAATAGCATCGGCTGCCATGAACGCGGTCCTCGAGGCCACACCGCCCCGGTTCACGACCGAGGACGCCGCGCGGATCGCGACGGAGCTGTTCGGCATCGGCGGAAGCGCATCCGTGCTCGGCAGTGAGCGCGATCAGGCGTTCCTCCTGGAAGGCGGAGTCCTCAAGATCTCGAATCGCAGCGAGGACGCGGCCATGCTCGACCTGGAGGAGGCCGCGATCGTCCACGTCGCGACTCTCGATCCGGACCTGCCGGTGGCCCGGCTCCTCGCGCCACGTGCCACGTTCGACGGCCACGAGGTGCGCCTGTTCGAGCGGCTGCACGGCCACAAGGCCGGACCTGAGCTCGACGAGGCTGCATTGCGGGAGATCGCCGCCGTTCACGCCCGCCTCTGCCTCGCGCTCCGCTCGTTCTTCCACCCTGCCGCCGGACGCGAGCTGCTCTGGAACCTTCACGCGGCGCCGCGCCTGCGTCCGCTGCTCGCCGAGATCGCCGATCCCACACGGCGAGCGCTCGTCGCGCGCGTCCTCGATCGCTACGAGGAGCGCGTGCTACCACGGTGGGAACGCCTACGCGGCCAGGTCGCGCACGGCGACTTCAACCTCGACAATCTCCTGCTGGACGAGCATGGCCGAGTCGCCGGGATCCTCGACTTCGGCGACTGTTGCCACACGGCGCTGGCGGCTGACGTCGCCGTCGCCCTCACGTCGTTCCTGCGTGGACGGCCGACCGAGGATGCCTTCCGGATCGCCAGGATCGCGCTCGACGGTTTCACGTCGCGCTTCCCGCTCGAGCCGCTCGAGCTAGAGCTGCTCGGCGACCTGGTGGGAGCGCGGCTCGCGGCGATCGTCTCGATCAGCGCGTGGCGCTCCCGCCGCTTCCCCGACAACGCCGCGTATATCGAGGCCTGGGACGACGACTCGTGGCGCCTGCTCGAGCTGCTCGACAGCCTCGATCCGGCGGCTGTCGTACTGGAGCTCGGCGCGCGACGCGGCCGTGCAGCGAGTCCAGAGCTCGTACGGCGGCGGAACGCAGCGCTCGGCGCGCTGCTGACGCCGCTCACCTACGCGCTCCCCGTTCACGCGATCCGCGCCGAGGGCGTCTGGATCCACGAGCCCGACGGGCACCGGCTCCTCGACGCTTACAACAACGTCCCGGTCGTCGGGCACTGCCACCCGCGGGTGACCGAGGCGGTCGTCCGCCAGACGCGGCTCGGCGCGACCAACGCGAGGTACCTCGCCGAGCCGCTGGTCGAGCTCGCCGAGCGGTTGCTCGCCACATTCCCGCCGGACGCGGGCCTCGACACGGTGCTGCTCGTCAACTCGGGCAGCGAGGCGAACGACCTCGCCTGGCGGCTCGCAGCCGGAGTGACGGGACGCGACGGCGCGCTCGTGACGGCGAACGCGTACCACGGCGTCACTGCCGCGACGACCCGGCTCTCCCCCGAGGACTGGCCGGCGGCGCACCTGCCGGCCGGCGTAGCCCGTATTCCCGCCCCAGGGAGCAGCGCCGACTTCGCCGGCGCGTTGGACGCCGCGCTCGAGGAGCTGGAAGGCGGGCTCGCTGCGACGTTCCTCGACGGGTCGCTCATGAGCGACGGCATCCATGTGCCCGAGACGTCCGAGCTCCAGCTGCTCGTGGAGCGGACCCACGCCGCGGGAGGGCTCTACGTCGCGGACGAGGTGCAGGCGGGCCACGGCCGGCTCGGGCCGGAGCTCTGGTCGTTCGCGCGGCACGGCATCGCACCGGACGTCGTGACGCTCGGCAAGCCGATGGGCAACGGCTACCCGGTCGCCGCGGTCGTGACCCGGCGCGAGCTCGCCGAGCGGTTTCCGTACGCGGGGCGGACATTCTCGACCTTCGGCGGCAACCCGGTGGCCGCCGCCGCAGCGCTCGCCGTGCTCGACGTGCTCGAGGACGAGGGACTGCCGGGGCGCGCAGCCGGCGTCGGCGAGCGCCTGCGTACGGCCGTCGAGACGCTCCGCAAGCCGGACGTCGTCGAGGTGCGAGGCCGGGGCCTCCTCGCCGGCATCCAGCTCTCGAGCAGCGAGCTGGCTACTCGCGTCACCGAGGAGCTGCGCGAGCACGGGATCCTCGTGGGACGCACGGGACGGCACGGCGACGTGCTCAAGATCCGGCCTCCGCTCGTGTTCACGGATGAGCACGCGGGACTGCTCGTCGGGGCCCTCGACCGGATTCTGGGCTGATCTTTTCGTCGCGAAGTCGTATCGTCCAGCACGATGGCCGTGGAACAGACCGACGCGCAGCTCGTTTCCCGCTGCCGGGCAGGCGATCCCGACGCCTGGAACGAGTTCGTGGAGCGCTTCTCGCGCTACGTCTACGCGATCTGCGGCCGCGGCTTCCGCCTCTCGCAGCAGGACGCCGAGGACGTCTTCCAGGAGGTCTTCGCCCGCGCGTTCGAGCGGCTGTCCGAGCTGCGGAGCGACGAGGCGGTCCGACCGTGGCTCGCGCAGCTCACACGCAGGCTCTGCATCGACCGGCTGCGCCTGATCGCCCGCGACACGCCTTCCGACGCCGAACTGGACGAGCGGGAGGTCGACGACGTGCTCGCCCAGCTCGACGAGGCCATGGCGGTGCGCGCCGCGCTCGACAAGGTGGGCGACCCGTGCAGGGAGATCCTCGATCGCTTTTTCTGCCGCGACGAGAGCTATCGCACGATCGGCGACATGCTCGAGATCCCGGCCGGGACCATCGCCAGCCGAATCTCGCGCTGCCTGGAGAAAGTTCGTAGCGAACTCGATGGAAGGAGTCGGGCCTCTCGCCCGTCATGAAGATTGATGAACGGCTTTGACGAAGAACGGATCGGTCGGCTGCTACGCCTCCTTCCGCCTGCACCCGAGGGCTGGGTGCGCGCGGCGCAGGAGTTGCCGGCTGCGCGTGCGGCGCTCGACGAGCTAGTCGCGCGTGCCGAACAGGACGCCGCTTTCCGGCTCCAGCTCCGGGCCGACCTCGAGCGTGCGGTTGCCGCCGCCGGTTACGAGCCGTCACCGTTCATCGTTTCCCGGCTGCGCCGGCTCCTCGAGGCGGTCTGACACGCGGGATCTGCGCCGGCTGAGACACTTCCGCGGTGCTCACCGGTCTTTCCCTCCCCGCGCTACTCGAGGAGCTGGCAGCACCGCGCGAGGTTCCCGGCGCGGGCTCGGCGCTTGCGGCCGCGCTAGCGGCGGCTGCGGCGGTCGTGCAGATGGCTGCGCGACTCTCGCCGGCCAGCTGGGCTGACGCGGCCGGGGTGGCTGCCCAGGCCGAGGCTCTGCGCGAGCGCGCGGTGCAGCTCGTGGACGAGGACGCCGAGGCGTACCGGCTGGCGCTCGAGGCTCGGGCCGCCGCCGACGAGAGGGCGAGGCCGGAACAGCGAGACTGGGCGCTCGGCCAGATCACCGCCGCGGCGGCGGAGCCGCCGCTCGCGCTGGTGCGCCTCGCTGCCGATCTGGCCGAGCTCTGCGCCGCGGCGGGTGAGCGGGTCGAGCCGCGGGTACACGCCGACGTCGCGGCGGCGGCCGCGCTGGCGGCGGCCGTCGCGCGCGGGGCGCGGGCGCTCGTGGCGGCAAACCTCACCGCGCTAGCCGGCGACGCGCGGGTGGAGGAGGCCGATCGCCTCGTCGCCGCTGCCGACGCGGCAGCCAGGTCCCTGTAAGAGCGCAGGACCGCAAGAAGGCCCGACTGAGCCGGGCCTTCTGGCGTGACGGGTCAGGTCAACTGCTAGGTGTCTCTGGGCGAGTCCATCCGCACGTTCGGTAGCGACCGGATGTGCGCCTCGACCTCGTTCTCGTCGTCGTCGGCCGGCTCGTCGTTTGCGCCGTGCCTGGTGACGTGGCCTTCGACCGCGATCTCGTCTTTGCGCTCTTCGTCCGACATTTCGCTCCTCTTAGCTTCTGCGATGGACGTGGCCCTCGACCTCGTCGTCCTCGCCCTGCTCGTCGCTCGCGCCGTGCCTGGTGACGTGGCCCTCGACCTCGTCCTTGGCCGTCTCGTCGTCCGCGCCGTACTTGGGCGGGTAGCCGTGGCCCTCGACCTCGGTCTCGTCGTCTTTCCGCTGTTCGTCCGACATCTCGCTCCTCCTTTGGCTCTGTAGCCAATCTCACCTGTACTTCCCCAGACGGGCGCCGAAGCCGCGATCTTCCCCAAACGCGCGCAAATGAAAGGGCCCGGCTGAGCCGGGCCCTTTGAAGTTGGTGCCGCTTCTTCTAGCTGCGGCGATGGACGTGGCCCTCGACCTCGTCCTCGGGCTCATCGTTGGCGCCGTACTTGGGCGGGAAGGCACCGTGGCCCTCGACCTCGTCGCCTGGCTCGTCGTTCGCGCCGTACTTGGGCGGGAATGCGCCGTGGCCCTCGACCTCGGTCTCCTCGTCCTTGCGCTGCTCCTCCGACATTGCTCCTCCTTTAGAAGCTCTTGCGCCTCGTATTGGCGCTGTCAACCCTCTAGACGTGACTGGGTGTAGGAATCTTCCCACCGACCCTTCAAATTCGCAACGGCGCCTGCGATCCTGCGTCGCATGGGCCGCTACGCCGCTGAACTGCAGGCATTCGGGAGGGTATTCGCGAACCCTCGCGTCCGCAACATCCAGCTGGCAGGGGCCGGCTCGACGCTGGGCGTGTGGGCCTACGGGGTAGCGCTTCCGGTCTACGCGTACCACGCCGGCGGCGCACGCGCGGTCGGCCTGCTCTTCTTCGCCCGCTTCGTGCTCGCAGCGCTCGCGAGCCCGTGGCTCGGCCTCCTTGCCGACCGCTGGTCTCGCCGCAGCGTGATGCTGTGGTCGGACATCATCCGTTGCGGGATCATGGCCGCAATGACGGCGGTCGCAATCGCCGGCGGCAACGCCTATGCCGTCTACGTACTCGCGATCGCGTCGACCGTCGTCGCCTCGGCCTGGGGCCCCGCGCAGGCCGCCCTGATGCCCTCCCTCGTGAACACTCCCGAGGAGCTCACTGCGGCGAACGTCGTCGAGAACACGATCTCGAGCGTCGGGATGTTCGCCGGACCGGCCCTTGGTGGCATCCTGCTCGCGCTCAGCGGGCCGGCGGCGGTCTTTGCGCTCAACGGGGCCCTCACTCTCTTGTCGGCGCTGTTCGTCCTCGGCGTGCCGCGCGACCAGCCGCCCGAGGCGGTCGAGCGGCCCCATTTCATGGCCGAGCTCACGGCCGGATTCGCGGCCGTCATCCGCCGGCCGGCGCTGCGAGTCGTGATCGGGCTGAGCGGCGCAATGGCGTTCGTCGACGGACTGCTCGAGGTGCTGCTCGTCCTGCTCGCGCTGCAGCTGCTGCACGGCGGCAACGGCACCCTCGGCTGGCTGAACGTCGCCGCCGGCATCGGCAGCATCGCCGGTGCGTTCTTCGTCGCCGCCCTCGCAATGCGGCGCCGGTTGGCCGGAGGCTTTGCAATCGGGCTCTTGCTCTCGTCCATCCCGCTCGCGGTCACCGCGGCCGTTTCCTCTCTCCCCCCGGCGCTCCTCCTCCTCGGCATCATCGGGGTCGGCTCAGTCTTCTGCCAGGTCAACGGCGTGACGCTGCTGCAGCGATCTGCCGAGAACGAAGTGATGGGCCGGGTGTTTGCAGTCCTCGAGATGCTGATCCTGACCGGGCTCGCGGTCGGATCGCTAGTCGCTCCCGGTCTGGTGAGCTGGCTCGGCACGCGCGGAGCGCTGATTGCGTCGGGAGCATTCGTGCCGGTACTGGTCGTTTGGCTGTGGCCGAGCCTGCGGCGGATCGACGCCGAGGCCGTGATCGCGGAGGAGCCACTCAAGCTCCTGCGGAGGATCGAGATCTTCGCGCAGCTGCCGGAGCCGGTGCTCGAGGGCCTCGCGGCCGGAGCTACCGCGATCTCGGTCGCTGCAGACGGCGTCGTCGTCTCGCGCGGCGAGGTCGGCAACCACTTCTATGTCATCGCCGCGGGCAAGGCCGCCGTGGAGCTCGAGGACGGAACGACCCGGGAGCTGGGTGCCGGCGATTTCTTCGGCGAGATCGCCCTCCTGCGCGAAGTGCCGCGGACGGCGACGGTGCGAGCGCTCGAGCCGCTCCGGCTCTTCGCGGTCGAGCGGGAGGAGTTCCTCGCAGCTGTGACGGGCCATGCGCCGACGCTTGCAACCGCCGAGAACGTCGTGGTGACGCGCCTTCCGGCCGGCGCGCTGGCAGGTTAGGACGTCTCGGCGAGGAGCCGGTCGAGCGCTTGGAGCAGCTCGAAGGCGGTGTCCCGCTCGCCTTCCTCGAGGCGGGCGGCGACACGGGCCAACGGTGCAAGTCGGCCCTCGCCCGCGAGAGCCGCACGCGCGCGACGTGCACGCTGGAGAAGGTCGAGCGCGATCGCCGCCTGGTTCGCGAACTGCCCGAGTAGGTCGACCTCCGAGAGCCTCACCCTCGACTCCGCGGGCCGGTCGAGCACATTGAGCACTCCGAGCGCACGCTCGTCGACGAGCAGCGGCACGGCCATCATGCTTTTCGGCACGTAGCCGGTCGTTTCCGCGGCCGTGCGCGACCACCGCGTGTCGGAGCTCAGGTCGTCGACGATCAGCGGCTGGCGCGTCGTGAGCACCCAGCCGGCGATGCCCGTGTCTGCAGGGAACCGCATGCCGATGAGCTCGCCCTCCCCCTCGCCCGCCACCGCCTCGAACACGAGCTCGTCCGTTTCCTCGTCGAGCAAGAAGACAGACGCCGCCTTGGCGCCGTAGATCGCGCGCGCCACCTCCACGGTCGCCTGCAGGAGCGCCCGGTGGGCCTCGTCCGCTCCGAGCACGCCGGTGGCGACTGCTGCTTCGAGATCGCTCATGCTGCTCCCTTCGCGTTGGAGGCCGTCTGGTAGAGGACGCTCTTGAGCTGGAACGGCGTCAGATCGGGATGCTTGCCGAGGATGAGCGCGCAGATACCGGCGATGTGGGGCGTGGCGAAGCTGTTGCCGGTGCAGCGGAGCGTCCCGCCGCCGAGCCAGGCGACGTCGAGGTCGAGGCCGCGGCCGAAGAACTCGACGGGCGGTGAGGGGTTGTAGTAGAAGGTCAGCCCGTCGCTCTCCTCGTGGCTCCCGACTGAGATGACGCTCGCGAAGCGCCACGGGAAGCTCTCCACGGGCATGTTGTGGGCCGAGGCGACGAGAAGGACGCGCTTGAAGTACGCACGGTCGGCAAGCTCGTGGAGACGCTCGACGTACTTCGTCCGGGTCGTCGAGAGGCTCATGTTCACGACCGGGAACCCCTGCTCGATCGCCCAGGACAGGCCGTGCAGCATGGTCTCGCCGCCGCCCTTGTAGCCGGCACCGAGGACGCGGACGCTCGTCAGCTCGACGTCGGGCGCGAGCGCCCGCACGACCCCGGCGCAGGCCGTGCCGTGCCCGCAGAGGTCGCCCTCGTCGTCTTCGACGACCTGCAGCTCGCCGTCCTCGTCGCGCAGGACCGCGACCGAGTGGTCGACGCGGCCGACAAGCGGATGCTCGTGCTCGATGCCGCTGTCGAGGATGCAGACCCGCACGCCGGCGCCGGTCGAGCCGCCCCACGCCCACTCCCGCGTCACCTGGCCGGGCAGCGTCACCGGCACGCCGATCCGGTCGACGGCCTCTGCCGGCAGGCTCCAGGCCGGGAGGTCCTCCTCTTCGGAGTGCTCGTGTAGTTCGATTGCTGCGCTCATCGCACGTCGATCATCGCAAGATCTGCACCGGAGTCCCAAGTGGAACGGTCCGCATCAGATAGCGAACGTCGGCCTCGGTCGCGTGCAGGCAGCCGGCCGACACCGCCGAGCCCTGTCCCGAACCGGCGTGGATCGCGACGTAGTACGTGATGCGCGTGTTCCAGCCGGCCGGAAGATTCGGCTGGCGCGCCGTCAGCGCGAGGATGCAGCAGCCGTAGGCCGGGCCGAAAGGACCGGTGACCTTCTCGGCGACGGCGAAGCGGCCCGTAGGGGTGGGTGATCCGGGCGCGCCGATTCCGACCGGAATCGTCCGTACGAGCCGGCCCCCTCGCAGCACGTAGAGCGCACGCCGCGAGAGCGAGGCGCGGAGTGTCCACTCGACCGGCTGAACGGAGACGTCGCGGCCGAACTCGACCCAGCCGTAATGGCCGGTCGGCAACGCCTCGGCCGTCACCTCGACCCAGCGGCCGCGGACGGCGACGACGCCGAACACGAGCGGGCCGCCGAGCGGGCCACGCGGCCCGACGCGAACGATCGATCGGCCACCCGGGTTGGCGCGCAGGACCACACTGCCGTGCAGCGGCCTCGCGGCAAGCGCCGCCGTCGCCCCGTTCGGCGGAGCGGCTGCGTGAGACGCGGCCGCGACCGCCGCGGCGAGGTATGCGATCAACGCGTGCCCCATCTGCCTGCAATTCTGCCCGAGTGCGCGTGCGAGACCGGCTCAGCCGCTGTGCTGCTGGAGCCAGGTTACGAGGTTGCGCGCCTGATCGGCGACGTTCGTCGCAGGGGCCGGCGGCGTCATGGCATGGGACGTGGAGCTGGCTGGCGGCGAGGCGTTTCCGCCGTCGCTCAGGGCCACGGCTGCCACGAGTCCGGCGCCGGCGGCTGCGACGCGCGCCGCGATCGCCGCCAGCCGTTTGCCGGTCCACTACGTCCGGGGCCTGTCGGGGCGCGCGAGGATCTCGGTCGCGCGCTGCGCCGGGTCGGGTGGCAGAGACAGCGTCTCGGCTTCCGAGGTGACGGGAGCCAGCAATCGCGCGAGCGCCGCGGCTGAGGGAGGCCTGTCCTCGGGCCTGACCGAGAGGCATGCCGTCACCGCCGCGGCGAGCTCTGGCGGGGTAGTGGGAACGCGGGCGGCGAGGTCGGGAGGCCCGAAGCCCTCCGACCCGAGTTCGGCCAGCGACCCGGCAGTGCGCGAGGGCTCTCCCATGAGCAGCTCGTAGAGCACCGCGCCGACGGCGTAGATGTCCGCGGCGGCCGTGACCTCCTCGCCGCGGGCCTGCTCGGGGGCGAGGTAGCCGGCGGTGCCGAGCACGGTGCCGGCGAGCGTGAGCCGCGTGCCTTCGTGACCTGCCGCGATGCCGAAGTCGCCGAGCTTGAGGACGCCGTCCGTGCGGAGCAGGAGGTTCTGCGGCTTCACATCGCGGTGGACCAGACCGGCGGCGTGGACGGCGGCGAGCCCGGCGCACATCTGCGTGCCGAGCGTCGCGGTTTCCGCCGCCGGCAGCTGCCCGCGCTGCGCGACGAGCTCGGCGAGCGTCCCCCCCTTCACGTACTCCATCGCGATGAAGGGACGGCCGTCGTCCTCGCCGACGTCGAAGACGCGCACGACGTTCGGGTGCGCGAGCCGCGCCGCCAGGCGTGCCTCGCGGAGAAAGCGCCGCTGCAGGTCCTCGTCCCGCGCGAGATTCTCCACGAGCCGCTTCAGCGCCACCGGCCGGTCGAGCTCGACGTCGTGAGCGAGATCGACGGTGGCCATCGCCCCGTGGCCCAGAGGGCGGACG
>WNGO01007110.1_pt1 | contig 11108 bp, 6 predicted proteins | sample 5400511 | NCBI WGS metagenome assembly WNGO01 (sample SAMN13153380, study PRJNA577476) | soil metagenome | isolation source: 20 cm soil or saprolite under Garry oak tree replicate 2 | place: USA:California | collected 2016-06-15
GCACAACAAACAAATGCCAGCGGCGCAGCGGGTCCCAGCCCTTTTGCAACTGTTGCTGGAATCACGAAAATTCCCGCACCGATTGTCGAGCTAACGATGTTGGCCGTCAGTGCCGGAATGCCGATTCCGCGGACCAACTGATGATCGATGCGCTCTTCTTGCTGTATCCACTCTGGCGATTCGCCGGGCATTTGCGCATCCTGAGTGATGGAATTGTGTAACGCAAGGGTTCGGGTTAAACTCGGAGTCAAGGGGCGTTTTCGAATGGCGGGTAATTGCAGTGCAGCACATGCGAAGGGATGCCTCTCCTTGGTGAAAGAGAGGGGAGGGTGAGGTTCGAGACGCAAGCGTCGCTGAGTTTCCCAACCCCTCACCTTCATCCTCTCCCCTGCCGCAGGGGAGAGGCGAGAAAGGGACACGCCAAATTCCCTGCAGCACATGACTCGCGCGCCACAACATCCTGTGGCCGGATGGCTTCGGACCCCTTCAAATTGTGTGATTTTGCGCTTGTAACCCCGGCAACCCTGCTGTATTGACGCTGCCGAGGCCCCAGGAGTAACGGCCCATAATGCATCTACAATCGCTCGAGCTTCTCGGCTTTAAATCGTTTGCCGACAAAACGACTTTTAGTTTTCACGAGGGCGTCACCGCGGTCGTCGGACCAAACGGTTGTGGAAAATCCAACGTCCTTGACGCCGTCCGCTGGGCTCTCGGCGAGCAATCTGCCAAATCGCTCCGCGGCGAAGAAATGGCAGACGTGATCTTCAACGGCGCCGAGACACGCAAGCCCGTCGGACTCGCGGAGGTCTCACTCACGTTCACCGATTGCGCTGAAGAGCTCGGCATTGAATGGCACGACGTGCGCGTGACGCGACGCGTTTATCGCGACGGCAACTCTGAATACCTGCTAAATAAAACGCCCTGCCGCCTTCGTGACATTCAAAGCCTTTTCGCAGACACCGGCATCGCGCGTTCTGCTTACTCGATGATGGAGCAGGGCAAAATCGACATGATCCTGAGTTCGCGCCCAGAAGATCGGCGCGCAGTTTTCGAGGAAGCGGCCGGAATCACAAAGTACAAAACGCAAAAGCGCGAAGCGCTGCGCAAATTGGAAGCTACAGAAGCGAATCTGCTGCGCATCGGCGACATCATCAAAGAGGTAAAGCGTCAAATCGGTTCATTGCAGCGGCAAGCAGGCAAAGCGCGGCGCTACCAGGCGTTGCATGCGGACCTCCGCGTGCTTGAAACGCATTATTCCCGCAAACAACTCGACGCGCTCGAAGCTGATCTCGACGCCTGCCAGGAAGAAGTCGGGCGTCTCACCGAATCCGAGCACACGACACGCGCGAAGATTGGCACCAGTGAAAATGCGCTCGCGGAAGAACGCCAGAGACTGAACAAGATCGATGTCGAGATCGCCGATTCCCGCGCGGAAGTGCAACGATTGGAAAGCGAAATCGCCGCGCACCGGAGCCGCATCGAGTTTAATCGGCAACGGGCAGAAGAGCTCGCCGAGCTTACCCAACGTGCGCGGCGCGAGATAGCCGAGGCTGAGAAGAAGCGCAAACAGCACGCCGCAGAGATCGAGCAAACCAACCACTCGATTGCAGAAATCGAGCGGCGCTTGAAAGAACAAGAAGACGAGCTGACCGAGCTCGTTAGTCTCGCTGGGGAAATCCAGAAAAATCGTACCGAGCGCGGAACCCGGTTCCAGGAGTTGCAGCTGACGCTTTCCAAATCCGAAAGCAGAATCTCAACATTCGAGGACGAACTCTCCGGAACGAAGACGCGCCGCGAATCGACGCGGACGCACATCGAGCAACTCGCGAAAGAGGTTCAGACATCGACCGAAGCGCGTGAGGAACTCGTCAGGCAACTCGCTGTCTCACTGAAAACGCGCCAACGCGAAGCTGTCGATATCGAGGCAAGCCTCCGCGAAAAACAACAACAACTCTCCGAAGCGGAACAGGATCTCGCCGCCGTCGAGCGTACGCTCGCCGAGAAGCGGTCGCGCCTGGACGTGTTGCGTCAGCTTAATGAAGAAGGTGAAGGCCTCGCGCAAGGTTCGCAAGCTGTGCTCAAAGGCGTGGACGATCCCGAAATGTTCCGCGATACGATTGCCGGTTCACTCGTTGCACATCTTGACGTCGATCCGAAATTTATTCCGGCGATCGAGGCTGCCCTGGGGCGGAACCTGCACGCAGTCGTTTTGAAAAATGCGGACGCTGCACTCGAGATAATCGCACGACTGAAGAAGAAGAAGCTCGGTCAGGCTGCACTGCTCATTCCGCAGTTAACGCAGCCTGCTCAGCAATCGGAGCGAAAAATTCTGCCAGAAGGGGCGCTCGCGTGGGCCACAGAGAAATTGGTTGCGCCGCGATCGTTTGAACCGCTCATCAAGCAATTGCTCGACAACGTCGTCATCTTTTCCGATTTGCAAGACGCCCTCGAGTGCAAAAAGCACGAGCCCGGGCTGGCGATGGCCACTCTGGCCGGGGAATTTGTTTCCGCGGAAGGGATCGTTTTTGGTGGCACTAGCGACGGGCGCGCGGCTTCTTTGCTGGAGCGCAAAGCGCAAATTGCAGACCTCGCGAAGGAAGAAGCTGCGTTCACAAAACAGCGCGAATCGGTTTGCGCCAAACGCGACGAGGCGAAGGCCGCGCTTGAAACGGCTTCGCGGCTGCAGCGCGAATTCGGCGAGGTCGAACGCAAGATCGACAATTTACGATCGGAAAAAAATGCGCTGGAGCGCCAAGTGGCCGCGGCGGACGAACGGGTCGCGCAATTGGAGCGCGACGTTCAGACGACACGTGATCAACTCGCAAAAGAGCAGACAAACCTGGCTGCATTCGAGGCCGCGCAGAAAGAGACGACGCTGCGCGAAGAAGAGTTAAGCGAGAAACTTAATGAACTGCGGCTGGCGATCGCAACTGAGCGTCAGCGCCATGAAAATCTGATTGCGCGACGCGAACCGATGCGCGCTCGTGACGCCGAGCTGGTCGAGCTGGTTACTGTGCGAAGGGCCGATATCGAGATGTACGAGCAGAAATTGAACGCGCAGGCCCGGGAATCGCGTGAATCGGAAGGCTTAATCGAAAATCACAGCGCCGAGCGTGAGAAAGCCGAAGCGAATGCCGTGAAAATCGCCGAGCAACGCGCCACACGAATCGCTGCAATCTCGGATCGCGAAACCGAATTGCGAACTCTGCGCAATTCGCTCGGCGAATTGCAGGACCGCCGCAGTCAACAGCAAGTGCGCGAGTCGCAACTGCAAATGAAGATCGATAATCTGGCCGAGCACGTTTCGCGCAGTTACCATCTCGATCTTCGCGCCTTTGCGCCGGATCACGCGGCGTTCGAGAAAATCCTGAGCGCTCAAATGAAACGAACTGAAAAGGTGGAGGGCGACGGTTCCCCGACACCAGGCTCGTCGGCGCTCGGTTCTTCAGACGTCGAAAAGCTCATCCAGGATCTTACGCGCCAGCTCGACAATATGGGCCCGGTGAACCTTGATGCCGTTCATGAGTACGATGAACTGGAGGAGCGGTACAAGTTTCTCGAAGAACAAAATAATGACCTTACAAATTCGCGCCGCGAGTTGCTCGATGTAATTGCGCAGATCAACTCGACTACGAGAAAGTTGTTCAGCGAAACCTTTGCGCAGGTGCGAACCAACTTCCGTGAAATGTTCACGGAACTCTTCGGTGGCGGCCGCGCGGACCTGTCTCTCCTTGACGAAAACGATCCGCTCAACTGCGGAATTGAGATTAGCGCCAAGCCTCCTGGTAAACAGCTTCAAAGCATCTCGCTGCTAAGCGGAGGCGAGCGCTCCATGGTCGCCGTGGCGTTGTTATTCGCCATCTACATGGTGCGACCGAGCCCGTTCTGCATTCTCGACGAAGTGGATGCGGCAATGGACGAAGGCAACATCAACCGCTTTGTCCGGGTCCTGGACCGCTTCGTACAACAGAGCCAGTTCATTATCATCACGCATAACAAGCGCACCATTGCTAAAGCCGGTGTTCTTTATGGGGTGACAATGGAGGAGCGCGGCGTCAGCAGGCTTGTCGGGATGAAGCTGACTGCTTCTCCTTGGGCGAGATACCCGTGCCAGACCGAAAAAATTTTTGCGCGGCATCGTCGATCTCAGGTAAGATTGCGGGATGCTTCAGACGGCGCAGCGGACCGCAAAATCAAAAACGAAAAAGAACGCGCCGCCGCACGATCGTTTCCTTGAGGCATTCCGCTGGATGCTACTGGCGCGCACGCTTGAAGAAAAACTCGTTAGCCTGTATCGCGGCGGTCTAATTAGCGGTGGAGTCTACATCGGCAAAGGCCAGGAGGCTGTCAGCGTCGCGTGCGGTCTGTTTCTGGAAAAGGGCGACATCTTCGCGCCGTTGATTCGTGACCAGGCAGGGCGATCTGCGTTCGGCGAACCGTTGATTGACGTCACGCGCACGTATCTTGGTTCGCGCCTGGGCCCGATGCGTGGCCGCGATGGCAACATTCATCGAGGTCATCCGCGCAACAACGAACTCGCAATGATCAGCCATCTCGGCGCGATGGTCTCGGTCACCGTAGGTGCATTGATGGCGAAGCGATTTAAAGGTGAGAAAAACTTTGTCGGCCTGTCGTGTATCGGCGAGGGCGGGATGCAGACTGGCGCATTCCACGAAGGAATAAACATTGCGGCAGTGGAACAGGTGCCGCTCGTGGTCGTGGCCACAAACAATCATTTCGCCTATTCAACGCCGAACGACCGCGAGTTCGCCTGTCATGATTTGGTTGATCGCGCAATCGGCTACGGGTTTGAGGGCTACGGTGTTGATGGAACGGACTTGGCTGCGTGTTTGGACGTGATCGGCAGCGCAGTGAAACGTGCGCGTGCCGGTCGCCCGCCGCAGTTAGTGGTCGCCTCCGTGCTGCGCCTGTCCGGTCACGGCGAGCACGATGATGCCAGTTACGTGCCTGAGGAGGTGAAGAATCAACCATTTGCGCGCGACTGCCTCAGGGTCGCAGAGCAAACCATTCTCGATCTTAAGTTATTAGACGCGGACACGCTGGCCCAATGGCGTAAAGAGGCAGCCGCCGAGGTGGACGAGGCAATTGCCGCTGCGCAAAAAGAGCCCGCGCCAGAAGCCGATAAAGAAGATTGGTGCGCGTATTCGATACGCGACCTTGTTGATCACGCGGAATGACATGGATGACGAAACACGAATGAGGAATGTCGAAAGAAGCAGGAATGCTCAAATAACTAAGCATTACTCGGAGCGTTCGTGTTGGCATTCGGCCTTCGTCATTATTTCGTCATTCGTCATTCGGATTTCGTCATTCATTTCATGAGCATAACCTATCTGGAAGCGATCCGGGAAGCGCAGGCGAAATTGTTGCGCGATGACGAGCGCGTTTTCATCTACGGGCAGGATGTCGGAGGGACGTTCGGTGGCGCATTTAAGGCGACGAAAGGCCTGGCGAAGGAATTTCCTGGACGCGTATTGAACACGCCGATCAGCGAAGACGCGATCGTTGGCACCGCGATTGGCGCAGCGATGCAGGGAATGCGGCCGATTGTCGAAATGCAATTCGCCGATTTCTCCAGCATCGCGCTCAATCAAATTCTAAACAATGCCGGCACACACTACTGGCGAACGAATGTGCCGGTACCCATCACCGTTCGTCTGCCTTCAGGTGGAACAAAAGGGAGTGGTCCGTTTCATAGCCAATCGATGGAATCGATTTATGCGCATTATCCCGGGCTGATTGTGATGACGCCCGCGACCGTGGAAGACGCATACACGATGTTGATCGAAGCGGTGGCGATCGACGATCCCGTGGTCTACTGCGAACACAAATATCTGTATTACCATCTCAAGGCCGACAAATTGCCGGAAAAGGGGTTGCCGACAGGGCGCGCACGCATTGCGCGGGAGGGACGCGATCTCACCGTCGTGAGCTACAGCGCAATGATGCAGGAATCACTCGCGGCGGCGGAGGAGCTCGGGCGTGAAGGTCTCGAAATTGAGGTCGTCGATCTACGAACGGTCAAACCGCTCGACACTGACACTGTGCTGGCGTCCGTCGCGCGCACAGGACGTTTGCTCTGCGTGGGCGAATCGTTTCCGTGGGGCGGCGCGACCGCGGAAGTGGTCGCGCGGGTCACGAGCCAGGGCTTTCATCTCCTCGATGCAGCGCCACAACGTCTGAATGCCAAAGACACTCCCATTCCATATCATCCGAATCTCTGGAGCGCGCATCGGCCGAATGCAAAAAATATCGCAGCCAAAGCTCGAGCACTGCTGCGAGAGTAAACTTATGCCGCAAGTCCCAATCATCATGCCGCAGTTAGGCGAATCGATCGCTGAAGCCACGATCGTCGACATCAAGGTCAAACCTGGCGACGAGGTGGTGGATGATCAGGAAATTATCGACGTCGAAACCAACAAGGCGGTCATGGGCGTCACCACGCCGTGCAAAGGTAAAATCGATAAAATCAGCGTGCAGCTAAAGGAAACTTATCCCGTTGGCGCAGTGCTTGGCTATATTGAAGCGAGCGAGGCAGACGCCGCGCGATTTACGAAGCAAGCGCCGCCTCCTCCGCAGGGGGAGGTCGCTGAGGAAATTCCCGTGCGTGCTGATCAGGAGGTTGCTCCAGCGCGTGAGAAAAAAATCCCGACACGTGGTCGGGACGGTGAGGGCTCACGCGATGGCGGGCTGCCTGTTCCGGCAATTACGAAAGGCGCGACTTTCATGTCGCCGCGCGTACGTGCACGGATGGCCGAGTTGCAATTAACGACTGCCGACCTGGCGGGAATCATGGGAACTGGCGCAGGCAATCGCGTGACCATTAAGGATCTCGAAAATTTTCTGCACAAGATTGAGAACCAAACCGCGCACGAAGCTTCGGCGATTCGGACGGGCGTGGCCGACGCAATGCGGCGCAGCTGGACGCGTCCGCTTTCGACAATCGGGTCGTCAGTGAATCTCGATCCGGTATTGCAAGACCGGCAGGCGCGCGATCCAAAGCCTGGTCCCGGCCTTTACGCTGTGCGCGCGCTCGCGCTCGCCCTTTCGGAGAATCCCGGTGCAGCCGCGAAACTGATCGGCAATCGCGTCGTACAATCAAAGTCCGTTGACGTCGGCATCGCGGTTGAAGCAGAGGGCGGAATCATGGTGCCCGTGATTCGCGGCGCAGACAAAACCTCGCTTGCCGACCTTACGACAAAATATAAGGAACTCGTCGAGCTCGCGCGACAGCGGAGAATTTCGCCGGATATGCAAGTGGGCGGCATCGCGACCGTTTCAAACTTTGGGACCTTCGGCTTGGAATGGGGCACGCCGATTCCCCTGCCCGATCAAACATTGCTGCTTGGGCTTGGAGTTGGGAAAAAAGTTCCGTCATGGGATGACAAGAAAAACGAGTTTGTTCCCAAGACGGAGGCCCAAATCACGCTGAGTTTTGATCATCGCAGCATCGACGGCGGAGGCGCGGGCCGTTTGCTCAAACACGTAATCGAGCTGCTGGAAAATCCCAAAGAGCTCTGACAGCCAGGCCATGCAAGGCGCCGAGTCGATGCCGCCCACGTGAGATCGCGCCTTATTATCCACGCGGGATTCGCAAAGTGTGGCAACGCGAGCATCCGAGCGGCTCTTTTTCAGAATTTTGAAAAATTAAGGAAGCAGAGTGTTTTTGTTTTCGACAAAAATCTCAGGATTGCGCGTACGTCTGAAGATCTCGTCGGCACAGCGATATGGAGTGTTGAGCGGGCCCGGAAGAAATCCGCGAATCTGATGCAAAGGCTCGGCGGCGAAATTGCGGCGATCTCCAAACGGAAGGAAGATCATCTTGCTATCCTAAGTGCCGAAAATCTGGCCAATCCGGGAATGGCTGAGCTATTCTCAGGCTTCGACAGTCAGTTTGAGGTCTCCGTCATCTTTTACGTGCGGCCGCAGTTTCAATGGATTCCCTCGGCGTGGAAGCAATGGGGTCTGAAAACAGGTGTGGCGCTTGGCGACTTTGTTTCTCAATGCATCGAGGACCGCACACCGTCGTTTAGGGCAGGTATCGAAAGTTGGAAAAGCGCGCTGCCCGCCGCCACGTTGCATGTTCGGTTTCTCATTCCGGAACTACTAACCGGCGGGAATCCGGCTCAAGATTTTTTCAACCTGCTTGGTCTATCGAAAGGGAAGTACGAGATTGAAAATGAAGCTCGAAATCCCAGCCTGGACGTTTCGGTTCTTCATGTGCTCTCGAAAAACCCTCACCTTTTTTCCGATATTCATGACAACAGTCTGACGCGGGCGTTGACGTGCGCCCTGCCAAAAAAGTTTAGATTAACGAACGTTCAAATGCTTTCCGCCGAGCAAGAGGCGAGGATCGAGGAATCTTTTCGTAAAGAAAACCTTTGGTTGTTGAACACGTTCTGCAGCGGGAAGGACGTGGATCGTATTTACCAAACGTATTTCACGCCTCGAAAAGCTGACGCCCGATATTCGGAGATGGGCGACGTCGATCTGATATATCGCTGTCTTGGAATCATGCTGGAATCGATCGCGTTCGGTGGCAGCGATGCTTCTGCAGATCACGGCAAAGGCCGGGCGAATGTTTCTGAGTTCGACGAGGAATAAGTGCGTGCGCGGTTTATCTGCGTCGAGAATTCGCAGCAAGAAAGCTCAGAACCATCACAAACGCACAAATCGCGGCCACAGCGGTTCCCCAGATCAGCCAGGCCGGTCGATAAATGAGAGCTAGACGTCCGTGCGCGCCAGCCGGGACTTCCACCATTGGAAACAACCCGTGATAGGAAGTGACGGAGAGCTTTTGATTGTCCAGGCGCGCTTCGTATCCGCGAAAATAAGGGCGGGAAAAAATGAGGAGAGCCGGGAGCGCGCCATTAGGCACATTGATATCCGCTTCCGCGCGATTCCGCGAATTTTTGATTCGTGAAACGGTTGCCCGGGCAAATTGTTCTCCAGGACGCGAATCAATGAATTCTATCGAGCGCATTCGCTCGAACGGAGCGCCGCGTCGATGAAAGACCCGTCCTTCATCCGTTGTAAGAACCGCTTCCCATTCGGAACCCGGCTGCGGCGTGAGATCCAGTTCTCGTGCAACGACGATTCCATCCACGCCCAGCAACGCTAGTTTGCCGTCCTTACCGGCCTGGTCACTGAGCAAAGAACTTCCTACGGTCGGGTTGATTTCACCGTGAATTGAGGTCGAGAATTCCCGCGCTACACCTGCGGCACGGATTGGGCTGTAGCCATTAATGAAATGCAAGCCAGCCCACATCGGGGTGCTGCCTGGACGCAGGACTTCACCGACCGGCTGCGGTTTGTTTGCTATGCAATAGGTAACTTCTGCCCACGGATAAACGCTGAGATACAGGCGCCCTGAATCGAGTGGTGCAGGTTTAAGCAGCTCTTGCGAAAAATTATATCTGGGGACACCGCAATTTGTCGGGATGTAGATATACGTCGCCAACAGCGCCAAAAAAGTGATCACCACTGGTGGCCATTTCTGAAATTCAGAATCGCACAACCAAAATGTTGACAGCAACCAAATCCCCGCGAGTGCGAGAAAGATCCATGTCAGCGGGAAAGCGTACGCGCCCGTCGTACGCAGAATTAACATCGCAACCGCCGTAACGGCAGTGAGAGCGAGTGCCCCCATAGCCGGGATCGGTGGTCCCGGGCGCACGTGCAGCACTTCGGCCGCGCAGATCGCCAGAATCAAATGAAAAAAAGGTAGCCAGCGAAAGCTCCACCGAAAAAAACCAGCCGTTGGAATCATGCAGAGCAAGAGCACCAGCAAAAGCAGGACCAATTCCCATTTGATTTGCCTAACGAGCACGCGGCCGCACCAAGCGAATCCAGCGATCAGCGCGCCTGGAGCGGCAAGACCGCAAGCCAATTCAGTTCCTGTATGTGGCAGATAACGGTTGGAAAAGTCGGCCCAGTTAACCGTCCAGCATGGCAAGATCAAACCGGGTAATGCGGTTGGCGGGACAAGCCATTGCCAATGCGCTCTCGCTGGCTGTATTTCGCGTGCTGAACCCTGAACCAAATCGAGAATCGCCAGCCACGCCGGTGCGGACAATCCAAAACCAAGCGCGACACCAAACAGCATCGGCAAGGTCGCCAATGTGGGAGGGACCTCAGTGTCCTCACCGTTGCGGCGCTCGGGCCGCTCCCACATTGTTTTAACGGACAACCATGCGATCAGGAGTAACAACATCAGAACCGTGTAAGGAAAACCGCCGGTGACGAGCAGGTAAACGAACGGTGCAGGCCAGAGGAATCGCCACTTTGTTCGTCGCGGATCCAGCGCGCGTTCCGCTCCCCACCACGCCCAAGGCAACCAGGTGAACGCGCCGAGGGCGCCGAACCAATCGGTTGCGCCCCAGCAAATGATCCAACCGTTCAACGCAGCGACCAGCGCGACGAAGATCGACACTGGAACCGAAAATCGGCGATCGCGCGCCAGCAAGAACGCGCCCACCGCCAAAGCAAAAAGATGTGAAATGGAAACTGCAGCCGCCTGCTGAGGAAATGTCAGCGGAAATTTCCAGATGAGAATGATCGCTGCATTTACAAAAAGCGAGAACGTGCCGTACTGGAATTCACCCGCGAGATTGCCGCAGACCCACGAATAAGGGCTCAGGATCGGCCAGTGCCCCTCCGACCAGCTGCGCGCCACATCAGCGAACACAGGCAGGATCGACAATTCATAATCATCATTCCAAAAAACGAGCGGATTGTGCCACAACAGGATCAGGCAGAAGGCAACAACCAATGATCCGGCTGAAAGTGCCCCGGTAAGATTCGGCCACAAATTAACACGGATTTTCACGGATCTGGAAAAGCAATCCGTGTTTCATCCGTGTTCATCCGTGGCGATCAAAATTTTCACAAGACAACCGGCTTACCCTCGGTCATTACAAGGACTTTTTGCTCTAGACCGTGCTCGCGAGCGGCTGCGAGTAATCTCTGCGGTGGCTCGTGGAGCGGTTCAAAGCCGAGGCGAAATGTACCGTAATGCATCGGGATCAAAGTGTCTGCGCGCAACTCGACAAACGCCTTCACCGCTTCCTCGGGATTCATGTGGACTT
>WNGO01002818.1_pt1 | contig 11105 bp, 12 predicted proteins | sample 5400511 | NCBI WGS metagenome assembly WNGO01 (sample SAMN13153380, study PRJNA577476) | soil metagenome | isolation source: 20 cm soil or saprolite under Garry oak tree replicate 2 | place: USA:California | collected 2016-06-15
CGCCGAGGCCACCATGCGAGCAGTCGTGCGCCGACCGGAACAAGCCGCGCTCCGCGCCGGCCACCAGGAAGTCGCCGAGGCGCTTCTCGTCATCCAAGTTCACACGCGGTGGCTGGCCGCCGATGAAGTCGTGGCAAATCTCCCAGTACGCCGACCCACCCAGCTCGGCGCGCGTCTCCCCCAGGACAAAAACCACATCACCCGGCGCGCGTGCATGACTCGGCACCGCTCGGTCGACCCGCGTGAGGAGGCCGATCATTCCCACGACGGGTGTGGGATCGACCGCACCGGAAGGACTCTCGTTGTAGAAGGAGACGTTGCCCCCCGTCACAGGCGTACCGAGCGCGCGACAGGCATCGGCGATGCCCCGGCACGCTTCGCGGAATTGATAGAACACCTCTGGTCGCTCAGGACTCCCGAAGTTCAAGCAGTCGGTGATGCCGAGCGGTCGAGCGCCGGTGCAGGCGACGTTGCGTGCCGCCTCGGCGACGGTCGCCTTCCCGCCCTCGTAGGGATCGAGCCGGACGTAGCGGCTGTTGCAGTCCGTTTTGACCGCGATTCCAAAATCGGTGTGCCGCACCCGCAGCACGCCCGCGTCACCGCCCGGCGGGATCGCGGTGCTCGCCTGGACGGTCGAGTCGTATTGTTCGAAGACCCAGCGCTTGCTGGCCAATGCTGGGGAATCCAAAAGCGTGAGTAGCGCCTGGGTGGGCGTGGTGCGTGGTACGTGGTGCGTGGGAGATGCGGCGCGGAGCGCCGCGATGCGTGGATCTTCTTTCGCTTCCGGGTAATAGACGGGGCAGTCGTCAACCAGCTTCTGTCCGGGGATTTCGACAACGACCTTGCCTTCCCACAGACAGCGGTACATCCCGTCATCCGTCACCCGACCGATCGGCGTCGCGTCGAGCTCCCACTTGGCCGCGATCGCCTGGACTTCCTTGACCCGGTCGGCCTTCGCGACGACGAGCATGCGCTCCTGCGATTCGGACAGCAGAATCTCGTACGGGGTCATCCCCGGCTCGCGCGTCGGAACCTTGGAGAGATCGATCTCGACGCCCACGCCGCCGCGCGCCGCCATTTCCGCCGACGACGATGTGAGCCCGGCGGCCCCCATGTCCTGGATCGCGACGATGTGCCCCGAGCCGATGAGCTCGAGGCTCGCTTCGAGCAGCAGCTTTTCGGTGAACGGGTCGCCGACCTGAACTTGCGGGCGCCGCTGCTCGCTCTCGTGCGTCAGCTCTTCCGACGCGAATGACGCTCCATGAATGCCGTCCCGGCCTGTGCGTGAGCCGACGGCGAGGAGCAGGTTGCCCACGCCGTGGGCGGCGGCCTTGATGAGGTCTTTCTCTCTGAGGATCCCGACGCACATCGCATTGACGAGGGGATTTCCGGAATAGCCGGGCGCGAAATCGACTTCACCACCGAGCGTCGGCACACCGACGCAGTTGCCGTAGTCGCCGATGCCGCGCACCACGCCCGCGAACAGATAGCGGTTCCGCGGCTCGTCGAGCGGGCCGAAGCGGAGGCTGTTGAGCAACGCGACGGGCCGAGCGCCCATCGTGAAGACGTCGCGCAGAATCCCGCCGGCCCCTGTGGCCGCGCCCTGGTAGGGCTCCACGGCGGAGGGGTGATTGTGCGACTCGATCTTGAACGCGACTGCCCAGCCGTCCGGAAGTCGCAGGACGCCGGCGTTTTCACCGGGGCCCTGCACGACCTGCGGCCCTGCGGTGGGGAAGCTCTTGAGGATGGGTCGCGAGTGCTTGTAGGAGCAGTGCTCGCTCCACAGCGCCGAGAAAATCCCCAACTCGGGGAACGTGGGCGTCCGGCCGAGCAGCGCGAGGATGCGTTCGTATTCTTCGGTTGTGAGGTTGTGTTCCTGCACCAGCTCGGGGGTGATCTGCGGATCGATCACGATCGGGTCACGCCCTTCGCGACGGCGCGGAATATCCGAGCCAGGATGTTGTTCGACGAAGTCGGCCGCTTGAGTATCGCTTTCACCTCATCCGCATCGCACCAGATGCCGTGGCAGTTGGTGCACTGCTCGATCTGCACCCCATCCCAGTCACCGGTGATCAGATCGTAGCCGCATTTCGGACACTTCATGTAGTGGGTCTTGCGCTCGATCGCGGCGGCGCTCTTCCTGGCCGACTCGCGATGCTGGCGCAGCAGCTCGGCGTCGCGCCGCGCGAAGTATTCGTCCTCGTTCTTACTGGGCCGGTCGTGCGTCATGGAGCCGGCGGCGGAGCAGGGGGAGGGGGAGGGGGAGGGGGAGGCGCGGGCATCTGGAGAGTGTCGCCGCCCGGATTCGCGAACGGCACGCGCCCCGGCGGGGACGAAGACTCACCGGAGTAGCGATGACCGTCCCACCGCACGATTGCATCGACGACATGCCCATCCTTGAGCGTCACCACGTCCATCGTGCCGCACGTGTACTCACAGCCGTTTTGGAAAAAGAGGTAGGTGTATTCGCCGATCCGGCGAACCGCCGCCGGCGCCGCCCACAGCTCGTAGATTTCACGCTCCGTCATCCCTGGCGCCACCGTTCCGGTGTCTTGGGAACGGTAGGGGACGTCGCGATTGGCCGGCGGGTTGCCGGAGGGGGCGGAGGGGGGCCGCGGCCCGCGAGGCTGGGCTTGCTCTTGTTTCGCGACCACCCGTGCACCCGCCGTGTCGGGTGCCAGGCGCGCGGGAGGCGGCGGTGGTGCCGTCTGGGTCGCGCGGCCCCGCAGCTTGTCCCACGCCAGCTTCAGCTTGGCCTTCGCGGTGTTGACCTGGTCACACCCTGAGGTGGCGACCATCAACAGCGCGCATATCGCCAGCGTGCTGCGTCGCATTGCGAGCCTCCAGAGAGAGGAAGACGCGGGCGCCGTCCTGACCACCCAAAACCTGCGCATTACGGCGCTCCGGATGGGGCATGATCCCCACCACATTGCGTCCGGCGTTGCACACGCCGGCAATATCGTGCGTCGAGCCGTTGGGATTCTCGGTGACGTACCGCAGAACGATCTGGGCATCCGCCTCGAGCTCGGCCGCCGTCTGCCCGTCGGCCACGTAGCGGCCATCGCCATGGGCGATCGGCAGCGTCAGCTCTTCGCCGCGCTCGTACAGGTTCGTGAACGGGGTATCCGCCGTTTCCACCCGCACTCGGACCGGTCGCGAGAGAAACTTCAGCCGGATATTGCGCATCAACGCGCCCGGCAACAGCCCAGCCTCGCACAGAATCTGAAAGCCGTTGCAAATCCCGAGGACCGCGCCGCCGGCGCGCGCGTGTGCGGTGACGGCGCGCAGCACCGGAGAAAACCGCGCGATCGCCCCCGAGCGCAGGTAGTCGCCGTAGCTGAAGCCGCCCGGCAGGATCACGGCATCGGCCTGTTTGAGGTCGGCGTCGCGGTGCCACACGTAGTAAACCTCGGACCCCGCCGCGCGGGCGGCGTCGAGGGTATCTGCGTCGCAATTCGACCCGGGGAAGACGACTACGGCGACACGCTGCATTCGTAATCCTCGGTCACCGGATTGGCCAGCAGGCGATCGCACATGGTCCGCGCTTTGGCTGCCGCCTCCTCGCGCGTGGCGGCCTGCACCTGCAGCACGAGGTGCTTTCCGGCGCGCACGCTGCCGACGTCGCCGAAGCCGAGCGAGTGGAGCGCATGCTGCACCGCCTGCCCCTGCGGATCGAGCAACGCGGCCCGCGGCATCACCCGGATTTCGACCGTGTAGGCGCTCATGCGGCTCCAGGGCGCCTCGGCCCCCCCCCGCCTCCGCCCGCCCCTCCACGGTAGGTCCGGCCGCTTTCGTCGATCACGATTGGTCCGGCGATTTCCGCCTCCTCGTCCTCGGCTGGGCCCGCGAAGAATCCGAGCAGAATGGCCCGCACCACGCCGTAGGTCATGTAGACGATGCCCAACGGAAACAGGAACTCGTCGTGCTTCCAGATTCCAAATACCAGGATAACAACAATCAGGGTGAGGCCCAATAGTCCGCGTGCAGTGCGGAACCCCGCCCGTGGGAGCGTGGGGTAATGCACGTTGCTGACCATCAGAATCGTCAGCGCGATCATCAGGAACGTGAGCAACAGATGCCACGGCGGCCCGTGCAGCGAGCCGTACAATGCGGTCTGGGTGAACGGGTAGTAGGTCGCCAGCGTCATGCCCGCCGCGGGCGACGGCAGACCGATGAAGTAGGCCTTGGCCCGGCCCGCCTGGGTCACATTGAAGCGTGCCAGGCGAATGGCCGCCGCCATGACGAAGAAATAGCAGAAAATCCACGCCGCCCCGCCGCCACCCGCGAACTCCACCTGATACATAAGGAAGGTGGGGGCGACGCCGAAGCTGACGATGTCCACCAGACTGTCGAGCTCGGCACCGAATCGGGTCCCGGTCCCCGAGATTCGCGCCACGCGTCCGTCGAGTGTGTCGAGAATGCCGGCGAACACGATGAACCAGCCGGCCCGGTAGAACTCGCCGCGGGTGGCGAGGACGATCGCCCAGATGCCGAAGAACAGATTGAACAGCGTGAACAGGCTCGGCACGACGATCACCACGCGCCGCAGCGGCAAGGGCGGCGGTCTCATGAGTACTCCGCCAACACGGTGCCACCCACCCGCACCCGGTCCCCCGGTTTGATCTTCAAGGCCGGACGCGCGGACAGCGGCAGAAAGACGTCGGTGCGCGAGCCGAAGCGGATCAGACCCATCCGCGCACCCTGCGTCACGCGCTCGCCCGGCTTCGCGTCCGTCACGATGCGACGGGCGATCAACCCAGCGATCTGGCGCACCAGCACCCGCCCGCGTGGGCCGGTGATGCCGATAGACGCCTGTTCATTGTCGAGGCTCGCCTTTTCACTGCCGGCGTGCAGGAATTTTCCTTTGTTGTAGTGCACCAGCTCGACCGTGCCGTCCACCGGGTAGCGGTTCACGTGCACATCGAAGACGGAGAGAAAGATCGAAATCCGTACGGAGCGCTCTTTGACGTACATGGGCTCGTCGATCTCGACCACGTGCACCACGTGGCCCTCAGCGGCAGCCACGACGTAGCGCTCACCGCGCGGTCCCGGACGAATCGGGTCCCGAAAAAAGGCGACGACCCAGATCGCCACGACGGCGACGAGAGCGGCCAGCGGCCACCACCAGAATGCCGCCGCCACCGCCAGCATCCATGCGATCGCAATGAACGGCCATCCTTCGCGCGCAACCCTCACTCCAACTCTTTCCCGGTGACGCGTCGATACGCATCGCGATACCGCTCACTCGTCGCGGTCACGACCTCGGGCGGCAACGCGGGCGGAGGAGCCTCACCATTCCACTTCCCCTGTTTCTTCAAGTCCGCGAGGTAGTCGCGCAGCGGCTGCTTGTCGAAGCTGGGTTGTCCGCGGCCCGGCTGGTAGCGATCGGCCGGCCAGAAGCGAGACGAGTCCGGAGTCAGGATCTCGTCGATCACGAGCAGCTCGCCGCTCGCGGTCGTCCCGAATTCGAACTTCGTGTCGGCGATGATGATGCCGCGCCCCGCCGCGTACTCGCGGCCGGCGGAGTAGAGCGCGAGACTCGCGTCGCGCAGCCGCTCCGCCGTCGCGCGGCCCAGACCACGCACGACGTGTGCGAACGTCACGTTCTCATCGTGGCCCTGCTCAGCCTTCGTGGCGGGAGAGAAGATGGGCGGATCGAGCCGCGCGCTCTCGACGAGGTCCTTGGGCAAGGCCTCGCCGGCTAACGTACCCGACTGCTTGTACTCGGCCCAGGCAGAGCCCGAGATGTAGCCGCGGACCACGCACTCGAACGGCACCGTGGTGGCTCGTCGCGACAGCATCGCACGGCCATGCAGCTCGTCGCGGTGCGGAGCCAGCACGGGCACCCGCCGGATGATCTCATCGACGTCCGCGGAGAGCAGGTGGTGCGGCATCACCGAGTGCAGGCGCGCGAACCAGAACGCGCTCATCTGTGTGAGCACCGCGCCCTTGTGCGGGACCGCTTCGAGCATCACGACATCGAACGCACTGACCCGGTCGCTCGCCACGAGCAGCAGCGTGGTGTCATCGACCTCGTAGACCTCTCGCACCTTCCCGCGCCGCAGCAGCGGGAGTGGCAGCTTGCTTTGAACCAGGACGGCACCGGTCATACCTGTACCTCCGCTGCGGCCGCCGCCGGCGCGGCCGCCTGAATGGAGCGCGTCACGTCGGGAAGCACGCGATCGAGGAAGTCGTCGACCTGTTGTGGAGCCCGGCCCACGTATCCTGCTGGGTCGAGCTCGCCGGCCGTGGCGCGCACACCGAGGCGCTTGAATTCCGCATCGTGGGCCAGCCGCTCGAGCAGATCCTTGCCGCCTTGCAAGCTGTGACCGCGGATGACCTCGTGGAGCCGCTGGCGGTCGCCGCCCGCCTTCACGCCACGCATGAGCAGCCGCTCGGTCGCGAGAAACGGCATGGCGTCGGCCACATGCGCGGCGATCGTGGATTCCCGCACCTCCAGCCCGGCGGCGACATTCGTCGCGAGCACGAGCAGCGCATCCGTCACCAGGAACGCCTCCGGAATCACGAGGCGGCGGTTGGCGCTGTCATCGAGCGTCCGCTCGAGCCACTGCTGAGCCGCCGTGTGTGCGGCGTTTCCCTCGAGCTCGATCACGAACCGGGCGAGTCCGGTCATCCGCTCGGCGCGCATCGGATTGCGCTTGTAGGGCATGGCGGACGAGCCGACCTGCTCGCCCTCGAACGGCTCGAGTACCTCGCCCTCGTGCTGCAACAACCGGAGATCGGTGGCGAATTTCGCGACCGACTGCGCTATGCCGGACAGCACCGCGAGGATTTGGGCGTCGAGCTTACGGGTATAGGTCTGCCCAGTCACCGGGAAGACCGCATCGAATCCCATCGTGCGCGACACGCGCGTGTCGAGCTCGCTGACCTTGGCGTGATCGCCGTCGAAGAGCTCGAGAAAGCTGGCCTGGGTCCCCGTCGTCCCTTTCACGCCGCGGAAGCGCATCGTGGCGACCCGATGCAGGACCTCTTCGGCATCGAGGGCGAAATCCTGCATCCAGAGCGTCATGCGCTTCCCGACGGTGGTGAGCTGTGCCGCCTGGAAGTGCGTGTACGCGAGGCAGGGGAGGGCGCGATAGCGCCGCGCCTGCTTGGCAAGCGCGACGAGCACGGCGCCGATCCGCCCCAGGAGGAGGACCATCGCCTCCCGCATCAGGAGCAGGTCGGCGTTGTCGGTGACGAACGCGCTCGTCGCGCCCAGGTGGATGTAGGGCCGGGCGGCCGGAGCCTGATCGCCGAGGTGGTGGATATGCGCCATGACGTCGTGGCGCAGGCGCCGCTCGTACTCGGCGGCCTTGTCGAGATCAGCGTCGTCGAGGTGCGCCCGCAGCTGCGTGAGCGCGGCATCGGGAATTTCCAGCCCGAGCTCTTTTTGGGTTTCCATCAGCGCCAGCCACAGCCGGCGCCACAGACCGATGCGACGGCGCTCGCCCCAGAGCGCCTGCATGGCCGGAGACGCGTACCGTGTAGAGAGCGGCGAAACCCAGTTCAAACCGCGGCCTTCGCTCGCGCGACCAGCTTGCTCCAGTCGGCGAGGAACTGATCGAGACCGCGATCGGTCAGCGGATGCTGCAGCAGCTTCTTCAGCACGTCGGGCGGCAGCGTCGCAACGTCCGCGCCGATCATCGCCGCTTCGACGACGTGCCGCGGATGGCGAATGGATGCCGCGAGGATTTCAGTTTCGATGTTGTAATTGTCGAAGATCACGCGCGCTTCACGGATGACGTCCATCCCTTCCTGCCCGACGTCGTCCAGCCGGCCGATGAACGGACTGACGTACGACGCGCCCGCCTTGGCCGCGATGAGGCACTGCACGCTCGAAAAACACAGGGTGACGTTGGTGCGGATGCCCGCCGACGCCAGACGCCGCACGGCGACCATTCCCGCTTCGAGCATCGGAATCTTCACGACGATGTTCTCGGCGATTTTCGCGAGCTCGGTGCCCTCCTTGACCATGTCGTCCGCGTCAACCGCCACAACCTCGGCCGAGACCGGGCCATCGACGAGCGAGCAGATCTCTTTCAGCACGTCGCGCGGATCGAGATCGCCGGCCTGCTTGGAGAGGAGCGAGGGATTCGTGGTGATGCCATCGATCAGCCCGGCCTGCGCCGCCCAGCTGATGTCCTTGAGACTGGCCGTGTCGAGGAAAAACTTCATGCGGTCGACTCCTCGGCGTAGAGGTCCGGTGGATACTGCACCGCCTCCAGGTACAGACCCTGAGGCGGTGCGGGCGGGCTAGCCGCCAGATTATCGGTCGCACTGAGCAGACGGGGGAAATCCGCCGGCGGGCGCCGGCCAAGGGCGATATCGACCATAGTGCCGACAATGAAGCGCACCATGTGATGCAGAAACCGATCGGCCTCGACCGTGAACGCCATCCCCATTCCGTCCGCTCGCGGCGCCCATTCGGCTAGCGCCACGCGGCATCGGTAATGGGCGGTGTTCGCGCCGGCCGCAGCCAGGCCGCGAAAGTCGTGCGCTCCCACGAGAGCGACCGCCGCGCGCTGGAGCGCGCTGACGTCGAGCGCCCCCCCCCCGCCCCCCCGCCCCCCGGGACCGAGCGCCCATTCGTACGGCCTGCGAAACGGGGACGCGGCAGCGTCATCCGTTCCGATCAGATACCGGTAGCGACGCGCCGTCGCGCTGCGTCGCGCATCGAATCCCGGCCGCATCCGGTGCACCTGCTGCACCCAGATCTCACGCGGCAGCAGCGCATTCAGGGCTCGACGGAGCGCGTTCGGCTCTGTACCCCACCGCTCGCTCCCCCGAAAACTGACGCCCTGGCCCAGGGCATGAACCCCGGTGTCGGTGCGGCCGGCGCCGGTCGCGACGGTGCGCCGACCCATGAGGCGCTCCAGCACGCCCTCGAAATCCGCTTGAACCGTGCGATCCTTCGGCTGCCGCTGCCACCCTGCGAAGCCGCTCCCGTCGTACTGGACCACCGCGAGGAAGGGGTGGGAGCGGCTCGTCACGGTGGGAAAGATGCAACTCGTTGTCACTATTTGACAAGGGTGATAGGCTTAAACCCCCATGGACGCTTCGCCGCTGCGCCGCGCGCTCAGTGCACTCGCCAATCGCCAATCGCTCTCGGAAGAGCAGACGGCCGAGGTTTTCGGCGTCGTGATGAGCGGCGAAGCGACGCCCGCGCAAATCGGCGGCCTGTTGCTGGGGCTGCGTGCCAAGGGCGAGACCGCGGATGAGCTGGCCGGTGCCACGCGCGCATTGCGGGCGGCCATGGTCCGCATCGATGTCCCTCACGAACATCTCGTCGACACATGCGGGACGGGCGGCGGCACCGTATCGACGTTCAACATTTCGACCGTCGCGGCGTTCGTCGCCGCCGGCGCGGGCGCGGTTGTCCCCAAGCATGGCAATCGCTCGTATACGTCGCGCTGCGGGTCCGCCGACGTGCTCGAAGCACTCGGCCTCCGGATCATGCTCGATGCGTCGACGGCGACTCGAGTATTGCAGGAGGCGCGCGTCGTATTTCTGTTTGCGCCCAACTTTCATCCGGCCATGAAGCATGTGGGGGCTGTCCGGCGTGAGCTGGGGACTGCGACGCTGATGAATCTCGTCGGCCCGCTCGCGAATCCGGCCAGTGTGCGCCGCCAGGTCGTCGGCGTCGCCGATCCCGATCGCGCCGGTATCGTCGCCGACGCGCTGCTGCGCCTCGGCGCCGAGCACGCGCTCGTCGTACATGGCCGCGTCGGCATGGATGAGATCTCACCCCACGGAATCACGGATGTATGGGAGGTGAAGGACGGCAGCGTGCGTCGCTGGGAGATCGATCCGGAGCGATTCCGCCTGGGCATCAGGGATGTTGCGGAGCTGCAGGGCGGAGAACCGGCCGCGAATGCCGAACGGTTGGAGCGAATTCTGGGAAACGGGTCTGCGGACCCTTCGGGACTGGCGGCCGTGCTGCTGAACGCGGGCGCGGCGATCTACGTGGCGGGCATCGCGGGCTCACTCGCCGAGGGCATCGGCAGAGCGCGCGAGGTTGTCGCCTCCGGAGCGGCGCGCGGCGCGCTCGACCGGCTGCGCAAGGCTACGGCTAGTATTTCCTGATGACGCCCACCACCACGCCCTGGACGATCACGTCCCGTTCGTTGATGCGCAGGGGCTGCACGGTGTCATTGGCGGGCTGTAGCCTGATCCAGCCGCCGGGCTCACGATAGAACCGTTTGACGGTTACGCCTGCGCCATGAACGAGCGCGATCACCGTTTGGCCGCTGTCGGCCTGATTGCGTTCCTGAACGACGACGTAATCGCCGTCCTTGATGTGCTCGTCGATCATCGAATCGCCCCGCACCTTGAGGACGTAGCTGCGCCCGCGGCGCGGCAGGAGCTCATCGGGGACCGCAATGGTTTCGTCGTTCGTGACCGCCTCGATCGGCTGTCCGGCCGCCACCAGGCCCAGCAAGGGCAGCTCCGTTGCCCCGGTCTGACCCTTGGGAGGAACGACTTCGATGGCGCGGCTTTCGTTGTGCGTGCGGCGGATGTATCCCTTGCGTTCCAGATTGGTGAGGTGCTCGTGAACCGTCGCCAGGGACTGGAAGCCGAACTGGCGGGCGATCTCCTCGAAGCTGGGAGCATACCCTTTGTCATCGAGGTGCTTGGTGATGTAGTCGAGGATCTCGCGCTGGCGACGCGTGACCGGCATAATGGCTCCCGAAGATTTACCGAAAAACTAATCTACCCGAAAATCGACCGAACGCAAGGATGCCTGAAAACCCGCACCACGCCTCACTAAACGCTATTCTGGCGGAAGCGCGCTCACGGGTGACCGCGCTGCGTGTTAGTGCTGCCGAGCTGGAAAGAGCCGCCGCGGCGGGCCCGGCCGTCCGCCCGTTCCCCGGCGACGTCGGCGATACCGTCGGCCTGATCGCGGAAGTGAAGCGCCGCTCACCGTCGCAGGGCGCGATCCGCACCGACCTCGATCCCGTGGTCCACGCGCGCGCGTACCTGCGCGGCGGCGCCATGGCCGTTTCGGTGCTCACCGAAGGGACGCACTTTGGAGGATCGCTCGAGGACCTGTCGCGCGTGGCTGCCGCGGTTTCCGTACCCGTGCTCCGCAAGGACTTCAT
>WNGO01002819.1_pt1 | contig 11105 bp, 7 predicted proteins | sample 5400511 | NCBI WGS metagenome assembly WNGO01 (sample SAMN13153380, study PRJNA577476) | soil metagenome | isolation source: 20 cm soil or saprolite under Garry oak tree replicate 2 | place: USA:California | collected 2016-06-15
CCACAGCCGAGCCCGCGCTCGCGCCCGGTCGCGACACGGGCGAGCCGCACCGCCGCGGCCACGGCTTCCGCACCGGTTTTCAGGAACCGCACCTGCTCGAGCCACGGGATCCGCATGGCGAGCGCATCGGCCAGCTCTTCCTCGAGCACCGGCGGCAGCGGACCTGCGACACCGGCGGCGATCGCCTGCTCGGCGGCGCGATTCACCGCGGAGTGCCCGTAGCCGAGCGCGACCGCGCCGAGCGCCATCACGTAGTCCACGTACTCGCGACCCTCGGCATCCCACACACGGCACCCCAACGCGCGTGTCATGCGCGTCGGCAGTTCCGCGTCGGCATCGGCCCCGAACAGCGCGTCGGGGCGCTTGCTACCCGTCGACGTGAAGCCGGGAACGCGCCAGTCGCTCACTGTATTTCACCACCTCGATGGCCATCGCCCGCAACAGCTTCGCCTCGCGCTGGTCGAGCGGCGTGCGGTGCATCACCTCACGCAGCGTCCGCATCACACCCTCGACTTCACGCGTCTTGAAGAACTCGATGCCGCGAAGCGCCGCCTCGGCGTCCGCGAACAGCCGCTCCAGGTCGTCCACCGTAACCGGCCCGCCCTCGCGGCGTGGCGCCTTGAACGGACGTGCGTCGTCGCCCCGCGCAAGCGCCAGCTCGTACAACATGAGCACCACGGCGTGGGCGAGGTTGAGAGAAGGATACGCGGGGTTTGTGGGAATCGTGACCACACGGTGGCACAGGTCGAGTGCCTCGTTGGGGAGGCCCTTGTCCTCGCGTCCGTAGAGCAAGGCGGTCGGACCGGCGTCCGCCTGCATCAGGATTTCCGCAGCCGCGTCCCGCGGCCGTTGCAGATTGCGCTTCGCCGTTCGGCCTCGAGCCGTGAAGCCCACCACGTGCACGCAGTCGAGCAACGCGTCCTCCAGGCGATCGAACCGGGCCACGCGCGCCAGCACGTCCTGCGTCTGATGCGCGATGCCCTCCACCCGATAGGGGTCGTAGTCACGGGGGCTCACCAAGCGGAGGTCCTTGAAACCGAAATTCTTCAGCGCGCGGACCACGTGGGCGATGTTGACGAGGTCCTGAGGCTCGTGCAAGACGACGACGATACTCATGGCTCCGAGGACCCGAATGCGGAGTGCGGAATGCGGAATGCGGAATTGCAGGGTGAGGTCGTTCGCCTCGCGACACTCCCATTGACACTCCGCATTCCGCACTCCGCATTCCGCATTAGCTTCATCCCACCAGCTCCAACACCCCGAACCGCTCCGGATCCTGCCTGTCGCCCCGCAAGAACACCCAGCCGTTGCCACCACTCCAGACCAGCTGCCCGGCGCGCCGCGTGCGGCCCGGCAGCATCTCGTTCACGAGCAGGTCGAATCGCAGCCGCCCGCCGACGTGCGCGCGCTGCCCCCCCCACTGCGGCCAGGCGATCCCCAGCGTGACGCGGTACCCGCGCTCGGTACGCTGCCAGGCACCCCGCACGCGCAGTGGATCGGCGGAGCTGTCACTGGTCGCCAGTACGCGCAACCCTCTCCCGCCGGACTCGGGAACGATCAGGTATCCGGCCCGCTCTTCCCCCGTTCCCCCTGTCTCGTTCCCCGCGAGATACACCTGCAGGCCATCGGAGTGGATGTCGTCTGGTTCGTTGTCGAGTCGCAGCGCCGGCGCGCCTCCTGGCCGAATGCACACTTCGGGCTTCACGACCTCGACCGCCAGGTAGAGCGCGTCGTCGTCCCAGGCAGCGTGCGCCAAGGCGGAGAAATCGTCGGGGCCCGCGTACGGCTCCTCGCTGCGGCGATACTGATCCTCGAGCTCGAGGCGCAGCGGTTCGCTCGTGTCGAAGCCGTCGAGCGTCCCATCGAGCGCCGGGCGCGCGGCCGCGCGGAGCGCCAGGCCGACGGCGGGCGTCGGCTTGTCGAGCTCGAGTAGCGGCTCGAAGGGCGGCTCGGGTTGGCGCGCGCCAGTGAGCCGAATGCGCCCCGCGTTGGTCGTGATCTCCCAGCCGAGGGCAGTAGCGGCGTGACGGTGGGTCCCCTGCTCCGCCGTTTCGACCTCGATCACGCTCCCCTGCACGCGCACGGCACGGACCGAAGGAGCGTCGCCGACGGGCTCCAAAACCGTCACGAAGCGAGCACTCCGACCCGTGGTGCGGACGACGTAACACGTCTGCCGCTTGCCTTCTCCCGGCAAGCCGGGCCCTTCCGCCCGCACCAGCTCGCCGTCGAACGAGAGCCACGCCCTCAGCGAGCGCGGCCCGGCGGCCAGCTCGAGCACGACGGGCCTGGCGCTGTCCGGGACGAACTGCTCCACGCGCGATAGGAACTCATCCACGAGATCACCGGTCTTCCAGGCCCCTCCTCCCCCTCCCCCTCCCCGTCCCACGTCCCCCGTCCCATAAAAGTGCCACGGCAGCTCGAGCACGTGTTCGGTGCGACTCGTCAGCTCCACCACATCGAGCAGATACGTCGGGCCGGAAACGATAGTGCGCGTGATCTCACCGAAGCGCCCTCGTGCCCAGGCCCATTCCCCCGGCGCGTCGAAGGCCTCGCACACGGCGTCGCCCGGAGGCTGGGACGCGCCGTCCAAGCGCGGCGCATTGTGCGCCAGCGTCGAGCGGTACCAAAAGAGGTCGCGCGCGACGTAGGATCCCGTCCCGGGGTCGGCCAGCCAGTGTACGCCATCCGCGTGCAGCGAGAGATGCAGCCGATCGGGATGCCCGTGCCCCCCACCGTACTGGCCACACTCGAGGCTCGCGTAGCGGCCGCCGCTGCGCACGACCGCGAGACCCTGCGATTCGAGCAGCAGGCTCCCGGGAGACCAAGCCGGAGCGTCCGCAGGCAGCTTGGGCGACATGAAGAGGGCGGCCCACCACGACAGTGCCCTGCGGGATGCGGGATGCGGGATGGGAGATGCAATCGCCGCATCGTGCAGGTACGACTCGAACAGCTCGGGAGCCGGTGCCGGCGCCTGATAGAGGGCCTGCAGCCAGCTTTCGATCTCACGCATCCCGCTTCCCGCATCTCGCATCCCGTCTGCCGCATCCCGCTCCCCGAGATTCGCCAGCCCGATCTCCCACAGCTCGAGATACGCCGGTTGGGCCAGGGAGACCCCGAACCGCGAATCCTTGCGGGCAGGGAAGGTGAAGTCGGGCAGCGCGGTGCGCGCCGGCGCGAGCAGCGCCGCCCGGATGCGCTCCGCGAGTTTCGGCTCGGCGAAGATGTCCACGCCCGCGAGGCGTGCCCACCGAGCCCCCGTGAGGAGGCCTCGCAGCGCGAACAGATGGTAGTTCTCTCCCTCGTACCACATCCCGTCCCGCCCAAAGCCGCGCAACAGATGCTCGAGCAGCCCGGTGGGACCCTCGATCGCGCGCTTGGCCAGGTCCTCGTCCTCGAACCACCCGGCGATCGCCGCGAGGGCGGCGTTGTTCCACGTCTGGCGATTCGAGAAGCCCTCGTCGAAATCACCGATGAGGTTCGCGGCTTCCTCCGCGACTCCGCTCACCGCTCCCGCCGCGACTTTTTCCAACTGCCCGCACGCTCGCAGCAGGGCCGCCGCCGCGAGAAAGTTGCCGATCCAGATCGATTCGAGGTACGTGGAGAAGAACAGCCGACTCGGTCCCAGCACGTTGTCCCGGTTCGCGTATCCCCAATAGGTCCGGGTGTACGCACGCAGAATCTCCACGGCCCGACCGGCCGCCGCAGCGTTGTGCTCGAGCGCGGCCAGCGTCGCCAGGTGCGCAGCGCGCTCCGCGAGCCACAGGTGCTGGTAGCGTGCCCAATGACGGTCGTGACGCTCGCCGCCGAACGTCTTGCCGCACCGCGGGCAGCGGTGTGCGTTCGGACTCCACGGGTCGAACACGAGGGCCGCGCCGTCCTCGGGGCACACGCCGCCGTCGGTCGAGAGCAGCGCTTTCGATTCCGGCACGGGCGGGAGGCGGGCCAACAGCGGCGCCGCGCGCTCGGTGAGGTGGGCGAGCAGCGCCACAAGATCCGGCGCGGCGGCGATCTGCTCCCGGCGCGCCGCGAGCTCCTCGGTGGTCACCAAGCGCGGACCCCTTCGGCCGCCCACCGCACGGGGAGGACTGTCGCGCCGGCGGCACGCGCGGCGGCGATCACCGGCGCCGAATCGTCCCCGGTGATGAAGAACATAGAGCCTCCGGCGCCCGACCCCGCCGCCTTCCCGCCGAGGGCGCCTGCGGCCCGCAACGCGCGCTCGAGCCGGGCCATTTCGGGCGTGCACATCCCGGGATCGAGCGTCTGCTGATGCGTCCAGTTCTCCGAGAGCAGGGCCGCCACGCGGGTGGCGTCTCCCGCGCGCAGCGCCTCCGCCATCGTCGCGGCCAAGTCCTTCATCGCGCGCAGTGCTCCGGTCACCTGCGGCTCACCGCGCTCGTACGCGGCCATCACGCGCGCGATCGTGTCCCCCGACACCCGTGACCGGCCCGTATAGCACAGCACCGTCCGCCGCTCCAGAGCTGCCGCGAACGCGGGATCGAGCGTGATCGGCTCGACCCCGACGTCCGGATCGCGGAACGTGAGGCGCTGAAAACCCCCGAGGGCCGCGGCGAACTGGTCCTGCTTGCCGCCCGGGATCCTCGCCTCGACGGCCTCGAGGTACCACGCCTGCTCGGCGATCTCGCGCCCGGTCAACCGCTCGGCGCGCGCCAGCGCCAGGGCCGCGACCAGCGCGACATCCATGGCCCCGGAGCTGCCGAGTCCCGATCCCGGCGGCGCGTCGCAGCGCGTCGTGATCGTGCACGCTGCCTGCACGGGAAGCATGCGCAGCGCGGCCTTGAGGAGATCGAGCCGGCCGTCGAGCACCAGGCCGCCCGCGTCTGCACACTCGAGCTCCTCACCCAGGTCCTCGGCGACGAGCCGGATCAGGCGTCCGCCGAGCCGAACGGCGACCCGGGCGGTGAGGTCGATCGCCCCGTTCACGACGACGCCGCCCTCGCGCGCCGAAAACGGCGGGACATCGGTCCACCCACCGGCGAAGTCGAGACGCACCGGCGCCGTCGCGTGGAATTCTGCGGGCAGTTCGCGCCGTCTCACGGCGCCGTCCGCCATCCGGCGACGGTCGGCAGTTCTCCCCGCAAGTCCATCCGCACGCCGCTGACCCGACGGTTCATTCCCTGCACGCCCCGCGCATGGTAGAGGAACGCGATCGGGAGCGAATCTCGGAACAGCCGCTGCGCCCGCGCGGCATCGGCGGCGGGACGCAACCCGGCCAGCTCGGCGAGCGTCGTCAGGTAGCCCAGTCCCGGATCGCCCGGGGTGCCGACCACCGCTGCCGTGAAGTCCCGCTGGCGGCCATTGACCCGCGCCAGGAACGCCCCGAGCTCGAGCTGGCGGATCGCGACGTCGAAGCCCACGGCCGCGAGACGGGCCTGAATCATTTGCTCGAGCGCCGCCTCCCCGCTCCCGACGGTGAGCAGCTCGAAGGCGATCCGTCGGCCGCCGAGCAGGCGCCGTGCGGAGTCCGGGTTCGTGGGAACCGGGCGCACCGGCACATATCCCGGAACGTCCGGTGGCACCGGGCCGTCGGCGACCGAGCCGAAGCCGTAGAGGTAGCCATCGACGATCTCGCGGCGATCGAGCGCCAGCGCGGCAGCGAGCCGCACGCGGGGATCGTCGAACGGCGGGCCGCGCGTGTTGAACACGATCCCGTACGGCATGATCAAGGGGTAGTCGAGCACCGTGAGCGCCGGGTTTTGGCGGACGACCGCGGCGTGCGCGGGCTGGATGCCGGCGAAGTCGACCTCGCCCGCCGTGAGCGCGGCGAGCTTCGTCGTCGGCTCGTCCACGACGACCACGATGAACTGGTCGAGCGCCGGCGGCCCGCCGAGCGCGGCCGGGAAGCTCGGATTGGCCGCGAACACCCAGCGGCGGCCCGGCTCGTGCGCGACGAAGCGGAAGGGTCCGTTTCCGATGGGGTGCTCGTTCCATGCGGCGCGTCGCAGCTCCGCGCGGGGAACCGAGTCGAGCAGGTGAGCGGGCAGGATGGCCAAATCCGTGAGGACATCCGGTACGGCATCCTGGGAATGGGCGAACCGAATCACGACCGTGGAATCGTTGGGGTCATTCACGAACGCCACGTCCGCGAAATCGTTCAGACGCGGATACCCGGTCGCCGCGTCTCGAGCTGCCGAGAGGGTCCACGCGACGTCGCGGGCCGTCGTCGGCACGCCGTCGCCCCAGCGCACGCCCGGCTGCAGTCGGAAGGTCAGGCTCTTCCGGTCTTCCGACCACGTCCACACGCGCGCGAGGTACGGCCGGGACACGAGCGTCGAGTCGTAGCGCACCAGCGTGGTGAGCAGCACGTAGCGCTCCACCTGCTTGGCGAGCGGGTGCACGGTGAGCAGCGGGTTCACGCTCTGGAGGTCCGCCCCCGACGCGTAGACCACGGTGCGACCGCGGTGCGCGGCCCCCGAGCCGCACGCCGCGATCACCATCCCTCCCGTCACCAGCCAAAGCGCTCGTCGCCGCACGCCCGGATTCTAGCGGGGCCCCGCTGGTCGCGCGAGATTCGGCGCATGCTCGCGCACCTGGGGACCCGCACCCTGGCCGGGGCCGTCGTCGTTGCGGGGGTGGTCACCCTCACGTTCCTGCTGGTGCGGCTCGCGCCGGGGGATCCCGTCGAGCGCCTGCTCGGGCCGACCGCCACGGCCGCGCAGCTCGCCGCCCAGCGCCGCGCCCTCGGCCTCGACCGGCCCCTCGCCGCGCAATACGCGATCTGGCTCGGCCGGTTCGCCGCCGGAGACTGGGGCCGGAGCATCGCCACCGGCCGCCCGGTGCGCGCCCTGCTCGGCGACGCGGTGCCCGCGACGCTGGCGCTCGTGGGCACCTCGCTCGTCTTGAGCTACCTGCTCGGCCTCGCCGTGGGGGCCTGGCAGTCCGGCGCCGGCCCGCGCGTCGACACGGCGCTCTCCATCACGACCGTCACACTGTTTGCGCTGCCGGGCTACTGGCTTGGGCTCATGCTCGTCATGGCGTTCACGTACTGGGCGCATTGGCTCCCCGCGTTCGGCGCGGCCGGGCTCGACGCCGACGGGCTCACCGGTTGGAGCCGCCTCGCCGACCGGCTGCGGCACTTCGCGCTGCCGCTCACTACACTCACGCTGATCGGCGTCGGCGGAGCCGCACGGTACGTGCGCGGCGCGATGCGCGACGTGGTGAGCCAGCCGTTCGTGCGAACGGCGGAGGCCAAGGGGCTGTCGCCGTGGCAAGTCACACGACGGCACGTGGCACGAAATGCTTTGATCCCGATGGTCACGCTGATCGGACTGTCGTTGCCCGCGCTGTTCTCCGGTGCGGTGTTTGTGGAGGCCGTGTTCGCGTGGCCCGGCGTGGGTCGGCGCCTCGTCGAGGCGGTCCAGGCCCGCGACTACCCCGTGGTCATGGCGGCCACCGCCGTGACCGCCGTGTTGGTCGTTGCGGGAAACCTCCTGACCGACCTGGGCGTCGCGTGGATCGACCCGCGCATACGGCGTGGGAAAGGAGCGATGTGAGGAGACTGTGGCGGGACCGGCGCGCCTCGTTCGGCGTCGCGGTGCTCGCGATCGTGACCGGCGCCGCGGTCGCCGGGCCGCTCGTCTCGACCGGCGGTCCGACGGCGCAGCACGACATCGTGGCGACGCGATTTCTGCGGCCCCTCGCCACGGACCACGCCGGCAGCTTCCATCCGCTGGGCACCGACCGCTTCGGGCGCGACGTCTGGACGCGGCTGGTCTACGGAGCGCGCGTCTCACTCGCCGTCGGGGCACTGGCCGTCCTGCTGTCGGTCGTGATCGGCGTCCTGGTGGGCGGTATCGCGGGATTCTGGCCGGGCCCGGTGCGTACGTCGCTGCTCGCCCTCACGGATTTCGTCCTCGCACTCCCACGCGTGGTCCTCCTGCTGCTGCTCGCGGCCATGACCCGGCCGAGCGCCGTGCTCGTCATCGTCGTCCTGGGTCTCACCGGTTGGATGTCGGTCGCGCGGCTGGTGCACGGCGAGGTGCGGTCGCTCGCCGCGCGCCCGTTCGTCGAGGGAGCCATCGCGCTCGGGCTGGGGCGGGGTCGGGTGCTGGTGCGCCACATCCTCCCGAACGCCCTCACGCCCGTGATCGTCTCGGCAGCGCTGGGTCTGGGGAACGCGATCATGCTCGAAGCCGGGCTGTCGTTCCTGGGGCTGGGCGTCCAGCCGCCCACGCCCTCGTGGGGCAACATGATCGCGTCGGGACGGGATACCCTGGTCAATGCGCCCTGGGTTGCCGCGGCGCCGGGCGTCGCGCTAGTGCTGGTTGTGGTGGCCTGCACGCTTCTGGGGGATGCACTTCAGGATGCGCTGAATCCTGCGACGAGCTATCAGACGCAGCGTCTACCCGCCTAGGCGTCGGAGCACGGCCTCGTTCAGTTCATGTCCGCCCTCAAACGGGATCTCTCCGTACGGGATCTCGTGTTGACGCAAGCGCTCTGCGATCCCGGATACCACCTTCGGTGTGATGAACTCGTCCGAGCGACCGTAGACGAGGGTCATCCGCGCGGCACGCAACCGACCCACGACCGCGTCGAGGGTGAGGTCGAGATCGGGCGGGAACTCGCCGCCCCACAGCGTGAGACGATCGATCTTGGCCTTCCCCAGGGCCGCCCAGCGGCTGACCGTGGCGGCTCCCTGGGAATACCCCAATGCATGCACCGTCACGCGCGCGCGATCGAGCGACTCGAACACGTCCGCGTACACGGCATCGAGGTACGCGACGTAGTCGTCGATCTCGGCGAGACGATCCTCCCGCGTCATCCAGCTCGCGCCGACGCGGCGCTCCGTGGGGCTCTCGCTCAGGTAGAACCGCGACAGCCCCTCCGCCGCCACCAGATAGCGCCGCCCATCGTCGAGCACGCGCAGCTTTTCCAGGAATCGCGCAGCAAGCTGGCCGTACCCGTGGCAAGCAAACCACACCTCCGCCACCCCCGGCGAGCTATTGCCCAGCGTGAAGTACCGCGCGGTACGCGACACACCGATGTGGTGCTCTTGCATGCACCCTTCCCCAGTGCGGAATGCGGAATGCGGAATGTACATGTGAGCGTCACGCCGCGAGCGACTCTCCACTGCAATTCCGCACTCCGCACTCCACACTCCGCACTTCAAGTGACCAAGATTGTCACGATCTCATACGGCTCGGCGACGAACCGCACCGTCTTGCCCCGCCCCTCGAGCACCAGGGCGACCGATTCGCGCTCGTCAGCGCGCACTCGATGGGCGCTCTTCACGCCCTCACCGAATCGCCAGGCCCCCGCTGCCTTCCGATCCGTGGCGTTGTAGCAGCGCAGTACCAATGGAGAGCCCTGCTGCGCGGGCTTCACGGCCGAGAGCACGAGCCCCGATCCTTCGAGGGCGATATCGACCGGCGTCGGCGCCGGGTCCGCGGCGTCCCGGAGCCAGAACCCCCGCAGCGGTAGAAACGCGTCTTCCCACAGCGACGGAAGCGCGTCGCCGCGCTCGAGCTCGGCTTGCGAGACCGGCGCGACCGCCAGCTCCACCCGCGTCCGCCCCGGGCACTGCGCGAGCGGCGTGGATGTGGGCCAGCCCGCGTGGCCCGGTCGCGTAGGGAGGTCGCCACGCGACATCTCGCCCACCGCGCGTAGCAGCGTGACCAGCAGGTCCCCCCGCCGCGTCCACTCGTACTCGCAGAAGCCCGGGGCGACGACTGCTAACCCCCGCGCCCCGGACGCGGCAGCCACGAATCCGTGCGCCGGAGCCGTGCGGACCGGCGTCTCGATCGGATAGTCGGCCGCGGCGACCACAACTGGCGGCCGCGCTACGCTGCCGAACGCCGTCCCCGCGACGGCGGTCGCGCCTGCGAGTCCGGTGGGCACCCGCGCGCGCAGGCGATGCCAGGTCGCCTGATTGTCGATATCGAGGATGCAGCGGACCGTGGGACTGTCGGCGTACAGCGTCACCACGAGCCGTATTCCTACGCGTCGCCCGATCTCGAACCGGGCTTCGAGGGCCGCCACGAGGGGCCCGGCGGCGAGGCGCCGGACCCTGATCGGACCCGCCGCGCGCACCAGCCGGTCGCCGCTGGGCGGGCAGTACGTGTAGGTATCACCGGCGTCGCCGCCGTCTTCGATGCGGAGCAGATCGACAAACCGTTGTCCCGAGCGACGGTCGTGCAACGCGAGCGCCCCGGTGGGCTCGAGCGCGACCTCGATCCAATGGTTGATGAGCGAGCGCCCCTTTACGAACGCGCCTTCCGCCGGCGGACGAGCACCGCCCGCCGCCGTCGCACCGGGCGTCAGGCCGGCGCTCGCCAACCCCAGGCCCGGCACGGTCGGCGCCCGAAACGCGATGCGCACCTCGTCTACCTCGTCCTGGTCGGGATAGTGATGCGCCGCATCGAGCCGCTCGGTCCCGACGCGCCGGTCGAGCAGCTGCACGGGAACCGTGCGGCCATCCGAGGTCGCAAGCGCGAACGGCCGGTAACCCTGCCCCTCCCGCGGCACCCGCTCCCCGCGCGGACCCACCAGCACATCACGCCGGAACAGCGTGACGTCGGCGATCATGACCCCGCGGCGGGGACGCGCTGCGGGATTCCAGACCACGAGCGTGGGCGACGGCGACGCCGCACGGCCGCGCGCCGCATCGGGATCGTGGTGGACCAGGTCGTGCACGCTGCCCCGTACCACCTCCTGCGCCAACGCCTCGACGCTCGTGAGGCGCGACTCGACCGCGCGCGCGACGTCGTCGCTGGCGCAGCCCGCGATGGCATCATGGAACTGGGAGCGCACCAACGCACGCCAGGCGAGCTCGAGCGCCGGCCGCCGGTCGCGCCCTCCCGCGCGCCGCGCCAGCGCCGCGAGCGGCTCGGCCAGGCGCACGAGCACCAGCTCGGCTGCGGAATACCGCCGCTTGAGCGGCGCGCGCGTCCCGTGCACGCCCTGAAGCGTCCACGCGTAGCGATACGACCAGCGCAGCTCTCCTGCGAGCGGCGCCGGCTTCGCGCCGTCCGCGGCGGCTTGAAAGAATTCGTCGAGCCGCGATACGCGGAACGCGCTCTGGGGGTCGAGCTCCGCGAGCAGGTCGCGGAGCCGCGGCACGTCCGGATGGGCGGCGTGATGATCGGCGC
>WNGO01003424.1_pt1 | contig 11104 bp, 10 predicted proteins | sample 5400511 | NCBI WGS metagenome assembly WNGO01 (sample SAMN13153380, study PRJNA577476) | soil metagenome | isolation source: 20 cm soil or saprolite under Garry oak tree replicate 2 | place: USA:California | collected 2016-06-15
TTGACCCAAGAACGGTTTCCTAAACCGTAGGTCGCATGTTCGAGTCATGCCGGGGTTCGCCACTAGTCTAAAAGCCCAGATCTACGAGCGCTCTGCGAAGACATTTGCAGAAAAGGCCGCTCAATTGAAAGTTGGCGATGGGGCGATCCGCCGACGTAAATGAGACCGTTGGCCAACCCGCATCGAGGCGGTTGAATTTCGTTGCCGATGCAAAGGCCAGGGGTGCACGTCATTCTGACGGGCGGGGGTCGTATCAGAAACCGCGGCTATTTTTTCCCTCTGACGGTTCTTGCAGAAGCGCTCGACGACGCGCGCGTCATCCCCCGGCCCAATAGCCGCAGCCCGCTGATGCGCTTTCAGGGCTGATGCCGTCGGGTGATTGCGACCTGCGCCGCTTGAGCGTAGAGGCTCGAGATCAAATCCAGATTGATGCTCGTTGTCTCGGACTTCGCTGCCCAACCGTCCAGTGCGTCCAGCATCGGCGGCAACGTCGCGGCGCGCAGAGTGGCGTAGGCTTCAGTGACGGAGCGCCCCGTCGCGGTGGCGCGGTAGCGAGTTTCCTTGCGCGATGAGCTGCCCTCGGTCTCGATCAAGCCCGAACGAACAAGCTTGCACGGCGACATCGTCGCCCGTGAGCGGCACATCGCAGACGGCGGCCAGACACGCCGCCTTCCAGCGATAGTAAGCCTGCGCCAGTCGCTCCAGCCCGAACTCGAAATCGCACAGCCGCCGCTCGGTTTCGGTGCGCGCGAGATGCCAGGACCCCGGCCGTTCGGCGACGACAGCAGGTTGATTTTTCGGCTTCGCGGTACCGCCGGTTTTCTTCAGCGCGGTCTTTTGGGTCCTCTTCAAAACGGTCTCCTGATGTCGCGTGCGCGCAAGGCATAGGCAAGCCCTGCTGAATCTATCCTATTTACAATTACGATTCTTATATTAAGAATTCAATTAAGAATACACGATGAAGTGGCAATACCGCTGCAAGCGGCGATACCAGGCGCTGGCGCTGAGCGTTTCGGACGGAGGTCGATACAATGGCGGGACAATGGATCGACGTCGCGGCCGCCGATGGTGGCACCTTCAAGGGATATCTGACCATTCCGGCATCGGGATCGGGTCCCGGTATCCTGCTGCTGCAGGAGATTTTTGGCGTCAATTCCTCGATGCGGGAGGTCGCCGATTATTATGCTGAGGAGGGGTATGTCGTGCTTGCGCCGGACCTGTTCTGGCGATTGGAGCCTGGCATTGAGCTCGGCTATTCTGAGGCAGACTTCAACAAGGCGTTTGGCTATTACCAGCGCTTCGACGCCGATCAGTCGATCAAGGACGCCGCCGATGCGCTAAAAGTGCTGCGCGCGCGTCCCGAATGCGCCGCCAAGGTCGGCGCGCTCGGCTTTTGCCTCGGCGGCAAGCTCGCCTATCTCACCGCGGCGCGCACCGATGTCGATTGCGCCGTCTCGTATTACGGTGTCGGCATCGAGGCCGACCTCGGCGAGGCCGCGCAAATCAAAGGCCCGATGGTGTTTCACTTTGCCGAACTCGACAAGTTTGCGCCAGCGGAAGCGCGCGAACAGGTCAAGGTCGCCTTCGCCAAGCGTCCCGATGTTGAACTGTATTTGTATCCCGGCTGCGACCACGCCTTCGCGGCGCCGGAGCGGGCGAGCTTCAACAAGCCGGCGACCCTGATGGCGCATTCGCGCTCGATCGCGCTGTTCCGAAAAGTACTGGGCCCGCGTTACGATCTCTCCACGCTATGGGATCGCCATACCGAATTGGAATTCGGCGTGCGCTCGGCCGAGGCGACGATGGGAACGATGGTGGCGGAGCCCTATGTCAATCACATTCCGACCATGACCGGCGGCGTCGGCTATCGTGATCTCCTGCGCTTTTACGCCAATCATTTCATTCCGAAGACGCCGAAGGATACCAAGCTGATCCCGATCTCGCGCACCATCGGTGCCGATCGCGTCGTCGACGAGATGCTGTTCTGCTTCACCCACGATATCGAGATCGACTGGATGCTGCCCGGCGTGCCGCCGACCGGTAAATATGTGGAAATTCCGCTGGTCGCGATCGTCCGCTTCCGCGGCGACAAGCTCTACAACGAACACATCTACTGGGATCAGGCTTCGGTGCTGGTGCAGATCGGGCTGCTCGATCCCGCTCTGCTCCCCGTGGCCGGTGTAGCGACGGCGAAGAAACTCGTCGACGAGACGCTACCGTCGAACACGCTGATGGCGCGCTGGGCAGAAAGTGCGCCGCAGGCCGCCGAATAGTCGCATTCAGCTAATGGCGCCCGCTCCGGGCGCCATTCTCGCATCTGGAGTAATTGTCATGGTGTCCTCCGCGCTTTCTCGCCGCCACGTTTTTCAGTTGGCCGGCGCCGCCGCTCTGCCGCTCTTCTCCGGTCTCCTCGGTGGCCCCGCGCAGGCCGCAGCCGCAGGAACGCTGACCATCGCCTACAATGTCAATTTGCCGTCGTTCGATCCGACCATTGGATTGTCCGCGGTCAATCCGACCCTGCAGTCGATCTATCAGGCGATCTTCGATCCTTACATCGGTCAGGCGCCCGACCTTTCCTTCAAGCCTGGTCTCTTGACGAAATGGGGCTGGAACGCCGACCACACCAAGATCACGCTGGAGCTGCGCAAGGGCGTGACCTGGCACGACGGCTCGCCGGTGACGCCCGAAGACGTGGTCTGGTCGCTGCAGCGCGCAGCCGATCCGAAAAGCGGCAATCCGATTCAGTTCGTCTGGTCCAAGGTCGGCAATTACAAGATCGACGGCAACACCATCACCGGCGACGTCATTGAATTCGAACCGACCTTGTTCAAATGGATGGCTTTTCTCACCGGCTATATTCTGCCGAAGGCCTATTACGAGAAGGTCGGTGCGGAAGGTTTTGAGAAGGCGCCGATTGGCTCCGGTCCCTACAAGGTCGATGCCTTCGAACGCAATGCCTTCCTGCGGCTCAAGACGCATCCGAGCTATTGGGGACCTAAGCCTGCCTTCGACACCGTGGTGTTCAAATTCGTCACCGATCCCACCAGCCGCGTCGCCGAGATGGAATCGGGCGGGTCGGACGTCACGTTCGAAATTCCCTACGAGGAATTCGACCGCCTGAAGGCGAAAGCGGGGCTGGCCGGACAAACCAAGCCGGTGTCCGACATCGCGATGATCTTCATCACCGACATCGCGCCGATGCTCGACCGCAACGTCCGTCTCGCCGCCAATCACGCGATCGACAAGAAGGCGATCGTCGACCGGCTGCTGAAGGGGTACGGCGTTCCGATCGCGACGCTGGAAGCGCCGGGCTACGCCGCCTTCGATCCCTCGATCAAGGTGTCTTACGATCCCGAACTGGCAAAAAGCCTGCTTGCCAAGAGCGGGTTCTCGCCGGAGAAGCCGGTCAAGTTCACGATCCAGACGACGCGCGGGTTCAAGCCGAAGGATTACGAGATGATCCAGGCGATCGTCGGGATGTGGCGCAAGGTCGGGATCGAAGCCAATGTCGAGGTCTACGAAATCGCGCAGCATTTCGAGCTGCGCGCGCGCCACGCGCTGGCGCCGGCGGCGTTCTACAATTGGGGCAACGCGATCGGCGATCCCTCCACCTCCACCGGCTTTGCGATGTTCGGCCCATCGCCGCATTGCGCCTGGAAGGGCAAGGATCTCGTCGAGCGCATCGGCCCGCTGTGGGGCGAAAAGGACGAAGCCAAGCGGATCGCCGGCTGGAAGGCCGTCGACAAATACATCGCGGAGGAGGGCGAGGTGATCCCGCTGTTCCAGTATGTGCAGCCGATCATCCACAAAAAGGGCCTGAAGGTCGTGGCGCAGGCCAATGGTATGATTCTTCCGCAACTGATCACACAGGCTTAGGGACGCAAGATAGGGCGACAGCACGATGCGATGGGGCGAGATCATCAGGCGACTCGTCCTCATACCGCCCACGCTGGCCGGCGTGGCGGTGATCGTCTTCGTGTTGCTGCGCGTGGTGCCCGGCGACCCCATCGCCATGATGATCCCGCCGGGCGCTTCGCCCGCCGACATCGACCGGCTGCGGGCGTTTTATGGACTTGATCAGCCCATCCTGCAGCAGTTCATCACCTGGTTCGGCCAAGCGCTGCGCGGCGATTTCGGACGTTCAATCAGCGTGCACCAGAGTGTGTTCGAACTGGTGCTGGCGCGATTGCCGGCTACGCTCGAATTGGCGGCGCTGGCGACGCTGATCGCGGTGGTGCTGGGAACGATCGCCGCGATGATCGGCATCCAGCTTCGCGGCCGGCGGGCGGAATGGGTGGTCGACGGTGGCGTCGGTGTCTTCCTGGCGATTCCGGATTTTCTCTGGGCCCTGATCCTGCTGCTGCTGTTCGGGGTGCTGATCCCGCTCTTGCCGATTTCAGGCCGAATCGACCCGCAGATCGACGTCAACTTCCACAGCAATTTCTATCTGGTCGAAAGCTTTTTGACCGGGCGCTTCGACATCGCCAACGCGCTGCTGCATCACATGTTATTGCCGGCGCTGGCGCTGGCTCTACCATTTGCGGCATTAGTGGCGCGGATTTTGAAAACCTCGCTGGCGGAGGCCGAGGATCAGGATTACGCGCAGATCGCCCGCGCCCGCGGGTTTTCGCGTCCGGCGATCCTGCTGCGCGAGGTATTTCCCAACGCTCTGATTCCGACGGTTGCACTCGGCGGGGTCCAGATCACGCTGTTGCTCGGCGGCACCGTGCTGGTCGAGCGCATCTTCTCCTATGAGGGAATCGGCAACATGGCGATCGACGCGGTGATCAATCGCGATTTCCCGCTGATCCAGGGCCTGATCCTGACCTTCGCCGTTCTCTTCATCGCGCTCAATCTCGGCGTCGATCTCGTGGTCACGCTGCTCGATCCGAGGTTGCGCCATGGTTGACCTTGCCCTCGATAGCGCGCTCGGGCCTCCGTCGCGCTGGATCGCCGGATTAAAGCGGGGCGGGCCTCGGCTCTGGGTCGGTGCGGCGCTTGTCGGCGTCCTCGTACTGGCCGCGCTGCTGGCGCCGCTAATCGCGCCGCACGATCCACTCGAACAGGATCTGATGTCGGCGCAATTGCCGCCGGCCTGGGTCGTCGGCGGTGACCTCGCGTATTGGCTCGGCACCGACAGTCTTGGCCGCTGCGTGTTGTCGCGCTTGATTTACTCGGCGCGGACCGCCGTTGCGGTCGCGCTGATCGCGGCAGCGCTGGCAGCCGCAATCGGCATCGCCTTTGGCCTGCTCGCCGGCAGTTTCGGCGGCTGGGTCGATCAAGCCATTTCGCGCCTGATCGATGTCTGGATGGCATTTCCGCCGGTGTTGCTGTCGATCGTGCTGGCGGCGGTGATCGGCGCCGGGCTGACCTCGGTGATCGCTGCCATCGTGGTCGTCGACTGGACCCGCTTTGCGCGCGTGGTCCGGGCCGAAACCATGGTGCAACTGCAGCGCGATTACGCCGCTGCCGCGCGCGTCATTGGACTGAGCCGCAGCGGAATCCTGCGGCTGGAGATTCTGCCCAACCTCATTCCGCTGGTGGTGACGTTGCTGGCGGTCGAGATGGGCATCGCGATCCTGGTGGAAGTGATCCTGTCTTTTGTCGGCATTTCGGTGGCCGGCGACACCCCGACCTGGGGCGGCATGATCGCCGAGGGACGCCAGATCGTCTATCAGGCGCCATGGATCATGGCGCTGCCGATCGGCTGCATCATATCAAGCGTGATCGGGTTCAATCTGCTCGGCGACGGCCTGCGTTTGGTGCTCGATCCGGTGCAGCGACGATGACAGCAGCGCTTTCCGTCCAGGGCCTGCAGGTCGCGATTGGCACGGGCGCAAGCTCGGCCAACGTGCTGCGTGGCGTTGGCCTGGACCTGCAGCGCGGCGAAGTCCGCGGATTGGTCGGGGAATCCGGCGCCGGCAAATCGATGCTGGGACGTGCCGTCCTCGGCTTGCTGCCAGCGAACGCGGTTATCGCTGCCGGGACCATTCAATTCGAGGGACGCGATCTCGTTGCCATGCCGGAGCCGGAGCGGCGCAGCCTGCTCGGCCGCCGCATCGCGCTGATTCCGCAGGACCCGATGACCTCGCTCAATCCGGTGAAGCGTGTCGGTGCGCAGATCGCGATCCTGCTGCGGCACCACCTTGCCCTGTCGAAACGCGGCGCGCTGGAGCGGGCGGCTGAACTGCTGGCCGAGGTCGCGATCCGCGAGCCGCGGCGGGTGCTGGAGCTGTATCCCCACGAAATCTCCGGCGGGATGCGGCAGCGCGTGCTGATCGCGATGGCGTTCGCCTGCGATCCGAGCCTGGTGATAGCGGATGAGCCGACCACCGCGCTTGACGTCACGGTGCAGCGCCAGGTGCTGCAACTGGTCGAACGTCTCCGGCAGCGCCATGGTGCGGCGGTTTTGTTCATTACCCACGACCTCGGCGTCGTCGCCAAGGTATGCCGTACCATGACCGTGCTGCATGCGGCGCGCGTGCTTGAGGAAGGCGAGACAGCCGAGGTGCTGGCAAAGCCGCGTCATCCCTATACGCGCGCGCTGCTGGCGGCGACGCCGCGCGCCGACCGGCCGGCTGAAGCGCTGCGCCCGGTACCGCCGGCTCGGATCGAGAACCTGTGGTCGGAGGCGCATCGGCTCGACCGGTTGGTAGTAGCGGGGCCGGCATGACCGATATCCTGCTCCGAACCGGCAGCCTCAGTTTTGCCTATCCGGAGCGCGCCGGGTTTTTGCGTCGGGCGTCATTGCGCGAGGTGGTCAAGCGGGTCGATCTTGCGGTGCCGCGCGGTTCGGTGCTCGGTCTTGTCGGCGAGTCCGGTTCCGGCAAGACCACCCTGGGCCGGCTCCTGGTTCGGCTTTTGAGGCCTACCTCCGGTGGCATCCAGTTCGACGGCGCCGAAATTGGAACGCTCGAAGAGGCGGAGATGCGGCCGCTGCGGGCGCGCATCCAGATGATTTTCCAGGATCCGCAATCATCGCTGAATCCCCGACTGCGACTGGGCGTCACGCTGACGCGTCCGCTGCAAGTGTACGGGCGCTTGAAGGGACGGCGGGACCAGCGTGATCGCGCCGCAGCCCTGCTCGATCTGGTTGGATTGCCTACCGGCTTCGTCGACCGCTATCCGCACGAGCTTTCGGGAGGCCAACGCCAGCGGGCGGGGATAGCCCGCGCTTTGGCGCTGGATCCGGACTTCATCGTCGCCGACGAGATCGTGTCCGGCCTCGACGTGTCGACGCAGGCTTACATCCTGCTGCTGCTCAGGGAGCTGCGCGCCAGGCTTCGTCTCACCATGGTGTTCATCAGCCACGATCTGTCCGTGGTCCGCGTGCTCTGCGACGACGTCGCGATCTTGCACCATGGCGAGGTCGTCGAATACGGACCGGTCGCCCGGATCTTCGGCTTCCCGCAGCATGCCTACACGCGACAGCTGCTCTCTGCGATCCCATTACCCGACGTCGAGCCGGGCTGGTTAGACGATCCCAGCCCGATCGTGCCTTCCCACCAGCAAGGATCAGCCGCATGACCGAGACCATCAAGGGTTCTGTCGTTCTCATCACGGGGGCCACCGGCGCGATCGCGCAGGCGCTCATCGCCGGGCTTGCGGCCCGCGGTGCCGCCAAGATTTACGCCGCCGCGCGGGACATTTCCTTCCTCGCCGCATCGCCCCAACTGGTGCCGATCAAGATGGATGTCACCAGCGACGACGACGTCGCGAAAGCCGCCGCGATTGCGACCGATGTCACGCTCTTGATCAACAATGCCGGCGTGAACCACAACACAAGCTTCATGACCGCTCCGGACATGGCGATTGCCCGCGAGGAAATCGAGGCCAATTATCTGGCGCCGTTGCGGGTGACGCGCGCCTTCGCGCCGGCGCTGACCGCCAATCGCGGCGCCGTGCTCAATTTGCTGACGATCCTGGCGCGCGTCAACCTGCCGTTCATGGGATCCTACTGCGCGTCCAAGGCGGCGGCGTTGAGTCTGACGCAGGGACTGCGCGGGGAGCTTGTGCCGAAGGGAGTCCGCGTCGCCGCGGCGCTACCCGGCGCGATCGACACGCGAATGACTGCGGTGCTGACGATTCCGAAAATGACGACGACCGAGGCCGCGGCAGAGATCCTCGACGGGTTCGAGGCCGGCGAAGAGGATATCTATGTTGGCGACATGGCGCGCGGCATCGCCCAAGGTCTCGCCCATGACCCAAAGGCTGTCGAACGCCAATTGGCGTCGCCGGGCTGATCCACTACGGCTGAAAGTTTGAAAATCGCAAACCAAAGGAAGCGACCATGACACAGCACCGATTCTTGCTCGCCTTCGCCGCGCTGGCTCTGGGCGTGTCGCCGATGCCGGTATCGGCCGATTCTATTCCCGGCCTGCGCGGCCACGACCACACCGGCATCACCGTGCCGGATGTTAAAGCGGCCACCGCCTTCTTCACCGACGTGATCGGGTGCTCACATGCGATGTCGTTCGGGCCGTTCTCCGATGACAAGGGAACGTTCATGCAGGACGTCGTCAACGTCAACCCGCGCGCCGTGATCGATGAGATCAGCATGGTCCGCTGCGGCTATGGTTCCAACATCGAGCTGTTTCAGTATCAGGCGCCCGATCAGGCCAAGACGCTGCCAAAGAACAGTGATATCGGCGGTCACCACATTGCGCTCTATGTCGACGACATCGACAAGGCGGCGGCCTATCTCAAGGACAAGAACGTCAAGACGATGCAAGGGCCGATCCCGATCAAGGAGGGGCCCGCCGCCGGGCAGTCGATCCTGTATTTCTTTGCGCCGTGGGGCCTGCAGATGGAGTTGATCAGCTATCCTAAGGGAATGGCTTATGAGAAGGATGCGAAGTCATTGCTCTGGATGACAACGGATCCCGTGAAGTGAGCCGCGGCATAGGAGTTCTCTATTTTGCTCCGAGACCTCGTTCGTTGTCCATTCGCCTGGTTCGACCTTTCCAAGGTGCGCGAGCGTGATTTCGTTCGGCGTGCGAGGACTGCCGATATCGATCTCGTCGAGCTCGCGAATAAAAGGTTATGGAATGACGGCTCTTGGCGCGCAAAGTGGACTCTCCTTGGAATCGGTCGACGACCGTTAACGGGACGCTCGACGAAGAGGGGCTCCAGCCGTTTTAGGCGACGAGGCCGCCGAATCTACTATTGAACAGCAGAGGTCCTGGTCGGATCGAAGGCACAGCGCTATTTTGTATGGCAATGCGTGACGAAGCGAGGCGTTTCTGGTGCGGTGATTCGAAACAGGACTCGGTAAGCAACTGATTTCATTGGTGGGCCCGGCAGGACTCGAACCTGCAACCAGACCGTTATGAGCGGCCTGCGACGTTCGGCCGTGCCAAATCAGTTCTTCGCTTGCAAGAACTTCCGCGCTTCGCCCAACAGGGCCTGAATCCGCCTTCGTCCCCCGACGAAGGGGATTTTTAATGGCGCTGATGTTTGCAGCATAGATTCTTTGAATTTCAGGGCTTGCGTGGTGTTTAGGTCCGGGCCTGTACCAATGTTTCGGACATCAGGGATTAGCAGCTTGCAACCGGAAGGTGCCCTTGCAGGGCACATCTATGGTAGCGGCCGATCCATCCCACAGCCGGGTAAAGCCAACGGAAATGGTGCAATCGAACACCTGCAATTTGTCACCGAGCACCTGGCGCGATTTGGCATAGCTCGCGCTGTTGGGCATGAGATACGTCGGAATGTATTTATCCGTCAGCCGGTTCTTCTTCAGGTCCTCGAATATTGCGGGTTCAACCTGGGCGTATTCGCCGGGTACCTTGCCGAACTTGTCAACTGGGCCGTAGCAAACGCCTTTCCGGAAATCGCCACTTCATCCAGCATGACGGCCCTGGCAGGCTATCCTTCCGGATCAGGCGACAGTCACGCACCCAAATGCGCCCAGTTCATCCGCACTGTCCGTCTCCCTCGTTTTCATACTGAGGATGCGATCAACCTGAGTGAGGGGGCATGGGTCTGTAAGGTCACACACTCCTTGCCTATCGGTTTTGTTGGGTGGAATTTAACGTCAAATGTGCTAGATTCTTCACATGCCAATTCGCAAAAAGACCGGCTCCAACAAGCGTGTTTCCGCCAAGTTTGTCATTGGCAGGGAGCGCTTTACGCAAATCAGCGCTGTAGAAGGCATCAAGCCGACTGCGGCCATGAAAAAGCGTGCCGCAGAGTTTGAGCGCCAGGGCCTTTCTGCGGCCGAGCGCCGCCGGGAAATCATCAAGGTCCACCGCAAGGGCTGATTGACAAGGCATGTACGCGGCCGTTGACGACCCGTATTGCTATCCAGGCACCACCATTCTCAAGAATAAGCTTGGTCTCAAAAACCAGCGCGAGCTTGACGCCTTCGAGTCGGAAATCTCGCTGCAGCGTTCGACGGAATCGTTGCCTGCCGGAAGGTTGAGCTACACCCACTATCGCGCCATCCACCGGCATCTTTTCCAAGACGTATACAGTTGGGCGGGCAAGGTCCGCACTGTGCGGATATCAAAAGGCGAGAGCACCTTTTGCTATCCGGAGCACATCGACCAGGAGATGGCGAAGCTGTTTAGGGCCCTTCGTCGGGGCGAAGCACCTAAGAGGGAAGGCGGGCTATCCCCTGGCGCTTCGCAAAATGAATCCCGAGCGGATAATGAAGGCTGTCATTGCGAGCTTTGGCGGCCAAGAAGGAGCGCTGGCGCAGATGATCCTGGATCTAATTGGGAGCAGGAAATGAGGGGCTAAAGGGGGCCCTGCCGAGAGCGCAGCGAGCGATAACTCACCTTGGATCCCCGTCGGCTGCCGTATGCCTGCCTAAACCGCAATGGTATAATGGTAAGACAAATCGTTAAAAAACAGTGAATTTTTACACAGTGTGTTGCACATACACAGTTTTTTTCGAAAATATCAAATATAATCAATTATATAGTTAGAACGCCATCCGTCTCATAACCTGAAGGTCACAGGTTCGAATCCTGTCCCCGCAACCAAGATTTGATAGCGATATCAGTGAGATGGCCCACTTCGGCGGGCTTTTTCATTTGTTCCGAACCATTCCCAATGCGTTCAAGAAAAAACGCAGCTTTGACAACGTGTTACACGAATT
>WNGO01002821.1_pt1 | contig 11103 bp, 7 predicted proteins | sample 5400511 | NCBI WGS metagenome assembly WNGO01 (sample SAMN13153380, study PRJNA577476) | soil metagenome | isolation source: 20 cm soil or saprolite under Garry oak tree replicate 2 | place: USA:California | collected 2016-06-15
GCACGTTCGCCGGCCACGGCGGAGCTGTGGTCTTCACGGCCGATTTCGCAGGACGCTAAGACAGTCGGGAGAAAACCAAAGCGCGGGAGGCCGCCTGGGAGCGGCCTCTCTTGCGCTTGTCCTACGTCTACTCGGACTCCATGAGCGACCGGAGCTCCGAGAGCTTCTCGGCCCGGAGCTCGTCCCGCTCGCCGCGATCGAGACGGGCGAGCAGGCTCTCGACGAGCGGTGCCAACTCCAGCGGGTTGAACGGCTTCGTGACGTAGTCGACCCCCCCGATGTCGAGCCCACGGGCGCGGTCGCGAAATTCTGCTCGCGCCGTGAGGAAGATGATCGGAATGCCAAGCGTCCGGTCGTCCTCGAACAACTGCTCCGCGACTCGCCACCCGTCGAGTCCGGGCATCATCACGTCGAGGAGAATCACGTCGGGCCTCTCGTCGCGAGCCTTCTCCACGCCTGACGGCCCGTCCGGCGCCTCGATCACGTCTATGCCCTCGGCCTCGAGATTCACTCGGCAGAGCAGACGAATCGGAGCCTCGTCGTCGATTACGAGAACCTTGGTCATGAGGGGACACACCCGGGAGTCGCCGCCGGTATACCCAAACCGCCTGTCATCTATTCGCGCGCGACCGGGAGCTCGAACGAGAAGCTCGAGCCTTCCCCTTCGGTCGAGTCGACCCAGATGCGGCCGCCCATTGCCGTCACCAGTTCCTTGGCGATGAAGAGGCCGAGCCCCGTCCCGGCCGCGCCGTCCCGCGCAGCGGACTCCGCGCGATAGAACTTCCGGAAGATTCGCTCGCGCTCGGCGGCCGGAATCCCGATACCCTCGTCGGCGACGCGTACTTCGACGCGGTCGTGGTTTCGGCGGGCACCTACGGTGACGGTGCCGCCCCCGGGTGAGTATCTGAGCGCGTTCTCGACGAGGATGTTGAAGACCTGGCGTACCTTGTCCGGATCCGCTTCGGCCGCGAGCGGCTCGTCGGGCAGGTCGATCTCGAAGCGGTGGCCGTTCATGACGCCGCTCTCTTCCACGGTCTCGACCAGCTCCGAGACGACGGACCCGACGTCGATGCGCCCCAGCTCGACCTGTAGGTCCCCTGCATCGAGCCGCGCGACGTTCAGAAGCTGGTCGACGATCTCCGTCAGGCGCTCGGACTCCGATGCGATGTAGCTGAGGAAGATGCGCCGGTCCTCGTCACCGAACGGCACGTCCTGTCGAAGCAGTGTCTCGGCGAATCCGTAAATCGACGTCAGCGGCGTGCGCAGCTCGTGCGAGACGGCGGCGACGAAGTCGGACTTGACTTCCTCGATCATGCGATCGGCGGAGATGTCCCGGAACGCGAAGATGCGTCCCGCTACGCCCCCGAGCGGATCGCGCATAACCGCTTCGCTCAGCGACAACCAGACCTCCTCGCCACCGCGGGCGATCGAGACCAGGCGCTGGCCCGACGGGGACTGCGACTCGGTGGACTCCAGCTCCCGCTGCAGAACCTGCAACGTCGTCAGACCGATGGCCTCCTCTTGAGGCACGCCCGTGATCTCTTCGGCGGCGGAGTTCCAGAGGACGACCTGGCCGTCCCGGTCGACCGCGACGATGCCGTCTGCGATGTTGGCAAGGATCGCAACGCTGCGTTCCTTCTCGAGGGAGACGCGCGAATAGAGCTCGGCGTTCGCGAGGGCGGCGGACGTGTTCCCCGCAAGCGCAAGCAGCGCTTCGATCTCTTCGGGGCGCCACCGGCGGGGCTTGCGCGCGTAGACGGACAGCACGCCCGCGAGCGAGCCTTCGGGACCGGACAGCGGCACGCCGAGAAACGCCGCATAGCCGGCCAGGAGAATCGCGTCGGCGCCTGCCACACGTTCGTCGCTGGTGACGTCTTCGACCGCGAGCGGGGACCGTGACTGGAAGACATCCCCCGACAGGCGTGCCGTCACGGATGTTCGACTCCCGACGGCTTCTTCGGCGCCCTCGCCCGACGCCGAGCTCACGACGAGTTCGTCGTCCTCGAGCGTGCGAACTGCGCAAGCATCGGCCCCGAGCAGTTTCGGCGCTTGCTGTACGACCTCCTCGAGAACGGCAGTCGGGTCCAACTCCGTTGCCAGCACGCCGCCCGTGCGCGCAAGCTGCTGCGACAGAGCGCGCGCGGTGCGCTCGGCTTCGAACAGCTCGCTCCGCTCGAGTGCGCCTCGCGCCGCATCGCCGAGATGGCGCCCGAGCTCGAGGTCCTCGTCGCTGAACGCGCGTTCGTCCGCGAAGAAGACGACGACCAGGCCGGCGTGCTCCGCCCGCGGGCTGGCGGCGGGCACCGCGAGTAGGGCGCGATATCCAGCTGCCTTCGCCTGCTCTGCCCAGGACCGCTCGAACCGGTCGTCACGCGTGACGTCAGGCGAGGCCAGCGCGCGCCGCTCCCTGGCGGCGGCCTGGAGGCAGCTCGCGGACTCGAACAGCCCGTGTTCGAGTGCCTCGGCGAGCGCAGGCGGCAGGCCTGCTCCGGCAGCTAGCTCGAGATTTCCTACGCGTGGCATCAGGACGGCGGCGAAGGAGCCCCCGAGTGCCTCGTTCGCGGCCTGGGCCAGCGCCTCGAGTGTGTCCGAGAGCGAGAGCGACTGGCCGAGTAGCGCGGCGATCCGGAAGAGCGATCCCTGCTGCGCGATCCGCTGCTCGTTCTCGCGGAGCAATTGGGCCACCCGCACAGCGAGTCCGATTTCGCGGGCGACGGCCTCGGTCAGCGCGATCTCCTCGTCGTCCCAGGGGCCGGGGGTGTTGCGGTGGAGCGCCAGGACTCCGATCAGCTCGTCGAAGATGACGATCGGAACTGCGAGGACCGCGCGAGAGCCGAGGCTCAACAGGGTGTCGCGTCCTCCGAGCGACGCATCCCCGAGCGCCGGCTCGGTCTCGACATTCTCGACGACAACGGTCTTTCGGCGCTTGACGGCGAGGTTCGAGACGGCCAGGCGCCGTCCGATGCTGACCGGTTCCAAGCCGGCCCGTTGCCACTGCGCGGTCGGAATCTCGCCGTGAGAGCCGAGCCGGATCAGACAGCGGTCCACCGCCAGCGCGAGGCCCGTTTCCTCGACGGCCACGCGCAGCAGCTCGTCGATGTTCAGCTCGGAACGAACGCGCGCCGAGATCAGCGCGACGAAGCGCTCGCGCGCGAGCGCTTCGGCCAGACCGGCGGTCGAGCGCGCGCGGTCGAGCGCGAGCGCCGCATCGCCCGCGATGCCCTGTAGCACGCCGAGCTCTTCCGCGGTGAACGCCCGGTGCTTCGAAACGGTGCCTGCGACGAGAACGGCGGTGACTCGCTCGTCGAGGAGGAGAGGGACGAACGCGACGCTCTTGGCGCCGGTCGCCTCGACCATCCGGCCGCTCACGATCTTCGAGGCGGCAGCATCGTAGACGGCGAACGGCGCCGCCCCGAACGCGGCGGTGGCGACGCCGGACGGCTCGTTCTCCAGATCGATGCGCACGTCTGAAAACCAGTCGAGCTCGCGGCCGTTCAGGCGCCCGACGAAACCCCTTCCAGTTCGATTGTCGTCTTCGATGAGCAACAGACAGGCGAGCTCGATGCCTGCGACCTTTTCTGCCTGTTCGAGCAGCTCTTCCGCAACCGCCTCGGCGTCGTCGCTGCGGCGTACGCCGTTGGGCACGCCGGCTCCCGCCTCGGGCTCGGCCTCGCCGGCAAGATCGGGACGCGCTGGTCGACTCGCAGCCATAAGAGCGAAAACAGCGGGCAGGCCGAGGACGGCGGCGAGCGCGAGCGTGAGCCACGGGCCCCCAGGCGGAGGTTTGCGCTCGACGGCGAGCACGATCCCGTAGACGGCGCTCGCGATCCCGACAGCGGGAAAGGCCGCGAGGGTTACGGCCTCGAGGTGACGGCGCCCTCGCCTTCCCCAGACCGCGGGGCCAAGCCGCGCGGCAGCGCCGAGGAATGCCGCAGCGACGACGAGCAAAGGCACTGCGTCGAACCAGAGAACTTGTTCAGCTCGTGACACTGGGCGATCCTGATTGTAGGGAGCGGCCGAGGGGCAGTCGAGCCGCCCGAGGCCCCTGACGAGCACGCTTTTCCGCCAAAGGAGCCGCTTTCCTCTCGCTTCCAAAGATAGGCCGTTCGGCCTATTGGAAAGGGCGGTAGGACCCGTTAGTTTCAATTCCACTGGGCGATGCGAACCGCGGTGCGTTCCTGGCCTTGCAGTCCGCGGTGAGCACTAGGAGGAGGCCCGTCGCCAACGACCCCCCCGAGCGACGGGCCTTTTCCTGTTCGAACGGCCGCCGCGAGTGGGCACTGCTACCGTGGCCGCCGGTTTGGTTCAGAGGGTCTTGCTTGCATCGCCCCGGGGATATTGCGCCGGAGTAGAGCGCGCCGTGGAAACGGTCGAGCGCGCGCTCTCGCTCTACGGGGCGCCGGTTTTCGTGCGCAAGCAGATCGTCCACAACGCACACGTCGTGCGCGAGTTGGAGGAGCGGGGAGCGGTCTTCGTCGAGGACGAGACGGAGGCCCCGCCCGGCGCGATCCTCGTGCTCTCTGCTCACGGTGTGGCCCCGTCGGTCTACGAGCGGGCCGCGGGCCGCGGGCAGACCACGATCGATGCGACCTGCCCGCTCGTGACGAAGGTGCACGTTCAGGCGCGGCGTTATGCCGCGGAAGGAAGGAGCATCGTCCTGATCGGTCACGCCGGGCACGAAGAGGTCGTCGGCACGATGGGCGAAGCGCCCGAGGCCACGGTGCTCGTCGAGAGCGTCGAAGACGCCGAAGCACTCGAACTTCCGGTCGGCACACCGATGGCCTACATCACGCAGACCACTCTCTCGGTGGACGAGACGACGGAGATCATCGACGTTCTGAAGCGTCGATTCCCGCACATCCACGCTCCGCAGCGCGAGGACATCTGTTACGCCACCTCGAACCGCCAATGGGCGGTGAAGGAGATGCTGGAGGAAATCGACCTACTGCTCGTGATCGGCTCGCGCAACTCGTCCAATTCGAACCGTCTCGTGGAGGTCGCAGATCTCGCCGGAGTGAAAGCGCATCTGATCGACGACGAGACGGAAATCGACGAGCGCTGGTTCGACGGCGTGGAGACGGTCGGGCTGACGTCGGGGGCCTCGGCGCCCGAGCGGCTCGTGACGAGGGTGTGCGACTGGTTCCGCGCTCAGGGCGTGAACGAGATCAGCGCGTTCTCGTCCGCCTACGAGGACGTGGTCTTCAGGCTGCCCGTCGAGCTGCGTCGAGCAGAGACGTCCGCCGCCTGATCGGATGAAGGAAGCGGGCCTGGGTCGTCGTTGCCCAGCGCACCACCAACACAACCGGCTTAGCATCGGGCAGTGCGCGAGGTCCCGGATCGGATCAATCGGTTGCCGGACCAGTACTTCACAGCCTTGCTCGGGCGAGTCGCGGCCGCGGCGTTGGCGGACGGGGAGGCGCTCGTCGACCTCGGGCGCGGCAATCCGGAGGTCGGGCCTCCCGAGCACGTCGTCCGCGCGCTGACGGAGTGCGCCGGCCGCGACGACGTCCACGGCTACGCCCCGTTCTCGGGATTGCCCGCTCTGAAGGAGGCGATCGCCATCCGGTACGGCGAGGTCTACGGCGTGCACCTCGACCCCAGTCGCGAGGTGGCGGTCCTCCCGGGGACGAAGACCGGACTGGTGGAGTTCGCAATGTGCGCGGTCGAGAGCCGCGGCACGATAGTGCTTCCGGACCCCGGTTATCCGGACTACTTCTCGGCGGTCGCGCTCGCCGGCGCAAACGACGTTCCCTTTGACGGCTTCGACGTTGCGGCGGACGCGATGTATCTCAACTTCCCGTCCAATCCCACTGCCGCGACCGTGCCAGACGGCCTCTTCGCGGAGGCAGTCCAGTGGGCCGAGCGGAGCGAGGCATGGGTCCTCCACGATTTTGCGTACGGCGATCTGGTCTTCGACGGAAGGCGTCCGCAGAGCTTCCTCGCGGTCGAGGGCGCGCGTCGCGTCGGCATCGAGCTCTTCAGCATGTCGAAGACGTACGGAATGGCGGGGTGGCGCCTCGGCTTCGCGTTGGGGAACGCGGAACTCGTGCGCCGCATCGAGCTCCTGCAGGACCACGTCTTCGCCGGCATCTTCCGGCCGGTTCAGGAAGCCGGTATCGCCGCGCTCACCGGACCGCAGGACTCCGTCGCTGAGCGTCGGACAACGTACGAACGCCGTCGGAACCGCGCGCTCGCCACACTCGAGCGGATCGAAGCGCAATCGGAAGGGACGTTCTTCGTCTGGTTCAGGCTGCCGGACGGAATCACGGTCGAGAGTCTGCTCGTCGAGCACCGCGTAGCTCTCGCGCCCGGCGAAGGATTCGGCGCGCGTGGTGCGGGCTGGGCGCGACTGTCGCTGGCGGTCAGCGACGAGATCCTGGATCGCGGCCTCGAACGGCTGCGCGCCGCGTTTGCCTAAACCTTTTGGATCTGCGGTTCCGCGACTCGCTCGACGACGATCTCGGTCGCGAGCACCTCGTCCTTGATGCGGTCCTCGTAGGCGAGGAGGTCGGCATCGGAGTCGGGCAGGACCACGCGGATTCGATCAGTGAGCGCGAGTCCCGCCTCCTTCCGCATCGTGTTCAGTTGATGAGTGAGGTCGTAGACGCGACCCTCCTGCCGCAGCTCGTCGTCGAGCTCGGTGGCCAGCGCGACCGTCAGCGAATCGGCTTCGGCGAGCGCCCAACCTTCGCGCGCGCCGCGTTCGACCAGGATCTCGTCGACCCCGAACTCATGGCCGTTGACTCTGACCCCACCACCCTCGAGCTGCTCGAACTCGCCCGCCTGGAGCGCGGCACGGATGGCACCCAGCTCCTTTCCGAGCCTCGGCCCCAACACCGGCAGGTTCGGCTTGACACGCAGCTCGGTTGCCTCGACCGGCCCGAATTCGACCTCCTTGATGCGCAGCTCCTCACCGATCTCTTCGGCATGCCCCTTCGCCTTCTCCGCGCCCTGCACGACCATGCGACGAAGCGGCTGGCGGAGCTTCAAGCCGGCTTCTCCGCGCGCCTGGCGACCGAGCTCGACAATGCTGCGCACCTCGGCGACTTCCTCGAGCAGCTGGTCGTCGAATGCTCCATGTTCGGGCCACGGCTCGAGAAAGACCGAGTCCGGCTGCTCGTCGCCGCGCAGGGTTCGCCAGAGGTGGTCGGCGAGAAACGGCATCACCGGTGCGATCACCTGCACGCTGCGGCTGAGCGCGTTCCAGAGCGCCTGCAGGGCTTCCGCGTCCTCGTCCCAGAAACGCCTCCGGGACCGCCGGATGTACCAGTTCGAGAGATCGTCGACGAACGCCGTGAACGAGCGCGTCGCGTCGGGTGTCCAGAAACGGTCATACGCGCTTTGCATTTCCGCGACCATTTGGTCGGTGCGCGCGTAGAGCCACCGGTCGAGCGCGTGCGACGACTCGGTGCTGCCCGGCTGCGGCTCGAAGCTTGCGACGTTCGCGTAGTCGACGAAGAACTTCACAGAGTTCCACAGCGTCAATAGACGGCGCTTGATCTCGCCGGCCGGCGTGTAGCCGAACTTCACTCCTTGAGTCGGCGCCTGCTCGCAGTACATCCAGCGCATCACATCCGCGCCCATGCGCGAGAGCGCTTCCTGCGCCTCGATCGTGTTGCCACGCGAGCCATGCATCTCGTGGCCGTGCTCGTCGCGCACGTCCTCGTGACCCAGCACCTTCTGGTACGGCGCGCGCCCGTCGAGCACTACGGACATGAAGAGGAGTGAGTAGAACCAGAGCCGGATCTGCTCGCGCATCTCCGTCACCCAGTGCGCGGGAAACCACTTCTCCCAGTACGCATGATCGGGAAGGTCGGCGCGCGTGAGACCCTTCGCCGCGCCGGTGGCGTAGCCCTCGGGGATCCACTCCGGGTTCTGCCAGCCAAGCGTGGAGAAGGGGACGATGCCCGCGTCCAGCCAGACGTCACCGACCTCGGGTATGCGTCGAACCTCCTCGCCGCACGACTCGCAGCGGATCGGCACGTTGTCGACCCAGGGGCGGTGCAGCTCCTCGAGCTGGTCGAGGCCCGATGTCGCGCGCTCCTCCAACTCGGCCTTCGAGCCGATCACGTTTACGTGCCCGCATGCGCAGGGGTAGATCGGCAACGGCAGACCGAAGTAGCGCTTGCGCGAAATGTTCCAGTCGCCAAGGTTGCGCAACCAGTCGTCCATGCGCTTCCCGTAGAACGCGGGCGTCCACTCCACGCTCGCGTTCGCGTCGAGGAGCTTCGGGCGGAGCTCCTCGACGGCGATGAACCAGTCGTCGACGACGCGGAAGATCAGCGGCGTCTCGCAGCGCCAGCAGTGCGGATAGCGGTGCACGTAGGTCTCGGCGTGCTCGAGCAGGCCGCGCTCGCGCAGATCGCCGAGGATCTGGTCGGCGGCCTCGGCGGTCGAGGTGCCGTGGAGCCACCCGTACTCGGGCAGGAAGCGTCCGCTCTCGTCGACCGGGACGAGCACCGGTAGGTCGTGCACCTTCGAGAGCTCGAAGTCCTCGGTGCCGGCACCCGGAGCGATGTGGACGATGCCCGTTCCTTCCTCGAGCGAGACCCCGTCCCAGGGAATCACGCGGTGCACGATCTCGCGCGCAGGCTGGAGGTGATCGTAAGGCCCTTCGTACTCGAGCCCGACGAGGTCGGAGCCGCGCACGCGCTCCAGGAAGGTGCCCTCGGGGTAGCGCTCGACCGCGACCCATTCCCCTGTGTCCTGCTTGCCGTACTCGGCTTCGGGGTTGACCGCGGCCGCAACGTTCGCCGGCAGCGTCCACGGCGTGGTCGTCCAGACGACGAGCGACTCCCGGTCGCGCCCTTTCAGGGGGAAGCGGACGAAGAGGGACGGATCCGACTTGTCGCGGTAGACGTCCGACTGCGAGAGCTCGTGCTGCGAGATCGACGTGCCGCAGCGGGGGCACCATTCGGTCGAGCGGTGACCCTGGTGGAGCCAGCCGCGCTCGTGCAGCGTCTTCAGGAACCGCCAGATGTACTCGATGTTCGTGTCGCTGAAGGTGTAGTAGTCGTTGCCCCAGTCCATCCACTGCCCGAGCCGGATCGACTGTTCCGTGATGACACGGGCGGATTCCGCGACCAACTCACGGCAGCGGCGGGCGAAGAGATCCATCCCGTACTCCTCGATCTCCCGCTTCGAGTTCAGCCCGAGATCTCGCTCGACCTTGACCTCGACCCAGAGGCCCTGGCAGTCGAATCCGTTCTGATAGCGCTGATCGAATCCCTGGAGCGCCTTGTAACGCTGGAAGACGTCCTTGTAGGTGCGGCCCCAGAGGTGATGGACGCCGAGGCCGTCGGTCGTGTTAGCCGTCTTCGGGCCGTCGAAGAAGCTCCAATGGGGGCCACCGAGATTGCGCTCGCGGAGCCGCGCGAAGATCCGCGCCTCCTCCCACCAGGCGAGGACCTCCTCCTCGAGGGCGGGGTGATCCGGATACTGGGGGAGCGGCTCGAACACCGGAGCCGATTGTAGGGATGGAAGAAGTTGGCGATTCGAAGCGTTGATGCTCGGGTACGACCGATTGATTCGCTAGAAAGGATCCAATGACAACTGCAGTGACGGAACAGAGCTTCGAACAGGAAGTCCTCCAGAGCGACAAGCCGGTGATCGTCGACTTCTGGGCGGAATGGTGCGGGCCGTGCCACGCGGTGGCACCGGTACTCGACAAGATCGTGGCGGAGCGCGACGGAGACCTCAAGCTCGTCAAGGTGAACATCGACGAGCAGCCTGCGCTCTCCCAGCGCTTCGGCGTCCAGTCGATTCCGACGATGATCCTCTTCAAGAACGGCGAGCCCGCCGCCGCGGCGATCGGCGCACAGCCGAAAACCGCTCTGGAGAAGGCTCTCGGGCTGGCCGAGTCCGACTAGCTAAGAGCCGGCCGCTTTCTCCTTTTCAGCGTGCGGGATGGGCGAGACGGCCCGTCCCGCAGGCTCGTCCTTGAGCTTGAGCACACGCATGCCGTAGACAAACACGATCGCCCCGCCGAGCCAGCCGCCGAGCGTCATCGACAGGAAGCCGATGACCGTGAGGGTGTAGGCGCCGGCACTGACATTGCCGTGCCTGTACTGCGCGTGACCGATGATCGCCGCGAGGGCGAAGAACACCGTCGCGGTGAGCATCGCGATCATGTGCGCCGTCGCCGTCTTCCAGAGCCCAGTGCCGCGAGTGATGGAAAGCCAGTCGAGGAACCCGGTCAGCGCGGTCGGGACGGTCACGATCAGCCCGAAGACGAGTGCGAGCCACCAGCCGTACGCCCCGGCGCTCTGCGTGATTCCCGTCACCTCTGCGAAGCCCGCGACGGTGGCAAACGTGTAGGTCCCGATCGTCGCATCCGTCAGAGGCGGATGGATCGGATGACCCGAAAGCCCATGCCACAGGTAGCTGAGCTTCATCGCCCGGGAATCTAGGCGATCCCGGGCGGGTGCGCTACTACTACGCCTCTTGCGAGTCGAGGAAGCTCAGGAAGGCCGCGTGCTTGGCGAGGAGCGCCTCGATCTCGAGAACTCCCGCGCCCGCCCAGTCCTCGAGCCACGTATCGCTGAGGTCATCTTCGATCTGGTGAAGGCCGCGTTCACTCATGCCCCTAAATATCGGCACGGTGGCCGGACGGCGCCATGGGCCGAACGGCTCATTCGAGGGGTCCCAAGTCCCACTAACCTGGCCGTCGCTGCCCCCCTTCCTCCTCATCAATCCGCATTCCGGCAAGGGCTCGCCGAGCCCCGACGAGCTCGCCGCGGAGGCGGAGGCTCTCGGCGTTCGGACGCATGTCCTGCGGGAAGGGGAGAACGCCGCGGAGCTGGCACGAGGCTCGACGGCCGAGGTTCTGGGCATGGCCGGAGGCGACGGTTCGCTGGCGCCGATGGCCGAGGTTGCACTTGAGCGCGACGGGGTGTTCGTCTGCATCCCCTTCGGAACCCGTAACCACTTCGCCCGCGACCTGGGGCTCGATCGCGACGATCCGATCAGGGCGCTTCGGGCATTCGATTCTGGCAGCGTGCGGCTCATCGACGTCGGTCGTGCAAACGAACGTCTCTTCCTGAACAACGTCTCGCTCGGCGTCTACGCGCGGCTGGTGCATCGCCGCGAAGCGCACCGGAGACG
>WNGO01002822.1_pt1 | contig 11102 bp, 10 predicted proteins | sample 5400511 | NCBI WGS metagenome assembly WNGO01 (sample SAMN13153380, study PRJNA577476) | soil metagenome | isolation source: 20 cm soil or saprolite under Garry oak tree replicate 2 | place: USA:California | collected 2016-06-15
TAAGCATTGCCATTTTGCGAAATAATTGCCGTGACCCGCTCTGGGCGCGTCATCGCCAGGCGAAGGCCCACCGGCGCGCCGTAGTCGAACACATAGAGCGCGTACCGTTTGAGTTGAAGGGCGTCCGTGAACGCCAGCATGGTATTAGCCAGGGCATCAAACGAGTATTTGTAATTACGTTGCTCGGGCACCTCAGTGAATCCGAACCCCGGAAAATCCGGAGCAATGACTCGGTAACGATCAGCCAGGCGCGGGATCAACTCTCGAAATTGAAACGAAGACGTTGGAAAACCGTGCAGCAATAGCAACGCCGGAGCATTCGCTGGGCCCGCTTCCCGGTAGAAAATAGTTACGCCGTCGGCGTTGACGCGACGGATGGACGTATGAGGTATCAGCGTATTTGTGGTGTTCATATTCGGCTCCTTTATTGGTGACCCGCCGCTGTCGTGGTGATCGCGTTAAGCAGATCGGTCATTTTACTCACTACTGGCTCCGCGTCAGCTACGCCGTGTCGCTGCGCAATCCAGTTAGGTTCGTTATACGAGAGCCATGTCCTATTCGCAGCATCCTGCCAAACGAGTGCTTTCAACGGTAGATCGATCCCGACTGTCTGGAGCGACTGCATAAGTGGTGTTCCCCCACGCGCATTGCCGAAGATGATCAGTTCAGTTGGACGCAATGCCAGCCCTGCTTCTGCAGCGCCTGCGGCATGATCGATCCTTGCAAACACATTCAGACCCTTGGCGCGTATCTCGGCATCCAGTCGGTTCATCGTCGCCTTTGGGCCGAAGCTACTCCGTAAGCTGGTCAACCCTTCTGTGGTGCCTAACGAGTCCGGCATTTCGTCAGCCTTTGATGAACGCGAACAGGTCGGCGCTGATGACGTCGGCTTGCGTCGTGATCATGCCGTGTGGGTAGTCCTTGAATGTCTTCAGCGTGCCGTTCTTGAGGAGCTTGGCTGAGAGCGGACCGGCGGCCTGATAGGGCACGATCTGGTCGTCCTCGCTATGCATGACCAAAACCGGCACCGAGATCTTCTTCAGATCCTCCGTGAAGTCGGTCTGTGAGAACGCGACGATGCCGTCATAATGCGCCTTGGCGCCACCCATCATGCCCTGACGCCACCAGTTCCAAACGTTAGGCTCGATCGTTTTCACGCCGGGACGGTTGAAGCCATAGAATGGGCCAGCCGGCAGGTCGTAATAGAACTTGGCCCGGTTGGCGAACAACTGGGCCTGGAGATCGTCGAACACCGATTTGGGCAGGCCTAGCGGATTGGCCGGGGTCTTCACCATCAGCGGCGGCACGGCGCTGATGATCGCCGCCTTCGCTACATTCTTATCGCCATGACGGCCGAGATAACGCACCACCTCTCCGCCGCCGGTCGAGTGGCCGACGTGAATTGCATCCTTCAGGTTGAGATGGTCAGTGACGGCCTTCAGATCGTCGGCATAGTGGTCCAGGTCGTGACCATCGGCTACTTGCGTCGAACGGCCGTGGCCGCGTCGGTCGTGGGCGATGACCCGATAACCTTTGGAGAGGAAGAACAGCATTTGTGGGTCCCAATCGTCCGCGCTCAGCGGCCAACCATGACTGAACACGATCGGCTGTCCGCTGCCCCAGTCTTTGTAATAGATATCGATGTTAGCTCCGTTTTCTTTTCCAGCAGTTACATATGGCATGATGTGTTTTCCTTTTGGTTAGTGTTCTCGTTAGGCAGAATGTTAACGCAAACCACCCGCGATAATCAACGTTTCGCCGGTGACCCATTTTGAATCGTCTGAAGCGAAGAATACCGCAGCAGGCGCGATATCGTCCGTCTGACCGACTCGACCCAGAGGGGTCATCGATTCAAACATGTTTCGCATATCGCTTTCATGAAATCCTCCGGTAACTACGCCCTCTGTAATCACCATCCCGGGGTTGATTGCGTTCACGCGGATTTTGCGCGGGCCGAGTTCCTTCGCCAGTGTTCGCGTGATCGCATCGACCGCGCCTTTCGTTGCGTTGTAAACAACCGCAGTCGGTGGAGTCAGGGAACTGGCGAGAGAACCAATGTTGATGACACTGCCGCCGTCGGCGTTGAAATGCTTCAGCGCCTCCTGAGTGGAGAGGAGCATTCCGAGGACATTTGTATCAAACATTCGGTGGAATTGCTGCTCGGTGACTTCTTCCAACGGGACGAACTCATACACGCCAGCGTTATTGACCACGATGTCTATCTTGCCGAAAGCCTTCTCCGCTTCAGCGAACAGTCTCTCGACGTCTGCCTTTTTGGCGACGTTGCCTTGGATGGCGATTGCTTTTCCGCCGCCCTTCGTTATCTCGTCGACGACTCGGTCTGCGCCTTGCTTGTCCGACCCATAATTGATTACTACCGACGCGCCCGCCTCCGCGAACTCTTTCGCAATCCCCGCGCCGATTCCCTTCGACGCTCCCGTTACTACCGCAATTTTTCCATTTAGTTTATCGTTTTTCATTTTGGTCCTTTCTTCATGTTGTGATTCTCATTTCCCGTTCAAGCCGAACGTTCAGCGAGTTCGTGAAACTGGTAAATCAGTTCCTTTGGCGTGTGGCTTCGAACAGGAACCACGTACGACGCTCGGTTTCATCGATCCATACTTCGATGAAACTTGCCGTTGCTACGTCACGGTGTTCGTCGCACACGTTGTGCGCTTCGCGGAGACGCGCGGCGAACGTCTTGTTGTCATCCAGCAACTCGGCAAGCATGTCCAATGGCTCGACGTATTCAGCATCATTATCCAGCACTCGCTGAGTACGCGCGATCTCTCCTATCGAATGAAGCGTGAGTCCGCCGATCTTGCGAACGCGTTCCGCGATGACGTCGGTCATGGCGAAGAGTTGCTCGGCATGTTCATCGAGAAGCAGATGATAATCGCGGAAATGATGCCCGCTCATATGCCAGTGAAAATTTTTCGTTTTCAGGTACAGCGCGAACACATCTGCAAGGATTGCGTTCATCGCGCCTGAGATGTCGTTCGTCGCTTCCCTCGTGAGGTCGGTCCGCGTTTCGAGCGGCGCGTCGCGTCTGTGAAGAAGCTCTGTTTTTCTAGGATTCGATTTAGCCATAGTTCGACCGTTAGTTGTTTTCATCTCACAAGATAACAAACATCATTCGAGCGCAAACTTGCGCGAACGAGATACTTCGAAGTCCCTCTTTCAGGGTAGAGCAGTTTTGTCGGGACGCGTTGGCATGGCAAAAATGCATCCAAACCCAAATTCGCCAGCGTTTTGATCGGGGACACTCGCGCGATTCGGAAATCGCACCACTCGAATGAGAAAACGCAGCCTGGGTAATTCAGGATTGGAGGTAGCGCCACTGGCGTTCGGCGGGAACGTCTTTGGGTGGACGGTGGATGAGCGAATGTCCTTCAGGTTGCTCGATGCTTTCGTCGACGCCGGATTTAATCTGATCGACACTGCTGACGCTTATTCCAGATTCGCGCCGGGCAATCGTGGTGGTGAATCGGAAACTATCATCGGCAAGTGGCTCAACCAGGGTGGCAGACGCGACAAGGTAATCATCGCCACAAAAGTCGGGCTGGAGATGGGGCCGCACAGGAAAGGTTTGTCGAAGGCTTATATCCTGCGCGCGGCCGACGATTCGTTGAAGCGGTTGCAGACGGACTACATCGATCTTTATCAATCGCATCGTGACGATCCCGACACCCCCCTGGATGAGACGCTGCAAGCTTACGCGCAGTTGCTGGAGCAGGGGAAGGTGCGCGCCATCGGCGCATCCAATTATAGCGCCGAACGACTCTCCTACGCACTGGCACTGAGCAGAAGGCATGGATTGCCAAGGTACGAATGCCTCCAGATGGAATATAATCTCTACGATCGCGCGGAGTACGAGGAAACACTCGAACCGGTGTGCATAGAAAACGGTTTGGGAGTCCTTAGCTATTTCTCGCTAGCTAGCGGATTTCTCACAGGCAAGTATCAGTCTGCGGCCGACGTAGCGAAGAAGGCGCGAGGCGATTTCGTGAAAAAATATCTAAACGAGCGCGGCTTCAGGATTCTCAACGTGCTGGATCAGGTGGCGAAGCGACTTCATGCAACGCCTGCGCAGGTCGCGCTCGCGTGGCTGATCGCGCGGCGAACGGTCACTGCCCCCATCGCCAGCGCGACAAGCCTGGCGCAGTTGAACGAGCTCATCGGCGCGACGAAGCTCGAATTAGACGAAGCGTCAATGGGGCTTCTGAATCGGGCGAGCGATGGGCTAGGATAACACAGCCATAACGGCTGTACCGTTACAGCGGGCTTCTTGCCCGCAACTTGCATTTTGGCGTAGCACACGCGAGACATGTCGGCGATTAAAGGCACAGCGCTTGACCCTACCGAAAAATGAACGAAGGCGATAATTCTCCCACTCGCGTCATCTTCTTGTTCGACGTAGACAACACGCTGCTGGATAACGACAGAGTGGCAGCAGATCTACAACGCCACCTCGTCAGCGAAGTCGGCGCGGAGGGAGCGCAGGAATATTGGCGGATTTTCGAGCAACTGCGGACCGAACTGGGCTACGCGGACTACCTCGGCGCTTTGCAAAGATATCGGGCCAAACATCCGCGCGCCCAGCAGCTGCTTTGCATGTCTGATTTTCTGATCAATTATCCCTTCGCCGAGCGTGTTTTCCCCGATGCGCTCAAGGCGATTGAGCACGTCCAGCAATGGGGTCCTGCGGTCATTCTCTCGGATGGTGACGTCGTTTTCCAACCGCTCAAAATCAGTCGCTCAGGAATGGGCAATGCGGTCTCCAGGCGTGTGCTGATTTACGTGCACAAGGAGCAGGAACTCGATGATGTCGAGCAACGCTACCCGGCCGAACATTACGTGCTGGTGGATGACAAATTGCGTATCCTGGCCGCCTCGAAAAAAATTTGGGGCGCGCGTGTGACCACGATTTTCGTTAGGCAAGGTCACTACGCTACTGATCCGAAAATCCTCGCCAGCTATCCGCCAGCGGACATTGGCATCGAACGTATTGGGGATCTGCTGCATTATCACTTGCCGGAATTGCTGAATCCGAAACCGTGAGCGACCCAGCGATTCTTTCGATGCTACCGACGATCACTTTGCACGAAGCCACTGGCTTTGGTCTGTTCTCGCTTAAAGCTATGATCAAGTGGGCGCGGCGACGAATTGATTGACCTCGCAAAGGTGAATCCGCTAGCCCTGTTGCTTTGCGATTGGCCGATCCAGAGCTTCTTTCTTGGATGTAAGCAATTTCATGCTCCCGAAACGTTATTCTCGTTACCTTATCGTCCTGCTAACCCGAGCGATTGAAGTGTCGCCGCCGTAACTGTCCCTGTTACGCTCAAGTCATTGTCCTCTTGATAACCGGCGATAGCGACCTGGGTTTCGTCTCCAGCAACTCCGTCGACCGCGCCGTGGTAGTACCCAAGTTTTGCCAGCTGCGACTGGACTGAGCTGACAACGGCGTTGCCACTTTGAGCTGGGGAAGCGTAGCCATTGTAGTAGCTATATGGGTTTTGGGTGTAAGAGTCAGAACTGTCGTACGGATAGTCATCGTAGCCGTACGGATAGCCGTAGTAATCCGAGGGATAGGATCCGTAAGCGTCGTAAGGATAGTAATCCCATGGGTAAAGTCCCCACCAGAAGCCGTCGGTGAAAACAAAGACGTGGCCGTGATCAAAGTGGGCGTGATGCCTGTCCCAATCATGGTGCCAGTTGCCATCATGGCGTGCAAACACCCGGTGATTGGCCATCGCTCTCCGGACCGCCGCCGACGACTGCGCGTTCGAGGTCCTCATGTTTTGCCTTGTTGGGGATGCCGAGCGATTCTGCTGGCGAGCAACGGTTGCGTTCCTGCCGGCATACGATTTCATCGATTGGTTTCCCCGTCCGCTGAATTGGTATGTCCGAGCAGCAGACGTGCGGCTGCCTCCGTTGTAGTATCGGCCAAGACTTCTACCGGCAAAATGAGTGCCCCCGTACCTATACGGGGCTGCACGAAATCCTCCGCCGCCAAAACGGGGACCGCCAGAGCCGCCGAAGTGACCTCCACCAAAGTGACCACCGCCGCCGCCGCCGCCACCGAAGTGCCCACCACCTCCACCCCCGCCGCCGCCGCGGGCCCATGTCGGCTCACTAAGCGCAACAAGAGCGGTGACTATTAAGCTGAGTAATTTTGTTGTTTTCATGCCTAAACATCGTAACCGGCGCCGGCTATTGCCATTGCGCGTCCGTAGGATTTCAGGGTGCCACCTAAGGGTTGCTCCGTGGTCTCCCCTTAGAGAGAAACATGAGACGCTGCGCACACGGGAAGATGTTGTTCAATCGCGTTGATCAACTCAGGAATGCTGACAGGCTTTGCCAGAAATGGATGCCCTTGGATATGGAGACCACTCTTTGCCTCGGCTCGGGTCACAAGCGCCGTAAGAAATACGATTGGTGTGTTGTGCAATTGAGGGTCGGCCTCGACTCGCGCTGCTACTTCGCCTCCATCCGTCTCTGACATCACCACATCAAGCAAGATTAGATCTGGTCGAAAATTCCGAGCGCTCTGATGAGCCTTGGCAGCGTCGTTTTCTTCGACCACCAGATAGCGACCAGTCTTTTCGAGAAGAACTTTCACAAGGTGCGTTGTGTTAGGGTCGTTATCGACAATCAGGATGCGCCTTCTTTCTTTCCTTCCCGAAACGCCGATTGAACGCGGCCAGGAAAAATCAGCGTTGGTTCCCCACGGAAGAAAGTTTGCTTCGATTACTTTTTTCATACCCTTTCGATCACGTTCCTTGCTGGTTGCCTAGGTCGTCAACCAGGTGACGAACCAGGCGCCGAGGAGTCCGAGCATCACTCCAATTAAGGGGCTGGAAATGGCGAACCAGAGTGGAATCGTCTCCCGTAAGGGCAGCGAATGGCAACGCCATAAGGCGTGTTTTATTGTAGACACACTCATAATCTTTTTTTGGTAGTTAATTAGGCGACCGATCGATCCCACTTCGGCGAAGAGAGTCCAAGCAACTCAGCAAGGCGCGATTCATAAGATTCGCACGTCGGACAATCGCCATTGGGCTTAACCCATTCTGGATGCTCGACGCGCAAGGCGTCGTGTACCTGTCGCTGAAGTTCAACGTAAGAGCGGATCTCGCCGACCGTCGGGAGAGTATTCGTTTTCACGATGTGGAAAATCGGCTCTGATCCGACTACCGCTATTTCGCGTACGTAGGATTTTTGAGTACCACTCGCGAGGTGGACCGCACTCCCTCTTTCGAGATAGAACGGCGCCTGATATAGACGCCCTACAATCGATAACTGTGCCTACAACTGAATCAGGCCACGGCGCGTGGCGCTCGCAACAGCTTCTGTCCGACTGATGACATTCATCTTGGCGAAGATTGCCTTCACATGCGACTTCACAGTGCCTTCACTGATAAAAAGGGCGGAGCCGATCTCTTTGTTGCTCTTTCCTTGAGCCATCAGTTTTAGTACATCGATCTCACGTCCGCTCAACGTTTCGCCGCTCACGCGCTCTGCAAGCTTGGCAGCGAGATGCACCGGAACACAAGTTTCCCCCGCGTGCACCCGGCGGATACAATCCATCAGCGCTTCGCGAGGAACGTCCTTTAGTAAATAGCCTTTCGCTCCCGCCTGAATGGCACGGTAGATATCTTCATCGCCGTCGAAGGTTGTCAGCACGATGATGCGCGCGTTCTCGTCACTGGCCCGAATCTCCTTGATCGCGCCAACGCCATCGAGCTCGGGCATTCGTAGGTCCAGCAGTGTCACATCAGGGCGATGTTGCTTCCAAAGATCGGCCGCTTCGCGTCCATTGCCCGCCTCGGCGACAACGATCATGTCTGCTTTCCGGGTGATGAGTGAAACCAAGCCTTCTCGGACAACGCTGTGATCATCAGCGATGAGAACCTTGATACGAGGTTTTTTTGTGTCTTTAACTTTCGGCGTTTTCTTCGCAGCAGAGTTTGGCATCTTTGCACGCTTGTTAGGCTTGGTCGCTGTTTTCTTTTTTAATGTCATGACGTCGACTCTCCGTTACCAAGCAATACCACAGTGATCTTCGTGCCTTTACCACGTGAGCTGGTGATTTCCAATTCGCCGCCCATTTGCTCGACCCGCTCGCGCATTCCGGCGAGACCCACGCCGTCATGCCGATCTTTGACTTTGAATCCATCGCCGTCGTCACGCAGTTCCAGACGAAGTTCTTTGGCCTTGTAGCTTATTCGCGTTTCGAACTTGCGAGCGTGGGCATACTTGAGCGTGTTGGTCAACGCTTCCTGTCCGATATGAAGAAGATTTTCCTGCCAGGGCTCCGGAAGGTCCGGTAGTTTGCCTTGCGCGGCAAAAGTTGTGTGAAGCGCGGTCCCGGCGGTTGTGTTCTTAATAGCACCTTTGAGCGCGTCCCAAAAATTGTGTTCCTCCAAAGCTCGAGGACGCAATGCGTGCACGGATCGGCGCGCTTCGCTTAGGCTCCGCCGAGCTAATTCAGCGGCGCGGTGTAAATGATTGTCAGCTTCCTTGCGACAGCCGTAGGAAATCGCATCCTCGGCTGCTTCTAATTGCACAATCACACCGGTGAAACCTTGCGCGAGCGTGTCGTGGATGTCGCGCGCCATGCGATTTCGTTCTTCAAAGACCGCAGCTCGCTGACCTTGCTCGGCAAACTCGTTCAGTTGAATGGCAAGCATGACTTGATGGGCGAGGGCCTGGGTCAATTCAATGTCCTCAGGCCGATAAGCTGCTCGATCGGGATGTCGGATTCCGACAAAACCTCTCACCTGTCCACCTACCAAAAGCGGGACCGCGAGAAATCTTTTTGCGCCTTTTCGCTTCAAATACTCGCGCCATTCGGCTTTGATGCGCGGATCAGTCTCCAAGTCTTCGCAAACCACCGGACCTGCCGTGAAAAGGAGTTCCTGGATTACAGCGTTCTGTTTCCAAAACAACGGGTCCTTCATAAGTGGATGCTCCGGATCAGGCGCGACCAATCTTCCGCCGTCTACCATTGACCGCAAAACGGGCGAGTCCGTCGATTCGTCGAACAACCACAAACTCACGCTTTGCGCGTTCAAGAGGCGGCCAATGGTATTCAACATTTGGCCAATGAATTTTTCCGGCTTTGGCGCCGTTGCCAAGACATCCAAACTTTGCGCCAGCGCTTCCACTTGTCCGCGCGCTACCTGCTCGGAAGCACGCAACGCCTCTTCGGAGCGTTTGCTCTCGGTGATATCCATAACCGTGCCGAGGAACTCCACCAGATTCCCGCTCTCATCGCTCACCGGATGACCGACCGCGTGGAGATACCTAATCGCACCGCCCGGATGAACAATTCGGTAGTCGGTTTCGAAATCCGTTTTTTCCCGAATTGCGCTTTCGAATAGTTGCCTGACTCGGACCTGGTCTTCCGAATGAAGGCGCTCAAAGAATTTTTCGAATCGCGGCGGTCCCGCATGCGGATCGAAACCGAGTAGACGATAACTTTCTTCCGACCAATACCTGATTTCGCCCGTCGCCGGCGCCCATGCCCAACTTCCAGTGTGGCTGAGCCGCTGCGCTTCCGCGAGATAGGCTTCGCTCTCGCGTCGGGCCGCTTCCGCCAGCTTCCGCTGGATGGCGACGCCCGCGAGATAAGTAATGTGTTTAATCGTGTCTTGCTCACGCGGACTCGGGCTACGGGGCTCGCGATAGTACATGGCAAATGTTCCAATCACATTGCCTTCGGAGGAAAAGATCGGCGTAGACCAACACGCGCGGAGCGAGTGCGCCAAAGCCAGTTCGCGAAAATCAGCCCACAAAAGATCGGTCGCGATGTCGGACACAATCACCTGTTCCGCCCGGTAAGCGGCCGTTCCGCATGAGCCTTCGGAATTACCAATGACGAGCCCGTCAATTGCGTCGTTGTAAGCTTTCGGAAGATTCGGTGCCGCGCCGTGCCGCAATTGCTTGCCATTTGGATCCATTAATAAGATCGAGGCAAGAACACCGGAAGATTGCTCTTCCACCAGCCGACATAAATTATCGAGGATGTCAGCCAGTGAATCGCCTTTGGCGACCATCTCAAGCACTCTGTTCTCTCCAGCCAACAGCGCTTCGCGCCGCTTACGGTTACTGATGTCTCTGATGATCGCCTGGTAATATCGGCCGCGCAGCGCTGCTAAAGAAACCTCCACCGGAATCACCTCGCCATTTTTTCGCAGGAATTTTCGTTCGAACCGAAAAGATCCCTCCGCTTTCAATTTCTCGATCCGGTCCCGAAACAGGTGGAGGTCTTCCGCAACGTAGGTGTCGGTAATTGACAAGCCGATCAGTTCCTCTTCCGGACGACCTGCCAGCTCGATGCCTGCCGGGTTCACCAGGACACATTTGCTATCCGCATCGAGAACGCAGATGGCATCGGGCGACGCATTGATGAGATCTCGATATTTTTCCTCGCTTGTCCGCAAATCCGTCTCGGCACGATCGCGTTCAATCGCAACTCGTGCCAGGTAGGTCGCCTTCTCCATAACCTCGAGGTCGTGCAGATTCGGGCTGCGCGTTTCGCGCTCATAAATGCAGAAAGTTCCCAGGACTTTTCCTTCTGACGACAAGATTGGATTGGACCAGGAGGCTCGGAGCCCGTGATTTAATGCCGCAGCGCGATGTTCTGGTACGTCCCAAAGCGGATCAGTCGCAATATCGGAAACTATTACCGCTGATCCGCGATATGCCGCCGTCCCGCAAGAGCCGGCACACGGTCCAATCGGCAGCTTTTCCATCTCCTGCCTCCATCCTTTGGGAAGACTAGGCCCCGCGATGGACTCCAGATGAACGCCATCGGGACGAAGCAGCAAGACAGAGGCGAGCGTGCCAGGACGGTACTCTTGGATTATCTGACACAGGACATTCAGGATCTGCTCCAGCGGAACGCCGGTCGCCATCATCTCGAGGAGACGCTTTTCACCGATGAACAAGGCCTCTCCTCGCTTGCGCTCGGTGATGTCAACCGTGGTGCCGGTATAATTATGGACTTCGCCGGACTCCTCCACGACGGGTCGGCCCACGCCCTGGACATGCTTAATAGATCCGTCCGCAAGCGCGATTCGAAATTCCAGGTCAAA
>WNGO01004706.1_pt1 | contig 11100 bp, 10 predicted proteins | sample 5400511 | NCBI WGS metagenome assembly WNGO01 (sample SAMN13153380, study PRJNA577476) | soil metagenome | isolation source: 20 cm soil or saprolite under Garry oak tree replicate 2 | place: USA:California | collected 2016-06-15
TCCCCGGTATCGCTACCACGCTTTTGCTGGTGCTCTTCGATAAGCCTTTCTGCCATTTCCTCTCGGCTTAGACCGGCAAACCTCTTCTTCAATTCGCTACCGATTCGCATTGATTTCCCGGTCAACCTATTGAACTCCCTTTCTCTCCTGCCTTTGCCTGCTTGAATATAATTATCTTGTTTCATAATTTTATTATAGACTATTATACTAATCATGTCAAATTATTTTTTTAGAATTTTCTATCAGGCATCCCTTCTCGGCACTTTTGGGGTTCCGTCTGTACGGACGGGGCGAAACTGTGGCGGGTCTCCGGCCGCCGAATTATTCACAAATTATTGGATAATTAAGAAAGTCAGGCATTTTCTACGGCGAGGAGATCGTTACCGACGACTCTGCGCGAGGATACCTTCAGAAACCGCCGTCGAGGGGACCGCATGGCGTAGAGACGGCGACTTTACGCGGAGGTCTGCCAGATTATGGTAAAGGCAATAACGTTATGAACGAAGTTTACATTCTCGGCGGCGGGCGCACGGATTTTAAGCGCAACCTCAAGAAAGAAGGGAAAACAATCCGGCACATTATCATCGAAGCCGGCAAAAAGGCGATCGATGACGCGAAGATTGATCCGGCGGAGATTCAGGCGGGAGCAGTGGGCAATTTCAACGCCGGTCAGTTCACGAAACAGTTGCAGCTCGGCGCGTTTATCCCGGAGATTGATCCGAAACTGCACGGGATCCCAACGATGCACACCGAAGCGGCCTGCGCGTCCGGGGCACTGTCGGTCCTACTTGGCGCCGAATGGATCATAGGCGGTTTTTACGACGTCGTGCTGGTCGTCGGCGCGGAACAACAGAAGACGATGTCGTCGCTCGATGGTTCCGACGTACTCGGCGCGGCTGCCGATTACCACAATGAAAAGCCGGAGTATGGCGATTTCATGTTTCCAAAATTGTTCGGACGCATCGCGCAAATTTATATCGAAAAATATGGCGCTACCGAAGCGGACCTGGCCCGGGTTGCATGGAAAAATTACGCGCACGCGAAGTTGAACCCGCTCGCGCAAATGCGCGACGCCGAACTTACGTTTGATTGTGCATCGCAAGTTTCTGATAAAAACCCGAGCGTGGCGCCGCCGCTTAAGGTTTCCGATTGTTCGCAGATCACTGATGGCGCGGCGTCGGTTGTTTTGGTTTCTGGAAGATATCTCGACAAAATCGGTCGCGACAGAAATAAGACCGGCCGACTGCTTGGTTACGGCCACACGACCGATTATTTACCGCTCGACAAAAAAGATGCGCCAACATTTTCGACGGCGCGAAAAGCAGCCGAGAGAGCTTTTCGAATGGCAAACCTGACGCCACGCGATCTGCAGGGCGCCGAGGTGCACGATTGCTTTTCCATCACTGAAATCGTTGCTTACGAAATTCTTGGGCTCGCCGAATCCGGCAAAGGCGTGGAGCTTGTGAAGAGCGGCGCAACGACGCTGCCGCAGGTGCGTCCAGAAAAATCCAAAGCCCCATTCGAGATTCCGGTGAACGCGGGCGGCGGTCTGATCGGCGACGGTCACCCCGTAGGCGCAACTGGCGTTCGGCAGGTGTTCGAAGCATATCAGCAGCTCACTGGACAAGCTGGCGCTCGCCAGATCGAGAACGCAAAAAAATTCCTCACGTTCAATATGGGCGGCAGCCTCACGACTTCAGTCGCCATGGTCTGGGGACGAGACTGATCCCGCGACGAGGGCGATAGCGACGAAGCACAGTGTCCGTACCTCCTGCGATGCGTCCAGCGCATCGCTCTCAATTTCTCATGAGCGCGCCACGTTTTCGGAGTCTTCAAGTCCAAATTGCAGCTCATACACGTTTTCTTAGATGTGACTTCACTTACGATTGAAGAGCTTCCGACGGTGATAAAAGAGGACGTAGAGGAGTACCTCGCAAACAATCCGGCCAGCCCAGCCGCGCGGCTGCGCCCCAGAATGGGAATGGCCGGCGACATCTGGCTGGCCTTTATCGGGCGTGAGGTCCGACGGGGCGCCAGCGGACTAGGAAATACACCGCGCGAGGCACTCGACGATTTCAATCGCAACTTCATGGAACCGCTTATTTCTCGAAACGGCTCCGAACCACATTAGGCGACCGAGTTAAGGATCGGCGATTTTTCATGAAAGTTCCGTTCACGCTCGGAGAGGTCGGTCATTTTGGTCTGGCTGTTCGCGATCCTAAGAAAAGTGCACAATGGTTTGAGAGCGCGCTGGGATTGCGAAAGGAATTTGAGTTCGAAAATGGCGTCGCTGTCGGCAATGTCACGATAGCGCTATTCAAAGGAAAGCCATCGCCTGAAACGATAGATCACATGTCATTTCATTTGCCGGACATGGCGACGTTGCGAAGAGCGCTCGCACATTTAAAGAGCATCGGCGCCGATATAGAAGATCCGGGCGACGAAATTGGCCCGGAAGCTCCGGGTTCGAAAAACATGGGCCTCTGGTTCCACGATCCCGACGGTTACCGCTGGGAGCTAAGTGTGCTCGGCGGGAAATAGCTTCTCGTTTCCTTCGCCGAAATTGTGCCCGGAACTCTGTTGTGCGCTGCGCACTCAAAAGTGCCTGCGTTGACGCGCCATTCAAGGGCCTTAGTTTTTTTGCCGAACAATGATTACTCCTGCATCAGAGAAAGGGGACGGAAAAGAGTTTATCTCTTGGGCTCCCGGCTATTGGTCGGACACACCGCCAGAACTCTGGAACGATTGGAAATGGCAGCTCAAGAACAGGGTCACTACACTCTCTCAACTCGAAAAACACCTCCAGCTTAACGAAGAGGAGCGGAGCGGCGTCTTAATATCGGGCGACAAACTCGCGCTGGCGATCACGCCGCACTTTTTCAACCTGGTGCCGCGAAATAATCCAGAAGACCCGATCCGACGCCAGATGATTCCGCGTATCGAAGAAACTTGGGCGTCCCCGTACGACATGGCAGATCCGTGCGGAGAAGATTCGCACATGCCTGTGCCGGGACTGGTCCACCGTTATCCCGATCGGGTACTGTTCTTGGTGACGGATCGTTGCGCGAGTTATTGCCGCTACTGTACCCGCAGCCGTGTGGTGAGCGGCGTCGGCGAACAGGAATTGCACACCAATTTTGAGGAAGCGTTTCGTTATCTTGAACAACACACAGAAGTACGCGACGTGCTCTTGAGCGGCGGCGACGCTCTCATTTTCAGCGACGACAGGATCGACAAACTGCTCTCCCGATTACGGGCGATTAAACACATCGAGTTTCTCCGCATCGGCACGCGCGTTCCGATTTTTCTGCCGCAACGAATCACGCCTGAATTATGCGCGATGCTTGCGAAACATCATCCCCTCTGGATAAGTGTGCATGTAAATCATCCGCGTGAGCTGACGATTGAGGTGAAGCAAGCTCTGGAGCGTCTCGCGAACGCTGGCATTCCGCTCGGAAACCAAAGTGTGTTACTCGCGGGTGTGAACGACGATCTTGAGACAATGAAAACGCTCGTGCACAAGCTCCTCATGTGCCGGGTGCGCCCCTATTACATTTATCAATGCGACTTGATCAATGGATCATCACATTTGCGCACGTCGGTCGCAAAAGGCATCGAGATCATCGAAGGCTTACGCGGGCACACGACCGGTTACGCCGTCCCGCAATACGTCATCGACGCTCCCGGCGGCGGCGGAAAGGTGCCGATCAACCCTGGTTACGTCCTTTATCACGACAACGAAAAAATCGTGATCCGCAATTACGAAGGCAAAATCTTCGAGTACCCGGAAACTGGAAACGAGAATGTCCAGTTCGCCCCTCAGCGTGAATACCACGATGAATATCTATATTCGTGACCCGCTCTGCTATTTGGGAAAACGTTGCGCCGCAGCGTGAATGGAGCCGGCGGGAGCCGAGTGACATAGACGGGCGGGCCGTGAGGCCGAAACGAGCGGGCGCGAGCGAGTCAATACCACGACGAATATTTGTATTCCTAGGTTCTTTCCAAGCGCTTCGATTCCGCTCAGGATAGGCTGCGTCGAGAATATTAGCTTGTTGACCGGGAGAAATATCTCCCCGGCTCTTGGCGTTGTCGCTTCGCAAAAAAACGCCGCCTGTTTTTGTAATTTCTTTTCTTGTCGATTCTTGTGTAAACTTTAAGCTTGCGTATTAAATATCGCGGCGTGTAAAGTCAGCCTTTCCCTCTCTCCTCAACCCTCCTCAACCATTCTCATTGTATGAACCAACGTCTAATCGCGGAAATTGGCCGCACTCAAAGGCTCGGGATTATCAATTCGCTCAAGCGCACCAGCGGAATGTCTGTCAATGAGCTCGTGGGAAAAATGAACATGAGCTACATGGGCATCAAGCAGCATTGCATCACGCTTCACCGGGACGGTTATCTGGACACCTGGCGTCGCCCACAAAAAATGGGCCGGCCTGAGATGGTCTATCGCCTGACGCCTCGGAGCCACGATCTCTTTCAGGCCGATAGTCATCAATTCACTCTCGACCTGTTGAAAGCAGCCGAGGAAATTTATGGAACAAACGCGCCGGAGAAGCTCCTTTACAATATTTTCAAAAGGAAGACTGCGGCGCTCAAGGCTAAGGTGAAGGGGAACACCGTCGCGGAGCGCGCTAAATGGCTCGCCCACGTCCGTGACGGGGAAGGTTACATGGCCCAATTCATCACCGACAAAGACGGCCCGCAAATCCTCGAGTGTCATTCGCCCATTATGAATTTGCTGGAGCATTACCCGATCATCGGCCGATTCGAGCAGGACATGTTCGAAGCCGTTCTGGGCAACCGTGTGCGCCGGCAGGTAACACGCAACTCGGGACTATACGAGTGCATGTTCCAATTCGCGCTGTAGACAACTTCGCATCACCGGGACGCGCGCGTTTCGGCCAAGGCTCATGAGCCGTCGTGTGCCTTAACTCAGTCGGTTGTAAACCGCGGTTTCCTGCGAACAGCTTCTGTCACCGGAAAACAACGTCCCATGTCGGCGCATCGGCGTGTCGGCGTCCAACGCGGTCGATTTGCTCTTTCGCACCTTGTGAATCTCAGTTGATTGATCGTCCATGGCTACCACGTTTCCATCTGTTGCCATCGAGAACCTGCAGCCGCTACTCGAAAGTGGACGTTATCCGATAAAGCGCATCGTTGGCGAAGATCTCGTCGTTGAAGCGGACATTTTTAAGGATGGACACGACGTGGTGGCCGCCGTTCTAAAATGGCGCGTTCTGGGACAACGCGGATGGAGGGAAACGCCGATGACTTTTGTCGATAACGATCGTTGGCGCGGAATTTGCACGCTTTATGACGAGGCTATTCACGAATACACCGTCGAAGCGTGGACAGACAGTTTTCGCAGTTGGCAACGCGAGTTTGCAAAAAAATTTGAGGGTGGCATTTCGGATTTGCGAAGCGAAGCACTGGAAGGCGCGGCTTTGGTGCAAGCTGCCGCCAAGCGGGCGCGCGATCGAGCGGACCGGGCGCGGTTGCTGGAATTTTCAGAACAAATCTCCACCGCTGCCAATTCAGAAATTTACGCGATTGCGCAATCCGCGGAGCTGGAGGTGCTGATGGCAACATATCCCGATCGCTCCGACGCGACGCAATATGAACCCGCCCCCCGGGTTATAGTCGATCGATCCGCTGCATTGTTCGCAGCATGGTATGAATTTTTTCCGCGCTCAGCAGAAGGCCGCGACGATCGGGGATCGACTTTTCGCGATTGTCTGCCGCGGCTGGACGACGCAAAGGCGATGGGGTTCGACGTTATTTATCTTCCACCGATTCACCCGATTGGTCACACCAACCGCAAGGGACGGAACAATTCGACCACGTCCGAGGCGGGCGACCCGGGAGTGCCGTGGGCGATCGGCAGCGAGGTCGGCGGACACAAGGCGGTCGAGCCTTCGCTCGGGACGCTCGCCGATTTCGAGTGGTTTCAAAAAGAGGTGCGAAAACGCGGAATGGAAATCGCCCTCGATTTTGCGCTGAATTGCTCGCCCGATCATCCTTATGTCAAAGAGCACCCCGAATGGTTCTACAGACGGCCGGATGGCACGATCAAGTACGCGGAGAACCCACCCAAAAAGTACGAAGACATTTATCCTCTGAATTTTCGCTGTGAGAACTGGCGCGAGCTCTGGGCCGAGATCAGGAGCATCGTGCTTTTTTGGGCCAAGCGCGGAGTGCGCATCTTCCGCGTGGACAATCCGCATACAAAACCTGTCGCCTTCTGGGAGTATTTGATCACCGGCGTCCGCGAAGAATATCCTGACACGATTTTTCTCTCCGAAGCCTTCACCCGGCCAAAGATGATGAAAGCGCTGGCCAAAGCCGGCTTTAACCAGAGTTACACCTATTTCACGTGGCGAAATTCGAAGCGCGAGCTCATCGAATATTTTACTGAACTCACTCAGACCGAAATGAGTGAATATTTTCGACCGAACCTCTGGCCAAATACACCTGATATCCTGCCGTTTGTTCTTCAGGAAGGCGGGCGCCCGGCATTCATGATCCGCGTTCTTCTGGCGGCGACGCTTTCGCCTCTTTATGGGATCTACAGCGGATACGAGCTGTGCGAGAACCAGGCTTTGCCTGATCGCGAGGAGTATCTCGATTCGGAAAAATATCAGTTCAAGAAACGCGATTGGAACGCGCCGGGAAACATCAAGGACTGGATCGCGCGACTAAATAGAATTCGAAAGCAAAACCGTTCGCTTCAGCTCTATACGAATCTGCGATTCTATCCTGCCGAGAACGAAGCCATTCTATTTTACAGCAAGATGACCCCGGCGCGCGACAACATCATTCTGGTTGTGGTGAATCTTGATCCACATCGCAAACAGCATTCCTTTGTCGATGTGCCGATTGAACAGTTTGGACAGATGGAAAGCGATCAATACAAAGTGCAGGATTTACTCAGCGGCGCGACCTACACTTGGCGCGGTCGCCGCAATTACGTGGAACTCGATCCGGAGGTTCAACCAGCACACATTTTTTTGGTGCGCCGCTGAGCTCGGGTGGGCGCGCCCGGCGGTCGCACCCTATCAGTGCAGCAACCTTTACGCACGGTATGTGTTTGAACGTCGAGGGCATTTGCATCCACTAACCGCTCTGCCTATCATTACGAAATTTCTGGCATGAAGATTTGGGTCCTGTTGTTGACCGCGCTGGCGAGCGCGTCTCCTGTGATGGCACAGGAACCTACCCCGCCTCTCGTGCCTGAGCACTCGCAGAGCATTATGGAAACGCTGCTCAAGGCCGGGCCGGTAATGATTCCTCTCTTTCTATTATCGATCTTTTTCGTGGCGCTGGTGGTTGTTTACTTGATGACAATCCGCCGTGGAGCCGTCGTTTCGAGCGGTTACATGGCTACGGCGGATGCGCTCTTACGGAAGCGCGATTACCTGGGCTTGCTCGCCGTCTCAAATCGTCATGGAGAAGCCATTGCGCGGGTCGTGCAAAAAATGCTCGATTTCACGACGAAAAATCCGCACGCCGACTTTCAGCATGTCCGCGAAATCGCCGAGACAGAGGGAACACGCGTCGCAGCCAGTCTGAACAACCGCGTGATTTACCTCGCCGACATCGGGATGATTGCGCCGTTGCTGGGGCTTTTGGGCACGGTCTTTGGAATTATCCACTCCTTCGGCGCGCTGGGATCCGACATCGGCTCGGCGCGGTACGTGGCACTCTCGCGCGGGATCAGCGAGGCACTGGTAAACACAGCCGCCGGCCTGGCAATCGGCATTCCTGCGATGATGTTCTATGCTTTTTTCCGCGGTAAAGCGCAAAAGCTGATCTCCGAATTGGAAGCCGCTTCGACACACGTTCTGGCTTTGATTTCGTTGCAATACGGCAAACGAGTGGAGCGAACTCCTGTGCTGATCGAAGAGGAATTGTAATGCGGGATGTGGGATACGAGGTGCAGGATGCGAGATCCACGATGAGCTATCGAGATCTCGAGATTTGGGCGCTGGCGCGACAAATGGCGGTTGCTGTTCATCGCATGACACTCCAAGACTTGCCGAAGTTCGAGATGTATGAAGAGGGCAGCCAGATTCGCCGCTCGGCGAAATCGGTATCCGCGAACATTGTCGAGGGCTACGGCCGTCGACGTTACAAGCAGGAGTTCATTCGATTTCTCGTATTCGCTCATTGTTCCTGCGATGAAACCATCGATCATTTGGAAATGCTCTTTAAGACGGGATCGCTCACGAACGAAGTCATCTATCGCGATCTAAGTTCCCAACTCGATCTGCTCGGCCGAAAGCTCAATGTTTTCATCGGCAGCGTCGAACGTTCGCATCGTACACATCACAGCGATATCTCGCATCCCGAGTCTCGCATCGCGCATCTCGCTTCATGAATCTGCGTGGTCACGCGCCGCTGCATCATCCCGGTATCCAACTGGCGCCCCTGGTCGACGTGCTATTGCTGCTATTGATTTTTTTCCTGCTGACGTGGAACGCAGCACGCACCGAGAACGAGCTTGATGTTAAGGTGCCAAAGGCGTCGGCTGCGAAGGAGAAATCGGCTCCCATCGGCGATGTTGTGGTCAACGTAAAGGCAGATGGCAACGTGGTCGTGAACCGCCGCACATTGAGTGGGCCCGAACTAACTGAGTTGCTAAAGAGCCTCGTTCAATTGAATTCCGAGCAAGCTGTAGTCATCCGCGGCGATGAAGCCGGCGCATACAAAAATATCGTCGATGTTTTAAATATTTGCACTGAAGCAGGGATAACGAACGTGGCTTTCGCCACTGCAAAATGAAAATCACAAGCAGCCCAGCCGCTCTGGGACTGGCGATGCTGCTTTGGACGGCGAGCGGCTCCTTTGCTCAATCGCAGCCGGAAGTTCGCCGGGCTCGTCCGGTAGATGAGCCGCCCGTTCCGCGTGCTCTTCCAGCGGATGAATCAATCGACAGAGCTCTCCGCTCTTTAAAGGAAGACTCTTCAGAGCTGCCAGCGCGCGAAACCGAGGGGGCTGACCGACGTCAGCTCGAGTACGCCAATGGCTTGTTCACTCGCAAGCTTTACGATCTGGCGATTCCGGAATACCAAAAATACTTGGAGGATTATCCGGGACGTCCTGGCCGGGCGAACGCTTACTTCTCGCTTGGCGAATGCTATCGAAATCTCAATCGCATCTCGAGCGCTCGGACAAATTTGCAGAAAGTGCTCAATGATTACGGCGACAGCGAGTTCGCCGGAGCGGCGGCCTACGCCCTCGCTGAGATCGCGTTTGCAGATAAGGATTACGCCGCGGCGCTTCCGCTCTTTCATCGTTCAGCGGCGAAATCAAAGGAGCCGGGGGTAGCGCTTTCGGCGCGCTATTTCGAAGCGCGCTGCCTCGAGGCCACCGGGCACAAGGAAGAAGCTGCTGATATTTACGCGCAGGTCGCGGAGGGCGGAAATCCAAATCCCTACCGTGAAGATGCACGCATGACAGCGGCATCGATCTTCGCAGGCCGCGGAAGAAAAATCGATGCGCTGAAACAATACGAAGCGCTTGCGAATGAATCCCAAAAGCCAGCCCTGAAAGCGGAGTCGGCCGTGCGCGGCGGTGTGATCGCGCTGGAACTTGTTCAGGTTGACAAAGGCAAAACCGACAAGGCCATGGCCGATAGAGCCACAGCCTTATTGCAAAAAGGTCGTGCTCTTCCGGAGGCTGGAAAATTCCGGGCGATCGCACAAGTCGGTTTGCGCCGATTGCAATATCAGACTAGTCAATACGCGCAGTTACTCGCCGATTATAAGAAGGACCTGGAGAAACTTCCTGAGGCAGCCCAGGCTGAGGTGCTGTTGCTGGCAGCAAACAGCGAGCGGCAACTGGGAAATTCAAAGGAGGCTGAAGCTCTTTATCGCCAGATCATCGCCAAGTTTCCTGACCGAGAGGAGCAAAAGACGCTGCTTACGAGCGGTTGATCAACGTCTATAACTCCGATTCGTCAGCGCTATCCGGCGCAGTGGACGAATTCCTGGCAACGAACCCTACAAACGAGCGTGCCGACCAGGCGAAGCTGTTAAAAGCCGAAGCGCTCTATAAACAGCAGAATTACAACGACGCGGCGTTAATTTACGGCGAATTACGCGGGTCACAGCTTTCGGCAAGGTTACGCGCCGAAGCTGCCTACAAACTTGGTTTGTGTCACGTGCAAACGAAAAACACTCCCGGCGTGATCGAAGCTTTTACCTATTACGTGCAGACGTTCCCAGACAGTCCGGAAGTGCCCGCCGCATTGGGTCAGCGAGCCTTGGCATACGAACAAAGCAAAAACTACAGTGCCGCTCTTAATGATTTAAACATTATCCTCGCTAAATATCCCAAAGCGCACGAGCGCGAAGCCACTTTACAACTAAAGGCTCTTATTCTCGGACAACAGGAAAATACCAAGGCGATGGTCGATACTTTCCGTCAGCTCCTGAAAGAGTTCCCGAAAAGCTCCGTTGCAGCGCAGGCGTACTATTACATCGGCAAGACTGCATTCGAGGCAAAGGATTATAAGACAGCGTTGACCGCCCTTAACACCGCCCGGCAACTAAACAAGGAGCAGTACTACAATCTCGCGTCCCTTCGGATCATTCTGTGTCAGTTCTATCTGAAAGATCGATCTGCGCTCACAAAAGAGGTGAACAATTTCATGGCCGCTAGCCCGAATGTGAATGTGCCGCCGGAGGTTTTGGACTGGCTCGGAATTGAATATTACAACGAGAAAAATTTTCAAGCCGCGGAAAAATACCTGAGCGCGTTGCGAAAGATTGATAACCCCGGCAATGTTAAACCGGATTTCTTATTTTACCTGGGAGACGCAGCCACCAAGCTGAAACAACTGCCTGAAGCTGAGGACGCATTCAGCAAGTATCTACAAACTGCCACAGACCCAGCTGGAAAGGCGAAGGTGTTACTCGCGCTTGGGGCGCTCAAGATCACTGCTCACAAACCGGACGAGGCTCAAAAGATCGCCGAACAAATCATGGTGCTTCAACCGGAAGGACGCGTGAATGCCGAAGCGCGTTTGCTCGCGGGCGAAGTCCAACTTGAGCGCGGAAATTTCGATGACGCAGGCAAAGCTTTTAAGGGCGT
>WNGO01002824.1_pt1 | contig 11099 bp, 7 predicted proteins | sample 5400511 | NCBI WGS metagenome assembly WNGO01 (sample SAMN13153380, study PRJNA577476) | soil metagenome | isolation source: 20 cm soil or saprolite under Garry oak tree replicate 2 | place: USA:California | collected 2016-06-15
GCGATTTCATGTCCCGGCACCATCGGGAAAATCGCTTCCTCCTGATATTCGCTCCATTCGTCGCGAGTCTGATGGATATCGGAGTGGCAGATGCCGCAATACTTGATCTCGATTACAACGTCATGTTCCCGCGGTTCCCTCCGCTGAAATTCCCATGGTCCCAGCGGTGCCTTAGCCAACGCTGCTGCATATCCCCTGCACTTGCTCATGATTGCTCTCTTTCTGATAGATTCACTGCAATGATTCTATAGATGACATCGGTGAGCGTCAGTTTCGTGTCAACCGTCCGATCCTGAAGAAATTATTGCTGGATTCACTCACTCCGCTTCCGGTTGGTATACTGCGCCTCTCGGTTCAATTCAAGGAATGCCCGGAGGCAATCCCTGGTGCACCTGGACAAACGTCTTTCTCTAACCCTGCTGCTAGTCGCGATCTCTGCCGGAGCCCAGCAGACCTCGACCCAAACCCCTTCAAAACTGGTGTTCACCCTGCAAGAGGTCATGATTCCTGTCCGCGATGGCGTTCATCTTCAAACTGCAATCCTGACTCCGGTCGGCCAGACTGGTCCGTTGCCGATTCTATTTCGTCGCACGCCCTATGGCGTTCCGGACAAGCCCCCGGAGCAGATGCCGTCATCGATGAAGGAACTAGCCCAGGATGGCTACATCTTTGTGATACAGAATCTGCGCGGACGCTTCAAGTCCGAGGGAGCGTTCAACCTTTCTTCGTGGGTCGACCCGAACGATCCCAAGGCGACGAACGAAACGACCGACGCCTACGATTCGATCGAGTGGCTGGTGAAGAATGTTCCCAACAATAACGGCAAAGTCGGAATGTATGGCGTCTCCTACGATGGCCTCACGACAGCGCTGACACTGCTCCATCCGCATCCCGCGCTCAAGGCGATCAGCGAGCAGGCCTCGCCCGTCGATCAGTGGATGAACGACGATGATCATCGCTACGGCGCATTGCGCGAAAGCTATGACTTCGAATACGCCGTTATGGAGCAAGCCGACAAGAACAAGAACACCCACTTCGACTTCGAGATATATGACACCTACGAGTGGTATCTCAATCTCGGCCCGCTCTCCAACATCAACGCGAAATATCTTCACAGCTCGATTCCGTACTGGAACTCTTCCGTCGATCACCCTGACTACGACGAATTCTGGAAGAAAGAAGCATGGGTGAATCAACTCCATTCCTCGACCGTCCCTAACCTGAACGTCGCTGGATTCTGGGATCAAGAGGATCCTTGGGGCCCGTGGCAGATCTTTCGCCACGCCGAAGAGAACAATCCACAGCGCACGAACTTCATCGTGGCCGGCCCATGGTTCCACGGCGAGTGGCAAGCTGCGAAGGGAGACGGTATCGGGCTCATCCCGTTCGGAGGACACGAGACCTCGCGCGAGTTCCGCGAAAACATCGAGGCGCCCTTCTTCCGCTACTACTTGCACGATAAGGGCGAGAAACCGCAGTGGCAGGCCAGCACGTTCCAGAGCGGGTCGAATACCTGGCGCACGTATGCCGTGTGGCCGCCCAAAGAGGCCAAGAATACGAATCTGTATCTCCACGACGATGGCACGCTTTCGTTCAGCGCGCCCGAGACCAAGAGCAGCAAGGGATATCGAGAATACGTCTCCGATCCCGCTAATCCCGTGCCTTACCGCCAGCGTCCGATTTCTCCGACCTATCCAGGCGGCGACTGGCGCACATGGGAAGTAGCCGACCAGCGTTTCGTCGATCACCGGCCCGACGTTCTGTCGTTCGTAAGCGAACCGCTCGATCACGACATAGCTGTGACCGGTCCCGTCGCGGCAGATTTATTCGCGTCAACCTCAGGCACCGACAGCGATTTCGTGGTCAAGTTGATTGATGTCTTTCCGCAGGATGCCCAGAAAAATGCGTGGAATGGCGATGAAGGACCGAAGCCCGGCCAGTACGCCCAGTCGCTAGACGGATACGAGTTGCCGATTGCGATGGAGGTTCGTCGCGGCCGATATCTCGCGAGCTATGAAAAGCCGCAGCCCTTGACTCCCAACAAACCCACCGAGTGGAACGTTCCACTGAGAGATCGCGACCACGTCTTTCTGAAAGGTCACCGCATCATGGTTCAGATTCAGTCCACATGGTTTCCGGTGATCGACCGCAACCCGCAGAAATTCGTGCCCAGCATCTACAAAGCCACAAATGCCGATTTCGTCCCCGCCACACAACGTGTCTACTGTTCCCCAGAACTACCATCGCACATAATGCTGTCGGTCATGCCGTAACGTAGCGTCGGCATCCTGCCGGCTGTGGCGGGGCCATTGTGGCCCCGCCGCGAACACCCAAAAAAAATGGCCCGGCACAAAGCCGGGCCAAGCGATTCAACCTCCGACTATTTCCCGCCCGCATTCCCGTGCTGTCCCAGCCACGAGGCCAACTGCGGCTCCTGTTGCGACTTCAAATCGATACAGTTGTTGATGCGCTCAATCGCCTGCCGATAAGTCCGTTCTGCCGCAGCGATCTTGTGAGCGTTAAAGAACTCCGTTACCTGATCGCGCATTCCGGCATCACAGAAACCGCTGGTGGCTCCGACTACCTGAGCGCTCGCAAATGGCCCCCCTGCCTTCTCGATCTCGGTCCAGTGCCTGCGAATGAACTCCCAGGCCAACTTCTCCCCTTCTTGGTTCCCGAGCACACCCGTAACCAGTTGCAGAGCATCTTGCGACCGCACATCGGGTGAGATCGCGAAATCCAACGTGTGTTGCAGCAGTTTCGGATCGGTGAATTGTGGCAGAGTAAAGAAGTAGGCGTAATACTCCTCCGGCGACTTCGGGTTTTTCAGTGCAGCCATCACCTTGTCGTAGAAATCAGCATCTCCTTTGATGGCCGCGACGCCGAGAGCCGAGCCCGCCAACTGATGGTCCACTGACGCCGGGTCAGCGAGGGCTCTGTCCGCGATGGTTCGCGCCTCAGCCAGTGCGTCAGGATCACGAGCATCCTGGCCCAGCGCCGTCAACACACGCGATCGCAAAGTCCTTTGTTCGTCGCTTTCGTTTGGCTTGGGCTCCCAACCCACTTCCTTCATGATCGGGGTCAAGAATTGCCGCAGCCACGCGCGGAACGAATCGCGGTCGCTGTCGTTGGGGAGATACTGACCAATGTAGTCGATACGTCCCAGAACATCTTCCAACACCGCGCGGGTGCGGTCATTTTGCAGACCCTGCGCGAAAGCGAGATAGTCGCCCACCGGTTCACGGCCGACCCTCACCGACGCCCATATGTCGTTCTGCAGCGAGATTCGTTCCGCCGGGCTCAATTTCGTTTCCGCATCATGCGCCAGAGCACGCACTGTGTCTGGTTGGTATCCCACCCGGTAGTAGCCCGTTGCACCGGCATTCGCAAGAACCCAGTTCGAGCAGCCGGGGAGGGTTAAATTCTCCTCCTTCTTCGTCAGCAACTCACATTTTGCGGCACCGGTGGTCGCTGATCCTTTCAGGCACACTGGAATCTGCCAAAGCTGATCGTTCGGAGATTCGAACTTCGAGCGGTCGAAGTAATACCGCTGTTGCGTGACCGTGACATTGGTGGAGTTCCCAGAACATTGCGCTTTCACATTGATGATCGGCTCTCCCGCCTGCTTCACCCAGGTCGGCATGATTTTGTCGACTGGCTTCTTGGAAGTCTTGGCCTGCGCATCCCAGAAGTCTTCGGCAGTAGCATTCGCGTATTGGTGTTGTTTCAGATAGGCATTAATCCCAGCGCGGAATGTTTCCTCTCCCAGATACGACTCCAGCATCCGCAGCACTGCGGCTGCCTTGCCGTATGCGATGCCGTCAAACAGTTCCTGAATCTGCGCAGGAGTTTCCGCCGCCTGATGAATTGGGCGGGTGTTGGCGAGTGCGTCCACATTGAGCGTTCCGCCTGTGCCGCTGACGTCGTCGAGGCCGAAGTTCCATTCGGGTTTCCACTTCTGCAGCGGCTTACTTGACATCCAAGTGGCGAATCCTTCATTCAGCCACACGTCATCCCACCATTTCATGGTGACCAGATCGCCGAACCACATGTGGGCAATCTCATGTGCGGTGACCGAGGCAATAGTCTTCTTAAGGTCGACTGAACCTTGCTTGTCGTCGATCAGCAGCAATACCTCGCGGAAGGTGATGCAGCCGATGTTTTCCATCGCTCCCGCGGAAAAGTCCGGGAGGCCAATCAAGTCCAGCTTGCCGTACGGATACTTGATCCCAAAATACTTGTCGTAGTAGCCGACATTCTGTTCGGCCACTTCGAGCGCGAACTTGCCCATTTCTTTCTTGCCAGGCGTGCTATAGACGCGAATCGGAATGCCGTCCACGGAGCCTTCCACGTATTCGAAGTTTCCGACAACCAGAGCCGCCAGATAAGACGACATTTTTGCCGTCGTGGCGAACTTCACCGTGTGCTTCTCGCCCGGGCCGGGCGTATCAGAAACGACTTTGTAGTTAGAGATTGCAACCTGCCCTTTGTCAGCGACGGCCGTTATGTCGAAGGTCGCTTTGTAGTCGGGTTCGTCGAACGAGGGGAACGCGCGACGGGCATCGGTGGCTTCAAATTGTGAGGCAGCGTATTTGCGACCCTGATCGTCCTTGCCGAGATACAAGCCGCGCATCTCGCTATTGAGAACGCCTGTATAGGTAATGTGGATTGTCGCCGGACCGACAGCCAATGGTTTCCCGACCGACAGCACGACCATTTCTTTTTCTTTGTCAGATGCGACCGTTGCCTTTTGGGTCGTGCCTCCGCTCGCGATCGTCACCTCGTGGAATTCGATGTCGACCGCGTTCAGCGTGATCTCGGAGGTTGGCTTTAAAACGCTGACGGCGATGGTTTCGTCGCCTTCAAACTTCGCGTTTTCAAGATCCGGCGTGAACGTAAGCTTATAGTTCTCTGGTCTTGCCGTCTCGGGCAACCGCTGGGCGATTGCTACGGACAGAGTCAGCAAAACAAAAATCACACCTGCAAGAGTCTTCTTCATAGATGTTCCTCAGGAGATAGATTCGGATGGCCCTATGATTTCGAACTTCCCCACAATGCCCGCGGTTCGGGGCACACGATTCTGAAGCTACTTACGCAATTTTCTCCCCAAAAGTTCAACCGTGCGCTGCGATAACCCCATTCAACACTGTCATCTGACAGTGATTTGCCCCATACCAGTACGCGATCTCACGGTAATCCTCGACCTCGAAGACAGCTAAGTCAGCGTCCTTCCCCGGCTCGATGCTGCCCTTGTGGTCTGCCAGACGGAGCGCCCAAGCTCCATTGATGGTTGCGGCTGCAATTGCTTCCGCCGGAGCCATCTTCATTTGTGTGCACGCCAGCGACATCCCCATGGGCATGCTGATTGTTGGCGAAGTTCCCGGGTTATAGTCTGTTGCCAACGCGACCGGCACACCAGCTTCAATAAATCGCCGTGCGTCGGGATAACTCTTGAGGCCCAGGAAGTAGTTTGCTCCCGGCACCAGGGTAGCGACCGTATCGAGTTTCGCCAGTTGGTTCACGTCTTCGCTGTTCACATGGTCCATGTGATCGAACGACGCCGGACTGAAACGGAGAAACGGCGCCAACGGTGTCTCTGAAAGCTGGCCCATGTGCGCCCGAACGCTTAGTCCATGCTCTCGGGCGGCCGCAAAGATCTGTTCCGTCTCCTCTGGAGCAAACGCACCCCTGTCGCAGAAGACATCCACGAATTGGGCGAGATTCGCCCTCGCCGCCCGCGGAATCATCTCTTTACAGACGATCTCAACGTATTTTTGTGAGCAACCCTCAAATTCTTTCGGGACTACGTGGGCTCCGAGCAGAGTGGGGACCAGGGTTCCCGGCCAAGCACGTGCGGCTTCGCGAATCGCTTCCAGCGACTTCAGTTCCGACTCCAGCGTAAGTCCGTAACCTGACTTAGCCTCTACCGTGGTGGTACCGTGCACGGCCATGTCTTGCAAGACTGCCAGCACTTTCGTCTTCAACACGGATTTAATCGCCTTGCGTACGCCTTCCAGGCTGGATCGTATTCCGCCTCCGGCAGCAGCGATCTCATCGTACGATGCACCCTCAATCCGCTTTTCGAAATCGACCAGACGCGGGCTGACAAACACGGGATGTGTGTGGGAATCAACAAATCCGGGGATTACAACTTTACAGGCGCAATCGATCTCGGTAAGTTGTTTGCGACTCTTCCTGATCCAGGGGTCGCGCAGCGCATCTTTTGTCGGGCCGACAGAAACGATCTTACCGCCGATGCAGAGTACTGCGCCATCACGGATGATCCCGAGTTCCTTCAGTTCAACCCCGCGGCGCGGGCCCGAGTTTGGTGACGAAGATCGGAGCGTGAGCAGTTGGCCGATGTTGGTAAGGAGCAAAGCTCCTGCAGGGCGACGTCTTCTCTTTCTCGTGCTCACTCGTATCTAGTCTAGCAGCGCATCTAGTCGTAAGGAATGCAGGCCGTTCGCAACACTGCTCACTATCTTGTGTAAGACTCCCGAATAAGCCTAATATCGGGCGCGAGACGTTTTACTATGAAGATCATTTCGATGCGGTACTCTGCTGTCGACACTTTTTGTTTCGTCCGTAAAGGGGTTTTGTTGGTTCTCTGCGTGATCGCAGTTCAAACCAATTCTGCGTCGCTAAAGGGAAGTCAGGCTCCTCCGAAATCGAGTACCTTGCGTCAAGCCGCCGAGGCTCGCCATATCCTCATTGGGACCGCGGCGGCTCCGCGCTACCTCGATGAGGCGGATTACTCAGCCATCCTGGGATCAGAGTTCAGCGATTTGGAACCTGAGAACCAGATGAAGTTTCAGATCATTCATCCTCGGGCTGGCGATGACCTCAATTCTTACGACTACAAACCCGCAGACGCTTTAGCAGACTTTGCTCAAAGCCATAACATGCTGCTCCGCGGGCACACGCTCGTGTGGCACAACCAGATTCCGGATTGGGTGAAGCAAGGTCATTACACCGAATCGCAGCTCGCGACGATTCTTAAGAATCACATTGACAGAGTTGTGACGCATTACGCTTCCAAAGTCTACGCATGGGATGTTGTCAACGAAGCCTTCAAGGACAACGGAACGATGCGTGACACTGTTTGGTACAACCAACCCGGAATCGGTGCAGGGAAGGGAACACACTACATCGAACAGGCTCTGCGCTGGGCCCATCAGGCTGATCCCGAAGCGAAGCTGTTCTACAACGATTACGACGCCGAAGTGGTCAACAAGAAGTCAGACGCAATCTATGCCATGGCGAAAGACTTCAAACAGCGCGGCGTTCCACTCGGTGGAGTCGGATTCCAGACGCACATCTCCTTGCAATTCGACAATCCCACAACGCTGGCGTCCTACGCGGCGAACTTGGAGCGATTTGCAAAACTCGGACTCGAGTTGCACATCACCGAACTCGATATCCGTCTCGTTGATTCCAGTGCAGCTTCGCTCGCGGCCGAAGCCAAGCTCTATGGGGAAATCACAACTCTTTGCGTGCGGCAGCCTGCCTGCAAATTGATTCAAACCTGGGGCTTCACCGACAAGCGCTCGTGGATTCCGCAATTCTACAAAGGAATGGGCTGGGCGCTGCTGTGGGACGACAAATATCAGAAGAAGCCCGCGTATGAGGCGATTCGTGAAGCACTTGCAAAATGATCGCCTGAAAGTCAGGCAAATGGTATAATCAGGCAGAGGCTTCAATGCGAACGCAGCAATCGGCGCGGGTAGGAAAGAGGGGTGCGATTATCGTTCCCGCAAGCTTGCGCAAGCGCTTTGGGATCGAGGAGGGCAGCCTAGTTGTTGCCGAAGAGAAAGAAGACGGTATCCTCATTCGGCCCGCCGTCATTGTCCCAGTCGAGCGCTACACTCCTGAGCGCAAAGCGGAATTCCTATTGTCGAACGCCGTTGATGCGAATGATTACCGCAGGGCGCGGAAGGAAGTCAGAAAACTCGGCCTCGATCCTGATTCCATTCGTCATGTACGGCCTCACTAGATGGATCGGCTGTTCCTCGACGCGAACGTGCTTTTTTCAGCGGCGTATATGGCTGATGCGCGGCTTCGCGAACTGTGGAGGCTTCGAGATGTAGAGTTATGGACCTCGCGCTACGCGGTGGAGGAGGCGAGAGTCAACCTGTCTGACGAGGCGCAACGGCAGAGGCTCCTTGAGTTGTCGGAACCCCTGCAATTTCGTGAAGCTGGCGAGCGCCGACTGCCCGCAAGAATTGCATTACCTGAAAAAGATGCGCCTATACTGCTAGCCGCGATTGAGGCTGGGGCGAATTATCTCCTCACCGGAGACGTTCACCATTTTGGCCGATGTTTCGGCAAGAAAGTCGAAGGAGTAATAATTCTGCCGCCAGCACGATATCTTGAGATCTCGAATCGCAAAACTCGTCATTAACGCATAGGCACTTTCACGCCGGTCCTCTTCGCGAACTCTTTGGCATCGTCATAGCCCGCATCTGCGTGGCGAATGATTCCCATTCCTGGGTCCGTGGTCAGCACGCGTTCGATGCGCTTCGCCATCGCGTCGGTTCCATCAGCGACTGTGACTTGTCCTGCGTGCAGTGAGTAGCCGATTCCAACTCCGCCTCCGTTGTGGATGGAGACCCACGATGCTCCCGCCGCAGTATTCAGCAGTGCGTTCAGCAACGGCCAATCTGCGACTGCGTCGGATCCGTCTTTCATGCTCTCGGTTTCGCGGAACGGGGATGCGACTGATCCGCAGTCGAGGTGATCGCGGCCGATTACGATTGGTGCTTTGATCTTGCCCTCCTTCACCAGATCGTTCATGGCAAGGCCAAATTGCGCGCGCTCTCCGTACCCAAGCCAGCAGATGCGTGCGGGCAATCCCTGAAACTTGATGCGCTTGCGGGCGAGGTCAATCCAGCGGCGCAGGATGCGGTTGTCAGGGAAGAGTTCCAGAACAAGATCATCCGTGATGTGAATGTCAGAGGCTTCTCCGGAGAGCGCAACCCAGCGGAACGGACCGCGTCCTTCGCAGAACAGAGGACGAATATAGGCCGGAACGAATCCCGGGAAATCGTAGGCGTTCTTCACGCCGCGCTGGAAGGCGAAGGTGCGGATGTTGTTTCCGTAATCGAACGTGACCGATCCCATCTTCTGCAAGCGCAGCATGCCTTCGACGTGGCGCGCCATCGAATCGAGAGACTTGTCTTCATAGGCCTTCGGATCGCGCTTGCGCAGTTCGAGCGCCTCGGCGAACGTCATGCCGTTCGGAACGTATCCGTTCAGCGGATCGTGAGCAGACGTTTGATCGGTGAGTATGTCAGGAACCACACCGCGTTCAGCGAGTTCAGGGATTACATCGGCGCAATTGCCGACCAGTCCTACCGAGACGTTTTCTTTCTTGCGCACGGCATTCTTCAGGATGCGCAGCGCCTCGTCGAGCGTCGTCACCATGAAGTCGCAATATCCCGTCTTCAGTCGCTTCTTGATGCGCTCGGGATCAACGTCAATACCGAGAAAAGCCGCGCCAGTCATGGTTGCGGCCAGAGGTTGAGCTCCTCCCATTCCTCCCATTCCGCCGCTGACGATCAGCTTGCCGGCGAGATCGCCGCCGAAGTGCTTTTCTCCAGCTGCCGAGAAAGTTTCGAATGTGCCTTGCACGATTCCTTGTGAGCCGATGTAGATCCAGCTTCCGGCGGTCATTTGGCCGTACATCATCAGTCCGGCGCGTTCGAGTTCATTGAACTTCTCCCAGTTGGACCAGTGACCGACGAGATTGGAATTAGCGATGAGAACACGCGGCGCGTGATCGTGCGTCTTGAATACTCCTACTGGCTTGCCTGACTGGACCAGCAGTGTCTCGTCATTGTCGAGATTCTTCAGGGTTTCAACGATCGCGCGATAGGCTTCCCAACTGCGCGCGGCGCGCCCTGTTCCGCCGTAGACGACGAGGTCTTTGGGACGTTCGGCGACTTCCTCGTCGAGATTGTTCATCAGCATGCGCATGGCGGCTTCCTGTTGCCAGCCTTTGCAGGTGATCTGATTGCCGCGCGGCGCGCGAATGGAAGTTGGGACCTGGATTTCGGTTTCTACGGGCATAGTGCAATGTTACTTGTCGGCCGCGGCTGGAGACAAACAGAACGTTCTCATCCCGCAGTGCGCAGGTCGTGACTTTGGCGTATTTCGATGGTTTCGCCAGCTTTCGGCCAGCATAGCCGCTGCTCCATTCCCGCTGCGCGAAATGCGCGGACAATGTCTTCCTTGCCCTCGGAGAAATGCGCCCATCCTTCGAAGTGAGTCGGGACGATGATTGCATCAGAGAAGGCTTTCGCGGCTTGCACTGCTTCTTCCGCAGTCATCGTCAGGTGGAATTCGCCAACTTCCGGAACGCGCGCTGCGCCAAGGTGTAACACCGCTGTCTGTATACGAAAACGTCGAGCGATCTCCGCAATGCCTTCGTACCAGACGGTGTCACCAGAGATGTACAGGCCTTGGTCGGGAGAGTCCGTGAAGAAGATTACGAAACCGGTCACGGCTCCGCGTTCCAAGCCTGCGGGTCCGTGACGCGCTGGGGTAGCAAAAATCCGCAGAGTGCGATCGGCAATCCGGAGATCACGACTGTCCCACGCGTCCATTCCAATGGCGTTTCCGCCGAGACGCTGCGCACCTTCGGGAGTGGTGAAAACGAGCTCGGCTCGCTGCAAGGATTGGTGTCCCGCGTGATCGAGGTTGTCGGAGTGATGATCGTGACTTAGCAGAACGTAGTCGAACGATAGCAGTTGGTCTGGCTGGAGCGCGGGCGGAGAAAGTTTGTGGAGAGTGACAGGTCCGGAGACGTATTCGGTGCCAGCCGGATCGAAGGTAGGATCGGTCAGGATCCGGATTCCGCCGAAGTCCAGCAGCACGGTTGGACCACCAACGTAGGTGATGTGGGGGCTCATAAGCTTTGGATGGATCTGCGCGGAATCGGATGCGGAGAGGTCAAAAAAGCGCGAAAAAAGCTCTGTGGAGAAGTGAGACGTTCCGCCGGGCGGAGCCTGTTTTTGGGAATTCGGGCGCGTTGCGAGGGGTATCTTCCCTTCCCTCTCGTCTAGTGGAATCATCAGCTTACGGGAGTCACAACTAATGCT